>Ga0209254_10000160_pt1 | contig 45966 bp, 39 predicted proteins | sample FrelakmetDIP11DI_FD_187148 | JGI IMG/M metagenome (GOLD analysis project Ga0209254, IMG submission 187148) | Freshwater lake sediment microbial communities from the University of Notre Dame, USA, for methane emissions studies - DIP11 DI (SPAdes)... | ecosystem: Environmental > Aquatic >... | reverse complement strand
TGCGTCGATGAAGCGCAGCGCCTCGATCATCGGCGTCGGTTGCGGGAACACCTTCCGATGCGTGACCAGGCGCAGAAAGCTCGCGATCACCATCGGCTGCAACGTCAACCCCGCTCCCTTGCCGGCCTGGGTGACGGCGCCCTTGAGCCAGGTGCGCGCGAGCGCATGGTGCGCATGGTCGCTGCGGGAGGCAGCTATCAGCACGTTGACGTCGGGAGTCATCGCTCGGGCGCTTCGTCCGCCGCGTCGAGCATCGCCTTGTTGCTGAGTCCGTTGAGGCCCGAGGCGAGCCCCCCCTTGCCGCGGTAGACCGGCAGGCGCACGGCTCTCCCCGGCCCGCGCTGCGCGCGCAGACGCATTCGCAGCCCTTCCTCGATCAAGCGGGTGAGGCTGGTGCGCTGCCGGGCGGCCAGCGCCTTGGCCTTGGCAAGCAGGGCGTCGTTCAGATCGAGCGTGGTCTTCATGGGCGCCTTGGACGGAGTGTATATACAGATTTCTGTATTGTACCGAGCATCGGCCCGCGTGCAACAGGACGCGCAGGCGGTCGCCCCACTGTCGGCGGGGCGCGTCTTTCACGTCCAGTTCGCCGCGATCCACCAGCAAGAGCCCCGCCAGTCAGCGGCGCGTCCTTGGCTCTCTGTTGCATTCCTGCCGAGAGGGATGTACGCCTGTATACCGCCGCGCAAGCTACTGTCAGGCGCGCGCCACATTGCAGCGTCTATCTCGGACGAGACGCGAGTGCGAAGTCACCGGATCGTGCGAGTTGGGGTGTGAACTGGATCACGTGCCGTCACGCGGCCACGCGACCCTGGCGGATCGGCTCATGAGGAGGGATCTGAGGACCGCCCTTCTTCCCCTGCTACTCACTCAGTCTATGCCCGAGCGGCGCAGGAAGAGGCACTCCAGCCGCCCCTCGAGCTTCGCGATGCGCCGGCACAGCTTCGATTTCGGGATGCCGAGCACGCGGCACGGCGAGAGCGAAGCCGCCATGCTCGACCACCCGAGCGAAGACGTAGAGGCCGTTCAGGTCGCGCAGCGGGCGGCCTCGTTCCTACGCCGCGAGTCGCGGAGCTGTTTGGCCTTCGGCCGCGAGGAACACGCGCATGCGCCGCGGCCTGGCGACGAGCTGCTCGCCCTCGCGAAGCCCGAGCTCGCGCAGGCGCTCGATGGGCATCTCGGCTTCCATGGGCGTGCCGCCGTCGACGGGCTCGAGCTCGAGCCGCGCCGCCGAGCCCACCGCGAGCGCGCGTGCGAGTCGCACGACGACGCCCGAGGCCCCGGGCGCATACCGCTCCACCTCGATCTCGTGCGGACGGGCGTAGCCCACCGCCGGCGCGTCCACGACGTCGGCGTGCTCCGGTGAAGCGACGGACGTGTCGCCGACCTTGATGAGGCCGTCCTGCGCGCGGCCGTGGAAGAGATTGACGCTGCCGAGGAAGCCGTAGACGAAGGGCGTGGCCGGGTGCTCGTACACGGCCTCGGGCGAGCCCACCTGCTCGACCTTGCCGCGGTTCATCAGCACGACGCGATCGGCGACCTCGAGCGCCTCCTCCTGGTCGTGCGTGACGAAGATGCTGGTGACGTGGATCTCGTCGTGCAGGCGGCGCAGCCAGCGGCGGAGCTCCTTGCGCACCTTCGCATCGAGCGCGCCGAACGGCTCGTCGAGGAGGAGCACCTTCGGCTCGACCGCGAGCGCGCGCGCGAGCGCGATGCGCTGCCGCTGGCCGCCGGAGAGCTGCGACGGGTAGCGGTCGGCGAGCCAGTCGAGCTGCACCAGCTCGAGCAGCGAGCGGACCTTCTCGCGAATCTTCGCCTCGGACGGGCGTTCGCCGCGCGGCTTCACGCGCAGCCCGAAGGCGATGTTCTCGAACACGCTCATGTGCCGGAAGAGCGCATAGTGCTGGAACACGAAGCCGACCTGCCGCTCGCGCACGTGCCTGTCCGACGCGTCGTCGCCGTTGAAGAGCACCTGGCCCGCGTCGGCGGTTTCGAGGCCGGCGATCACGCGCAGCAGGGTCGTCTTGCCGCAGCCCGACGGGCCGAGCAGCGCGACCAGCTCGCCCGCGGGGAAATCCAGCGAGACGTCGTCGAGCGCGGTGAATGCGCCGAAGCGCTTGGTGATGCGGCGGACTTCGATGCTCATCGCTGCGGTCCCTCGGGATTGACGCCATCGTCCTCGCGCCGCGTGCGCCACTCGATCAGGCTCTTCAGCACGAGCGTGACGAGCGCGAGCAGCGCGAGCAGCGAGGCGACGGCGAACGCGGCCTGGAACTGGTACTCGTTGTAGAGGATCTCGACGTGCAGCGGCATGGTGTTCGTCTCGCCGCGGATGTGGCCGGACACCACCGACACCGCGCCGAACTCGCCCATGGCACGCGCGTTGCACAGGATCACGCCGTAGAGCAGGCCCCACTTGATGTTCGGCAGCGTGACACGGAAGAACGTCTGCCAGCCGTTCGCGCCGAGGACGATCGCGGCCTCCTCCTCCTCTGTTCCTTGAGCCTGCATGAGCGGGATCAGCTCGCGCGCGACGAACGGGAAGGTGACGAAGATGGTCGCGAGCACGATCCCCGGCAGCGCGAAGATGACCTTGATGTCGTGCGCCGCGAGCGTGGGACCGAACCAGCCCTGCGCGCCGAACACGAGCACGTAGATCAGGCCCGCGATCACCGGCGAAACCGAGAACGGCAGGTCGATGAGCGTGATGAGCAGGTTCTTGCCGCGAAACTCGAACTTGGCGATCGCCCACGCCGCCGCGACGCCGAAGACGAGGTTCGCCGGCACGGCGATGCCGGCGACGAGCAGCGTCAGCTTGATCGCCGACCAGGCTTCGGGCTCGGCGAGCGCGGTGAAGTACGCCTGCCAGCCCTTGCGAAGCGCCTCATAGAACACCGCCGCGAGCGGGACGAAGAGGAACAGCGTAAGGAAGGCGATGGCAATGCCGATCAGCGTCCACTTGAGCCACGGCGCTTCCTCGGTGACTCGGCGGCGCGCCGCGCGCGCGGGCACGGCCGGCGGCGCGAGCGGCGCGGCGTCGAGGGCGAGTGCGCGGCCGGTCATGCCGACCGCCCGCGCGTGCGCGCCCAGTACTGCAGCAGGTTGATCGCGAGCAAGATGATGAACGACGCGACGAGCATGACGACGGCGACCGCGGTGGCGCCCGCGTAGTCGTACTGCTCGAGCTTCGTGATGATGATGAGCGGCGCGATCTCCGAGACGAGCGGGATGTTGCCGGCGATGAAAACGACCGAGCCGTACTCGCCGATGGCGCGCGCGAGCGCGAGCGCGAAGCCCGTAAGCAGCGCGGGCAGGATCGCCGGGAAGATCACCCTCCCAAAGGTCTGCCAGCGGTTCGCGCCCAGGCTCGCCGCGGCCTCCTCCAATTCGCGCTCGAGGTCCTCCAGCACCGGCTGCACCGTGCGCACGACGAACGGCAGCCCGATGAAGGTGAGCGCGACGACGACGCCGAGCGGCGTGAACGCGACCTTGATCCCGTAGTCGATGAGGAGCGAGCCGATCCACCCCTTGGTCGAGTAGATCGCCGTCAGGGCAATACCGGCCACCGCGGTGGGCAACGCGAACGGCAGATCGACGAGCGCGTCGATGACGCGCTTCGCCGGGAACTCGTAGCGCACGAGCACCCAGGCGACGAGGAGTCCGAAGAAGCCGTTCACCGCGGCCGCGATCGCCGCCGCGCCGAAGGAAAGCCGCAGCGACGCGAGCACCCGCGGCGCCGTGACCGCGTCCCAGAACCCGGCCCAGCTCATCGTCGCGGTCTTGAGGAACACCGCCGCGAGCGGGATCAGGACGATCAGCGAGAGATAGACGAGCGTGAACCCGAGCGAGAGCCCGAACCCGGGCAGCACGTTCGTGCGCGCGCCGCCGCGCACCGGCGGCAGCGCGGCGGTCGGCAGCGAAAGCGTCGAGGCGCCGCTCATGCCCTACTTCTTCGTGTAGATCTGGTCGAAGGCCGCGCCGTCGTCAAAGTGCGCCTTCTGCGCCTTCTGCCAGCCGCCGAAGACCTCGTCCACGGTGAAGAGCGCGAGCGGCTGGAAGTTCGCCGCGTAGCGCTTCGCGATCGCCTCGTTGCGGGGCCGGAAGTAGTGCTTCGCGGCGAGCTCCTGGCCTTCGTCCGAGTAGAGGTACTCGAGGTAGGCCTGCGCCTGCTTGCGCGTCCCCTTCTTGTCGACGACCTTGTCGACGACCACGACCGGGTTCTCCGCGACGATCGATACGGACGGATAGACGACGTCGAACTTGTCGCCGCCGATCTCCTTGTCGATGAGAGTCACTTCGTTCTCGAACGTTACGAGGACGTCGCCGATCTCGCGCTGCGTGAACGTGGTCGTGGCCGCGCGGCCGCCGGTGTCGAGCACCGGCACGTTCGCGAACAGCTTGCCGACGAACTCGCGCGCCTTGGCGTCGTTGCCGCCCTTCTTCAGGACGTAGCCGTACGCCGCGAGGTAGGTGTAGCGACCGTTGCCGGAGGTCTTCGGGTTGGGGACGATCACCTGCACGCCGGGCTTCACCAGGTCGTCCCAATCGCGGATCGCCTTCGGGTTGCCCTTGCGCACGAGGAACACCGATGTCGAGGTGTACGGCGCGCTGTTGTAGGGCAGGCGCTTCGCCCAGTCCGCGGGAATCAGGTCGCCACGGTCGTGCAGCAGGTCGATGTCGTTCGCCTGGTTCATCGTGACGACGTCGGCCTGCAGGCCGTCGGCGACCGAGCGCACCTGCTTGGACGAGCCGCCGTGCGACTGGTTGATGGTCACCGTCTCGCCCGTCTTCGCCTTCCAGTGCTTCTGGAAGGCGGCGTTGTAGTCCTTGTAGAACTCGCGGGTGACGTCGTAGGAGACGTTGAGCAGGGTGACGTCGGCGAGCGCAGGGGAGGCGCCCGCGACGAGAGCGGCAGCGACCGCACCGCGGACGAGGGATGCAAAGGTCATGAATAGCTCACGGCGGAGGCCCGGTCTGGTTCGGGCACCCGCAGACGACGTGATGAAAGAACCGCGATTGTCGCGGCGAGCGGAGCGAATCTGAACGAACGAAGGGCTCTATCCAGATAACGGGAGCGAATCAGGCACGGCTGCCGGCGGGCGCCAGGCCGGCGCCTGGGGCCGGCAAGCTCGCGATGGGTGGCGGCGCGGGGCAGCCTTTCTCCCCGCCCGCAATGACGCGATCGGCGTGCTCCCCCGCCATGAGGCGGATCGTCGGCAGTCGCATGTGCTCGGTACGCGACTGCGCGACGAGGCTCGAAACCGGAACGGCTACGGTAGGGCCACCTCCTGCGCGCGCACCAGCCAGACGCCGCGGTCGAGCGCCCTCGCGCCCTCGAACACCACGTAGCTCTGCCGGCCGTAGTGCGGCAGCGGACGAGCGAGCGCCGCGAGCGCCGCGGCGTCGCCGCCTGCAACGACGATCACCGGCCCGCTGCCGGGGCGCGCGTGCGTCCACACCGCGGCCGTGCCGCGGTTCGCCAACGCCGCCGGCCGCGCCGGCAAGCGGTGCCGGACCAACCAGGCGTCGACGTCGGCGTCGAGGCCGATCACCAGCAGCGTCGACGCGGGCAACGGCGCGTCCGGGTCGAGCGTCCGCATTTCGTGATCCTGCAGCTTCGCCGCAAGGGTCCGGGATGCCTCGAGCGCCGCCGGCGATCTCGATACGAGGACGGTGCGCGTGGCCGGATCGACCATCGCCCGCCGCAGCACCGGCGGCGCTTCGTCGGCGCCAAGCCGCCGCAACGCGCGCAAGTCGGGATCGAGGCGCACTGCACGAGGCCGCGCCGACGTGCGCAGCACGCGCTCGACGCGCTCGCCCTCGAGATCGACGCGATGCACCTCGTCGCCGGCGTCGGTCCGCAGCAGCACCGGTACGTCGAGGCGGAACGGCCCCCCGGATGCCGTCTGCGAGAGCGTGACCGTTACGCGATAACCGTCGCCGTTCGGCTCCAGCACTGCGCGTTCCAGCGCGACCGCGGGGAGTCCGGGCCGCGTGAGCCATTGACGAAAGAACGGCTCGAGGTTCCGGCCCGAGGCCGCCTCGAACGACTTGCGCAGGTCGTCCCAGCTCGCGACCTTGAACCGGTGGTCGGCATAGAACCGGCGCACGCCGGCATCGAACGCCTCGGGGCCGATCGCGTCGCGCAGCATCACGAACAGCATGGCGGGCTTGTCGTAACCGACGATCTGCGAGGTGCCGTGGCTGCGCGAGGTGAAGCTTGCGAGCGGCTGGTCCTGTCCCGCAGGGATCGAGGCGAGGTTGCGCAGCCAGCCGAGCCGCATCTCGCGTGCCGCCTCGGGGCTCTCGCGCTCCCTGTACGCGTAGTCGGCCATGAACGTCGTCAGCCCCTCGGACCAGTTACCGCGCGCGTAGTCCGGATAGACGCCGTTGCCCCACCAGTTGTGCAGCACCTCGTGGCCGAGCGAGGTCTGGCGGATGAACGGCAGCTTCAGCACGTCGATGCCCAGGTAAGTCAGCGAGGGCATCCCGAACCCGGTCGGCGTGGGGCTCGAGACGACGCTGAAGCCGTCGAACGGATACGGGCCGATCCACCGCTCGTAGAGGTCGAGGTAGCGCTCGACGTCGTCCAGGTATCCGGCCGAGAGGTCGGCGAGCTGCGGATGGAAGTACGTGCGCAGCAGCAGAGGACGGCCGGAGATGCTCTTCACGGTGCGCGATTCGACGCGGTACGGGCCGGCCATCAGGTCGATGCCCTCGGACGGCGCGTCGAACGCGAACCGCGCGCGGTAGCCGCCGGGTCCGTCGCTCTCCTCGACGAGCTTGCCGGCCACGAGGCCCTTCTGCCCGGCGGGCAGCTCGAGCGTGAGCGTGTAGCGTTCGAGCGCGCCCTCGACGGCGGGATACCACCGACTCGCTGCCGGCAGGAACGTGCCGTCGGCGCCGGTCACCGGACGCGCGTTGCCGAGCGTCGCACGATGGTCGAGCTGCGTGTCGAGCGCTTCGAGCGATCCGCGCCAGCGCACGACGATCTCGCGGGGCGCAGGTGCGCCCCCGATCGGCCAGCGCTGCACGCCGCCGCTCGCGCTCGGTGGCCCGACCGGCCGCCCATCGACGGTGAGCGCATCCACCGTGTAGCGTGCGTCGAGCGCAAGCACGAACGGACCGGGCGAACCCACCTTGATGCGGTCCTCCCCGGCGAGTGTGCGCTTCGCCGGATCGACCGCGACGCGCATGTCGCGCGCCACCTCGGCAGCGCGGGCGCCTCCAGCGAGCGCGATGCCGGTCAGCAGCAGGAACGCCGCGACCGCGCTCCGGCCGAGCTTCATTGCGCGGTGCTGGGCGGGAACTTGGCCACGACCTCCAGGCTCGACGACTCGCGCTTCACCCTGAGCGGCAGCCAGGTCCCCGGCGCCTGGCGCTGCACGACCTCCGTGAGCTCGCCCGCCTGCTTCACGCCCACGCCCGCGGCTTCGGCGATGACGTCGCCGGCGCGCAAGCCGGCCGCTTCCGCGACCGAGCCCTTCTCGACGCGCGCGATGCGCACCCCCGCGTCGTCGCGCTCGAGCATGACGCCGAGACGCGCACGCTGTGTCGGCGGGCCGAGCGGCGCTGGCATGCCGAACACGGCGTCGGCCACGCCCACCACGAGGCGCGAGCAGTCCTCGCCGCGGTCCCACGGCACGAACGCCACGATCTCGTTCACGCCCAGGTCGCGCAGCTGGTGCGGCACGCCGTGGCCGTCGACGACGTGGCCGGAGCCCATGATGCCGACCACCAGCGCCTGCGGGTCGCGCGCCCGCGCGGCGGCGATGCCCTGCGCCATGGCGCGATCCCACACCTGCTGGCTCTCGACGAAGCGCAGGAATTCCGGATCGCTGCGGCTCGGCTTCGGCGCGTCCTGCCCTGCGCCGCCCGGCGGCACGTGCGCGAGCCAGCTCTCGAAGAGCGAGGTCGCGTACGCCTCGGACGGCGCGGCCGGCGTCGTGACGCCCTCGCGCTCGCCGACGGGCACCGCGGCCAATCCCTTCGCGCTCACCGCGCGCGTTAGGCCCCGGTCGACGTTCAGCGCCACCATCGGGATGCGGTTCATGCGCGCGAAGTGGAATAGCGGCATGTAGAGACTCGGGTCGAAGCTCCACACGGTCCGCCACTCGGCGGCCTTGAGGAACGCCTGCTCGTCGAGCTCGCCGGCCACCCACTTGTCGAGCACGGGCTGCACGCGTCGCGGGAACATCTCGAAGCCGATGACCATGCGCGGCCGTGCAGCGTGGAGGGCGGCGAGCGTCTGCAGCTGCCAGCGGTGGTGATCGAAGTTGTCGTGGCTCTCGCCGAGCAGCACCACGTTCGCGCGCGCCGCCGCGGCGAGCAGCGCGCTGGGATCGACGCGCTCGGCGCCCGCGGCGCGCGGCGCGACCCACGCGGCCACGGGTACGCAATCGGCCTCGGGTGCCGTGGCCTTCTGCGGCCGTTGGCCGTAGGCGATGACGGCGGCAAGCGCCAGACCCGCGCCGCCGATCCACAGGGTGCTGCTTCGGAGCCTCATGCCATCCTCTTCATCCGGCCGGGCCGATCGCGACTCCTGGCCGACCCGGTTGGAGAGCCGGTCGCGCGGAACGTTCCCGTGTCGTCGCAACGACGCACCTGTCGTTCGTACCACAGCTCCCCGGTCTGGCAGCGCCGGACGGCACGTTCTGCTCACGCCTTGTGGGGGAGCCGCGAGTACCGCCGCCCGCGCCAGGCAGGAAATCGGTCACGGCACCACGGCTGCCGAGCGCGGCGGCACGCGACGCTGGAACGGCTTCTGCAGCGTGCGCCGCCAGGTATTCCGCAGCCATGCGCCCCACGCTCAACCCGCTCGCCGCGCTCGCCGCGGCCGTGATCGTCACCATCCTGCTCTGCGCGGCGTTCCTCGCCCTGCTCGCGGCAGGTCCCGCGCTCGCCATCTCCGCACCGCCGGACATCGGCAGCACACGGCACGCCGGCGCCTGGACGGCCGGCTTCGCGCCGTGCGCGCTGTTGCTCGCGGTGGTCGGCGGCATCGCCCTCGCGGGCGCACTGTTCCGTTCGGAACGTCGCGTCGGGCCGGCGCTGCGCGTGTCGACGCGGGGGAACGCGTCACGCCCTCGGTGAGTCCTGGCGCGAGCGAGTTGGACGCAGGGCTCGAAGCCCATTCGGCGCGCGACGACCGATTCCCTTTGTCCGACGGGCAGCCGTCCTCCGCCTCGGTCACCGCCGCGCCCCGCGCGCGCCTATGCCGCACGCAATGAATCGACGATCTTCATCCGGGCCGCACGAAGCGCCGGCAGGAAACCGCCGAGCAGACCCATGGCAAGCGCGAACGCGAGCGACTGGAGCACGATCTTCGGCGTCAGCGTGAAGCGGAACGCGAGCTCCGAGAACGACTGGAAATTCACGGTCGAGATCTGCACGAGCTGCATGAGCGAGGCCAGCGCCAGGCCGATCAGCCAGCCGACGAGCGCGAGCGCCAGCGACTCGGCCAGGAACGCACCGAGGATGCCGTTCCGCCGGAAGCCCAGCGCGCGCAACGTGCCGATCTCGCGCGTTCGGTTCGCGACGGCGGCGTACATCGTGATCATCGCCCCGATGGTCGCTCCGAGCGAGAAGATGACCGAGAGCGTGATCCCGAGGTAGCTGATGAAGTTGGAGAGCGCGCGCGACTGCTCCTCGTAGAAGAGCCGCTCCGGCTTCACTTCCAGCGTCAGGCGCGGATCGCTCTCGAGGCGCTCCTTGAGCGCCGCGAAGCTGCGCACGTCCGCAATCCGGGCCACCACGGACGAGTAGGCGTCACGCCGGAACGCCTGCATGAGCTGGTCGCCGTCGCCCCAGATCTCGGAGTCGAATCCCGAGCCGCCGCCGTCGAACACGCCGACGACCGTCCAGTCGCGGCCACCGAAGCGCAGCCGCTCGCCGAGCTCCGCTCCGTCGAAACGCTTGGCGACGCTGCTGCCGACCATCACCTCGGCGACGCCGGCACGCGGCAGGCGCCCCGCCACCACCTTGATCTGAGAACGCAGCGCGAGTCCTTGCGGACCGATGCCGCGGATGGGGACGTTCGTCGCCAGGTCGCTCCCGCGCTTCGGCAGCGCGATCAGCACCACCAGCTCCCGCGAAACGAACTTGTCGCCGGTGGGCCCGGCCGCGATCTCCGGCTGGCTCTCGACGATGGCGACCTGGCTGCGATCGACGCGGCTCTGGACTTCGGTGCCGGAAGGGCGACGCGTGACGACGATGTTGTCCGGCTCGCCCGTGCCGACGAGCGTCTTCTTCAGCCCCGCATCGAGCATCAGGACCGCCGCATAGACGAAGACCACGAGCGCCATCCCGCCCGCGGTGAGCAGCGTCGTCAGCTTGCGGGTCCAGAGGTTGCGGACGCTGTAGGAGAGCGGGACGGCCATCGCTGGAAGACGGAAATCGTCAGTACGGAGCCACGGCGGATAGAGACAGGCGTTGAAGCGAGCGGCGTCGGACATGCGCCACGCGGACCCGCGATGGCGGGAGGCAACTTGCCCGACGAACGAAACTCCCGGCGTGCTCCCGGCTGCGGCGTCCTGCGTGTCGAAGCGCCCTTCAACCGATCGCCCGCAAGCCTTCCACGATGTTCACCTTGGCCGCGCGCCGCACCGGGAGCACCGCGGCGAGCAGGCCGACCGCAGCCGCGCATGCGAACTGCGCCAGCACCGTCTCGCGGCTCACCTCGAACACCGGGAACATCGCGCCCACCTGCGACGCGAACCAGGCGCCGACCGGGAACGACAGCGCCACGCCGATCGCCGCACCGATGAGCGCGATGGCGAGCGACTCGCCGACGATGAGCCAGCCGACGTAGCCCGGCGGGAAACCCAGCGCCTTGAGGGTCGCGTACTCCGACATCCGCTCCCGCGCCGTCATCGCCATGGTGTTCGCCATCACCGCGAGGATGATGGCGATGACCACGAAGGACACGATGCGGATCGCGGTCACGATCGCGCCCGACATGGCGACGAAGCCGAGCTGGAACGCCTGTTCAGTCTCGGTCCGGGTTTCGGCGGTGGAGTTGCGGAACACCGCGTCGATCTGTTCGGAGATCTCCGCCGAGCGGTCGGGATCTTCGATGTCGACCACGAAGACGCCCACCTGGTTCGCGCGGCCCGGGGCCGTCTTCTGCATGCGCTCGTTCAGATATTGCCAGTGGAAGAAGAACGTCGCGGTGTCGGTGCGCGTCTCCCGGCCGTCGTAGATGCCGCGCACCGTGAACTCCCAGGTGCCCGGGAAGATCTGGCCCTTCAACGGAACCGTGTCGCCGACCTTGAAGCCGTACTGCTCGGCGAGGCGCCGGCCCACGATCGCCCCCTTGCGGTCGCGCAGGAACGCCGCGAAGTCGTCGGGCGGCACGATGAACTCGGGATACGCCGCGAAGTACGGCACGGCATCGACGGCGAACTGCGGGAAGAAGTTCCGCGCGTCCTGGTAGACGCCGCCGAACCAGTTGGCGATCGCCACGCTCTTCACGCCATCGACCGCCTTGATCTTCGCCCGATAGAAGAGCGGCAGCGGAAACGTGAGCGAGATCGCGTTGCGGGTGATCAGCCGCGTCGGTGCGGCAGCAGCGGCGCCCGAGTACCACGCCTGCACGATGCTCTGCAGCAGGCCGAAGGAGAGTATGGCCACCACGATGCCGAGCACCGTGAGGAAGGTGCGCAGCTTGTGGCGAAGCGCGTTGCGCAGGATCAGCTTGAGGAAGTGCATGGCGGCGACGCTAAGGCCGGCGATCGTCCAACGACCGCTCGTGCACATCCTCTGACGTCGAGAGCTCGCCCTTCTCGAGGTACATGATCGCGTGCGCCCGTTCCGCGGCGCGGCGATCGTGCGTCACCATGACGATGGTCTTGCCGAGCGCGACGTTGAGCTCGTCCATGAGCGCGAGGATGTCCTCGGCGGAGTGGCGGTCGAGGTCGCCGGTCGGCTCGTCGGCGACGATCAGCGTCGGGTCGGTGATGATCGCCCGCGCGATCGCGACCCGCTGCTGCTGGCCGCCGGAGAGCTCCGACGGATAGTGCTCCATGCGGTCGGCGAGCCCGACCAGTGCGAGCGCCGTGTCCACGCGTTCGCGCCGCTCGCGCTTGCCGATCGTGGTGAGCAGCAGCGGCAGTTCGACGTTCTCGAAGGCGCTGAGCACCGGCATCAGGTTGTAGAACTGGAAGATGAAGCCGATGTTCTGCGCCCGCCAGTCGGCGAGGTCGGCCTCGCCGAGGCGCGTGATGTCGACGCCCCCGACGAGCAGCTCGCCCGAGTCCGGCTTGTCGATGCCGGCGATCAGGTTGAGCAGCGTCGACTTGCCCGACCCCGACGGGCCCATCAGGCCGAGGAAGTCGCCGCGGCGGATGTCGAACGTGATGCCGGTGAGCACCGGCACGACCTGCTCGCCGCGCCGGTAGGACTTGACGATGTCGCGGAGGCTCACGAGCACCGGCTGGACCGGCCGGTCGTCGGCGTTCATCCGCCCCTCGCCGCTTCGTCCATGTCGAGGGCGAAGCCCGCGCGGCGACACCCGGCGCGCTTCACTTCGCCTCGACGCGCACGCGCTTGCCGTCAAGCGCGCGCCCGTCGTTCCGATTCACCACCACGCGCATGCCCGGCTCGACCCCGGTGACCTCGATGGCGTCGCCGATCTCGCGCCCGGTCCTGACCTCGACGGTCCGAGCCACGCCGTCCCCGACCGCGTTCACGAAAGCCGCGCCGTTGCGGTCGAACACAGCGGCCTTCGGGACCACCGTCACCGGCTTGCGCTCCTGCGCGGTGGTTTCCTTTTCGAGAAACGTCACCTTGGCGCTCATGTCGGGAAGGACGCGTGGATCGCGCTCGGTGAACCGGATCTTGACGAGCACCGTGGCCTTGGCCCGATCGACCGTCGGCACCATACGGTTCACGACGCCCGGGAAGCGTTCGCCCGGGATCGCGTCGAGCTGGATCTCGACGGGCATGCCGACGCGGATGCGCCCGAGCTGCGACTCCGACACGTCGGCCTCGACCTCGAGCGTGTCCATGTCGGCGATGGTGACCACTGCCCCCTTGGTGTCGATCGCGTTCGAGAACGGCGTGATGTTGTCGCCGACGTTCGCGTTCTTGGTGAGCACCACGCCGTCGAAAGGCGCCCGGATGAGCGTCTGGTCGACGGCGACCTCCGCTACCCTCAGGTTTGCCTGCGCCACTGCGAGCGCCGCCTGCTGGCTCGAGAGCGCCGCCTTCGCCTTGTCGAACCGCGCGAGTGCGGTGTCGAGCGCCGAACGGCTGATGAAGTTCTTGCTTGCGAGGTCCCGCGCCCGGTCGAGCTCGATCTGCGCGTTGCGCAGTTCGGCACGCGCCTGCTCGATGTTCGCGGTGGCGACCTTGACGTTCGCTGCCGCCTGGTCGCGCTGCGCGGCAACGTCGCGGCCCTCCAGCCGCGCGATCACCTGCCCCTGCTTCACCGGCGAACCTTCCATCACCCCCAGCCACTCCAGGCGTCCGGTCGCCTTCGACGCGACCGACGCCTTGCGCTGGGCAACGACATAGCCGGTGGCGTTGAGCGTAGCGAACGCCTGCGACGGGAAGGCGGTCGTCACCGCCGCCGTGTCCACCGCGATGCTGCGGCCGAAACGCTCCCAGTAACCGTACGCGGAGGCGGCGAGCAGCAGCGCGAGCAGCGCGAGCCACGCCCAGCGCCGCCGCGGGCGCGTGCGCGTGCGCGGCGAGGTGCGGTCGATGGCAAGCTTCGCGAGATCGGTTTGCGTCTGCGTCACGGGAGGCTCGAGAGCCAGGGGATGGGCGCCCGCGAGCTCCGCGGGGCAGGGGATTGCGCGACAGGCGCGCTGCGGCAGCGTGATTATACGACGCGCAGAACGGCTCCCGGCGGGTTGACACAGGTCAAACGCACTTCGCCCCGGCCACGCAAGCTCGCGACATGCCCTCGACCGCGCCCCCCGAGCGCATGCGCAAGCTCGCATCCAAGCTGCTCGCCATCCAGTTCGCGTTCCTGTTCGTCGCGCTCGCCTCGATCGGCATGACGCTGCTGGTCTCGTGGAAGCTCGAAGGCAGCGCAGCGGCGATCAACGACGCGGGGAGCCTGCGGATGCGCGCCTGGCGCCTCGCCTACCTCGCGTCGCAGGACGGCACTTCCGCCAGCGCCCGCGATGCCGAGGAGATAAGCGCCAACATCGCCGACTTCGATTCGGTCCTCGCCACGCTGCGCCGCGGCGATCCGGCGCGACCGCTGTTCCTGCCGCGGTCCGATCGCGTGACCCGCCAGCTTGGCGCGCTCGAGACCGAATGGCGCGACCTCGCCGGGGCACTGCAAGGGGCGGCGACGGGCGGGCCGCCTCCGCCGCGCGTCGAGGTCGAGCGCTTCGTCTCGCTAGTGAACGCGCTCGTCGTCACCATAGAGGACGACATCGCGGACACCACCGCGGTGCTCCGCCAGGCGCAGCTCGCGCTGGTCGCCCTCGCGATCGGCGGCAGCATCGCGATCGTCTATCTCTCCTTCCTGCTCGTCATCCGCCCGCTCACCCGACTGCACGAGGGCATCGAGCGCATCGCGTCCGGCGACCTCTCCGTTCGCGTGCCCGTCGAGACGCGCGACGAGTTCGGTCAGCTCTCCGCGGGCTTCAACGCCATGGCCGCGCGCCTCGAGGCAGCGTACCAGAACCTCGAGAGCAAGGTGGAGGACAAGACCCGTTCGCTCGCCGAGCGCAACTCGCGCCTCACGACCCTCTACGACATGGCGGCGTTCCTTGCCCGGGGGCAACCGCAGGCAGCGATGTGCGAAGGCTTCGTGTCGCGCGTCCAGAACGCGTTCGGTGCGGCTGCCGGGGCGGTGCGGCTCACCGGCAGCGACGGCAAGCTGCACCTCTACTCCACGCGTGACCTGCCGGAGCCCCTCGTCGAAGCCGAGCAGTGTCTGGCCGAGTGTGCGTGCGGCGATACCGCGAGCGCCGGCCGCACCGTGATCCACATGCTCGACAAGCCCGCGACCGCGGTGACCCTGCCGCATTGCCGGAAGGCCGGGTTCGCAGCCGTCGTGGCAGTGCCCATCGAGGCGCAGGGCGAGGTGATCGGCATCTTCAATCTCTTCTTCCGCGAGCCGCGCCTCGTCAATGCCGACGAGCGCCACCTGCTCGACACGCTCGGCCAGCACCTCGGCGCCGCGGTCGGCAACGCGCGCCTCGCGGCGCTGGAAAAGGAGGTGGCGATCTCCGAGGAGCGGAACCTCCTCGCGCAGGAGCTGCACGACTCGATCGCCCAGTCGCTTGCGTTCCTCAACCTGCAGGTGCAGATGCTCGGCGCCGAGTTGAAGGCCGGCGACCAGACGCGGGCGCGCGACACGCTGGGCGAGATCCGCGAAGGCGTGCGGGAGTGCTACGGCGACGTCCGCGAGTTGCTCACCCACTTCCGCACGCGGCTCGCGCCGACTGACCTCGCCCATGCGCTCGCGTCGATGGTCTCCAAGTTCGAGAAGCGCACCGGGATCGCCACGCGATTCAATGTCTCCGGGTCGGCGGTCGCGCTCGCGCCCGACCGCCAGTTGCAGGTGCTGCACGTCGTCCAGGAGTCGCTCTCCAACGCCCGCAAGCACGCGCAGTGCGAGCACGTCGAGGTGCGACTGGAGGCGGGGCCGGTCTACCGCGTGATGGTCCGCGACGACGGCCGCGGTTTTGATCCCGCCGCTGCGAGCCGACTCGAGGATCACGTCGGTCTGCGCATCATGCGCGAGCGCGCGAGCCGCGCGGGCGGTTGCGTGGAGGTGAGCTCGGCGCCCGGGCGCGGGGCCGAGGTCGTGCTCACGGTGCCGGTGGCGGAACGTCGCGCGGCTTGAGCCGCCGCAGACCGGTCAACCTCCAAGCGCCACCGGCCGTTGACCGTGGTGGTGACGGCGTGCTCGCAGCGGAAGGACGCGATGCCAGGACCCGGACGGCGGGACTCGAAGGCGGTGAGCGTGTTCGTCGGCCTGCTCGCACTGTTGGTGCCGCGCGCCAGCCTGGTCGCGGCCGCGGTGTGCGCCACGCTGGCTCTTGCGCTCGTTATCCCGTCCGCCTTCGCCGACCCACCGGGACGCGTCGGCCGCCTGAGTGCCGTGGAAGGCGAGGCGAGCGTGGAGACGGCGGAGGGCGAGACGTGGCCCGCCGAGCTCAACCTGCCCGTCACCTCGGGGTTCGTCCTGCAGACTGCGCCCGATGCGCGCGCCGAGGTCAGGATCGGCTCGATCGCGGTGCGCATGCACGGCGAGACCCGGGTGCAGTTCGCGCGCATCGACGACACCGTCGTGGCCCTCGCGCTCGACCGCGGCACGCTCGCGCTTCGGCTCCGCGCCCGCGACACCGCTGTGGAGACCTTCGTCCAGACGCCCGACGGACAGGTGAGCTTCGCCGACATCGGCCGCTATCGCATCGACGTCGATCCCGCGTCGGGGACCACGATTGTCCACGCCGAGCGCGGCGTGGCGCGCATCGCGGCGAGCGACTTCGCGATCGACGTACGCAGCGGCCGGGCGGTCGAGATCGAATCCGGCGGGGCGCGCTTCGTGCGACCTCTCGTCGACGCGTTCGACCACTGGACCCTCGCGCGCGACCAGCGCGAGGACGCGGTCCTTCAGGGGTACGTATCGCCCGAGATGACGGGCTACGAGGACCTCGCCGGCTACGGTGGCTGGCGCACGACGGCGTCGTACGGGATGGTCTGGGTGCCGCATGCGACGCCCGCGGGCTGGTCGCCCTATCGGTACGGGCGCTGGCAGTGGATCGCGCCCTGGGGTTGGACGTGGATCGACGCGGCACCGTGGGGTTTCGCGCCTTTTCACTATGGGCGCTGGTGCTGGCTCGACGGGTCCTGGGGCTGGGCGCCCGGCGCCTGGGTCGCGCGCCCCGTCTATGCGCCGGCCCTCGTGGGGTGGATCGGGCGCCCGGGGTGGAGCGTCGCCTACGGCGGCGTCGCCACGGCCGGCTGGGTGCCGCTCGCGCCGCGCGAGCCCTTCGTTCCCTGGTACCGGGCGAGCTCGGTGCACGTGCAGAACATCAACATCGCCCACGTGAACAGCATCCAGATCTACAAGGGCCGGCCGCCGGCGCTGCCGCCGGCGAGCGCGCCGCCCACCGCACCAGGCGCCATGCCGGGCAGTGAGGGAATTGCGGCGTTCGCCAACGCGCGCGTCCCGAACGCGCTCGCGGTTGCGCCTGCCGCAGCGCTCGCGCGCGGGCAGCGCATTGGCGGCAACCTGGTCGGCGCGTCCGCGGCGCAATTGGCGGCCGCACCCCCGCTTGCGCCGATCGCTCCGCCCGCAACGGCCCGGCGCTGGACGGGCCCGCGCTGGGGCGGCGTGACCCAGACGGCGCCGCCCGCCGCGCCATTGCGCAACCCGGTCCCGCCCGGGGTCCCGCTCGCGCCGTACGGTGCAGGCGAACGCCACGAGCCCTACACGCGCCCGGCGCCGGCGGCCGCGCTGCCCGCCACGCCGCGGTTCGGCAACACGCCGTTCGGCTTCGCCGGTTCGACTCCGCGCGTCGTGCCTTCCCCGCCGGTCGCGGCCGTGCCGCCGAGGGCGGTGTTCGCACCGCCCGCGACGCCCCTCGCTCCGCACGCCGCACTGCCCACGATGCGGCCGTATGCACCGTCTGCATGGCCTCATGCGCCGCACGGCGGAGCCTTCGTGGGGGCCCCGCCCCGGCCACCGCCCGGTATGCCGGGCGCAATGCCCGCACCGCAGCCGGCGTTCGGCGGCTTCGCGCCGAGAGGCGTCGCTCCGGGCGGCTTTCGCGCGCCGGGCGGCGGCTACCACGGCGCTGCCGGGCACCGTTGATCGAGGTTCGCGGCGGTCCGCGACGGGGACCGAATCCGGCAGCTTGCGCGGCGAAGATCGAAACACGCAGCCCGGTCTGACCAACGCCTGCCCGAGCGCCGCCGGTGGAGTAGTTGTCTCGGCATTAAGCCCCGGTCTCGACTGAAGAGGCCTGGCACTTCCGCCCGATGTCGGCGCTCGTAGCCCGACAGCAGCTGTCGGCTCGGCCGGTCGAGCGCGGAAGCTGAGCGCGCGAAGCGCCGCAACTCGGGGCCGGCCCGCCGTCGAGGCACGTCGTCCCGGGCGCTTCGCGCCCTCGCCTGCACTGCCTCCTTTGAGTTCAAGCGCCTCCCGCTCCCCCCTCGGGGAAAGGCAAGAGGGCGGCGCCCGGACTCGCCCTCCCCCGAAAGAACTATGCGCAGGTACTCCCTGCGGTCGTTCCGGCCTCCCCCATTCGCGCGCCTCCGACCCGCCCGCGGAGGAATGGGCGCCGCGTTCGCCTGAGCCTAGATTCCCGACAACGAAAGGAGCGACAAGCGATGAAGGCGCAATCGAACCCCTCGGCCGCAGTGCTCGACACCAGCGTCGCCGGCAGCGCCGGAGAAGCGGCCCGGGCGCAGAAGCGCAAGGCGATCTCGGTGCTGGTGGTGAGCACCCTAGCGTTCACGTCGTGCTTCATGGTCTGGATGATGTTCGGCGTCATCGGCATCCCGATCAGGAAGCAGCTCGGACTCAACGCCACGCAGTTCGGCATCCTCACCGCGACGCCGGTGCTCACCGGGTCGCTGATCCGTGTGCCGCTGGGGATGTGGACCGACAAGTACGGCGGCCGCATCGTGCTGTTCATCCTGATGCTCGCGTGCGTGGTGCCGATCTGGCTGATCTCCTACGCCACCGAGTACTGGCACTTCCTCGTCCTCGGCCTGTTCGTCGGCCTGGCGGGCGGGTCGTTCTCCGTCGGCACGCCTTACGTCGCGCGCTGGTTCGACCGCAGGCACCAGGGCTTCGCGATGGGCGTGTACGGCGCGGGCAACTCGGGCGCGGCGGTGAACAAGTTCGTCGCACCGGCGCTGCTCGTGGCGTTCGGCTGGGCGGTCGTGCCCCAGGTGTACGCGGCGATCCTGCTAGGCGTGGCGATTCTCTTCTGGTTCTTCAGCTACCAGGATCCCAAGCACCTGGTCGACTCGAGGATCACCTGGCGCGAACAGCTCGCGGCACTGAAGGACCCGAACGTCTGGAAGTACTGCCAGTACTACTCGATCGTGTTCGGCGGCTACGTCGCCCTCTCGCTGTGGATGGTGCAGTACTACGTCGGCGAGTTCAGCCTCGACATCCGCGTCGCGGCGCTGCTCGCCGCGTGCTTCTCGCTTCCCGGCGGCGTGCTGCGCGCGATCGGCGGCTGGCTTTCCGACAAGTACGGCGCGCACACGGTGACGTGGTGGGTGATGTGGGTGAGCTGGATCGCGCTCTTCCTCCTCTCCTACCCGCAGACCGACATGACCATCGACACGATGGACGGTCCGAAGACGTTCCACATCGGGCTCAACGTCTGGCTGTTCACCACGCTGATGGCGGTGATCGGTGTGGCGTGGGCGTTCGGCAAGGCGTCGGTGTTCAAGTACATCGCCGACGAGTACCCGCACAACATCGGCGTGATCTCGGGAATCGTCGGCCTGGCCGGCGGGCTCGGCGGCTTCCTCCTGCCGATCACGTTCGGTGTGCTGCAGGACCTCACCGGCGTGCGCTCCACCGCCTTCATGCTGATGTACGGCGTGGTGTGGGTGTCGCTGATCTGGATGTACTGGACCGAGGTGCGGAAGGCCGAAGTCATGGGGCCGCGCGCCAGGCCGTTCAAGCTCAACCCGTAGACGAGCAAGCGAACGAGCGCGGGGCAGGGCCCGTTCCGAACCGCGCCAAGCCAGGAGAAGATCGATGACGAGCCTGCAGGGCACTCCCGCCGCCACGGTCGACCGACCGGCCACCGGCGCAGACATCGCCGACTGGCGCCCCGAGGACAACGCGTTCTGGGAGTCCACCGGTAAGCGCATTGCCTATCGCAACCTGGCCATCTCCGTCCCTGCGCTGCTCTGCGGCTTCGCGGTGTGGGGGATGTGGGGAATCATTACCGTGCAGATGCTGAACCTCGGGTTCCCCTTCACCCAGGCGCAGCTCTTCACGCTCACCGCGATCGCCGGCATCGCCGGCGCGACGATGCGCATCCCGGCGTCGTTCCTCGTGCGCCTCGCCGGCGGCCGGAACACCATCTTCCTCACCACCGCGATGCTGCTCGCGCCGGCGATCGGGACCGGCATCGCGCTCCAGCACCCCGACTGGCCGCTGTGGGTCTTCCAGCTCATGGCGCTGTGGTCCGGCGTCGGCGGCGGCAACTTCGCGAGCTCGATGTCGAACATCAGCACGTTCTTCCCGAAGCGTCTGCAGGGGACGGCACTCGGCATCAACGCCGGCATCGGCAACTTCGGCGTGACGACGATGCAGATCGTCATCCCGCTGGTGATGACGGTCGGCCTCTTCGGGGCGTTCGGCGGGGAGTCGATGAAGCTCCTCAAGGACAGCGGCTGGATCCTCGGCAAGATCCCCGCGGGCACGCCGACGTGGATCCAGAACGCCGGTTTCGCCTGGGTGCTCTCGCTGGTGCCGCTCTCGATCCTTTGCTGGTTCGGGATGAACAACCTGAAGACGGTCTCCCCGAACACCCGCAACCCGATCGTCGCCTTCGCGAAGATCACCTACCTCTACACGCTCGCCTTCATCCCGTCGATCCTCGGCCTGTGGCTGTACCTGCCGAAGCCGACCGGCCTGGGGCTGATCAGCATGTGGGTCGCGATCCCGCTCGACGTCATCAGCGCGCTGCTCATCATGCGGCTCGCCGCGTTCGGCGAGATGAAGGAAGGCATCCGCAAGCAGTTCGCGATCTTCCGGGACAAGCACACCTGGTCGATGACCGCGCTCTACATCGTGACCTTCGGCTCGTTCATCGGCTTCTCGATGGCGCTGCCGCTCGCGATCACGGTCATCTTCGGCTTCAGCCACGTGCCCGACGCCGCTGGCGTACTGACGCACACGACGAAGAACCCCAACGCGCCTTCCGCGTTCACCTATGCCTGGATCGGACCGTTCGTGGGCGCTGCGATCCGGCCCATTGGCGGCTGGATCTCCGACAAGGTCGGCGGCTCGATCGTCACGCAGATCATCTCGGTGGTCATGGTGATCGCTGCCGCGGCCGCGGGCTACGTGATGATGCTCGCGTACCAGTCGGCCACGCCGGAGCAGTACTTCGTGCCCTTCCTCGCGCTGTTCCTGGTGCTGTTCGCAGCCTCGGGGATCGGCAACGGCTCGACGTTCCGCACCATCGGCGTGATCTTCGACCGCACCCAGGCCGGCCCGGTGCTCGGCTGGACGTCGGCGATCGCCGCCTACGGCGCATTCGTCGCCCCGATCGTGATCGGCGAGCAGATCAAGGCGGGCACGCCGCAGGTCGCGATGTACGGCTTCGCGGTCTTCTACGCCGTCTGCCTGGTCCTCAACTGGTGGTTCTATCTGCGCAAGAACGCGTACGTGAAGAACCCGTGATCGCGCGCGGCCCGGACACCCCTTCCGGGCTGCCTCGCGACCGAACCGCACATTCCGGAGAAACACGATGAGCCACTTCCTCGATCGACTGATGTTCTTCACGCAGGAGCGCCCGACGTTCGCCGACGGTCACGGCGTGGTGACGCGCGAGGACCGGAGCTGGGAGGACGGCTACCGCAAGCGCTGGCAGCACGACAAGATCGTGCGCTCGACGCACGGCACGAACTGCACCGGCTCCTGCTCATGGAAGATCTACGTGAAGGGCGGCGTCGTCACGTGGGAGACGCAGCAGACCGACTACCCCCGTACGCGCCCCGACCTGCCGAACCACGAGCCGCGCGGTTGTTCGCGGGGCGCCTCCTACAGCTGGTACCTCTACAGCGCGAACCGGGTGAAGTACCCGATGGTGCGCGGGCGACTGCTGCGCCTCTATCGCGAGGCGCGCCAGTCGCTCGACCCGGTGAACGCCTGGAAGTCCGTCGTCGAGGATGCCGAGAAGGCGTGGAGCTACAAGTCGGTGCGCGGGCTCGGCGGGTTCGTCCGCACGAGCTGGGACGAGGTCACGGAGATGATCGCGGCGGCCAACGTCTACACGATCAAGAGGTACGGGCCCGACCGCGTCATCGGCTTCTCGCCGATCCCGGCGATGTCGATGGTGTCGTACGCGGCCGGCAGTCGGTACCTCTCGCTGATCGGCGGCGTCTGCATGAGCTTCTACGACTGGTACTGCGACCTGCCGCCCGCCTCCCCGCAGACCTGGGGCGAGCAGACCGACGTGCCCGAGTCGGCCGACTGGTACAACTCGACCTTCATCATCGCGTGGGGCTCGAACGTCCCGCAGACACGCACGCCCGATGCGCACTTCTTCACCGAGGTCCGCTACAAGGGCGCGAAGATCGTCGCCGTCACGCCGGACTACGCCGAGGTCTCGAAGCTCGCCGACCTCTGGCTCCATCCGAAGCAGGGCACCGACGCTGCGCTCGCGATGGCGATGGGCCACGTCATCCTCAAGGAGTTCCACCTCGAGAAGCCGTCGGCGTACTTCACCGACTACGCGCGGAAGTACACCGATCTGCCGATGCTGGTGAAGCTCGTGAAGCGCGGCAACGTATACGTCGCTGACCGCTTCGTGCGCGCGTCCGACTTCGCCGACAGGCTCGGCCAGGCGAACAATCCCGAGTGGAAGAGCGTCGCGTTCGACGAGCTCTCCGGCAAGGTCGTGTCGCCCACCGGCGCGATCGGCTACCGCTGGGGCCAGCAGGTCGGCGGCGACCTCGGGAAGTGGAATCTCGAGGAGAAGGACGGCAGGGGTGCGGAAACGAAGCTTCGGCTCTCGCTCATCGACGTGCGTGACGAAGCCGCACCGGTCGCGTTTCCGTACTTCGGCGGCATCGAGACGCCGAACTTCCGCGCCAACGACCAGGGCTCGGACATCGCCGTGCGCAACGTCCCGGCGAAGCGCCTGGCGCTCGCGGAAGGCGACACGCTGGTCGCGAGCGTATTCGACCTGCTCGTCGCCAACTATGGCATCGACCGCGGCCTCGGCGGCGGCAACGTGGCGGCGAGCTACGACGACGACGTGCCGTACACGCCCGCATGGCAGGAGACGATCACGGGCGTGCGTGCCGCCGACGTGATCACGGTCGCCCGGCAGTTCGCCGACAACGCCGACAAGACCCAGGGCAAGTCGATGGTCATCATCGGCGCGGCGATGAACCACTGGTACCACGCCGACATGAACTACCGCGGCATCATCAACATGCTGATGCTCTGCGGCTGCGTGGGCCAATCGGGTGGCGGCTGGTCGCACTACGTCGGCCAGGAGAAGCTGCGTCCGCAGACCGGCTGGACGGCGCTCGCGTTCGCGCTCGACTGGCACCGGCCGCCGCGCCAGCAGAACTCGACGTCGTTCTTCTACGCCCACACCGACCAGTGGCGCTACGAGAAGCTCTCGGTGCGCGAGATCCTCTCGCCGCTCGCCGACCCGAACGACTTCACCGGCACGCTGATCGACTTCAACGTGCGCGCGGAGCGCATGGGCTGGTTGCCTTCCGCGCCGCAGCTGCAGACGAATCCCATCGACATCTGCAGGGCGGCGGCGAAGGCCGGCGTGGATCCGAAAGACCATGCGGTGACGTCGCTCAAGGACGGGACCCTCAGGCTCTCCTGCGAGGACCCCGACCATCCGCAGAACTTCCCGCGGAACCTGTTCGTCTGGCGCTCGAACCTGCTCGGTTCCTCGGGCAAGGGCCATGAGTACTTCCTCAAGCATCTGCTCGGCACGTCGCACGGCGTGCAGGGCAAGGACCTCGGTAGCTTCGGCGGCGAGAAGCCGGAGGAGGTGGTGTGGCGCGACCCGGCGCCGGAAGGAAAGCTCGACCTGCTCGTCACGCTCGACTTCCGGATGTCGACGACCTGCCTCTACTCGGACATCGTCCTGCCGACGGCGACCTGGTACGAGAAGAACGATCTGAACACGTCGGACATGCACCCGTTCATCCACCCGCTGTCGCAGGCGGTGGATCCGGCGTGGGAAGCACGCAGCGACTGGGAGATCTACAAGGGCATCGCCAAGAAGTTCTCCGAGGTCGCGGTCGGTCACCTCGGCGTCGAGAAGGACCTCGTGCTGACGCCGCTCATGCACGATACGCCCGGTGAGCTCGCCCAGCCGGTGGGCGTCAAGGACTGGAAGCGCGGCGCGTGCGACCTCGTGCCGGGCAGGACGGCCCCCCAGATGGTCGTCGTCGAGCGCGACTACCCGAACACGTACCGCAAGTTCACCGCGCTCGGCCCGCTGATGAAGAAGCTCGGCAACGGTGGCAAGGGCATCAGTTGGAACACCGACCACGAGGTCGACCTGCTCGGCAACCTCAACTACACCGTGACCGAAGACGGCGTGACGAAGGGACTGCCGCGCATCGAGACCGACATCGACGCCGCCGAGACCATCCTCATGCTCGCGCCGGAGACGAACGGCGAGGTCGCGGTGAAGGCGTGGGAAGCGTTGGCCAAGGCCACGGGGCGAGAGCACTCGCACCTCGCCATCCCGAAGGAGGACGAGAAGCTCCGCTTCCGCGACCTGCAGGTGCAGCCGCGCAAGATCATCTCCAGTCCGACGTGGAGCGGCATCGAGTCCGAGCGCGTGTCCTACAACGCGGGGTGGACGAACGTGCACGAGCTGATCCCGTGGCGCACGCTCACCGGCCGGCAGCAGTTCTACCAGGACCACAAGTGGATGCTCGGCTTCGGCGAGGGGCTCGTCTGCTACCGCCCGCCCGTGGATCTGAAGACCATCGACCCGATCAAGGGCGTGAAGCCGAACGGCAACCGCGAGATCGTCCTCAACTTCATCACGCCGCACCAGAAGTGGGGGATCCACTCGACCTACAGCGACAACCTGCTGATGCTGACGCTGAACCGCGGCGGCCCGGTGATCTGGCTGTCCGAGGTCGACGCGGCGAAGGCCGGAATCGTCGACAACGACTGGGTCGAGCTCTACAACGTGAACGGCGCGATCGCGGCGCGGGCGGTCGTCAGCCAGCGCGTGAACGAGGGCATGGTGCTCATGTACCACGCGCAGGAGAAGACCATCAACACCCCGGGGTCCGAGATCACCGGTGCGCGCGGCGGCATCCACAACTCGGTCACCCGCATCGTCACCAAGCCGACCCACATGATCGGCGGGTACGCGCAGCTCTCGTACGGCTTCAACTACTACGGCACGATCGGGACCAACCGGGACGAGTTCGTGGTGGTGCGGAAGATGAACAAGGTCGACTGGCTGGACGGCGAGGCGCCTGCGACGGCATGAAGACGAAAAGCAAACGCAGAGGCGCAGAGGTCGAAAGAGAGGACGCAGAGATGAAGTTGCGGTCGTGCCTTTGTCCTTCTCCAAGTCTTTCCGCTGCGTCCTCGCCTGCCTTTCTCTGCGCCTCTGCGTTGAAGTTCTTCCTGGAGTGACGAAATGAAAGTGCGCGCGCAAATCGGCATGGTGTTGAACCTCGACAAGTGCATCGGCTGCCACACCTGCAGCGTGACCTGCAAGAACGTCTGGACGAACCGCGAGGGCATGGAGTACGCCTGGTTCAACAACGTCGAGACGAAACCCGGCATCGGCTACCCGAAGGAGTGGGAGAACCAGAACCGCTGGAACGGCGGCTGGGTCCGCAAGGGCTCCGGGAAGATCGCGCCGCGGCAGGGCGGCAAGCTCTCCATCCTGATGAAGATCTTCGCCAACCCCAACCTGCCGCAGATCGACGACTACTACGAGCCGTTCACGTTCGACTACGAGCACCTGCACACTGCGCCGGAGATGAAGGCGGCGCCCGTCGCCCGGCCGCGCTCGCTCATCACCGGCCAGCGCATGGAGAAGATCGAGTGGGGCCCGAACTGGGAGGAGATCCTCGGCGGCGAGTTCGCAAAGCGCTCGAAGGACGCGAACTTCGAGGACGTGCAGAAGGAGGTGTACGGACAGTTCGAGAACACCTTCATGATGTACCTGCCGCGCCTGTGCGAGCACTGCCTGAATCCGACCTGCGTCGCGTCCTGCCCCTCGGGCTCGATCTACAAGCGCGAGGAGGATGGCATCGTCCTCATCGACCAGGACAAGTGCCGCGGGTGGCGGATGTGCGTCTCCGGCTGCCCGTACAAGAAGATCTACTACAACTGGGCGACCGGCAAGGCGGAGAAGTGCATCTTCTGCTACCCGCGCATCGAGGCGGGCCAGCCGACGGTGTGCTCGGAAACCTGCGTCGGCCGGATCCGCTACCTCGGCGTGCTCCTGTACGACGCCGACCGGATCGAGGCGGCGGCGAGCGTCGAGGATCCGAAGAGCCTCTACAAGGCACAGCTCGGCCTGTTCCTCGACCCGAACGCACCAGAGGTGATCGAGCAGGCGCTTCGCGACGGCGTGCCCGACGCATGGATGCAGGCCGCGAAGCACTCGCCGGTCTACAAGATGGCGATGGACTGGAAGGTGGCGCTGCCGCTGCACCCCGAGTACCGCACGCTGCCCATGGTCTGGTACGTGCCGCCGCTCTCGCCGATCTCGGCGGCGGCGAACGCCGGCCAGATCGGCACGTTCGGCGAGCTGCCCGACGTCCGTAGCCTGCGCATCCCGCTCCGCTATCTCGCCAACCTGCTGACGGCGGGCGACGAGGCGCCGGTCGCCGAAGCGCTCGACCGGATGCTCGCGATGCGCGCCTTCATGCGCGACCGCCACGTCGAGCGCCGCGAGAACACGGCTGTGCTCGAGCAAGTCGGGCTTTCGGTTGGCGAAGTGGAGGCGATGTACCGCTACATGGCAATCGCCAACTACGAGGACCGCTTCGTCATCCCGACGACGCACCGGGAGTACGCCGAGAACGCCTACGACCTGCGCGGCGGATGCGGCTTCTCGTTCGGGAACGGCTGCTCGGACGGGCAGACCGAGACGAGCCTGTTTGGCGGGAAGAAGAAGGTCATCCCGATCAAGGAAACGGTTTAGGAACGACGCAAGGACGTTCACCGCGGAGGACGCAGAGGCCCGCAGAGTGCAAGAAGGTCGAGGCAGGAAAGGTCAACGTATGCAGACCGCTCTGGCTCTCGCCCCGCGAGCCTCGATCCGAGCTCTCTGCGTTCCTCTGCGATCTCCGCGCCCTCTGCGGTAAACGAAAGGTCTCTCCAGATGCTCGCACTCAAAGCCCTCGCCGCCCTGCTCTCCTATCCCGAGCAGCCGCTCGTCGACGCGCTGCCCGAAATCCGCGAGGCGATCGACGCCGAGCGACTCCTGCCGCGCGCCGACAAGGTGCGGCTCTACGGCCTCGCCAACGAGCTCGCCGTCGCCGACCTGCTCGACGCGCAGGAGCGCTACGTCGCGCTCTTCGACCGCGGCCGCGCCACCTCGCTGCATCTCTTCGAGCACGTCCACGGCGACTCGCGCGATCGCGGCCAGGCGATGGTCGACCTGAAGACCGTGTACGCGAATGCCGGGCTCGCGCTTTCCGGCAACGAGCTGCCCGATTACCTGCCCGCCCTGCTCGAGTACCTGTCGCTGCGGCCGCTCGCCGAGGTGCGCGAGATGCTCGGCGACTGCGCGCACATCCTGCGCAAAGTCGGCGAGGCGCTCGTCGCGCGCGGCTCGACCTACAGCGCCGTCTTCGCCGCGCTCCTCCCGCTCGCGAAGCAGCCCGGCCTTGCGGTCGACCTGCCCGCGGCGCCCGCCCGCACCGAAGCCGAGGACAAGTCGCTGGACGAGGAATGGGTGGATCCCCCGGTGCTCTTCGGCCTTGGCTGCGGTGACGCCCGCGCGAGCGCGCCCCGACCTACCGTGCGACGCACCGCCTGACGCCGTCGCGAAGGATTCTTCTCTTCACAGGAATGCCCGTCATGGAACTCTCCGGCTACGTCAACCAGTTCTTCTTCGGCTATTACCCGCACCTCGCGCTGGCGGTATTCCTGGTCGGCAGCCTGCTCCGCTTCGATCGCGAGCAATACACCTGGAAGAGCGACTCGTCGGAGCTCCTGCGCAAGGACCCGCTGCGGCTCGGCTCGAACCTCTTCCACATCGGCATCCTCGGCATCTTCTTCGGGCACCTCGTTGGCCTGCTCACGCCCGCCGCGGTGTGGCACGCGATCGGGCTCCCCGCGCCGGCAAAGCAGATGATCGCCATGGTCGCCGGCGGCGTCGCGGGGCTCCTCTGCCTGATCGGGCTCGCGATCCTGCTCAACCGGCGGTTGAGCGATCCGCGTATCCGCGGCACGAGCCGCACGACGGACATCGTCGTGCTCGTGCTCTTCCTCGCGCAGCTGCTGCTTGGGCTCTACTCGATCACGATCTCGGCGCAGCACCGCGACGGGGGCGAGATGCTCAAGCTCATGGACTACGTGCAGCGGGTGGTGACGTTCCGCGCCGGGGGCGTCGGCCTGCTTGACGACGTGAGCTGGGTGTTCAAGGCCCACATCCTGCTCGGCTTCACCATCTTCCTCGTCTTCCCGTTCACGCGACTCGTGCACATCTGGAGCGGGTTCGCCTCGGTGTTCTATCTCCTCCGGCCCTACCAGGTGGTGAGGACGCGATGATCGCCGTGAACGGTATCCCGGCCGCGGACGCGGCCGAGGCGGTGCGGCACCTGCTTGCGCAGCGTGCGGCTGAGCTGGGGCTGTGCGCGCCCGCGGCCGCTGGCGAGGCGCTCGACGGCGCGATCGAGCGGCTGCTCGACACGGAGGTCGCGACCCCCGAGCCGACGCAGGCGGAATGCCGTCGTCATTACGAGGCGCACCGCGCCGACTACCGTTCGGGCGACCTGGTGTTCGCGCGCCATATCCTCTTCGCCGTGACGCCGGGCGCGCCGGTGGAGGCACTGCGGCGCCAGGCGGAGGAGACGCTCCACCAAGTGCTTTCGCAGCCCGAGCGCTTCGCGGAGCTCGCGCGCGAACGGTCCAACTGCCCCTCGGGCGGGCTCGGCGGGGAGCTCGGCCAGCTTCAGCGCGGCGAGTCGGTACCGGAGTTCGAGCGCGAGGTCTTCGGATCCAAACACAAACACGTCGGCACGCTGCCGCGGCTGGTGACCACCCGCTACGGCTTCCACGTCGTGGCAATCGACTTCCGGGTCGAAGGGTGCCAGCTGCCGTTCGAGCAGGTGCGGGAACGGGTCGCGGCGGACCTCATCGCCCGGTCCGCCGAGCGTGCGCTCCGGCAGTACGTCGCGGTCCTCGCCCGCGAGGCGAAGGTCGAGGGCATCGACCTGAGCGCCGCCGGATCGCCGTTGGTGCAATGATCGCAGGAGCGCCGGGCGCGGACGGGCGAGGCACGGCCCCGCCGCGCCTGACCGCTGCCTCGGTCTTGCGTGCGACGCCATGAGCGACGAGATCGTCACCCGCCTTCGCCGCTTCCAGACGCGCTACTTTCCACGGTTCCGGCGCGAGTTCCGGGCGCTGGTGGAAGGCGGGCAGCACCCGACCGCACTCTTCATCGGCTGCTCGGATTCGCGCCTCGTGCCGCACCTGCTCACCGGTTCGGGCCCCGGCGAGCTCTTCATCGTGCGCAACGTCGGCAACTTCGTTCCGCCCTACGACGCTTCGCATGGCTATCACGGCACGGTGGCGGCAGTGGAGTACGCGGTCCTGCACCTCGGCGTGCGCGACATCATCGTGTGCGGGCATACCCACTGCGGCGCCATCAAGGCGCTCTACGGCGACGCCAACCCGCAGACGCCGCACCTCGACCGCTGGCTCGACCTCGGACGCGACGCGGTCCTGCCCGTGTGCGCGAGCGAAGAAGCGCTCCGGCGCACCGAGCAGCGCTCGATCCTCCTGCAGCTCGAAAGGCTGATCGCCTACCCCATGATCGCCAGCCGCATCGACGCGGGCCATTTGTTCCTGCACGGCTGGCACTACGTCATCGAGGACGGGCAGGTGCTGGTGCTCGACGTCGAGAGCGGCGCGTTCCGCGCGGCGGACGCCGCCTCGCAGGACGGCGCCACGATCATCGATCTGCTGCAGTAGGGGTCCCCGGGGGCAATCAATGCTCGACCTCGCGCTCGCCCGGGCTCTGCACGTGCTCGCCGTCGTGGTGTGGATCGGCGGCGTTGCGATGGTGACGACCGTGCTGCTTCCGGCGATCGGGCGCGAGGTCGACCCTGCCCGGCGCGTCGATTTCTTCGAGTCGATCGAGTCGAGCTTCGCCTGGCAGTCGCGGGTGACGACGTTGCTCGCCGGCGCGAGCGGCTTCTACCTCGCGTGGCGCCTCGATCTGTGGTCCCGCTTCGGGGAGGGCCGGTTCTGGTGGATGCACGCCATGGTCGGCCTTTGGCTAGTATTCACTGCCATGCTCTTCGTGCTCGAGCCGCTCGTGCTGCATCGGTGGTTCCGGGAACGGGCGGCAAACGCACCCGAACGGACTTTCCGCCTCGTGACGCGGTTGCACCGGTTCCTGCTCGCCGCGAGCCTGGTGACAGTCGCGGGCGCAGTGGCCGGCAGCCACGGCGCGTTCTGATGGGCTACTCGATCGCCAAGCACCTTCACATGGCGGCCGTGGTCGTGACGGTCGCGCTGTTCGCGCTGCGCGGGCTGTGGATGATCGCAGGGTCACCGCTGCTGCAGCGTCGCTGGGTGCGCATCGTGCCACACGTCAACGACACCGTGCTGCTCGCCGCCGCCCTCTACCTCGCGGTCACCGTCTCGGGCTGGCAGGATTGGATCGGCGCGAAAGTGGCCGCCCTGCTCGTCTACATCGCGCTCGGGACTATCGCGCTCAAGCGCGGCCGCACGCGCCAGGTGCGCATTGCGGCCTGGCTCGGCGCGCTCGCGGTGCTCGGCTACATCGTCGCTGTCGCTTACGCGAAGCGTCCGTGGCCGTTCGCGTGACCCGCCGGGCCGGGCCGACAGGTTGCGCCGAGGGCGCTTGACGCAAGTCAAGCCGGTGTCCGAGCCTTGCCGCGAAGCTAGCCGTCCACGATGCGAGCGGGCAAGCCCCCTCGCTCACCCCGATCCTATGAAAACCGCCAACCGCCGCGGTTTTCTGTTCTGGTTTTCGAGTCCCGTCGGCACTCGACCGAGCGGGCGGGCGCACCCGAGGAGCCTCTGGGGTTCGCGATGAACGAGAACGGCAGCGCCGCGAGTGCCGAGCCCAAGGTTCGCATCCTGGTCATCGACGACCACACGCTGTTCCGCCGCGGCATCATCGCGCTCCTGCAGCGCGAACCGGCTTTCGAGGTGGTCGGCGAGGCGGCCGACGGCATCGAAGGGGTAAAGCAGGTGAAGCTTGTACGGCCCGACGTCGTGCTCCTCGACCTGCACATGCCCGGCATCAGCGGCCTCGATGCGATGCGCGCGATCCTGGAGGAGTCGAGCAGCACGCGCGTGGTGATGCTCACGGTCTCCGAGGACGCCGACGACCTCGTCGCAGCGCTCAAGGCGGGCGCGCTCGGCTACCTGCTCAAGAACATCGACAGCGACTTCCTCGTTGCGTCGGTGCACCGTGCCGCGCGCGGCGAGTCGGTGGTCTCGTCGGAGATGACCGGCAAGCTCGTCGACGAGCTGCGCGGCGGCAGCGAGAAGCCGAGCCTGAGCCCGCGCGAGCGCGAAATCCTCGCCCACCTTGCCGGCGGCGCGAGCAACAAAGAGATCGCGCGCGAGCTCGCCGTGGCGGAAAGCACGGTGAAGATCCACGTGCAGCACATCCTGCGCAAGCTCGGTCTGACGAGCCGCGTTCAGGCCGCGGTGTGGGCCGCGGAGAACGGCATCGCGCCGCGCAAGGAGCTTTGAGCAGCGCCGCTTCGAAGAAGGTGCGATGCCCACACGCGGACCCACGCGCGCTAGCTCGCCAGCCCTTCGCTAGCCCTTCGCTAGCCCGGCCCGACGCCGATCGGCGGCGGTGCGATGTTGACGATCTGGCTGAACAGCTTGCGGTAGTCGGCCTCGGCCTGATAACCGTGGATCGGGTCCCGGTTCGACGCCCACGCGGCCTCGATCTCGGCCCAGTCCTCGGGCGTCAGCGCGCGCTCGGCGAGCGGCATCACCTCCTGCTCCTCGCGCCGCATGTGCGCCCAGTAGCCGTCGATGAAGCTCTCGACCGCGGCCGCGAACGCCGGGAGCTCGCGTTCACCGCCCGCTTCGAGTCGCAACAGATCCTGCTCCAGGTCGCGGATCGCCTGCCCGCCGCGGTTGTGCTCGCGGCCGAGCTCGTCGAGCACGTCAGCGGCTTCGGCAGAGCGCTCGCGCAGCCGGCGGAAGAGGTACTCCTCCTCCTTCGGGTGGTGCATGCGTTCGGGGAAGACGTCGAGGTAGTAGAGCATCGCCCGGAACACCTTGGGGTCGATGCGCGTGCCGCGCTCGCGCACCTCCCGGACGAGGTACTGCATCCCGTGCAGCACCGCGGCGATGGAACGGTGCTCGTCGTACAGGCTCGCGAGGTACTTCGACTTCGTCGTCATCACCGGTCCCGGGAATCCCGATGACACCCGGCATCCTCCCACCGGCAGCCCGTGCTCGGTGCAAACCCGCGTCGTTCGCCGGCGCGCGCAAGGCCGCACGGACCTGCCCGGAGGCCCGCGTCCGCTTTGCACCCGGCCACGGCACCGGGTGCTCGAGTCGGCAGGTGCTCTACTTCTTGCCGCCGGTCGCGGCCGCGGTGAAGCCGCTCATCGCCTTCATCATCGACTCCTGCGACTTGCGCATGGCGTCGATGGCGGCGTTGAATGTCGCCGGAATCTGCGGCATCTGCGGCATCTGCCCGGGCTGCAGGCCGGCCATCATGTTCGGCATCACGCCTTCGAGGCCCTTGCCGAGATCCCCCATGTGCGCGGCAAGCACCTTGGAGATCTCGCTCTGGGTCTGCTGCACCATCTGCGCGGTGGTGCTCCAGTACTTCATGAAGCCGTCGAGGTAGGACTGGGAAAGCATCTGCTGCGCCTTCATGACGCCCTGGATGTCGCTCGCGCCGCCGACCTTGGCCGCGACCTCGCGGTTCTGGTTCTGCGTCTCGATGTCGGTGGCGAGCTGCATCATGCGCATGTGCTCGGCGCCGGCGAGGGCCGCGTTCGAGATCGCAAGCAGCATGTCGAGGCCCGTCTTGTAGGCGTTGAACCAGTGCTTGGACATCTCGGCGAGCATCTGCTGCGACGAGCCCAAGGGGTTGCTGGGGTCGATCCCGGTCATGGAACTGTCCTCCTTCAGAAGAGAAAAGCGGCCGCCGGCAGAAAGGCGAGCAGTACGGCCGCGCGACGCGCGGCGACGGCGTGCCGCCGCAGCGGGCGCCACATGCGAAGTCGCGCCGAAGACGAGCCAGTCATTGCGCTTGGAGAGGCACCCGGCGCCACTTCACCCACCTGCCGGAGTCGGGTTGCGTCCCCGTGCTTTGGATGCTGCCTAGGCACCATGTCGGGCCTTTGACGCAGGTCAAACGCGACCGGGAGGCGGGAATGCCTCATGGCTTGTCGTCTGGACGGAGGTCCTTCGATGACCGAGCGGGCGGGAGGAATACCGGCGACCATGGAGGCGATGCTGCTGGCCGGCGCGCGCGCCCCGCTCGTCGCCGGCCAGTTGCCCGTGCGCCATCCTGGTGCCGGCGAAGTGCTCGTGCGCGTACGCGCGTGCGGCGTGTGCCGGACCGACCTGCACATCGCCGACGGTGATCTCCCCGAGCAGCGCTCGCCGCTCGTCCTCGGCCATGAGATCGTCGGCGAAGTGGCCGCCCTCGGCCGCGGGGTCGATGGCCTCGCGCCGGGACAGCGCGTAGGCGTGCCGTGGCTCGGCTGGACGTGCGGGGCGTGCCGATACTGCCGCGCGGGGCGCGAGAACCTGTGCGAGCAGGCGCGCTTCACCGGCTATCACCGCGACGGCGGTTACGCGCAGTTCGCGACCGCCGACGCCCGCTACTGCTTCCCGCTGCCCGCCGATCGCGAAGCGGCCGCGCTTGCGCCTTTGCTGTGCGCGGGTCTGATCGGCTACCGCGCGCTCACCAAGGCGGGTGATGCCCGAGTGCTCGGCCTTTATGGCTTCGGTGCCGCCGCCCACATCGTCGCGCAGGTTGCGCTGTGGCAGGGGCGGACCGTATTCGCTTTCACGCGCAGCGAGGACACTGCTTCGCAGGCCTTCGCCCGGTCGCTCGGCTGCACGTGGGCGGGGGGTTCGAACGACCGGCCGCCGGAACCTCTCGATGCCGCCATTCTGTTCGCACCGGTGGGTGCCCTCGTGCCGGCGGCGCTCCGGGCGACACGCAAGGGCGGCACCGTCGTCTGCGCGGGCATCCACATGAGTCCCATCCCGACGTTCCCCTACGACCTGCTCTGGGGCGAGCGCTCGGTGGTATCGGTGGCGAACCTGACCCGGGCGGATGGCGAGGCCTTCCTCGCGCTGGCGCCCCGCGTTCCGGTGCGCACCACGGTGGAGACGCTTCCGCTCGGCGAGGCAAACACCGCGTTGCGCCGCCTGCGCGCGGGCGAGGTCGAAGGGGCGCTCGTGCTCGAGCCGGACGGCTGATGGTCCGGCGCGTGCGCGCCGCGTTCAGCCGAGCGCGCCGCGTACCCAGCGGACGAGGCTCGGCGCGTCCTGTGCGCCCGCCTGCCGCGCGAGCTCGCGTCCGCCGCGGAAGGCGATCAGGGTCGGAATCGAGCGGATGCCGAATCGGGCTGCAATGTCCGGCTCGACCTCCGTGTTCACCTTGGCGAGCCGCACCTCCGGCTCGAGCTCGCGCGCGGCACGCTCGAATTGCGGCGCCATCGCGCGGCAGGGACCGCACCAGGGCGCCCAGAAGTCGACGACCAGCGGCACATCGCTCGCCGCGAGCTGGCGCTCGAAGGCTGCCGCGTCGAGCTCGAGGGGCTTGCCGGCGAAGAGCGGCGACTTGCACTTCCCACACGCGGGATGCTCGCGGAGGCGGGCTGCGGGGACGCGGTTCGCCGCCTGGCACTGCGGGCAGACGACGTGCAGGGGATCGATCATCGTTCGGGACAGTCGCTCGGCACGCGAAGGTTATCGTCGCAAAGGCTCGGCGGCCGGCACGCGTTGCATTCAGACGCCGCGCCCCGCCGCCGTTGCCTCGGAGATCGGGGCAGCCGGCGCAGTCTGCAAGAGCGGCGTGGTTTGCGCGCCGGCTCAGGGCCGCAGCGTTCGCAGCTCGAAGAGGAACAGCAGCTCGTTCATCGCTTCCGGCGGGAAGCCGCGTCGGCCGCCGCGCGTGTCCACGACGAGGCGCTGCAGATACGCAAGGCATGCGGCGTCGTTCCACAGCAGCGCGAGCCCCTCGAGGACGTGAGGGAAGGCCTCCAGCGCCGCTCGCGCTTCGACGCGCTCAGGGCGCCGCGGGCTGGCGTCGACCGCCGGGAGGTCGAGGAAGAGCTCCGGAAACGCGACCGTGGCGGGGCCACTGCCGACGGTCGCAACGGCTTCAAACGCCGATACACCGCCCGGCGGCAGCGGCGGCAGTGCGGGCGCCATCCTCCCCGGGCGATTCAGATCCTCGGGCTGCGCCGCAGTGGCGTGCAGCTCGAGAGACGCGACACCGCGCACGAAATCCGCGAGGAGTCGTTGCAGCTCCTCGGTCCCACTAGAACCGCGCCCTGTGTCTCCCTGCGCCATCGCCGCCTGAGGAGCTTCGCGTCGCCGTAAGGTAGGGCGCAGCACATGCGATGTCCAGGCGTGCCCTGGTCAAGCTGCCGCAGCTGTACAACCTTTGACAGAGCGAAGCATGGGGCCCGACTTTCGCTCGGTCGACCTTGCTGCCGACGTTTCCCGTCGGCGGGGCAAGGCACGTGGAAGAGAGTGCGGAGTGCGCGCACGATGCGGAAAGCAGCACATCGAAAGCGTCGCCGTCAGCGCACAATGCCGGCTTGGAATTCCGCTCTGCCGCGTCGGCATGGAACTTCCCGAGGCGGACACCGTCAGGAGGGCCGGGGCCCATGAGCAGCACGCCACGCCGCACCGTCGACGACTTCGAGCACCCGCTCGGAGCGCTCCGCGCCACGCATCATCGCATCGAGCGTCGCCTGGCGCTGCTCGCCGAGCTCTGCCGACACGTAGGCGAGCACGGACCCGACAGTTCGGCGCAGACCACGGCCGGCGTCGTGCTGCGCTACTTCGACGACAGCGAGTCGATCCACATGGCCGACGAGGAGCTCGATCTCTTCCCGGCACTGCGGGCGGCCGCGCAAGCGGATGCGAAGGAGGCGCTCGCCGATCTGCTCGAGCGTCTGAAGACGCAGCACCACGACATCGAGCGCAGCTACAGCACGCTGCGGCCGCACCTCGCCGACATCGCGAGCGGCGCGGGTGGCGATTTGCCGGCGGCGCTCTGCGCGCGGCTCCACCACGTCTACATGGAGCACATCGCCGCCGAGGAGGAAGAGCTGCTGCCGCTTGCGGAAGAGAGCCTTTCCGGCGAAGCGCTCGCGCGACTCGGGTCCGCGATGGCCGCCCGGCGGAGTCTCCGCGTACCGGTCTGCGCGTAACGCCGGCGGAGCGCTGGCAGGTCAATCGCTGCCGCACGAGCGGCGCTATCCCATCGCGCCCGCATACGGCAGCCGCAAGCGCGTGCTGCGTGTCCCGTACCTTCGCGTAAGCGCTGGTGAGACGATGGCGCGGCGCTCCTTCTGGTTGTCCCCGATGCAAGGGGGCAGGCCGCCTCGCTCACCCCGATCTCGGGAAAACCGCTGACCGCCTGCGGCTTCGCTCTAGAAGCTCGGGGCTTCGGCGCTTTCGTCGGCCGCGGCGGCAGGCGCCGGATGCAAATGCTCAGGCAGGTAATCGACGTGCCCGGTTGCGGCTTCCGGTTCGCGCCGATCGTGTCGGACGTGCAGCGCGATGTGCTGGGGCGGCAGGGACAGCGCCTGACGAAACGCGGGCGCTGCGGCGTCGCGCGCGAAGAGCGCGAGGAAAGCGCCGACCGCCACGCCGGCGAGCGCCGCGAGGGCCGTCAGCACGAGACGGCGGCGTCTGGCTCGATCGTTTCGGGACATGGCATTCCTTGACTTGCGCGGTGGCGACTCTCCGCCGACGCACTGGAGGCTACGCGGGCAGCGCCTACCGTTCGCCTACGGCGCGCTCGCCCGATGGCCTAGCGATTCCCCGCGCCCGACCGTGGTGCAGCAGCATCGATGGGGACCCGCGAGGCGGTCGCGCTCGAGGTCTTGCGCTCACGCGCCAGCCGCGCCCCGGGGCCGCGTTTCACGGGTTCGCCGAAGCGTGTCGCGCCCGCTCGCGAAGCAGTGCCAGCACCGCCTCCGTCATCGGCGCCTCGATTGCTTTGCGCTGCGCGAGCTCGACCACCGCGCCGACGATGGCGTCCGTCTCGAGAGGCCGGCCGCGCTCCAGGTCCTGCAGCATCGAGATGCGTGCCGCGCCGAGCCGCCGCGCCATCGCGAGCCGCTCCTCGAGGGTGACGGTAAAGCGCGCGCCGTATGCTTGTCCCACGGCCATCGCCTCCTCCATCATCGTGCGGATGAGCCCGATCAGCGCCGGGTTGGCGTTGATCTCGTCCATCCGCGCACCGGTGAGTGCGGCCACCGGGTTGTAGGACAGGTTGCCGATCAGCTTGGTCCAGATGTCGTCGCGGATGCCGGACGAGAGCGTGGGCTCGAGGCCGGCGCCGCGCAGCAGCGCCGCGAGCGCCTCGAGGCGCGGCGACAGCGCGCCGTCCAGCTCACCGAGAATGAAGCCCCGACCGCCGGTGTGACGGATGACCCCCGGCGCGACGACCTCGGCGGCCGCATGCACCACGCATCCGACGAGGTGGCACGCATCGAGCGCGCGCGCCATCGCGCCTTCCGGATCGAGGCAGGCGAGCGTCCTGCCCTCGTCGCCTCCCCCGACGCGCTGGAAGTACCACCACGGCAAGCCGTTGATCGCCGTGACGACGGGGGTCTCCACGCCGAGCACCGGCGCGAGCCGGGGCAGCATGGCGGCGATGGAGTACGCCTTGAGCGTCAGGAACACGGCATCCTGGGACCCGAAGGCCGCGGGATCATCGGATACCGCGAGCTTCGCGACTTCGACGCCGCGGTCCGATTCGAGACGCAATCCCGCGTCGCGCATTGCGGCGAGGTGAGGCCCGCGCGCGACCGCGCTCACGGCGTGACCCGCGATCGCGAAGCGCGCCGCGAGCAGGCCGCCGATCGCGCCCGCGCCGATCACCAGCACCTTCATGGGCGGGTGGTCGTTCGGAAGTCTGCGGATTCGGCGCGTCGGATCATCGCGGGCATGATCGGCCATGCCGTCTCGCGATGCGCCTTCCCCGCTCGCATGCGGACAGGGGCATGCGCGCTGCTGCTCACCGACTTGGGGAGGCGGCGGCCCGTCCCGCCCCGACTTGTCGGCAGCCGCGCGGCGTGAGGACAGTCTCGCGTCGCACGTGCGTCAGACGCCTTCGCCTGCACTTCAGCCTGCGAGACGCCCCGCATTCGCGGCCCGCCGCGGCGGCGCACCACGCGCCCGCAGCAAATGCCGAGAAAATCAGATTTCGACCGAGACATGCCGACGCTTGCTACCCGATACTGCGGCCGGGTTTGTGAAAATTCGTCCCGAGTCCCATAATCGCGCCGGCCTCGACGAGTTCCGAGGCGAACGTGACGACGGCCTCAAGATGCCGCGCGCCGGCAAATCGAGTGCCGCGCGTCGCGCCCTGAGGAGCAGCATCGGCCGTTCGGACGAGGGCGAGGAGCAGAGACTGGCGCATACACTGTATCCCAAGATGCGCAAGCGTCTTCGCAGAGTCTGGCAGGACCGGCGCGCGCGGAGCGCGGCCGTAGCCGCGCTCGCGCTGGTCGCGACCGCGCTCTTCGCCCAGACCGGCCTCTTCGATCGTCTGCGCTGGTGGGCCTACGACTGGCACCAGACGGAGATCCCGGCGGGCATCGACCTCGGTTCCATCGCCGTCGTGGACATCGACGACCGCTCCATCGATGCGCTCGAGGAGCAGCTCGGCCCGTGGCCCTTCGACCGCGACGTCTACGCGCGCGCGAACCGGTTCCTCAGCGCCAGCGGCGCGAAGGCGGTGGGCTACCACCTCACGCTCACCGAATCGCGGCCCGGCGACGAGGCGCTCGCGACCACGCTCGACGACCGCATCGTCCTCGGGGCGATGGCGTTCCCGGTACCGACCTTCGAGGCCGCGAGCCCCAGCGATCGCCTGGCGCGGGAATCGTTGCGGCTGCTCGGGGCCACGGATCGCTGGCCTGCGCAGGAGTGGCGCGCGGTCCGCCTGCCGTCCTCGCGCATCGATCGGGGCCGGCCGGGCCGGGTGGGAATCGTCAACCATCGCCAGGACGACGACGGCACGGTGCGGCGTCTCGGCATGCTGCACGCGTGGGGGCCGCACCTGCTGCCCTCGCTGCCGCTCGCCACGCTGCTCGCGGGCACGGGGTTCGGTCCGATGAACTTCGAGCACGGCCACCTCAAGCTCGCCGGGGGCGAGATTCCCCTCGATGGCCAAGGCGAGGCACTGGTGCGCTTCCCCGCGGAAGCGCGCGGACTCAACGTAGTGGCGTTCCACGCGCTGCTCGCGGCCGCAGAGGAAGCCGAACCGGCGCAGACGCAGGTCGCGGACGCAGTACGCGGACGGCTCGTGCTGATCGGCAGGCTCGTCCCGCCCGCGGGTGACTACCTGCAGACGCCGGTGGGGCTGATGTCGGGGCTCGAGCTGGCCGCATTCGGTCTCGCCGCGCTGAAGAGCGGCCAGGTGCTCGAGCCGGCGCGGTGGTGGATCGACGCGCTGCTCGTCGGCGCGGCGCTGGTGTTCCCGGTGCTGCTCGTCCTGCGTGGCACGCGTGCGACGCCGCGCGAGTTCTTCGGCGGCCTCGCGGCGCTCACCATCGTGCTCTTCGCTGCCGGCACGGCGCTCTTCGCCCTCTGCCAGGACTCGAACTGGGTATTCGCGATCACCGCTGGGTGGATGGCCACTGCGCTCGCGGCAGCAGTCTGGTTCGCCGCCGCCTACGACGAGCGGCGCGAGCTCGAGCTGGAGACGCGCGCTGCGAGCGAGGCGAACCGCCTCAAGACCGAGTTCCTGAACCACCTGACGCACGAGCTGCGCACGCCGCTCACCGCGATCATGGGCTTCAACAAGATCAACCAGCTCACCGACGACCTCGGCAAGGGCGTGCGCATCAAGAACAGCGAAGTCATCGGGCGGAACTGCCAGCACCTGCTCGCGCTCATCAACAACCACCTCGACCTCGCGAAGATCGCCGCGGGGACGCTCTCGCTCGCGCCGACGCCGGAGGATCCGGAGAAGCTCTGCCGCGACGCGATCGACTCGCTGCGCTCGCTCGCCGACGAGAAGCGGCTTCGAGTGCGCTTCGTGAAGCGCACGCCGCTGCCCTCGGCGATCCTGCTCGACGCGGCGCGCATGCGGCAGATCCTCATCAACCTCATCGGCAACGCGCTCAAGTTCACGCAGACGGGCTCGGTCGAGCTGGTGGCGGCCTGGCACGTCGCGGTGCTGCAGCTCGAGATCCGCGACACCGGACCGGGCATCCCGCGCGGCGCGCTCGAGCGCATCTTCGAGCCGTTCGAGCAGGCCGACGCCACCGTGGCGGCGCGCTACGGCGGCACGGGCCTGGGACTCACCATCGCCAAGAAGCTCGTCGACCTGATGGAGGGCGCGATCGACGTCGAGTCCGAGGTGGGCGTCGGCACGACGTTCCGCGTCCGCCTGCCGACGCAGGCGGTCGTGCAGCCGGCCGAAGCCGCGCGCGAGCCGGCGAGCCTCGCCGCCGCACGGCAGCCGCTCGCCGGCCGCGTGCTCGTCGCCGAGGACAACGAGGACATCCGCACGCTGGTGCAGCTCCAGTTGCGCCGCCTCGGCCTCGACGTGACCGCCGTCGGCGACGGCTTCGCGGCGGTCGACGCGGCGATGACCGAGCGCTTCGACGTGGTGCTCATGGACCTCGAGATGCCGATCATGAACGGCTTCGAGGCGGTGAACGTGCTGCGCACGCGCGGCTACTCCGGAACGATCTTCGCGTTCACGGCGTACCATACCGGTGCCGAGGCCGAGCGCGCCCTCGACTCCGGGTGCGATGCACTGGTGACCAAGCCGACCTCGGTGGAGTCGCTGCGCGCGGCGCTCGCGCCGGTACTGCCGGGGCTGCCGCGCAAGCTCGCGTCGCCGGCATGAGCGAACGCTCGTGTCCGGCGCGCTGCGTACGATGAAGGTGGTCGAGATCGACTCCGAGCTCGCCGCGCTGGTTCCGGCCTTCCTCGCGCGGCGCCGCGAGGACGCGCAGAAGGTGCGCGACGCTGCCGCTGCGGGCGACTTCGAAACCGCGCGCAGCTTGGGGCATCAAATGAAGGGCGTGGGCGGCGGCTACGGCTTCCAGCCGATCACCGATCTCGGTGCGGCCATCGAGGCCGCGGCGAAAAGTCACGACGGGGCGCGGCTCGCCGCCCTCGCGACCGAGCTTTCCGAGTACCTTAACGGCCTCGAAATCCGTTACGTCTAGCCGCCATGCGCATCGCTCTGCTCGAAGACGACCCCTCGCAAGCCGACCTGGTGCGCATCTGGCTGGTGGGCGCCGAGCACTCGGTGCACGTCTACGGCCGCTCGCGCGACATGATCCGCGAGCTGCCGCGCGAGAGCTTCGATCTCTTCATCCTCGACTGGGAAGTGCCGGACATGCCGGGCATCGACGTGCTCGCCTGGATCCGGCGCAGCCTGAACGACCCGATCCCGGTGCTCTTCACCACCGCGCGCGAGGCCGAGGAAGACATCGTGGCCGCGCTCGGCGCCGGCGCCGACGACTACATCGTCAAGCCGCTGCGCAAGCAGGAGCTGCTCGCCCGCGTCGAGGCGCTCGGCCGTCGCGGCCGCCCCAAGGCGCGCGGCCAGGAGAAGCTCGAGGTCGGCGACATCGTGATCGACGTCTCGCGCCGCGAGGTCACGCGCCGCGGCGCGCCGGTCGAGCTGACGCAGAAGGACTTCGACCTCGCGGTGTTCCTGTTCCGCAAGCTCGGCCAGCTCGTCTCGCGCGGCCACATCCTCGAGACGGTCTGGGGCCGCAGCGCCGACTTGAACACACGCACAGTCGACACGCACGTGAGCCGGCTCCGCTCCAAGCTTGGCCTCACGCCCGAGCACGGCTGGCGGCTCTCCGCGATCTACCAGCACGGCTACCGCCTCGAGCTGCTCACCGACCCCGGCCCCTCCGCGAACGACGGCGACGCGACTGCCGATGCGAAGGAGAAGGCGTCGTAGCTGGTCGTCACGATACGAGGGCAAGCCCCCTCGTGCTTCCCGATCCCAGGGAAACGCATGAGGCCGCGTTTTCTTTGAATCCAGCGGTCACCCGCAGGCGCAGGACCGGATCGCCGCTCGATCGAGCGGCGATTGCATTTCGAGAGTCGGAAGCCCCGCGCTCGATCCGCCGTCCGCGTCGCTTGCTCTGTCCTTTGGCCTGCCGGGCCATCACCACCGAGCGGCGCCCGCGCCGTCAGCGGTGCCCGGTGCTGCCGAACCCGCCGGCCCCCCGCTCGCTCGCGGCGAAATCCTCGACCACGTTGAACGTCACCTGCAGCACCGGCACCACGACGAGCTGCGCGATGCGGTCGAGCGGCTGCAGCGTGTACGGCTCGCGGCCGCGGTTCCACAGCGAGACCATGATCTGCCCCTGGTAGTCGGAGTCGATGAGCCCGACGAGGTTGCCGAGCACGACCCCGTGCTTGTGTCCCAGCCCCGAGCGCGGCAGCACCAGCGCGGCGAGCCCGGGATCGGCGAGGTGGATGGCGATGCCGCTCGGGACCAGCGCCGTGTCGCCGGGCGCAAGCGCGAGCGGCGCGTCGAGGCAGGCGCGCAGATCGATGCCTGCCGCGCCGGCGGTCGCATAGCCAGGCGGCGTGTCGTGCAGCCGCGGGTCGAGGATGCGCACGTCGATGGAATGCATGGCGCCGTTCTTTCGGATCCGGCTGTCGGAATTCGTGCCGCGCGTCCGCGCCTGGAAATCCCCGAGCGGGCAGCGCGAGCGGGTCAGGCGCGCTTCGTGGCCTTGATCGGCCGCGGCGCGGGCACGTCGCGCCGCCGCCACTCGGCGACCATCGCCGCGACGTGCGCGACCAGCTCCCGCGCGACCACGATCTTCGGCGCACGCGCGAGCGGATGCTCGCCGGCGTCGTCGAAGAGCGTGAGCGCGTTGTCGTCGCGGCCGAAGGCGAACTGCGCGAGGTTCGCGGCGAGGAGCGGTATGCCTTTCTTGCGCCGCTTGGCCTGCGCGTACTCGCGCAGGTGCTCGGTCTCGGCGGCGAAGCCGACGCAGAACGGCGGCGACGGCAGCGCCGCGACGTCGGCGAGGATGTCCGGGTTCTCGGCGAGCTCGACCTGCGGCGGGCCCTTGCCGTTCTTCTTGATCTTGTGGTCGCGCGCGCCGACGATGCGAAAGTCCGCCACCGCGGCGACGGCGAAGAACACGTCCGCGGCGGGCGCGCGCTCCATGACCGCAGCATGCATCTGCAGGCCCGTCGTCGCGTCGACGCGCTTCACGCCGGGAGGCGCGGGCAAGGCCGTGGGACCGGACACCAGCGTCACCTCGGCGCCGGCCTCGGCGCAGGCCTGCGCCACTGCGTAGCCCATCTTGCCGGAGGAGAGATTGGTGAGTCCGCGCACGGTATCGATCGGCTCGAAGGTCGGCCCTGCGGTGACGAGCACACGCTTGCCGCCAAGGCGCTTCGGCCCAGCCAGCACGAGCACCTCGTCGTGGATCGCCTGCGGCTCGAGCATCCGCCCCATGCCGACCTCGCCGCACGCCTGGTCGCCGGCGTCCGGCCCGAGGATGAAGACGCCGTCGGCGCGCAGCGTGGCGACGTTGCGCTGCGTCGCCGGGTGCTCCCACATCTGCCGGTTCATGGCCGGCGCCACCGCAAGCGGGCAGTCGCGCGCGAGGCAAAGCGTCGAGAGCAGGTCGTCGGCGACCCCGTGCGCGAGCTTGGCGAGGAAGTCGGCGGTCGCCGGCGCGACCACGACCAGCTCGCGGTCGCGTGAGAGCTCGATGTGGGCCATGTCGTTCGCGACGCGCGCGTCCCACATGTCGGAGAACACGGGCTTTCCGGAGAGCGCCTGGAATGTCGCCGGCCCGACGAAGCGCGCCCCCGCCTCGGTGAGCACCACCTGCACGTCGGCGCCGTCCTTGACGAACAGGCGCGCCAGCTCGGCGGCCTTGTAGGCGGCGACTCCGCCGGTGACTCCGAGGAGCAGGCGGCGCGGCGCGGGCGAGGTCATGGCGGGTGAGCCCTCGTGGGTGTTCGGGAGTCGCGACCGGTGCCTGGCGCCCGGTGACGTTCGCGCCGCGCGGCGGCTAGACTCCGCGCGCGCCGATTCTATGTGAAAGCGCCCTGCGCAAAATGCCGATCCATGACTGGCCCGAAGGCGAGCGGCCGCGCGAGAAGCTCCTGCGCTCCGGCGCCGAGGCGCTCTCGGAGGCGGAGCTGCTCGCGATCTTCCTCCGCGTGGGCGTGAAGGGCATGAGCGCCGTCGACCTCGGCCGGACGCTCCTCGACCGGTTCGGGTCGCTGCGCGGAATCGCCAGTGCGTCCATCGAGGAGATCGCCGCCGTCCCGGGGATGGGGATCGCGAAGTCGACGCAGTTCAAGGCGGCGATCGAGATGGCGAAGCGCGCCCTGAACGAGACGGCGCGCGAGCGAAGCGCGCTCACGTCCCCCGAAGCTGTCCGTCAGTTCCTGCGCCTCGAGCTCGAGGCGCGCGATCGCGAATGCTTCCTCGTCGTGCACCTCGACGCGCAGCACCGCGTGATCGCCCACCAGGAACTGTTCGCCGGCACGCTCACGCAGACCAGCGTCTACCCGCGGGAGGTCGTGAAGTCGGCGCTCCGGCACAACGCCGCCGCAGTCATCCTCGCCCACAATCATCCGTCGGGCGTGGCCGAGCCGAGCGCCGCTGACCGGACCCTCACCGAAGCGCTGCGCAAGGCGCTCGCGGTCGTCGACGTGCGCGTCCTCGACCACCTCGTGGTCGGCGCCGGCGGCATCACGTCGTTCGCGGAGCGAGGGCTGCTCTAGGCATGCTCTAGACAGACAGCCGACGTGCGTCAGCCGTGTACACGTTCGGCGACCGGGTGATCGATAGTCCCCGAGATCGAGGGGAACGCAGGGGCCGCCCCCTCGCGTCTTGCGCGACTCGAGGGGAGACGCGGCTTCATTCGATGCTTCTTCCGGATCTAGAGGCGCACGCGGGAGCCTTGCCCCCTCGTGGTGTGGACAACCCTGCCGAGGAAGCCCGCCGGTCAGGCGCCGGGCAGGCAGCCCGCGAGCACGGAGGTTCCCCGCGGGCAGCGCTCCTCGGGCGTGGCACCGGCGGCCCGGGCAGGCGGCTTCGATGCCGCGGAACGGCCCAAGCTCGACGGCGCGGCGCGAGGACTCGATTTCGCCGGCGAGGCTGCGGCCTGACGTGACGACTTCGCCGCGGATACGTTCGTCCCGGAGGGTTTCGCATCGGGACGCGAAGTGTCCTGACGTTGCGACTTGGCGTCGCTGCGCGCCACCGGCTCCTGACGCCGCGACCCGGCTTCGCCACGCGCCACGGACTGCTGGCGCGGTGGCTTGGCGGCAGCATGCGCTGCGGGCTCCTTGCCCGGAGCGCCGCGGAAAACCGGCGCTGCGGGGCGCGGCTTCGTGACCTCGCCCGGCGAAGCTCCTGCGGAGTTCGTCGGCTCGACCAGGGGCGTCGCGTACCCCGCACTTCGGTCAGACCCGTCCGTTGCGGCGCCCACGCCGGGCAAGAGCGCCACGGGAAGCAGCGACGGCACGACCGCCCCGAGGGCGGGCGAGGAAACGACCGCGTTCGCGGCGACGGGAGCGACCCCGATCGCGAGCAGCTCCGCGGGGGGTGGGATCCTCCCGGGCGCTGCGGAGTCCTGCAGCGAGCGCGTGAGCACGAAAGGCACGGCGAGCACGGCGATCGCGAGCAGCACGAGCACCGGACGCTGCGAACGGCGCCCAAGCCCCTTGCGTCGGCGTGGGAGATCAGCGAAAGCAAGTCCCGCGGCGACGGAGGCGAGGCCGGACACACTCTCGTCTGCCTCCGGGCCGCCCGCGGGCATCGAGCGCCGGTCCCGGCGCTCGACGGCGAAGATCTCGTCCTGGCCTGCCGGGGGCGCGGCGCGCGCCGTCGTTGCCCCCGCCGGCCCGCCCCG
>Ga0209254_10000159_pt1 | contig 46015 bp, 36 predicted proteins | sample FrelakmetDIP11DI_FD_187148 | JGI IMG/M metagenome (GOLD analysis project Ga0209254, IMG submission 187148) | Freshwater lake sediment microbial communities from the University of Notre Dame, USA, for methane emissions studies - DIP11 DI (SPAdes)... | ecosystem: Environmental > Aquatic >... | reverse complement strand
GTATTCCGATGTGTGGATGGAGCTGAAGGGCACCCGCCAGGACCTGCGCCAAAAGGACACCCGCAGCCGCAGCGGCGCCTTCCCTTTCGAGCTCGCCTACCGCCTGATCAGCATGTTCTCGGCCAAGGGCGATACAGTGGTCGACCCGTTCCTGGGAACCGGCACCACCCTGAAAGCTGCGGCCGCCGCCGGCCGTAACAGCATCGGCTACGAGATCGAACCGGGGTTTCGCGCGGACATCTTTTCAGATCCTTCCGGCGTGGCCGCCCAGGCCCGGCGCCGGGTGCAAGCGCGCATCGACGACCACCTGGCGTTCATCGAAGACCGCCGGGCAGCGGGCCGCGAGCTAAAATACCTAAACCGCCACTACGGCTTCCCGGTCGTGACGCGCCAGGAAATCGACCTTTTGCTCGATGTCCTCGAAGGACTGTCGCCGGGAAAAGACCCGGACAGCCTTCAGGCGACTTATGCGGAAGATCCCATCCGCATAGCAGATCCACAGCGTCTTGTTTCCCTCGGTCCTACTCCGGATGCGACTGGTCAGCTCTCCTTGTTTTGAGGAGATATTTGACGGCCGCTGATAGAAACGCCTGTCTTGCTCAAACGATTTTAAAAACGCCATCTGTTGTTTAAACCATGCACATATACGTCCATTGGAGCCTGTCTCGGGGTCAACTTGCAGCAATCAAGAAATGGACGACATCTCAAGCAAAGCCATCGCTGCCGGCGCCAATCCGAATCTGATCGAAAAGTCAACCCATGAAGCTGGGGAGTCCCCAATGTTGACGGCCGGAAGGGTCCGGGCTGCAGCGATGGCGCCGTTGCCCATCCATCAGGAGGAGCGGCTGCGTCAACCACCAGCCGGTCACTCGCGAAAAGCTTCTTCGCGCTTTTTATGCAGGGCCGGGAGGCTGGCGGCGATCACCGCGAGGGCTCCGAGCGCGAGCAGCCCGGCACTGATCGGGCGCGTGAAAAACACGGTGGGATCGCCGCGCGAGAGAAGCAGGGCCCGGCGAACGTATTCCTCCATCATCGGGCCCAGGATGTAGGCAAGCAGCATGGGCGCCGGCTCGCAGTCCAGTTTGACGAAGATGTACCCTACCAGGCCGAAAAAGGCCATGGCATATACGTCGAACTCGGTGTTGTTGAGGCTGAATACGCCGATGCTGCAGAAAACGAGGATGGCCGGGAACAGCATCTGGTAAGGCACACTCACAAGGCGGACCCACATGCCGATCATGGGCAGGTTCAAAATTACGAGAAAGAGGTTTCCGATCCACATGGACACGATGATTCCCCAGAAGAGCTGCGGCTGCTCGGTGATCACCGACGGTCCGGGCTGAATCCCCTGGATGATCATCGCCCCGATCATGAGCGCCATCACGGGGTTGGAGGGGATGCCGAGCGTGAGCATGGGGATGAAGGAGGTTTGAGCGCCGGCATTGTTGGCCGACTCCGGGGCCGCGACGCCCTCGATCGCACCCTTGCCGAATTCCTTGGAGTTCTTCGAAATTTTCTTTTCGATGGCATACGCTGCGAAGGACCCGAGAATGGAGCCGCTGCCCGGTAGAATTCCGAGCGCCGAACCGATGCAGGTTCCCCGCAGAATTGGCCCTATCATGCGCTTCCAATCCTCCCGGGTCGGCATCAGGCTGGCGACTTTTGTCACAACCGTCGATCGGCTTTCTTCGTTCTCCAGATTGCGAGTGATCTCCGCCAGACCGAACATTCCCATGGCCACCACGACGAACCCGATCCCGTCCGCAAGCCGCAAAAGCCCGAAGGTGAACCGCTGGACCCCGGAATTCACATCGGTGCCCACCAGCCCGAGAAGCAGCCCCAGGACGACCATGCCGGCGGCGTGCAGGAGCGACCCCCTTGCCAGCACAATTGAGGCGAGAAGACCTAGAACCATGAGGGAGAAGAACTCCGCGGGGCCGAACTTGAGCGCGATCGTCGCCAGAGGCGGAGCGAAAAGCGCGAGGATGATGGTTGCAACTGTGCCGGCGAAAAAAGAGCCGACGGCGGCCGTGGTCAGGGCGGCACCGGCGCGGCCCTGGCGGGCCATCTGGTAGCCGTCCAAGGCCGTGACCACCGAGGCCGCCTCACCGGGCACGTTGACCAGGATGGAGGTCGTAGAACCGCCATACTGGGAACCGTAGTAAATCCCCGCTAGCATGATCAGGGCGGAGACTGGCGGCAGAGTGAACGTGACCGGCAGCAGCATGGCGATGGTCGCCGTCGGCCCGAGGCCGGGCAGCACGCCGATCAGGGTCCCGAGAAAGACGCCTGCCAGGCAATAGAGCAGGTTGAGCGGCGTCATTGAGGTCGAAAGGCCTAACCCAAGGTTGGTAAGGAGTTCCATAGCCCCTCAGCAGACAGCATCCTGTCAATTTCCGAACCACGATCCCAGAACCGGAAGCGGTACCCCCAGCCCTTTCAGGAATATGAGGATACAAAAGGCGGTGATCCCGACCGCCTCGATCAGCGCGGTTTTCCAGCTGAACTGGGCGCTCGCCGAGGCGCTAAGGATCACCAGGAGCGGCAGCGCGATGATCACTCCGGCGCCACGGACGATGGCACCGAACAAAAGGGTCGAGACAGCGATCAAGACTAGTCCCTTCCAGGCAATGACGCCGATCGGGCTGCCTGACTTGAAAAAGGAGCGAAGCACCGAGATGATTCCGATCCCCACCAGCAGGATGCTCAGAATGGTCGGAAAATACGCAGGGCCCATTTTCACCGCCGTGCCCATGTCGTAATCGCGGCTGATGATCAGGGCGCCGGCCCCGACAGAGATGTAGATGAGACCGGTCCAGAAATCCTTGGCATTGCGCGCGATCGGGTTCATCGCCTCCTCCTTACCCGTTCCCTCGCCGGAACGGCAGCAACCGCTGCAAGCCCGTCAGTCGGCGTAGGCCCCCGCTTTCTTGATGATCGGCCCCCATTTCTCGATTTCGGCCTTGAGGTGCGCTCCCAACGCCTCCGGCGTGGCTCGGTCCTGGGCCACGGCCTCGGCTCCCAGCTCCGAATAGCGCTGCTTCAGGTTGGCGTCCTTCAGAGCTTCCTGCAGGGTCTTGGATAGTTTGTCGATGATCGGCTTCGGCGTGCCCTTCGGTGCATACAGAGCGTGCCAGACGGTCATCTTGTAGTTCGGGAGGCCGGCTTCGTGCATGGTCGGTACCTCCGGAAGGGAAGAAAGCCGTTGCGCCGTGGTTACGGCGTAGACTTGGATCTTGCCGGCTTTGATGTGGCTGGTGGTGTTGGTGGTCTGGTCGATCATGAAGTCCACCTGGCCGCCGAGGAGGTCGTTCATGGCCGGACCGGTGCCCTTATAGGGAATGGTGGTGATGTCCGTTTCGATTTCGCTCATGAACAGCAGACCGGCGAGGTGCGAGGCCGAACCCACGCCTGCATTGGCCAGGTTGACCTTGTCCTTGTTAGCCTTCACGTGCGTGATCAGCTCCTTGAGGTTCTTAGGCGTGAAATCCTTCCGCGCGACCAGCGTCATCGCGCCGTCATTGATCAGGCCGACCGGCTCAAAGTCCGTTACCGGATTGTACGTTAGCTTGCGATAGAGGGCCGGAGCGGTGGCGTGGCCGATATGGTGGACGAACAGCGTGTATCCGTCCGGCGAAGCTTGCGCCACGCGTGCGGCCCCGATGGTCCCTCCGGCGCCGGCCACATTCTCCACGATAACCTGGGTTTTGAGCGGCGCGCTCATGGTCTGGGCCAGCAGTCGGGCAATCGTATCGGACGGGCCGCCGGCCGAGAACGGCACGATGATGGTGATCACTTTTGAGGGATATTCCTGGGCATTCGCATGGCCACCACCAATAAAGAGGAGTACGCAAATAAGAATAGGCAACACTCTCGGCATCATGGTCCACCTCCGCAATTAGAATGGATGACGATCAGTTACGATAGCTTCAGGACTAATTCCGCGTTCAAGCGCATATAAGTCTGGAAAATCAGGCCTGTCAAGCTAAATGTAACTATCGAATATTATAACTAGATAGAAAGAAGATCGATTACACGGAGTTGCCGGCCTCAATTTGGACGATCATAGGGGACGGGGCGGAAATTATAACTTCGATTGGATAGCGATCATAGGGGACGGGGCGGAAATTATAACTTCGATTGGATAGAGTATCGTGAGATGGAAGTGGCATGCCACCCAAAGATATGAAAGGCAGATCAAAGAGCTGTCCATAGCGGCCCAAGGCGCCGCCCAACTATTTCTGCTCAGTTAGGCTCCCGCCCTGCCGGGCTTGCTCTACATGAGATCCTCGAGCATATCGATCGCTTCCGTCAGCAGGAAATACGCTTTATCCTGAGCGGCGCACGTCACCACCCAATCGTTCTTATCCGGCTTGCGGGTTTGGGCGCAGCCATCCATTCGCGGCAATACGTCGGTATCCAGCTTGCGCAGGGCCTCTTGATACTGCTCGTTGCCGACGTCCGTCATCGCGGCGTCCAGTCGGCTGGCCAGGGCTGTCTTCATGCCGCTGTTCTTGAAGAGCTCCGCGGGCAGGTTGCTGATTCGCCGGTTTGTGTCCCGCAGCTTCAGGAGGATGTCGTCCGCGGCGGCCGGCGCGCCAATCGCCCGCGGCTTGACCGGCAGGCTGACTCTGCGGATGGCGCTGGCCACGGCATCGACCGCCGACCGATCGTCGACCCTTCGCACGGACGCCGCCACGGCGGCTTTCAGACCCAGCGCGCTCGGCAGGCCGGCCTTGCGCATGGCATTGACCTGTCTGTCCAGCACCGCGGGGTCCTTATACATCGATCGGCTGGCATACTCCTCCACGGAAAATCCCGGATTCAGGCGCAAGACCTCGGCCGCTTCCGTCTGGGCTTCGTCATCGCGGCCCAACAGGCTCAAGACCGCCGCCAGGTAGGCATGCGTCCTGAAGCTGTTGGGCGAGCGCTCGATCGCCTTTCGGTATGCGGCCGCCGCCTCCTCCAACCGGCCCGTCTCGCGCAGGGCGGTTCCCTGGGCGAGATAATAGCCCGTCGGAGCCAGGGGGTTGAGCCGGATGGCCTTTTCCAGGATCGGGATGGCCTCCTCCGGCCTCCCGGCGCAGGTCAGTGTTTCGGCATAGCGGAAAAGCGCAAATGCCGATCCGGGGTTCAGGGTCACGGCCCGCACCCCTTCCTCGATGGCCTTGTCGTATTCCCTTCGGAGGGTATAGACCCAGCTCAAGTTGGCGTGGGCGCAGACGTGCCGATCGTCCATGTCCAGCACTTTCTGGAAGAGCTCCGTGGCTTTCTCGATGGATTCCCGCGGCGACTTGGATGCGCCCAGCAAATAGTCCTGGGTGTGGACAGCGGCCATGTAGTAGTAAAAATTCGGGATTTCCGGACACAGCGCCAGGCCCTCCTCCGCTTTCTGACGGGCCAGGTCGGTATCGGGAATGGTGCTGCGCTGAATGTGGGACAGGACCTCCAGCCCCCTCAGGTAGCAGGCCAGGCTCTGCCGGCCGCTGGAAGAGTGCCAGTCTTTCGGGATCATGGCCTCGCTCGACGCGAATTTCACATCGACGGCGGTCAGGACCCTCAGGGCGATTTCGTCCTGGAGGTCGAATACGTCGCTCGCCACGCCTTCGAAACGCTCCATCCACACCTGATTCCCGCTGAGGCCGTCGATCAATCGCGCGGTGATCCGGAGCCGGTCGCCTGAGCTCTGCAGGCTGCCTTCCAGCACATAGCGCACGCCGAACTCCTCGCTCACCTGCTTGACCTGCACGGCCTTGCCCTTGTACGCGGAGGTCGAATTGCGGGCGATCACGAACAGCCGGGGTATCTTGGAAAGCGCGTTGACGACATTGTCCGTAATTCCGTCGGCCAGAAGCTCCTGCCGCGGGTCCTCGCTCAGGCTCACGAAGGGCAGCACCGCGATCGAAGGCGTTTCCGGCAGGGGGAGCGCCATCTGCCGGGGGTTGGCCTTTTCCACCACCGGTGCGACGGGCTGCAGGAAGAGCTGCCACAGGCCGATGTCGCTTGCGACCATCAGGGCGGCGACCAGGCCGATCGCCGCCATTCTCCACGTCGCCCCCGGCACCCCGAGCCCTGCCCGCCTCTCCTTCGTCACCCTCGACTTCATGAGGACCTTGTAGGCTTTCACGGTACCGGCGCTATTCTTGGCTGCATGCTCCCCGAGAAAGGCATAGCCGAAAGGCAGCTTGGTCTTGACCTGATCGAATGCCGTCCGGGAAAGGCAGATTCCGCCGGGATCGGCCAGGGATTCGAGCCCGGCGGCGATGTTGACGCCGTCGCCGTAAAGGCGCAGCCCTTCCTCGATGACATCGCCAAGGTTGACCCCGATCCGGAACCTCATCCGTCGATGCTCGGGCAGCTCGTCGTTGTGCGCTTTGAGCTCCTTCTGCGCGGCCACCGCGCATTCCACCGCGTCCACCACGCTGGCGAACTCGGCCAGCAGGTTGTCTCCTGTCGAATCCACCACTCGCCCTCTGTGCTGACAGATCAACTCGCCCAAGACCGCCTTGTACTGTCCCAGGGTTTTGACCGTCGCCGCTTCGTCCTCGGCCATGAGACGGCTGTAACCGGCCACATCGGCGCTGAGGAGGGTGGTAAGCTTGCGCTTGAATTTCTCCCGGGTCATGATCCACCTCCTTCCGCAGAAGGGTTGGCAACTTCACGATAGGATAATCAGACCAAAAACCGACCGCTCACCCTGCCCGCTTTTGTCCCAATTATAGCAATGCCGCGCGCGAATAAAACCCGATCAAAACCCTAAAAAAGCACTAGCGAAAGGACGTTTTTCCTCTAGGGGCGGGCGGCAGGCGGCATGGGGGCTTTGCCGCGAGGATTAAAAAAAACCGGCTACTGGAGGTAGTTCATGTTCGGGCGGGAAGTCCGCTCGGGCGGGGCGGCGAAGAAGGCGTTCAGCACCGCCCGGATTTCGACCAGGCTGGCGGCGTTGCGCACCTGGGCGTAAAGGGTGTGGCCGTACCGGAAATTCGAGGCGAAATATTGGATGAATCTGCGCATGCGCCGCACGGCGGCTTTTTCTTCGAAGTGCCGGGAGGTCAGATCCAGCAGGCGCATCGCCGTTCCTTCGAAGATCTCGGGGCCCGGTTGGAACCCGTCCGTCCATTCGGCGAAGGTCCATGGCCGGGCGACGGCGATGCGGCCGAGGGCGACCCCGTCGCAGCCGGTCTGCGCCAGCATGCGCAGACAGTCCTCCGCGTCGAAGACGTTGCCGTTGCCGATGACCGGTATGCGCAGCGCCTGCTTGAGCCGCCCGATGTATTCCCATTTGGGCGCCCGCGCCCGCCGGTCCGGGGCGACGCGCGGGTGGAAGATCAGCGCATCGGCGCCGGAATCCTCGAACCTGCGGCCCATCCGCACCGCGGCGCCGGGGTCGTCCTGCCAGCCGGTGCGGAATTTGACGGTCACGGGAATCCGGACCGCGCGGCGGATCCTTTCGACGATCGTCGCAGCCAGCTCCGGCTCCCGCAGAACCGCCGCCCCGCAGCTCTGCCGGCAGATGGAGCCGGTGGCGCAGCCGAAGTTCACATCCACGCCGAAGAAGCCCTCGGACTCGATGCGCCGGGCGGCGGCCGCCATGCGCTCGGGGTCGCAGCCCACGATCTGGCAGGCCAGGAAAGGCAGCTCTGCGTCTCTCCAGCGGAAGTAGTTGGACGCGTGCCGGTTTTCGGTGGGCACCGTCCGTGAGCTGCACATTTCCGAGAACATCAGGCCCATGCCGCCGAACCCGCTGAGCAGCTCGCGAAAGGCGACGTGGCCCAAGAAGGTCATGGGCGCCAGCACGAGCCGCTTGGGCAGGGTCCTGGTTCCGATGGCCAGCGGCCGATTGAGCCGGCTGGCAAGGGCCGCCAGGCGGTCTGGATTGGGTTCATGGGGAAGCATGGCGCTGATCGTCTTTCCGCTCGGGTCGGTTTGTACTATACTCGCAGGCGACAGGACAGTTCAACTCCGCCGGAGCATGCCATGCCCATTCGCTTGCTGGCCAGAGACCTATATCGACTGCAGCAGGACGTCGAAAAACTTGAGCAGCAGCTCGCTACCGCCGCCTTCGACCAGCAGGAACCGATCCGGCTGCGGCTCATCGCAGCGCGCGCCGAACGCGACCGCCTGCGACGGGTCCTCGACGGCCAAAAGGATTCGCCGCAGAAGCCACGCGGCTGACGGGCGGCAGGCCCGCGGTGCGATGGATGTCGAATGACGCCGTGCTCACGCCCTTCAATGCCGTAGCGGTGGTTGGATCGGTCACCATCGACCGCAACGAGCTCGCCGATCGCACCCTGCTCAAGGCCGGAGGCGCCGCAACCTATGCCGGACTGACCTACCGGCGCCATTCCGTGCCCACCGTCATCGTCTGCAACGTGGCCCCGGCCGAAGAAGCGATCCTCGCCCTTCTGCGCCGGCAGGGAATCCAGGTGAACAGCGGCCGGACGGGGCACACCACCCGGTTCGTCAACCGCGAGCAGCCGGCCGGAAGAACCCAGAGCGCCCCTGCGCTCGCCGCCCCCATCGGCTGGGGGCAGGTTGCCGCCGTGCGCGACCGCGTCGATTGCCTGCACCTGGGGCCGCTGCATCCCGGCGACATCGACCCGCAGGTGTTCTCCGGACTCCAGCGTTCAAACGCCCTGATCGTGCTCGATGTCCAGGGGTTGACGCGCAGGATCGACCGCGGCCGGATCGCGGCGGCGGGCTCGGAGCACCTGGCCGCTGCGCTCCGGGCGGCGGACATCGTCAAGGCCGACGAGGCGGAGCTCGAGGTGGTCCGCGCGGCCTGCGGCGCGGATATCGAGGCGCTCATGGAGCGCTACGACATCGCCGAGTGGATCGTCACCCGGGGGCCGCGGGGCGGGAGCATCCACGTCCGCGGCGGCCGGGACCACCTCTATGAACCGGTGGGCGTCGGACCGCCGGTCGACCCCACGGGCGCCGGCGACGTTTTTCTGGCGGCCTACACCGTGGCGCGGTTCCGGCTGCTCCAGCCGCCGGCAGCGGCCGCACGCCATGCCGCGCGCATCTCGGCCGAACAGGTTGCCGGGCGCTACATCGACGCCGCGCTGCTGGATGCAGCCCGCCTGGGGATCGCGGACGACGCCTGCTTTTCGCGCAGCCGCCAAGATTGACAATAACGTGAATGCCGTATAAGTGTCTGCTGTTGTTTCGGGTCCAATATGTTAAAGGCGTGTGCCGGGTGAACCGATGCCCCCCTCTTCCCGCAGATTGATTCCGGAGAGCTTCCAGCGCGGCTTCATGACCCTGCTGGCGCCGCTGGTGCGGCTGCTGACCCGGCTGGGGGTAAGTCCGAACGCGCTCACCGTGGCCGGGGTCGTCATCACCACGGCCGGGGCGCTGGCCTTTTTCCTCCAGCGTCCGCGCATCGGCGGCTTCCTTGTCCTTCTCGGCGGCCTTTGCGACGCCATCGACGGCTCGTTGGCGCGCAACGCCGGCAAGGCCACCCGCTTCGGCGCGCTCCTGGATTCCTCGGTGGACCGCTATGCGGAGTTCGTCATGCTCTTCGGCATCGGCGGATACTTCCTCATGGTGAGCGATTACGTGAGCGCGGCCGCGACGTTTCTAGCCCTGTGCGGATCGTTCATGGTCAGCTACACCCGCGCGCGCGCCGAAAGCCTCGGGCTGGATGCCAAAGTGGGCGTCATGCAGCGTCCGGAGCGCATCGTGTTCCTGGGCGCCGGCGCCCTGCTCCATCCCATTGCGCTAAAAATCGCCATCTGGCTGGTGGCGGTCTTCGCCAACTTTACCGCGCTGCAACGCCTGCGTTTCGCCTTCAAGCAGGATTCGGTTCCGCCCCAGGAAAACAAGCAGACGCCGGAGCTTAAATCAGCCACCTTCACCAAGAGCGGCGCCTGAGCCTCCACGATATCCTATGACCGGCCCTTTTCAGTGTCCGCGGCGATGAAACCCTCATCGCCGGCGTTCGAGAATACGCATTCGGATGGTTTCACACGGGTTCAGCCAGCATGGCGACGCTAAAGACCGATTATGACGTGATCGTGGTGGGTGCCGGCCCGGCCGGCCTCTTTGCCGCCTTTCACCTTTGCGAGAATTCCGATCTGCGCGTGCTGATCGTCGAAAAAGGCAAGAGCCCCCTCAAGCGCCGCTGCCGGATCAGCGACTACCGTGAGTGCTTCAAGTGCAAGCCCTGCGACATCCTGAGCGGCATCGGCGGCGCCGGCCTGTTTTCGGACGGCAAGCTCAACTTCATCTACAAGCTCGGCAAGACCGACCTCTCGCAGTTCATGCCGGTACCGGAGGCCGAGGCCCTGATCGCCGAAACCGAGACGATCTTCAACCGCTTCGGGATGGACGGCCCCGCCTTCCCCACCGACATGGACCGCGCGCGCGAGATCCGCAAGCATGCCAAGCGCTTCGGCATCGACCTGCTCATCATCCGCCAGAAGCACATCGGCAGCGACCGGCTGCCGGATCGCATCGCCGCCCTGGCCGAGCACCTGCGCGCCAGGGGAGTGACGATCCGCACTTCGGAGGAAGTCAGGGACGTCCGGGTCGAAGGCGGCCGGGCGGCCGGAGTGGCGACCGGGCGCCACGCCTACACCGCCCGGCAGGTGATCCTGGCGCCCGGCCGGGTCGGCGCCGACTGGATGGGCCGGATCGCGCAGCAGTTCGGCCTGGGTCTGAAGCAGCGCGGCATCGAGGTGGGGGTGCGGGTCGAAGTCCACAACGACATCATGCAGGACCTGTGCGAGGTGATCTACGACCCGACGTTCTTCGTCCAGACCGCCAAGTACGACGACATCACGCGCACCTTCTGCACGAACAAGGGCGGTTTCGTCACGCTCGAGAACTACAGCGATTTCGTCTGCGTGAACGGGCATGCCTACCGCGAGCGTAAGTCGGAGAACACCAACTTCGCCTTCCTGTCCAAGGTCGTGCTGACCGAGCCGGTGACCGACAACCAGTCCTACGGCGAGGCGATCGGCAGCCTGGCGACCCTGATCGGCGGCGGCAAGCCCATCCTGCAGCGCTTCGGAGACCTGACGCGCGGCCGCCGCAGCACCTGGAACCGCATCCACAAGGGCTATATCCGCCCGACCCTGACCAACGTGGTCTGCGGCGATATCGCCATGGCCCTGCCGGAGCGCATTCTCACCAACCTGATCGAGGGCCTGCACAAGCTGAACCAGGTCATTCCGGGCGTCTCCAACGACGAGACCCTGCTCTACGCCCCGGAGATCAAGTTCTTCGCGACCCAGATCGAGACCAGCCCGGCGCTCGAGACCTCCATCCCCGGGCTCTATGTGGCCGGGGACGGCCCCGGCGTCGCCGGCAACATCGTCTCGGCGGCCGCCACCGGCCTCATCCCGGCCAAGTCGATCCTCGCGGGGCTTCATTCCGGCGATCGCAGCGACCGGCCGCCGGTCAAGAAGGACGCCGCCCGAGAATGAGCCGTTTGGATCCGATCGCAGTGGTGGGCATGGCCGGGCTTTTCCCGGGGGCGCTGGACGCCGCGACCTTCTGGTCGCGCATCTGCAGCCGGTTCGACGCCGCCGCCGAAGTCCGCCCCGGGCGCTGGATCGCGCCGCCGCAGATCATGGCCGCTGCCGCTGCGCAACCCGACCGGGCCTATTCCACCCGCTGCTGCCTGCTGCCGGACTTCGATCTCGATCCGGAGGGGCTCGACCTGCCGGAGGCCCTGATCGCCGGGCTGGACCCGCTCCACCTTGTCGCGCTGCAGGCCGCCCGGGACGTCTTGCAGGGCCGGGCGGCCCCCCGCCTGAACCGCGAGCGCACCGGGGTCGTCCTGGCGGCGCTGGTGCTGCCCACGGACGGTTCCTCCGCCTTCACCCGCGAGACCTTCGGCCCGGTCATCGAGCGCCACCTCCGCGGCAGCCCGCCGGCCGCATCCTCTCCGCGCCGGCCCGACCCGGCCCGCTATTACAGGAGCCGGGTCGCCGGCCTGCCCGCGGCCATCGTCGCCAAGGCCTTCGGGCTGGGCGGGGGCAGCTACACCCTGGATGCGGCCTGCGCCTCGTCCCTTTATTCCGTCAAGCTGGCCTGCGCCGAGCTGCATGCCGAGCGCGCCGACGCCATGCTCGCCGGCGGAGTGGCCCGGCCGGACTGCCTGTTCACCCAGGTGGGGTTCAGCCAGCTGCGGGCGCTCTCGCCCAGCGGCCGCTGCGCGCCTTTCGACCGCGACGCCGACGGCCTAGTGGTCGGCGAGGGGGCGGGGATCCTGGTGCTCAAGCGCCTGCCGGACGCCCTGCGCGACGGCGACCGGGTATGCGGCCTGATCCGCGGGATCGGTCTTTCCAACGACCTGCGCGGAAACCTGCTGGCTCCCGACGCCGATGGGCAGCTCCGGGCCATGCACGCGGCCTACAGCAGCGCCGGCTGGACGCCGTTCGATGTGGACCTGATCGAATGCCATGGGGCGGGCACCCCGGTGGGCGATGCCACCGAGCTCCAGAGCCTGCGCCGCCTCTGGGGCGAGACCGGCTGGCGGCCCGGCCAGTGCGCCATCGGCTCGGTCAAATCCATGATCGGCCACCTGCTGACCGCCGCCGGCGCCGCCGGGATCATCAAGGTGGCCCTGGCCATGCAGCACGAGGTGCTGCCGCCGACCCTGCATTTCCGGCAGGCGCCGCCGGACAGCCCGCTCATCGGCGGTCCGTTCCGGATCCCGACCGAATGCGGGCCCTGGCCGCGCCGGACACCGGACCGGCCGCGGCGGGCCGCCGTCAGCGCTTTCGGCTTCGGCGGCATCAACGCCCATCTCCTGATCGAGGAATGGCTACCGGAAGGCGGAAGAACGAAGGCGGAAGGCGGAAGGCGGAAGGCGGAAACCGAAAGAAGGAGCGGTGTTCAGCTTACGCTGCTGCCTGATCAGGGTGAAGATTCTCCGAATTCCGCCGCCGACCCTCACGACACTCCGCCCTCCGCCTTCCCCCTTCCCCCTTCCCCCTTCCGCCTTCCGCCTTCCAAAGTCGCCATCGTCGGCATGGCCGCCGCCGTCGGCAAGGCGAGCTGCCTGGAGGAGTTCCGCGAGGCGGTCCTGAAGGGCGCGCCCATGCACCGCCCGCGGCCGCCCTCGCGCTGGAAGGGCTGCGATGCGCTGCTGCCCGATGGCGCGAACCTTGCCGGGAGCTTCATGGAGGAGGTTCTCCTCGAACGCGGCCAGTTCCGCATCCCGCCGCTCGAGATCGCCGACATCCTGCCCCAGCACCTGCTGATGCTCAAGGTGGCCGCGGCCGCCATGACCGACGCGCACCTGCCCCTGTCGGCCGAGCGGCCGCGGATGGGGGCCCTGATCGGCATCGATTTCGATTTCGAAGCCACCAATTTTCACCTGCGCTGGCACCTGGAGAGGGAATTCCCCGCATGGCGCCGGACCCTCCTCGCGCATTTCGCGGACGAACAGGCCGCGCAATGGCTGCGGGCGCTTCAGGATGCCTGCGCGCCGCCGCTCACCGCCACCCGCACCCTGGGCGCCCTGGGCAGCATGGTCGCGAGCCGCATCGCGCGGGAGTTCCGCTTCGGCGGGGCCAGCTTCGTCGTGTCCGCCGGGCAGGCCTCGGGGCTGCGGGCGCTTGAAATCGGCCTGCGGGCGCTGCAGGCCGGCGAGCTGGACGCGGTCCTGGTCGGCGCGGTGGACCTCTGCGGCGACCTGCGCGCCGTCGCCAGCCAGCTTGACCTCGGCGGCCTCGACTCGTTTGAAGGCCTGGCGCCGCCCGGCGAGGGCGCGGCCGCCGTGGTGCTCAAGCGCCTGGACGACGCCCGGGCGGACGGCGACCGCATCTATTCAGTCATCCGGGGCATCGGCGCCGGCGGCGGAGGCGGGCTGGATGGACGGTATCCGCCGCAAAGCGTTTACTCGCGATCGCTTTTGCTGGCCAGCGCCGAGGCCGGGGCCGCGCCGGAGGCATCGATCCTGTTCGATTCCCAGGACGCTGCATCGGATGCGGACGGCTCTGCGGAGTCCAGAGCCGTCGCCGCCTGGTCGGCTGCCGCCGGCGCCGGGCTGACCCTTGGCGCAACGAGCGTTCAGTTCGGCGATACCGGGGCGCTCCTGGGCCTGGCTGCGGTGGTCAAATCGGCGCTCTGCCTTTACCAGGAGGTTATCCCGCCGCTGGTGCCATCGGCCCAGGCCCGGCCCTGGCCGGCTTCAGAAACCGGCAAGAGGATGGCAATCGCCGGCGCGGCTACCAGCGACGGGAACTGTATCTATTCAATACTTGAAGAAACAGAATATAACTATTTGATAAAATGTAGATCTAATCCTAAACCTTTTGATCGCGAAGCGCAGCCATCGGCAAGCTCGGTCAGGAGCGTGACGGAATGGATCCATATCCCGGTCGCCGGAAAAGAGCTGGTCCTGCCGCCGCTGCCGGCAGCGCCCGCCGCCGCACCGGACGATTTGCACGGCCGGCCTGCAGGCTCCTCGGCTCCGGACGCCGAGGCGCTTGCGGACTGCCTGCAGCGCCTGACGGCCGTATCGGGGGCCACGGCCAGCGCCCATCGCGCCTTTCTTGCAAAGTCGGCCGAAATGACCCGCGCATTCGCCGAGACCATCCAGCTTCAGGGCCGGCTCCTGGCGGCCGCCGGCAGCCGTGATCCGCAGCCCGCATCAGGGCCCTTGCCCGCTGCCGAGCCGCCCGCATTCAGCCGCGAAGAATGCCTCGAATTCGCGCGCGGGTCGGCCGCACGGGTGCTCGGCCCCGAATTCGCCGAAGTCGACGCCTACCCCGCCCGGGTGCGGCTGCCGGACGAGCCGCTCATGCTGGTGGACCGCATCCTTGAAATCAAGGGCGCCAAGGGATCGCTCGGTTCCGGGAGGATCGTCACCGAACACGACGTGCTCCCGGGCGCCTGGTATCTGGACGGCGGCCGGGCGCCGGTGTGCATCTCCGTGGAGGCCGGCCAGGCGGACCTTTTCCTGTGCGCCTATCTCGGCATCGATCTCGCCGTTCGCGGGCAGCGCACCTACCGGCTCCTGGATGCCACCGTGGAGTTCCACCGCGAGCTGCCGCGGCCCGGCGAAACCATCCGCTATGCCATCGCCATCGACAAGTTCCTGCGCCAGGGCGAAACCTATCTCTTTCTGTTCAACTTCAGGGGTACCATCGCGGGCGAACCGTTCATCACGATGACCAACGGCTGCGCCGGCTTTTTCACGTCCGAGGAGGTCGCCCGCTCCGGCGGGATCCTCCCGGCCGAACCGGACGCGCCGCGGGAAACGCTCCCCGCGCCGGCGGACTGGAGGCCCCCGGTCGGTATGGGCCGCGAGGCCTACGACGACAGCCGGCTGGAGGCGCTGCGTGCCGGCGATCTGGCGGGGTGCTTCGGCGATGCCTTCGCGGGCCTGGATGTGGCCGAATCCCTGCGCCTGCCGGGCGGCCGCATGCGCCTGATCGACCGGGTCCTCGATCTGGACCCCGACGGCGGCGGCCGCCGCCTGGGACGGATCCGGGCCGAGGCCGACATCCACCCGGACGACTGGTTCCTGACCTGCCACTTCGTGGACGACATGGTCATGCCCGGTACGCTGATGTACGAGTGCTGCGCCCACGCTCTGCGCGTCATGATTCAGCGCATGGGCTGGGTCAGCGACCGGCCGCAGGCCCGTTACGAACCGGTTCCGGGCGTCAAGGCGGTGCTCAAGTGCCGCGGCCCGGTGACCCCCGCCACGCGCCGGGTGGTCTACGAAGTGGAGCTCAAAGAGATCGGATACGCCCCGCAGCCGTTCGTCGTCGCCGACGCCAACATGTACGCCGACGGCCGTCACATCGTCCGCTTCAGCGACATGTCGCTGCGGCTGACGGGCGTCGCCCGCGCGGACCTCGAGGCATACTGGCGGCAGCGGCCGCCTGCTGGCCAACCGGGCGCTGCCGACCGTCAAGCGGCCGCCGTTTTCGGCCGCGCCCATCTCGAGGAGTTCGCGCGCGGCCGGCCCTCGCTGGCTTTCGGGGAGCCCTACGCGCCGTTCGACTCCGGCCGGTTCATCGCACGGCTGCCGTCGCCGCCCTATCTGTGCATCGACCGGATCACCCGGGTCGAGCCCCCGCCCTGGGTCGTGCACCCCGGCGGCTGGGTCGAAGCCGAGCTGGACGTGCCGGAGGACGCCTGGTACATCGCCGCCGAGCGCTGCGGCGCGGTTCCCTACTGCGTTCTGCTGGAGGCCGCGCTGCAGCCCTGCGGCTGGCTGGCGGCCTACATGGGCTCGGCGCTCAAGAGCGCCAAGCCGCTGCACTTCCGCAACCTCGGCGGCCACGCCACGCTCCACCGCTTGGCCCCCGCCCGGGTCGGAACGCTGCGGACCCGAATCCGCATGACGCATGCCTCGGAAGTGGTCGACATGCTGATCGAACACTTCGAGTTCGAAACCCGGTCGTCCCACGGCCTCGTCTACAGCGGTTCCACCTATTTCGGTTTCTTCACCCGGGCCGCCCTCGAGCGCCAGGAAGGGCTGCGCGGGGCCCGCCTGAAGGCCGCTGCGCCCGGGGCCGACGACGACGGCGGCGGAGGCTTCGTTTACGAAGAAACTCCGCCGCTCACGCCGCAGGACGTCCGCCGCCGGCCCTCCTCGGGGCTGGCTTTCCCGTCCGGCGCGCTGCGCATGATCGACCGCATCGATCTTTTCGCGCACAGCGGCGGGCAACGCCGGCTCGGCCTTATCCGCGGCTCCAAGGAGGTCGACCCGCAGGATTGGTTCTTTCAGGCGCATTTCTTCCAGGACCCGGTCTGGCCGGGGTCCCTGGGGCTGGAGTCCTTTCTGCAGCTCCTCAAATATGCCGCCCGGCAGCGCTGGCCGCAGCTGGCCGCCACGCACCGCTTCGCGCCGGCGGCCGGCCGCAGCCACCGCTGGACCTACCGCGGGCAGATCCTGCCGACCAACCGCCGGGTGACGGTCGAGGCCGCGGTGACCGAGATCGTCGAGGCGCCCGCCCCGGCGCTTTTCGCCGAGGGGCATCTCATGGTGGACGACCTGCCGATCTACCATATTCAGGACTTCGGGATCCGTCTGATCCCCATCCATGACGCCGAATCAGGAAAGGCGGGGGCCACCCAATGAAGTACACGCGGGTCTGCATCGCATCGTTCGGTTACGTGCTGCCGCCGAACGTGGTCACCTCCGACGACCTCGAACAGCGGCTGGCACCCCTTTACGCAGCGCTGAAGATCCAGAACGGCCAGCTCGAGGCCATCACCGGCATCCGGGAGCGCCGTTACTGGGACCCGGGCTTTCAGCTGCACCGCGAAGCCGCCCAGGCCGGCCGCAGGGCCATCGCGGCCGCCGCTCTTTCCGCGGAGCGGATCGGCATGCTGGTCTACGGCGCCGTGTGCCGCGAGAATCTCGAACCGGCCTCGGCCTGCGCCGTGGCGGAGGCCCTCGGCCTGCCGCCCGAATGCCTGATCTACGACGTGTCCAATGCCTGCCTGGGAGTGCTGAACGGCATGGTCAACGTGGCCAACGCCATCGAACTCGGCCAGATCCGGGCCGGCCTCGTGGTGGCCTGCGAATCCGCCCGGGAGATCGTCGATCTGACCATCGACCGGCTGAACCGCGAAAAGCGCATGGACGTGCTGCGCAAGACGGTGGCCACCCTTACCGGCGGGTCCGGCGCCGTGGCGGTCCTGCTGACCGAGGCCGGGCTGGCCTCCGGCGGACACCGCCTCCGCGGCGGCGTGGCGCGCAGCGCGCCCGAGCACCACCGCCTGTGCGTGTGGGGCCCGGATACCGGCATCCCCGGCGGCACCGCTCACATGGCGGAAACCGACTCGCTCCGGGTGCTGCAGAACGGCGTCGCCCTCGGGCTCGACACCTTCCGCGAGTTCCGCACGGCGCTCGCGCTCGCCGCAGGCCAGCCCGACAAGATCATCTGCCATCAGGTGGGCGCCACCCACCAGCGCAGCATCCTGGACGCGATGGGAATACCGTCCGAGCGCGATTTTGCGACCTTCCGGCATCTCGGCAACATCGGCACCGTGTCGCTGCCGATCACCGCGGCGATCGCCGAAGAGCACGGGTTTCTCAGGGCCGGGGACATGGTGGGCTTCCTGGGCATCGGCAGCGGCCTGAACTGCCTGATGCTGGGAGTCGATTGGTAACGATGGACCCGCAGCCCTGCATCGACCTGGCTCCGTTCCGCCGCCTCTACCCCTTCGCCTCGCGCTATGCGCAAGTGAACGGCCTGCGCATGCATTATGTCGATGAAGGCCGCGGGGAGCCGGTCGTGATGGTTCACGGCAACCCGACCTGGTCGTTTTACTTCCGCAGCCTGATCCGCGGACTCTCGCGGGGCTATCGGGCGATCGCGCCGGACCACATCGGCTGCGGGTTGTCCGCCAAGCCCGGACCGGGCGAATACGGCTTCCGCCTGCAAAACCGGGTCGACGACCTCGACTGCCTGCTCCGTCAGCTGGGCCTCGACCGCCATCTCACCCTCGTGCTCCACGACTGGGGCGGGATGATCGGCATGGCCCTGGCCGTGCGCCACCCCGAACGCATCGCCCGGCTGGTGCTGCTCAACACGGCGGCCTTTCTGAAGCCCGCGGGCAAGCCGCTGCCCCTGCCGCTCCGCCTGGTCCGCCGCCTGCCGCTTCTGGCGGTTCCGGCCGTGCTGGGCCTGAACCTGTTTGCTCGCGGCGCCGCCTGGACCGCTTCCGCAACGCGGCTCGCACCCGCCGTGCGCCGGGGACTCCTGGCTCCCTACAACCGCTGGCGCCATCGCCTGGCGACGCTGCGGTTCGTGCAGGACATCCCGCTGGCGCCGCAAGACCGCTCCTATGCCCTCGTGGCGCAGACCGACCGGCGGCTCGAACGCCTTTCCGCCGTCCCGCTGCTGATCTGCTGGGGCGAGCAGGATTTCGTCTTCGACCGCGACTACCTGGCCGAATGGCGCCGGCGCTTCCCGCACGCCGAAGTCCACCGCTTCCCGGACGCCGGCCATTACGTCCTGGAAGACGTCCCCGGGCGCATCCTGGAGGTGCTGACCGCCTTTCTCGAACGCCACCCCATCGCGGATTGAAAAACATCGTTGATTGGTGTAGATTTTTCGAGACTCACCCCGCGCGACGGGCGCGCCGCAAGCGCACCGCCATCGTTCCGCCCGGGTGGACTTCAATCTGCCCCTGGTCAGGGCACGCGGCGAACCGGCAGATCCCGGGATTCGTCTAGGAGAGCGGCGGCATGGCGGATACGGCCGACAACGGCGCCCCCAACGTGAACGTGGCTGCGCACCTGCGGCGCGCGGCGCAAGAGCGGCCCTTCAAGCGCGCGGTGGTCTGCCCGGCGGGCCGCGGCCGCAACGGCCGCGTGGCCTATGCCCATCTCACCTTTCAGCAGCTCGAGCGCGAATCGGACCGGCTGGCCCACGGTCTGCAGAACGCCGGAGTCGGCCGGGGCGTCCGCACCATTCTCATGGTGCGCCCCAGCCTCGAATTCTTCGAGATCATTTTCGCCGTCTTCAAGGTCGGCGCCGTGCCGGTGGTGGTCGATCCCGGCATGGGCATCCGCCGCATGCTCGCCTGTTTCCGCTCGACCCGGCCGCAGGCCTTTATCGGCATCCCCCGGGCGCATGCCGTCCGGACCCTTTTTCCGAACTACTTCAAGACGGTGACGGTGTGGATCACGGCCGGAAGACGCTGGTTCTGGAGGGGCCATTCCCTGAAGAAGCTGCACGGGGCCGCATGGACGCCCTTCGAGATGGCCGAAACGGCGGAGCACGACCCTGCGGCCGTTCTCTTCACGACCGGCAGCACCGGCCCGGCCAAAGGAGCGGTTTACACCCACGGCAACTTCGACGCCCAGCTGCGCCAGATCGCGGCGCATGTCGATTTCGGGCCGGATGAGATCGACCTTTCGACCTTTCCGCTCTTTGCGCTTTTCTACCCGGCGCTCGGGGTGACGGCCGTCGTGCCGGACATGGATCCCACCCGGCCGGCGCGCGCCAACCCGCAGCGCATGGTCGAGACCATCCTCGACCAGGGGGTCACCCACATGTTCGCCTCCCCGGCCCTCCTGGAGCGTCTAGGCGACTACGGCCGCGCGCGCGGGATCCAGCTGCCCTCGCTCCGGCGCGTCATTTCGGCCGGCGCGCCGGTGCCGGCGCGCACGCTGGAGCGCTTCGCGCCGCTGCTCTGCGCGGACGCCGATATCCACACCCCTTACGGCGCCACCGAGGCGGTCCCGATCACTTCGATCCGCGCCGGCGAGATTCTCTCCGAAACCCGGGCGCTCACGGACAAAGGCTACGGGATCTGCGTGGGCCGACCGATCAACGACATCCCCGTGCGCATCATCGCCGTCAGCGACGAGCCCATCCATCGCTGGTCGGAGGATCTGCTGGTGCCGCAGGGCGAGATCGGCGAAATCGTCGTCAAAGGCGCGCTGGTGAGCCGGAGCTACTTCGAAAACCACGCGGCCGACGCCCTGGCCAAGATTCCGGACGGCAAGGGGTGCTGGCATCGCATGGGCGATCTGGGCTGGATGGACAAGAAGGGGCGCATCTGGTTCTGCGGACGCAAGAGCCACCGGGTCGTCACCGCCGCCGAAACGCTCTACACCATCCCCTGCGAATCCATTTTCAACACCCATCCGCTGGTGGCCCGCAGCGCCCTGGTGGGCATCGGCCCCAAGGACCGCCAGGTACCGGCGATCTGCGTCGAACTGAAAAAGACCAAGGGCCGCCTGCATCGCAAGACCGTTCAGGTCGAGCTGCTCGACCTCGCCGCGCGCCACGACCTGACACGCGACATCAAGATCGTCCTCTTCCACAACGCCTTTCCGGTGGATATCCGCCACAACGCCAAGATCTTTCGGGAACGCCTGGCGGCCTGGGCCTCCCGGCGCGTGAAGCCGGCGGCCCTGCGCGCGCTTCAACAGCCGGAAGGCACATGACCCTGGCCCGCCACGCGCCCGAAACCGTGCTGGTCACCGGCGGGGGCGGATTTCTCGGCTCAGCCGTCGTGCGCGCCCTGCTCGCCCGCGGCGACCGGGTGCGCAGCTTCTCGCGCAGCGTCCACGCCTCCCTGCAGGCGCTGGGGGTCGAACAGCTCAGCGGCGACATCGCCGATCCGGAGGCGCTTTCGCGCGCCTGCGCCGGCATGGACGCGGTGTTCCACACCGCGGCCAAGCCGCCGCCCTGGGGCCGCTACGCCGATTATCACCGCACCAATGTCCTGGGCACGCGGAACGTGATCGCCGCCTGCCGCACGAACGCCGTTCCGCGCCTGATCCACACCAGCACGCCGAGCGTCGTCTTCGACGGCCGCAACCTGGAGGGCGTGAACGAATCGGCACCCTATCCGCCGCGGCATGCCTGCGCCTATGCGGCGACCAAGGCGCTGGCCGAGCGGGCCGTGACCGCGGCCGCGGGGTCCGGGCTCGCCACCATCGTTCTCCGGCCGCATCAGATCTGGGGGCCGGGCGACCCGCATTTTGTTCCGCGCATTCTATCGCGGGCACGCCGGCTGCGGCGCATCGGCGACGGCCGCAACCGGGTGGACACCACCTATATCGACAACGCCGCGGCGGCCCATCTGCGGGCGGCCGATGCGCTCAAGGCCGCCCCGGCCCTCGCGGGACGGGTCTATTTCATCAGCCAGGGCGAGCCGCTCCCGGCCTGGGACATGGTCGACGCGATCCTTGCGGCGGCCGGCCTCGATCCCGTCCAGGGCCGGATTCCCCATCGCCTGGCCTGGACGGCCGGCCTGGTCTTCGAAGCGCTTTTCACGTGCCTGCGGCTGCCCGGCGAACCGCCGATGACCCGATTCGTGGCCGACGCGCTTGCCAAAGCGCACTGGTTCGACATCGGCGCGGCGCGGCGCGACCTGGGCTATAAACCGGCCGTGTCCACCGCCGAAGGGCTTCGCAGACTCGCAGCGTGGCTGCAACGACAAGGAGGAATTTCGAAGAAATGAAGCTCACGGATATCGCTCCGCTGGAGCGCTGGATGGAACTGGAGAACGACATCAACGCCCGCTCGGGCATGGACGCGAACGTCTTCGACACCAAGGGCTACCGCATATCGCCCCAGAAGCATTGGGCCAACGAGCTCTGCCCGGCGGTCAAGGACACGGACAAGGGCCAGAGCTTCATCTGCGCCCCGGCGCACATGAACATCGCCGCCCAGGCCATGCACTCCGGCGCAACCGTGATCGAGGAATGCGACGCCGGCATGATCAAGCTCGTGGTGCCGATCTTCGTCGGCGGGGAGTTCGTCGGCGCCGTGGGCGCCTGCGGCATGAAGTTCGAGGACAGCGAGATCGACGCTTTCCTGGTCAACAAGATGACCGACATCGCCGAAGAGAAGGTCGAGTCCCTGGCGGCGACCGTGCCTTCCATCGCGCGCACCCAGGCCGAGGAGCTGGGCCGCTATATCCGTGAGGAGCTCGACCGCATTCTGGGATCCGGTCTTCGACCCGGCGCAGAGTGAGGGGGATCCGGCCGGGCGCCGGCCGGCTCAGATCCGGTTGACGGCATCGATGAATCGCCGCAGCCGGGCGAAGTCCCGCTTGTTGAAATCCACGACCAGCCTCGGCAGGTTCGCGAGTTCCGGCTCGTCGCACTCCTTGGGAAGCGCTCCACCCAGCCGCAAGCCGCCGCCCTCCGCGAGGATGTCCGCGAACTCCGTCCGGAGGGGCTCGAGATGGGACTCCGGCAGGCCTTCTGACATCCGGATGACGGCTTGATCGTCCACGAAGCGCAGGCTGTGGAAACGGCGGTAGAAGCGCTTGATCAGGGCGACGGCCTCCTGGACCTCGTGGGTGTGCTGAAAGAGCGCATCGTCGCCCGGCCCGATGTAACCCGTTGCGGCGAGATGCGTCTGGATGAACTCCATCCACCCGGCCCAGTACCGGTCGCCGGGCCGATCCAGCAGCACGACCGGCATGGGGTAGCGTTTGCCGGTCTGAAGCAGGGTCAGGGCCTCCATGGCCTCATCGAGGGTCCCGAAGCCGCCGGGAAAGAGCGCCACCGCGCTGGCTTCCTTGATAAAGGCCAGTTTCCGGTTGAAAAAATACTTGTAGGTGATGTCGCGCGGGCTGCCGTTCAACACCGGGTTCGACTTCTGTTCATAGGGCAGGCGGATGCCCACCCCGAAGGACATCTCCGGACCGGCCCCCTCGTTGGCCGCCTGCATGATCCCCGGTCCGCCGCCGGTGATGACCATGAACCCGGCCGCGGCCGCCTCCTGCCCGAACGCCGTCGCCATGTGGTACAGCGGGTCGTCCGCCGGCGTCCGCGCCGAGCCGAAAACGGTCACCTTGCGGGCCGCACGGTATTCGCCGAACACCTTGGAGGTATACCGCATCTCCTTCAAGGTCGAGCACATGACCTTCAGGTCGGCCAGCTGCGAGTTTTCCTGCCCCGCCTTCAGGGCGGCGATGATCATCTCGCGCAGGATCGGGTGGTGGTGCATGGGTCCGGCCAGCTCGATCAGCTGGCGGATGGCTTGATCCACGGCGCCGTTGTCGGCGTCAAAGCGAAGGTTCATTCGCATCCCCCGGTCAAAACGTTTTCTTTTCAAGCATATCAGATAGCGGCCGGACTCGAAAGCGGGCCGCTGAGAACGGAGGCTGCTCTCCCCCGATGGCGGCGAAGTCGATCGCAATCGCCGCATTTCGGGTTGACATCGGCGGACCGACAGGGATAAGGGGTATCAGAAATAATTATATCGAACCCGTCCACGATTTTTTTTCCTGAAATGAAAGGAGGGCCAGAACATGTCAGGCACAGCACCAAGAGGGAATCCCGCCGTTGTGGGGTTGGCAGGCTTCGGCATCACCACCATGCTCCTGCAGTTTCACAACGTGGGGTGGTGCGGCGTCGGCCCGATCGTATCCATGGCGTTCATTTTCGGAGGGCTGGCACAGCTGATCGCCGGCTACCAGGAGTTCAAATGCGCCAACAACTTCGGCTTCAGTGCCTTTGTTTCGTATGGTTCGTTCTGGATTGCGCTGGGCGTCATCTTTCTTCTCAATCATTTCAAGATCTACAATTCCAGCACCGAGGATGTCGGCTGGTTCTTGGTGGCCTGGACGCTCTACACCTTCATCATGTGGATCCCAGCAATGAAGATCCACAGCGCCATGGCGCTTACCTTTACATTGCTGCTCATCGGCTTCGTCCTGCTTGACATTGCCCACTTCGGCCACCCCGAATTCACAAAGATCGCCGGCTACGAACTGATGCTCTGCGCCGCCTCGGCGCTGTACATGATGGCCCATGTCATCTACGCCCAGGTTTTCGGCAGAAATGTGCTGCCGGTGGGAAAGCCCTGGATCAGCTGAATGCGCAGGTCCGGCGGTGCACCGGTCGCCCGCTCCTGATCAACCATAAAGCGAACCCTTTGGAGGGATACCATGAGAAAACGAAACAGCGCGTGTCTGTTGGTCATATTCGCCTTGTGCGCGTCGCCGGTTTGGCCGGATGCGCTGGCGACCAAAGAAGAGTGCGTCGTGAAGTGCCACGAAGCCGCCGCCTTGATCAACTCCAAGGGGATCGAGGAGGGCATCCAACAGATCGGAGATCCCAAGGGCGCTTTTGTGTGGAAGGATTCGTACGTGTTTCTGATGGACCTGAAAGGCAGGATGCTGGCTCACCCGTTTCAGCCGGAGTTGACCAAAATGGAACATGTCCTGCTGATCACCGACCCGACCGACAACGCCCTCTTCGTCCGCTTCGTCAACCTTGCCAGGACCGTGGGGCATGGATGGGTGGAATACATGTGGCCCAAACCCGGCAAGACGAACCCGTCCAAGAAGCTTTCCTACATCTACAGGGTCCCGGGCCATGATGTCTTTGTCGGCGCCGGCGTTTACGTGGGCGGTATGATCTATTGACCGGGGGGCCGCGAGCTGCCCTGCAAGTGCCCGTTCGGGTGGTCCTCAGGATCGATGAACTCGTACAAAGTCATCCAGATTCTCTCGGCCGGGCATCGCTGCTCTCCGGCCGGCGCGCACCGAGGCCGCGGAAGCGCCGCAATCAATCCGGCAGCAGGTCGTAGAAGTAGCGCATCACATCCGAACGCGTGATGATGCCGATGACCCGGCCGTCTTCCACCACCGGCAGGCGGCCGACGTCGTGTTTGACCATTGCCTGCGCCGCGTGCGAAAGACTTTCTTCGGGTTCGATGGTCAACACCTCGGTCGTCATGAAAGCCCGCACGGGCGAGCGGAGCTGCGATTCCTTGCGCATCTTCCGGAAATCCCGGCGCGAGATCATGCCGACGACCCGGCTTCCGTCCACGACCGGAACGCCCGAGATTCCCTTGGTGCGCAAGATCAGAGCAACCTCCTCCATGCTGGCAGCGGATGCCACCGTGTGCACGGGAAAGGACATCAGGTCGCTGATCTGCACCGAGGCCTGCTGCTTGCCCCGGACCAATTCGAGAATCCACTGTTCGACCGCATCCGGGTTCGCCCCCTTGATCTGGGCGGATCCGGCGCGCGGGTGGCCACCGCCGCCCATGCCGCGCATGATCGAACCGATGTTGAGCGCTTCGCTCTGGCTGCGGCCGATGACCATGCAGCGGTTTTGCGCGCCTTCGACGAACACGCCGAAGGCGGCATCGACGTTCAGGATCTCCAGGTACATGCGCACGACCACCGCCAGGCTGTCGACATGGCCGTCGATGGCCACCTGGTTGATGCTGATGCGGTGGCCCTTGATGCGCGTGCGCCTGGCGTGCTGGAGCATCTGGAAAAGAATCGCCTTGTGCTTTTCGCTGTAGGCCGGTTTCAAAAAGGTGTTCAGGATGTTCAGGTCGGCCTGGCGCTCGAGCAGCCAGCCCGCGGCGTAGGCGTCCTCGGCGGTCGCGGAAGGAAAGGTCAAATTGCCGGTATCTTCGTAGATTCCGGCCAGCAGCAGCGTGGCCTGCATGGGCGTGAGGATCTTGTGCTGCCGCTTCAATTCCCGGACCAGCAGGGTGGTCGTGGCGCCGACGGGCTCGACCCAGCTCCGGCCGGCGCGGATCGAGCCTTTCTCGAGGTGATGGTCGAATACCAGGATCTCCAGGTCCTTCCGGGTTTTGAGCGCGTCCATGCGGTCGAGCCGATTCCAGCTGCCGGCGTCGACCACGATCAGCCGCCGAACGCGCTGCAGGTCGATCTCGCCGCAGGTATGCGGCTCGAACAAATCCTTGTGGATGGAGAGGAAGGCCTTGACGTTGGGGTTGAGGGTCTTGGGAAGCACGGCTTGGGCGTCGGGGAAAAGCAGGGTGGCGGCGACGACGGAGGCAAATCCGTCGAAATCGGTGTTCTTGTGCGTGGTGACGATTTGCATTGGAAACATGGTACCACAAAATCAAACTTGCGCACAAGCATCCGGCGGGCGGCATCCGGCTGAACGCATCTGACGGCCGCCGAGCGCCTCAGCGCACGAATCGCGGCCGCCGGTTGACAGAATTCATCGCTTTGCATACTGTCACCCTCGCATCGTATGGAGGTTGCCGCTATGAACAAAGCCATTCTGTCCGTCCTGGGCCGCGATCGGCCGGGCATCGTCGCCGCCGTGGCGCGGGTGCTTTTCGACCAGAACTGCAACATCGAAAACGTCAGCCAGACCATGCTGCAGACCGAGTTCGCCGGCATCTTCGTGGTCTCCCTCCCGAACCATATGAACGCCGATGAGCTGCAGCGCGAACTGGATTCGCGGCTGGCTCCCATCGGCCTGACGGTGCTCACCAAGCCCTGCGCCCCGGGCGATGAACCCTGCCTGCCGGCCGCCTGCGAACCGTTCGTCATCACCACGCGCGGTCCGGACCGCAAGGGCCTGGTCGCGCACATCTCCGGGGTCATCGCGCGGCACGGGGTGAACATCACCAACCTGCAGGCCATGTTCAAGGGCGGCAGCGCCCCGGAGGACAACATCATGATCTACGAGGTGGACGTTCCCAAAGCCGTCGATCTGCAGACCCTGGCCCGGGACCTCCGGGACAAGGCGGTGGATCTGCAGCTGGACATCAGCATCCAGCATCGGCACATCTTCGAAGTACTGCATCGCATTTAAGGAAAGAGGAGCTCCATGCTGACGCAACGCGAAATCATCTCCACCCTGGAGATGCTGCGAAACGAGAACCTGGACGTGCGCACCGTGACGCTGGGGATCAATCTGCTGGACTGCGCCGGCTCCGATCTCGGCATGGTGCGGCGCCGGATCGCCGAACGGCTGATGCGCCTGGCCGGCCAGCTGGTGCCGGTGTGCGACCGCGTCGGCCAGAAGTACGGCATCCCCGTCGTCAACAAGCGCATTGCCATCAGCCCGATCGCCGCGGTGGCGGCGGGTCTGGCGCCGTCCGAACTGGTCGAGCTGGCGCGGACCCTGGATGCCGCCGCGCGCGAGGTCAACGTGGACTTCATCGGCGGCTTCTCGGCCCTGGTGGAAAAAGGCATGGCCCGCGGCGACCGCGCCCTGATCGCCGCCATTCCGGAAGCACTGGCCGCCACCGAGCGCGTATGCGCCTCGGTCAATGTGGCGTCCACCCGCGCGGGCATCAACATGGACGCGGTCCTGCTGATGGGTGCGACCATCAAGCGGGCCGCCGAACTAACGGCAGACCGCGACGGTGCGGCCTGCACCAAGCTGTGCGTGTTCGCGAACATCCCTGAAGACATTCCGTTCATGGCCGGCGCCTACCACGGCATCGGCGAGGCGGACGCCGTCATCAACGTCGGGGTGAGCGGACCGGGCGTGGTCAAGAAAGCCATCGACCGCGCGCTGGGCTCGCAACCCGATCTGGACTTGGGCGGGCTGTCGGAGCTGATCAAGCAGACCGCCTACAAGGTCACGCGCATCGGCGAGCTGATCGGCCGCGAAGTGGCCGAGCACCTCGGCATCCCTTTCGGCGTGGTGGATCTTTCACTGGCACCGACCCCCCATGTCGGCGACAGCGTGGGCGAGATCTTTCAGAGCCTGGGGCTCCTCGCCATCGGGGTTCCGGGCACCACGGCCGCCCTGGCGCTGCTGAACGACGCGGTCAAGAAAGGCGGCGCCTTCGCGAGCTCGCGGGTCGGAGGGCTGAGCGGCGCGTTCATCCCGGTGAGCGAGGATCTCAATATCTCCGATTCGGCGCGACAGGGGCACCTGTGTCTGGAAAAGCTGGAAGCCATCACCAGCGTCTGTTCGGTGGGGCTGGACATGGTGGCCATTCCCGGGGACACATCGGCCGACACCCTTTCGGCCATCATCGCCGATGAAATGGCGATCGGCGTCATCAACTGCAAGACCACCGCCGCGCGGCTCATTCCGGTCCCCGGCAAAGCACCCGGCGACCATGCCGTATTCGGGGGCCTGATGGGCGAGTCCGTCATTCTGCCCGTCAACAACGCCCGTGGAAACAACCTCTTCATCCGGCGCGGCGGTCTGATCCCGGCGCCGATCCACAGCCTCAAGAACTGAATGCATGCGGGGCAACACACCCTTTGAGCGATCGCCGCGATCGGCCGAAATGCGCCGCCGAGTGGCGGACGGTCTGAAGTTCGCGTTGCTCGCCGCGCTCATCGTCTGGCTGATGGTCCGTTCGACCGAAGGGCTCGGCTACCACTGGCAATGGTTCCGGGTCCAGCGGTTCCTCTTCTCGGTGGCGGACGGCCGGCTGGTGCCGGGGCCGTTGCTGCAGGGGGTGGTCGTGACGTTTCAAATCACGGCCGTCAGCCTGGTGCTGGCGCTGACCTTCGGCCTGGTCACCGCCCTGATGCGACTCTCCGACTCGCTCGTCGCACGCCTGGTGGCGCGCGCCTACCTCGAGCTTATCCGCAACACGCCGCTGCTGGTGCAGTTGTTCTTCATCTATTTCGTGCTCTCCCCGGTTTTTGAAATCAGCGCGTTCGCATCGGCGGTGCTGGCCTTGAGCCTCTTCGAGGGCGCCTACGCTTCTGAAATCTTCCGGGCCGGGATCCAGTCCATCCACCGCACTCAATGGGAGGCCGCCTTCAGCCTGGGCCTCGGCACCTGGGGCACGTATCGCCTCGTCATCCTGCCCCAGGCCGTGCGCCATATCCTGCCCCCGCTGACCGGCCAGGCCGTCTCCCTGGTCAAGGACTCGGCTTTGGTGAGCACCATTGCGATATACGATCTGACGATGCAGGCCCAAGCCATCGTCTCGGAAACCTACCTCGTGTTCGAAATCTGGTTCAGCGTGGCCGCCGTCTATCTGGCGGCGACCCTGTCGTTGTCGATCACGGTGGCGTTCATGGAAAAGCGGCTCAAGGCTCGGTGCTGAGAGCCCGCCGCGGGTTGGAGTGTTCTGCACTTGACTGACAGGATCGGAAAGGAGGCAACATGATCAGGAGATTCGCGGGCACCGCCCTCGCCGTCATGGCGTGGATCATGAGTATTTCTGCCGTTGCATCCGGAGGCGAACTGCAGCAGAAATTGACCGAGGAGAGCACGGTCGAGCAGGTGATCAAGCGCGGGGTGCTGCGCGTCGGCATGTCCACCTTTGTCCCCTGGGCCATGACCGACAAGTCCGGCAACCTCATCGGGTTCGAAATCGACGTGGCCAGCCGCCTTGCCCAGGACATGGGCGTAAAAGTGGAATTCGTTCCCACCAAGTGGGCCGGCATCATTCCGGCCCTGCTCACCGGCAAGTTCGACGTCATCATCGGCGGCATGGGCATCACCCCCCAGCGCAACCTCAAAGTCAACTTCAGCATTCCCTACGATTACTCGGGCGTGGCCATCGTGGCCCACCGGCAACTGGCGGCCGGTTTCAGCCGCCTGGAGGACTTCAACCGGCCGGAGGTGATCGTGACCGCCCGACTCGGCTCCACCTCGGCCGCCGCCGTCAACAAGCTTCTGCCCAACGCTCAGAAGCGCTTCTTCGACGATGAGTCGCAGGTGGTCCAGGAGCTGTTGAACGGCAAAGTCCACGCCCTGCTCGCAGGCACCCCGCTGCCCACCTATCAGGCGCTGAAGTACCCCGACACGCTCTTCCTGCCGGTTAAGGGCGCCGTCACCAAGGAGCCCATCGGCTTCGTCGTCCGCAAGGGCGATTTTGACACGCTGAATTTTTTCGACAGCTGGATCCGGGTGGTCGAGGCCGAAGGATGGCTGGCCGAGCGCAAGGCCTACTGGTTTGAAACTCAAAACTGGGAAAGCCTGCTGAAGTGACGCTCCGCAAGCCCAAGCTCGGGGTTCTGGATGCCCTGGTGCTGGTCGCCCTGATCGCCGCAGCCGTGTATGTTTTCTACCGCGTGCGGGACGGATTGCACTACCGCTGGGAATGGGAGGCGATCCCCCAGTACCTCCTGCGCCGCGATCCTGAAATCGGGGCGTGGGTGCCCAACGTACTGATGCAGGGATTTCTCACCACGCTGCGGCTGAGCATCTGGGCCACGGTTCTGGCCAGCCTGATCGGCACGGCGATGGGTCTGCTGCGGCTCAGCTCCAGCCGTTTCCGGCGTTGGGTGGGGCTTGCCTATGTCGAGCTGACCCGCAACTCCCCGTCTTTGGTGCTCGTGTTTATCTTCTATTATTTCCTGGGCGAGCAGTGGCTGCCGAGCGTGGGTATGGAATCGGTTCTCCGGCGCCAGAGCCCGGAGACGCAGTGGCTGGTGCAGGCCCTGGTGGCTCCGCCGGGCATGCTGACCGCCTTCATCTCGGCGGTGATCACCCTGGCGGTTCTCGAGGGGGCCTACATCACGGAGATCGTGAGGGCGGGGGTTCAGTCCATCGAAGCGGGTCAGCGCGAAGCGGCGGCGGCGCTGGGCTTGACCCGCTGGCAGTGCATGCGCCACGTCCTTCTGCCGCAAGCCATCCAGCGCATTCTGCCGCCGCTGGGCGGCCAGTTCATCGCGACCATCAAGGACTCGGCCATCGTCTCGGTGATCTCGGTTCCGGAGCTGACGTTCCGCGGAATGGAGCTGATGTCGTCCACCTATCTGACCTTCGAAACCTGGATCACCATCACCGGGCTCTATTTTGTATTGACCTTCGGCTGCTCGATGGTTTTCGCACGGCTTGAAAACGCCTGGCGCCGCGCCAGGGCCTGACGCGCGCTGCTGGCAGCGGCCGAACGCCGGCATTGGCGGATGGAGGCTACTTGACGGTGACCACGGGACACGGCGCCTGAAGGATAATGTACTGGGCCGTCGATCCCATCAGAAGCTTGCCGACCTTGGAACGGCGCTTGACCCCGACGATGATCTCGTCGACACGGTTTTCCTTGGCAAATTCGAGCAGGTCCTCGCCGGGGGCGAGGCCCCGGATCAGGAGGTGGGTTCGGCAGTCCAGGTTCTTTTCGGCGAACATGGTTTTGGCCCAATCCAAACCCTGCTCAGCCTCCTCAATCGCCTGCTGCTGCTGTTCGGTGCCCTTCTCCATCGAGGTCACGATATCCACCGACGCCTTGAACGCCAGCGCATGTTTGCGAGCCAGCTTGAGGGCTTCCTTCGCCGAGCTGCTCCCGTCGTAGCCGACCAGAATCTTCATTGCGATCTATTTCCCCCTCCCGAGCGTATTGCTTTCCTTTTAGCCAAAAACCCGCTGCCTGTCAAACGACGGCTTCGGTGCGACGGCTTCGGTGCGATGTTTGACTTCTATTGCGGATCCAAATAAAGTCGACACGCTCGCAACCGATCGACTCCGCAGAGACAATGCTTCCTATGGCTTTGACCCGACGATCCAAGATCGCTGTGCTTTCAACGGGCCTGGTGCTTTTCTTCCTGGGCGTGGCACTCGTCATCCTGCCGAACGTGCTGGTCAACCGCCCCGAAACGAAAGCGGCCGTGGCCCGTTATCTCGGCGATGCCTTGGGCGGCGCCGTCGGCTTCGAACGGCTCACGCTCTCTTTGTTCCCGCGACCTTGCGTGACGGCCCGCGATGTGCATCTCGACCTGCCGGAGCGCTTGGCCGGACGGGCGGTCGAAATCGATATCTGCCTCAAGCCGCTTCCGCTCCTGCAGGGTCGTGTGGCCGTGGACTCGGCTCGGCTGCATTCGCCGGAGCTCCTGCTGCCGTTCAGCGCTCCGGGGCCCGCCGCGGGTCTCGCGCCTGCGCCCGACCTGCGCCAGATCCTCTTGTCGGCGGCCGCAGCGCTGCAGCGCATCCCCGACGGCGCCCTGGAAATCCTCGACGGCCGCCTGGCATTCTCCGACCCGGGTGGACGGCGCATCGAATTCCGCGGCCTGAACCTGCAGGCCCGGCGCCGCGCCGCCGGACTGCAGTGGGATCTGAGCGGCGAAGCCGATTTTCTGCGCTCCTTTTCGTCGAACGCCCGGCTGGATCTCGACGCCGTCAGCGGATCGCTGGCCATGAAAATGGTCGAGTTGCGGCCCGGCGGCATCTACGATCTTTTGTGGCCGGAGGCTCCCGTCCGCCTCCTCGATGGACACGCCGATCTCGACGTCTCCATGAAGCTGGAGGGTCCCGGCCAGCTCAAGGCCGTCGTCGACGGGCAGCGCGCCGCGCTGACTCTCCGCCGCCGGAACCGGGAGGCGGGCATCCGCATCGACCGGCTTGCGGCCGAACTCGATCTGTCCCCCCGCCGACTGTCGATTCGGATTCCCGAGCTGGCGGCCGAGCACCCGCGCGCCGCGACGGAGCTCTTCCTGGCCGTCGACGAGGACCGCCAGCCCCGCATCGTCCTCGGGCTCAAGGGCAGCGGCGACCTGACCGCTGCGCGGGAGCTCGCCCTGGCCCTGCTGCCCGAGATCCCGGACGCCCGGCTCGTCTGCGACATCCTGCGCGGCGGCGAAGCCCGCCGCATCCAGGTGAACCTGCAGGGAAACTCCTGGGCCGATCTGGCTGAACCCGACAACCTGCGGATCCAGGGACGCCTGGAAAACGGCCGCGTGGGCCTCCCCTGGATCGACCTGGACCTGGACGAGGTTTCCGGCGATGCCCTGATTGCCGGGGGCATTTTGGAGGGCCGCGATTTGAAGGCCCACTACAGAGGCACCCGTGGTGAAAACGGGACCCTGCGCGTGGGCCTCTCCTCGGCCCGCCCGGTGCTCCAGCTCGAAATCAATGCCCGCGCCGATCTCGCGCCGCTGCCGGCGCTGCTGGCACGGCTGGTCGCGGACCCGGCGTTTCGCAAGCAGGCGGCGCTCGTCCAGGAGTTTTCCGGCACGGCCCAGGGAACCTTGCGGCTCAACGGCACGCACACGGATGTCACCGTTGAGGTCCAGGCTGCTGAACTGGAGGTGAAAGCGCGCCACCAAGACATTCCCTACCCGCTACGGTTTCAGGGCGGCGAGTTTGCTTATGAAGGGGATTCGATCCGTCTGCGCGGGGTGGATGTAGCCATCGGCGACTCCAGGCTGCTCAAGCACGACTTGACTCTCGGGCTTAAAGGGGACCTGCCCTTGAAGAGCAGTTCGCCCCAAGCCGTTATCGATCTGGCGGAATTGTTCACCCTGCTTCGGGACCGGCCGCCGTTCAACCACCTGGGCCGATTGGATGGCGTCCTCACATTCAACGACTGGCAGCTCAACGGTCAGGCATTGGCCCCCGCCACCTGGAGGCTGTCGGCGAACGGAACCGTGCGGGATCTGTCCGTTGAATCGGAGCTTCTGCCCGGCCTTATAAGCTTGCCTTCAGGCAGCTTCGACTGGCTGGGCCAAACGATCCGCTACCGGGGCGCGCAAGGGTCCATCGGCAGCTCCGGAATAAAAGAGCTTGCGGTCGAAGCGGATTGGAAGGGGCCGCCCCGCGTGCAGCTTCGAGCCCTCGAACTGGAGGCTGCGCTCGATGACATTACCCATCTCATACGATCCTTCCCGAAAGCGGCCGCTGATACCATGGCGCTTCACCCCATGAGCGGCACCGCCCGCATGCGGGACGTCAAGTTCCAAACAAGGCTTCTGCCGGAAGGTCCGGTTATAGACCAATTCGCGGCCGTATTGCAGAATTCCGTTGTCACCTCAGCACCCATAGGCCTTCCGCTGATCCTGACCGCCGGGAACATCGGCTGGCAAGGCTCAAAGCTGGAACTTCAGATCGCGAAGGCATCCCTGGGAAAGTCCGAAATCCAAAATCTCTCGGCCTCCGGGGACTGGAGCATCGAAGGGGTTCTGGAGCTCCGCGTCGACAACACCATCATCGAATGCGGCGAGATCTTTCCACGCATGTTGTCGCTGGCCGGCCTGAAAAGCTTGGGTGAAGATGTGCGGGGCATCCAGGGAACCCTTACCGCCTCTCACGTCAGTCTCAAAGGGCCGATTCAAGATCCAGGGCGCTGGCGCATTCAGGCCGTAGCGGAGTTGAATAACATCGTCGTGAATACAACCTTCCTGGATGAGCCGATCGAGCTGCCGGAGGGACGGCTGACGTTGACCCAAACCGGACCGCCGGAAGCCGGGTCAACCGCCCTGCGCCTGGATTCCACCCGGGTGCGCATCGGAAGCGACGAAGCGGTTCTGGCGGGCGAAATCGCTCTTTCGGCCGCGGACACCGCGGTTCAGCTCGTGGTGACGGCCGGGGCCGTCGACTGGGACCGGATCGCGAAAATCTCCGACCGCCTGGCCCTGCGCCGCACAGCCGACAGCCGTCCGCTGCGCGGGGGGGTGCACCTGCGCTTGGAGCGCCTGGTGATCGACCGGGTTCATCTGTACCCGTTCTATGCGAACGTGCAGCTTGCGGCGGAGGGCGTGCGGGTCGAGATCCAGCGCTCCAGCTTCTGCGGCATGCTGTTCATCGGCCGCCTGGCTTTCGACGGACCGATGGTGGATGCCTTCCTGGTCCCCGTGGTCGATGTCATGCCGATTGACGGGGTGGTCGCCTGCCTGTCGGAGGAACGCAGCATTTTCAGCGGCTATTTCAACCTGAGCGGGCGGCTCAGTTTCAAAGGCCGGCGCGAAGATGTCGCGCAGGCGTTGAACGGGCGGCTGACATTCGTGGCCGAGGACGGCACCATCCGGCAATCGCTGCTCTTCGCCAGGCTCTTCTCCCTGCTCAATCTCACCGAGATCTACCGCGGGAAGCTCCCCGACTTCCGCAGCCAGGGGCTGGACTTTAAACGCTCGACCGCCCACATCGAGGTCAAAGAGGGCAAGATCCTGATCAGCGACTGGTCGATCGACGGCCCGACGCTTTGGATCGGCTCTCGGGGCGAGATCGACATCGCCACCCAGGAGATCGACTTCACCATCATGGTCTCGCCGTTCAAGACCGTCGATCGGATCATCAACTCCATTCCCGGCCTGCGCTGGATTCTGGGCGGACGGCTCGTCGCGGTCCCGATGAAGGCCGTCGGTACTCTGGAGGACCCGCGCTTCATCCCCCTCTCGCCCTCCGCCGTGGGGACCAGCATCCTGGAAATGATCGAGCGCACGCTCCTGCTGCCCATCGAAATCATCCAGCCGCTGGTCCCCGGCATCGAAGCGAGCCCGGGCGGGACGATCAGCCGCTAGCGCCCCGGTCGGGCTTGACTTTAGGGACATCCGCCTCCATTTTTGCACGCAGCAGCATTGCTCTTCATCACTCAGCGCCCCTCGCCCGACGAGGGCATAAAGGAGGTCTACGATGGCATACACATGCAAGAACTGCGGTGCCGTGGCCAACGAGCCCGGTCACCTGTGCAACCCCTGCGGGGACAAGGCCAAGTGCAGCTTCTGCGGGGCTCCGAGCACGGATGCCCAGCATGTCTGCAAGGACAAGCTCTCCGCCATGAAATTCGTCTGCGACGGCTGCGGGCGAGTGGCCATGGAATCGGGCCACCTCTGCAAGCCGAGTCCCATCAAGTAGCGCCCTTCCCCGCCGGCGGGCCCTGCGGCCCGCCGGCCTCTCTTTCAGCCATTCCTTCACGTCCGAGGAGGTCTGAAGTGTTCGATTTCGACGAGATCGTCGACCGGAGAGGCACGGCCAGCGAAAAATGGGACAAGTATTGCGACCGCGACGTCATCCCGATGTGGGTGGCGGATATGGACTTCCGTTCGCCGCCCGAGGTCATCGAGGCCCTGCGGCGCCGCTGCGATCATGGCGTGTTCGGCTATACCGGCGCACCGCCGGAGGCGGTCGCGGCGGTGACCGAGATGCTCGAGCGGGACTACGGCTGGCGCATCGATCCCCGGTGGATCGTCTGGCTGCCCGGGCTGGTCACCGGATTGAACGTGACCTGCCGGGCGGTCGGAGAGCCGGGCGATGAGGTCCTGACCCTGGTCCCGGTCTACCCCCCTTTTCTCTCCGCACCCAGGTATTCCCAGCGCGGGCTCGTGCGCGTTCCTCTGCACGAGCGGGCCAACCGTTGGAGCATCGACTTTGAACGCCTTGCGAGCGCCGTGACCCCGCGCACGCGGTTGTTCCTGCTCTGCAACCCGCACAACCCGGTGGGCCGGGTGTTCGACCGGCCGGAGCTGGAGCGGCTGGCGGAGCAGTGCCTGTCGCGCGGGATCGTCATCTGTGCGGATGAAATCCACTGCGGGCTGGTCCTGGATCCGGCCAAGCGCCATCTGCCGATCGCCGCTCTCGCACCGGAGGTCGCGCAGAGCAGCATCACGCTGATGGCGCCGAGCAAGACCTTCAACCTGGCCGGGCTGGGCTGCTCCTTTGCGGTGATCCCTTCCGAGGCCATCCGCCAGCGCTTCCTGCACGCCAAGGCCGGGATCGTGCCGATGATCAACCCCTACGGCTACCTGGCGGCGCAGACGGTCTATCGGCACGGCGAGCCGTGGCGCCGCGAGCTCATCGCTTACCTCCGGCGCAACCGCGACCTGCTCGCCGAGGCCTTGACGCGCATGCCCGGCGCCCTGACCATGGCGCCCGTGGAGGCCACCTACCTGGCCTGGATCGACGTCCGGCAGGCGGGGATGGGGGATCCGGTGCCTTTCTTCGAGGCCGCCGGCGTGGGGCTGCAGGACGGCCGCGACTTTGACGGCCCGGGCTTCGTCCGGCTCAACTTCGGCTGCCCCCGCGCCCTGCTGGAGCAGGCCATCGAACGAATTTCGGCCGCACTCAAAAACACCTGACAGGAAGCGAGAGCCCTCCCTTTAAATATCCGAAGCAGGATAGCTTTGACGACTTCGTAAAAAGGATAAGATCAAGGCGCGCGAATCTCGCCGAGCGAGGCGTACGTGCAGTACGCCGCAGCAAGCGCGAGATGAAGCGCAACGCAGAGATTAGCCTTTTTACGAAGTCGTCACTATTTGATCAGCCGCCGGCGCATGAAAACCAGCGCCAGCACCGTGAACAGGAAGCCGAAGACCGCCAGGTAGAGCACGCTGAGCAGCGGCACGGTTTCGTGCCGGCCGAGGCACACCAGGCGGCAGAGCTCGACCAGATGGTGGAGGGGGAAGGCCAGCGCCAGCGGCTTGGCCCACAGCGGCAGGTTGGAGACCGGGAAGAAGGTCCCGCTGAAAAGGAACATGGGGGTCACGAACAGAAAAATCGGAAGGTTGAACATCTCGATCGTCGGGATGATGCCGGTGAAGAAAAGCCCGACGGCGCCGAAGGCGATCCCGCCGAAGAAGGCCAGGGGGATGGCCAGCACGCCCGCAGGAAACTGCACGTAGCCGAACGCGCCCAGCACGCCCAGCATGATCGCGGCGGCGGCGGCGGCCTTGGTGGCGCTCCAGACGATCTCGGCGATGATGATCTCCTCGATGGACAGGGGCGTGGCCAGCATGCCGTCGAAGGTCTTCTGGTAATACATCCGCACAAAGGAGGCGTAGGTGGTTTCGAAGAACGCGTTGTTCATGACGGCGGTGGCGATCAGCGCCGGCGCGATGAAGGCGGTGTAGGACAGCTCCGCTCCGCCGTAGCGGACATTCCCCACGATCCCCGCGAACCCGAGGCCGAACGCCGCGACGAACAGCAGCGGCTCCAGCAGCGGCGTGATGAAGCTGACTTTCCAGATCTTCTGGAACGTGACGAGGTTGCGTCTCCAGACCTTGAAGAACCGCCAGGATATGACTCTGAGTTCCATGCTGACCATCAACCGGTTGAATTTGAGTCGTCGACGCTATTCCCGCAGCTCGCGGCCGGTCAGCCGCAGGAAGACGTCTTCGAGGGTCCCGTTGCGGAACGTGCATTTCTCGTGGCAGAAGTCGTCCCGGATGGCGGCGCTCAAGTCCTGGCCTTCCGGGCTGTAAAGGATGACGCGCGGGCCGAGGTCGTCATGCGGCACCTGCTGGGCCTTCAGATAGTCGCGCAGCGCCTGGTCGGGCCCGCCGATTTCGATCACATGCCGGCCGGCGTGCGTCGCGATCAGGGCTTCGGGGCTGCCGTCCACGAGGATCTTGCCGCTGTCGACGATCACCAGCCGGTCGCAGAGCCGGCTGGCCTCCTCCATGTAATGCGTGGTGAGCACGATGCTCAACCCACTCGCCTTCAGCCGTTCCAGACGGTCCCATACCTGGTGGCGCGACTGCGGGTCCAGCCCCGTGGTGGGCTCGTCAAGGATCAGCAGGTCGGGCCGGTTGACGAGCGAGCGCGCCAGGATCAGGCGGCGGATCATGCCGCCGGAAAGGTCGGCGACTTTGGCGTTGCGGCGGTTGGACAGAGCGAAGAACTCGAGCAGTTCACCGGCCCGGTTCGCCGCTTCCCGGGAAGGTATGGAGAAATAGCTCGCGAAGACCACCAGGTTCTGCTCGACCGTCAGGTCCGGGTCCAGGGTGTTGTCCTGCTGGCAAACCCCGATCCGCGCCTTGATCTTGCGCCAGTCGCGCGCGATGTCCATCCCGAAGATCCGGATGATGCCGCGGGTCGGCGGCGAGAACCCGTAAAGCATGCGGATGGTGGTGGTCTTGCCCGCGCCGTTGGGGCCCAGCAGGCCGAAAAACTCGCCCGGCGCGACCGTAAAAGACACCCCGTCCACGGCCGTGGTGTCCTGAAACTTCTTGAAAAGGTGCTGAACGTCGATGATCGGTTGCATAGGGATGCCGCCGGGTTTCCTCTCGTAACGCAGGTCTTTCAGGGCCGCCATCGGCGCGGCCGCGATGCGTCACTATGTCACCGCAGGCGCCAAATGTAAACCCGTGCAGACGGTGGAAAGCAAAGGGCAGAGAGCAGAGGCCATGGCGCAGTTGGCTTATCACCCGCTGGGTTCGGCACGGAGCTTCCTGCCGGAAGTCGCCCGTCACTTCAGGGCCGATAAGGGCCCGGCATAGCCGGTGAGCTCCGCGTACCCGTGGCCCTCGATCGGGCTGCCCCGCTTGGTGCCCTTGACGGACACGCTCCCCTCCCAGTACGTCACGCCCGTGCTCGCGGAGGTCCTCATTTCCTGGTCCGGCAGGTTCGACTGCACGTCGACCGTGATGTCCAGCAGCGGGATCTTGATCCGCCACTCCGAGGGATAGACGGCTCCCGAGGTCCTGCTCTTCCAGGTGTTGAGCACGTCGACCTCGAAATAGCTGCGGTCGAGGTGCCGCACCCCGCCGCCGGTGTCGATGTAGCTTCCGCTGGAGGCGGGGTTCAATTGCCCATTCTCCCCGCGCAGCAGAAAAATCATGAACTCGCTGTTGTCGGCGAGCTGGATGCTGAACCAGTCCCATCCCAGCGTTCCGGTTTCGAGCGGCGCCGTGCTGAATTCGTGGTCCATCCAGCTCTCCCCCTTGACCGCGATGGGCTTGCCGGCGAGCGTGATGGTGCCGGAGGTTTTCAGCCGGCTGAAGGAGTAATAGCAGCTGGCCCGTTCCGGTGTCGAACCCTTGCGGCTGTACCCGTCGATTCCGTGCTTCACGGGCGGCTTGACCGGCGTCAGCTCCAGTTGAAACGCGAAGTCCTCGCCGCGGGCGGCCAGCTGGTGGGACTGCGGGAAGATGACGGCGCTCCAGCCCGGCAGGAACAGGGTCACGTCCGGGCCGTACTGCACCCAGCCCCCCAGGCCCAGTCCCACAAGGCCCTCGCGGCCGACTTTTTCGGCCTGCAGGTGGCGTCTGGCCGAGATGTCGGTCACGGCCGCGTGGCCCATGTAGATCTGCCGGGTGCGCCAGGCCGAGGGCGGGTCGGGCCAGCCGGCCGCACCGCCGAAGGGCGTCAGCTGGTAGCGGAAGAAGGTGAGCTGATACCCGAACCTCCGACCGGTTTCGGAGGTGAGGTTGCCGGTGTAATACCACCACTCGGTGCGGAACCCCGGATGCGGAGCGTGGTCCCGCGGAAACTCCAGTCTGCAAGGCCCGGTCACCTGGAGGAATCCGGAAGCGTCGTCGCCGGCGGCGGACCCCCCCGCCGCCGCCAGGATAAGGGTCAGGGCGAAGACCAAGACCCCGACGGACCTCATCTTCCGGGGAAACCGATCCCTTTCTTCATGAGAAAGGGACAGATCTTCCTCGCGATGAAGCCCGACCGTGTGCCGTGATCGATTGGCCGCACAGGAACGTTGGTTGCTTGCCATGGGTTTATCTCTGAAGAACTCGTAAAAAGCCATCCAAACCGATGACTTCGTAACGAGTCCAAGATCAAGGCGCGCGAATCGCGTGCCGCGAGGCGTACTTGCAGTACGCCGCAGCGGCAGCGCGATGAAGCGCAACGCAGAGATTGGGCTATTTACGAAGTCATCACCTTTCGCGCAGCAATGCCGCCGGCGGCGTCCTGAAAACCATCCGCACGGCCGGGACCGCGGCCGCCAGCGCCGTCAGGACGATGAGGGGCAGGGAAAAGGCCAGCGCCCCCCAGTCGACCACGTAAAGAAACGTCCATCCGAACGACTGCCGGTTGATGACGTACACCAGCAGGTAGGACAGGATGAACCCGCAGGCCAATCCGGCCAGTTCGCCGGCCGCGACCAGAAAAGACGCTTCCCAGAAGATCATCGCCCGGATCTGGCCGAAGCTGCCTCCGACCGCCAGAAGGGTGTTCAGCTGGCGGGTGCGCTCCAGGACCATCACGGTCAGCGTGGTGGTGATCCCCAGCGCGGCCACGGCCAGGGCGATCAGCAGCAGCACCGTGGTGATGGCGAAGGTCTCGTCGAAGATCCGGAGCACGGATTCGCGCAGGTCTTTCCCGCTGACCATGTCCAGGGCATCGCCCCAGCGCTCGATGATGGCATTGCGCAGCGCGCTCACCCGCGCCTCCAGGTCCTGGGGTCGGTCCTTGAAAAAGAAGCGCACTCCGCTCCACTGCGGATCGTGGAAGCGCTCCTTGAAGTGCTTCCACGAGTAGAACACCACCCCCCCGTCCGTCCGGTAGTCCCGGACGATTCCCACCACCGGAAGCTCGATCCGCGAGCCTTCGATCTGGGTCTGAAAGGTGTCTCCCAGGTGGAGGCCGGTGCGCGTGGCGAAAACTTCCGATACCAGAACGCCCTCGCCCTTGATGAGCATCGGCCGGGTCTTCTGCGGATCGCCCTGCAGCCAGACGAAATCCCCGTGCTGGAGAAAGGTCTCCATGCCCATGGCTTCGAATTCATAGGGCAGGTCGCCGTAGTTCATCAGGTAGCGACGGCTCTGGACGTAGTCCGCGCCCGCGTCCATGCGCTTCAGCTCGGCCACGATCGTTTCCGGGATGGGGAAGCGGAAGCGGTTCACCTGCCCCATCTTGGTCGTCACGAACAAATCGCCGCTGACGGTCTGGCGCACCCATAGCGCGACGGTGTGCCGGAAGCTGTGGATCATCACCACCAGCGCCGTGAAGAGGGCCACGGCCGTGATCAGCGCCCCCACGGATATGGCCGTGCGCGCCCCGCAGTCGCGCAGGTAGCGGCCCGCCAGATAGGCCGGGATGCCGGCCAGCCGCTGCAGCGGCGGGGCCAGCCATTGACCCAGACGCTCCAGCATCCAGGGCGAGAGCAGCGCAAAGCCGATGAAGAGCAGCAGGATCGCCAGGTATCCGGGCAGCGGCACTCCGGCGACGCCGGGCAGGAGCGACAGAGGCACCCCCGCCAGGACGCATGTCAGCGCCCAGAGGGCCAGGCGCTGGACGGAACGCCGCCTGCGAGAGTTTACCGGAGAGATCTCCATGGCCTCTTTCGGCGGAACGCCCATGGCCTCGCGGGCAGGCTGCCAGGCCGCGACGGCCGCCGTCGCGATCGTCACTGCGAGACTGACGGCGATCTCCCCGGGGCTGAGCACGAGACCCTCCACGTGGACCCGCACGAACAGCGTGGAGATGGTCTGGCTCACCCCGTGGAGAAGGTACTTGACCATGATCGAGCTCAGCGGAATGGCCAGCAGCCAGCCGCAGGCGCCGAAGAGCATCCCCTCGCAGAGAAAAAGCAGAAACAGCGTCCGCGGCGAGGCCCCCAGGGAACGCAGGATCGCCAGCTCCCGCCGCCGTGCGGCCACGTTCAGCGCCACCAGGCTGTAAACCAGGAACATCCCCACGAAGAGCGAGGCGAAGCTCAGCACCGAGAGGTTCAGCTGGTAGGCCTGGATCATGGCCGTGCCGCTGTCGCGCGCGGCCGAGGGCGATCGCAGTTCAAGCTCCGGCGGCAGCTTGCGGGCGAGATCGTCGATGTCCCGCGCGGTGGTTTTGGCCGTGAAGGTCAGGTCGATGCGGTCCAGCAGCCCGTGCAGGCCGGTGAACTCCTGGAAGGTCGCGATGTCGGTCAGCGCCACGCGCCCGCCTTCCACCAGCGCCAGCCCCTCCGGCAGCAGGATCCCGGCCACGCGGAACTCGGCCGCATTGCGCGTGTGTTCGAGTCTCAGCCGCGCGCCGGATACGGTCTGCAGTTCGCGCGCCAGCGGTTCGGTGAGGATGACGGTATGCGGCTCGCGAATCAGATCCAGCCAGCGCTCGGTCACTTGCTCACGGTCCCCTCGGATCCGCCACTTGCGGAAGGATTGGTCCAGGAGCGGGTCGATCCCGATCATGAGGAACGAATCCCCCGGCGCCCCGGAGCGGCGGACGTAGGTCGTGAGCAGCGGCGAAAAGCCTTTGACGGCCGGATGCGCCAGCAGCACGGGCAGCACCCCCTCCGGCAGATGGCCTCCCGGCCGCACCAGGACCTTCTGGGCGGTGCCGGCGAAGAAATCCATGCTGCGCACGAACGAGCTCAGGGACGCGTGCACCGCCAGCCGGACGCTGGTGAACACCGCCGCCCCCAGCGCGATCCCGAGCAGCACGACCAGCGCCCGGCCCCAATGGCGCCGCAGGTTGCGCACGCTGAAGCAGCGGAAGAGCTGCAGGAAGAACATCAGCCGTCGCATGTCGGGTCCGTGAGGGCGCCGTCCCGGATGCGGATGCGGCGGGTCGCGAGGCGGTCGGCGAGATCGCTGTGCGTGGCGATCACGACCGTGCGCTGGGCCTGGCGGTTCAGCTGCCCCAGCAGCTCGATGACGGCCATGCCGCTGCGGCTGTCGAGGTTGCCGGTCGGCTCGTCGGCGAGGATGATCGCGGGGTCGTTGATGAGCGCCCGGGCGATGGCGGTGCGCTGCATCTCGCCGCCGGAAAGCTGGTCGGGATAATGAGCGCGGCGGCTCTTTAGCCCCAGCCAGTCGAGCAGCTCCAATGCCCTCAGGCGCGTGGCCTCGGCATCCTTGTCGGCGAGCAGGGCCGGAAGGCACACATTTTCGAGCAGGTTCAGGGTCGGCAGAAGATTGAAGGACTGAAAAACCATGCCGACCACTTCGCGCCGGAAGCGCGTGAGGTCCGTGACATGGCTGTTGGAAAGGTTATGCCCCGCGACCGAAAGATCGCCGGAGGTGGGGCGGTCCAGGCCGGCCAGAAGCGATAGCAGGGTGCTCTTTCCGGAGCCGCTGTTGCCCTTGAGGACCACCAGCTCGCCGGGCGCCACATCCAGGTTGAGCTGGCTGATCCCGACCACCGAGCTGTCGCCCAGGGGATAGATGCGGGTCAGGTTGGACGCATGGATGACGGGTTCGCTTGAAGGAATTGAAGGCATTAAGATCCGAAATCTTTCAGGGGAAAAATTTGATCGCCATCATGGCGCAAGATACCCCTGCCGGACCGCGTCGTCGATCAGGGTGCGCACATACTCCCACAACAGCGGGGCGCCGCGCGCGACCGGCTGCATCCGTTCGAGGACCTGGTGGCGGCGGATGCGGTGCAGGCGCCAGACCTGTCCCTGGGTGAAATAGTTATGCAGGAAGGCCTGAAACCGGTCCATGGCGTGGGCATACCGCGCCTCCGGGCTCCCGGCGGACTCGAACTCGTCCCACAGGCTGCGGAAGTCCCGGGCCTGGTCGCCCGGCAGCAGCTCGAAGATGCGCTCGGCGGCCGACTGCTCGCGTTCGTGCTGGTCCGCCCCGGCGCGCGGGTCGTAGCAGTAAGTGTCGCCCGCATCGATCTCCACCAGGTCGTGGAGCAGCAGCATGCGGATCACCCGGCCGAGATCGACGTCGTCCGCTGCGGCATATTCGCAGAAGACCGCCGCCGCGACCGCGATGTGCCACGAATGCTCGACCGAGTTCTCCCGCCGGCTGCGGTCGAGCAGGATCGTCTGGCGAAGGGTATGCTTCAGCCGGTCGATTTCGAGCAGAAATTCGACCTGGCGTTTGAACCGATCGCTGTATCCGGGGACCAGGTCCGGACTCACCTGGGTCATGGCCTGCAGCTGCACGTCATGAGCCTCCGCATCTATCCTGCGCGTCTTCGAGGGCGCCCTGCCCACGGCTTGTGCCAAAGGCCGGCCTCAGCCGGCTCCCGGAGCCGTGCGTCCCCAGACGGCATAGACCGGGTCGGCAAAATGGATCTGGCCGAAGTACTTGTCGTTTTCCGGGCGCGGCAGACCCCGCAGGGAATACGTTTCAAGGTCCCTATATTTACCCGACTTCCGGAAATATTCAAGTACCATTCCCAAGCGTTCGAATTCGTGCAGCTCCGGCCAGATGCGGATGACCTTGGGGGGAAACCAGCGATTGGAGAAGGTCAGGATGAAGAGGCCCCCGGGTCTGAGCACGCGGGCGACCTCGTCGAACACTTCGAAGGGTCGGGTCAGGTACTCGACCGAGACGGTGCAGATCACGGCATCGAAGCGCGCATGCCCGAAAGGCAGCGCCGGTCGCAGATTGAGATCATGAACCACCCGCGCCGCGGCGCGCGGATTGGCGTTCAGCTCATCCAGGTTCAGCCCGAGCACGGTCAGAGATCCGAGACTGAGCCCCGCCGGCAGGTGCGAGGTCCAGCTTCCCATCAGATCGAGCACGTCCCCGCCAGGGAGTATCAGGCGGCCGTAGAGCTCCGAAACCACCCCGATGGCCGCGTCGTCGATATGGTTGACCAGCCGCGGCCGGTCGTAGAACACCCCGTCCTCGTTTTCATCCGTGCGCGCGAAGGGTCGGTCGGCGAAGAAGTTCGTAGGGCCGCCGTTGGCACGGGCCTGCATCCCGGGACCGGCCAGGGCCGTCTCCAGCCAGTCGGTGGTGGCGCCGCCGTGCTCCTCGAACTTGGGGCGCAGGTCGTTGATCGCGACCTCGACGGCCAGTTTCTTTCCGGACAGAGGGTGGTTGCAATCGGCCACCAGCCCCTCCGGCTCCAGTCCGGTGCAGCGGAAGGGCTGGATATTTTCCCGGAAAACGCCCGGCACACCGCGCAGCATGCCGCGCGGGTAGAACCGGCCGCAGCACGGCTCGATCTCGACCCCCGCAAGCCTTCGTTTTTCGACATCCGTCCACCGCACCCGGAAAACCTGCGCAGGGTTCGCGGACGGCAGGTCCCTGCCGGCCTGGAGCTCCAGCGCCACGGAGCGCGCACCGGGCTGCTTGCCCATGGTTTCGCACAGCCCGGCCGGCAGGATGTCCCGCCAGAAATTAACGCGTTGCGCATGCAGGCAGTCGGTGTGCCGGATGCCGTCGTGGGTCCAGCCGATCCTGAAATCCATGGCCGCCAACGCATCGTCATAGCTCTTCATGAAAACCCCCCTTATGACCCGGCCACCGCTGCCGGTAGCCTGCGGCCTATCCTGATTTCACAGATTTAGTGGATTAGGATAAGAATGGAAGCCGTACTTGCCAATGGCAGGGCGAATCTAACGCTGGCAGCGGGCGTCGAAAGGGTTGTCGCACCGGGCGCAAGCAATCTGACACGCGGGTTTCGGACCGTCGTATCGGCGGCTCGGGCGGCATGGGGGCCTGAAGTTCAGGTGCTGGCGGCGCTAGGACACGGCCGATCGTACGACGCGGAGAGCCGAGCTGGAGACCGCCGAGCGCGTGAAAGCAGGCCTCGTGAAGCTGTCGACCTCCCGCGGCGTCATGC
>Ga0209254_10000158_pt1 | contig 46276 bp, 45 predicted proteins | sample FrelakmetDIP11DI_FD_187148 | JGI IMG/M metagenome (GOLD analysis project Ga0209254, IMG submission 187148) | Freshwater lake sediment microbial communities from the University of Notre Dame, USA, for methane emissions studies - DIP11 DI (SPAdes)... | ecosystem: Environmental > Aquatic >... | reverse complement strand
CCACTGGATCCCGGCCTGCGCCGGAATGACGCCAGGATGGGACGGTGAGGCGGGAAGCAACCTGGATTCCCGCTTTCGCGGGAATGACGCCGTTGGTGCGGGCGCTGGTCCGGGGTCAGCGCGCGGCGACGCGGCGACGCACGACTTTCAGGGCCGGCTTGGACGGCGCCGCGGCCTGCAGCGCCTCGCCGCAAGAGCGCCGGATGACCAGCTTGGCGGGCAGCATCACGCTGCCGACCTTCTCGCCACGCAATTGCTGCAGCAGGTTCTCGACCAGCCGCTCGCCGGCGCGCTTGGTGTCCTGCAGCACGGTGGTGAGCGGCGGATTGGCGAAGCTCGCCATCGGGATGTCGTCGAAGCCGGCCACCGCGACCTGCTCGGGCACGCGCAGCCCGGCCTCGGCCAGCGCGCGCATCGCGCCGAGCGCGATCAGGTCGCTGGCCGCGAACACCGCGTCGAAATCGACGCCGCGCGCCAGCAGGACCTGCAGGGCCTCGTGGCCCATGTGCTCGGTCGAGTGCATCGCATCCACCTGCAGGGCCGGATCCACGCGGATTCCAGCCGCCCGCAGTGCGGCGCAGTGGCCCTGGTAGCGATCGGAAAATTCGGGGCAATGCTCCGAGATGTCGCCGAGGAAGGCGATGCGGCGACGGCCCAGGCCGAGCAGGTGGGCAGTGATCGCATCGCCGCCCTGCACGTTGTCGCAGCCGACCGAAACGTCCGGCTGGCCTTCGACCACGGCGCCCCAGCGCACCAGGTGCGTGCCCTGCTCGACCAGCTTCTCGAGCTTGCAGCGCGATTCGAGATAGTCGCCATAGCCCAGCAGGATCAGGCCATCGGCCTTGTGGCTGTCCTGGTAATCGGCGTGCCAGTCGTCGGAGAGCTGCTGGAACGAGATCAGCAGGTCGTAGCCCTGGCGCGCGCAGGCGTGCGTGATCGAACCCAGCATCGAGAGGAAGAAGGGGTTGATCAGGGAATCGTCGGAGGTCGGGTCCTCGAACAGCAGCAGGGCCAGTGTCGAGGAGTGCTGGCGCCGCAGGTTGGAGGCGTTCTTGTCGACCTTGTAGTTGAGCTCCTTGGCGATGGCCTCGACCTTGCGCCGGGTCTCGCCGCTGACCAGCGAGCTGCCGCGCAGCGCGCGCGACACCGTGGCCTGCGAGACGCCGGCCCGGTAGGCGATGTCGAAGGATGTGGGCTTGTGCTTGCTCACGATGGGTCTGGTGGCTTCCGGCACGCGGTGAGACGATCCGGTCGCTGGTTCTCCGATACTAGTCGTAGCCCCGCAACCGGCCATGCTGCGCTGCGGCATGCAGCTTGGCCTGTTGGAGTGGCCTCAGCCGCGACCAGGCCTATCGCGCGCAGAGCGCGCTCCTGCAAAGCGGCTCTGTAGGAGCGCGCTCTGCGCGCGATAGGCCTGGTCGCGGCTGAAACCGCTCCAACCGGGGGCAGGGCCTGCGGGCCACGCTCAGGCGGCGACGCCTTCCCGCAATGCCGCCGCCGCGCCGAGCAGCCCCGGATGCGGATGGGTCACGACATGGATCGAGACCGTTTCCAGGTAGGCAGCGAACCGGCCCTTGGCGAGGAAGCGCTCGCGGAACGCGCTGCTGCGCAGGAAGGGCACGAAGCGCGGCACGATGCCGCCGGCGATCATCACGCTGCGCGCGCCGTGGATCAGCGCGGCATCGCCGGCGACGCTGCCCAGTACGGCGCAGAATCGCGCCAGGGTGCGGCGCGCCGGCAGGTCATGGCCTTCGAGCGCGGCCGCGACGATCTCGGCCGGTTCGCGCAGCACCGGCATCCGGCCTGCCGACGCGCCCTCGTCGCCACGCAGCACGGCCTCGATGTGCGACAGGCCGCTGCCGCACAGCAGGCGCTCGTTGGAGGCGCGACCGAAGTGCGCGGTCAGCCAGCGTTCGATCGCGCGCTCCTCGTCGCCCAGCGGCGCGAAGCTGACGTGGCCGCCCTCGGTCTCCACCGCCTGCCAGCCCTGCGCGTCGGAGCCCACCAGCAGGGCGACGCCGAGCCCGGTGCCGGGCCCCAGCACCGTGACTGGCCCCTGCAATGGCGCCTCGGGCTCGCCGTGCAGGGTGACGCGATCGCCTGGCGCGAGCAGTGGCACTGCCCGCGCGACGGCGCCGAAATCATTGAGCACCTTGAGCTCATCCAGGTGCAGGCGGCGCTGCAGTTCGCGCCGGCTGAACGACCACGCGCGGTTGGTGAGGCGGATCTCGTCGGCCGCAACCGGCGAGGCGACCGCGACCGCGGCGCGCGTCGGGCGTACGCCCACGCTGTTGAGATAGTGCTCGGCGGCGTGCTGCAGGCTGGCGAAGTCGGCGGTCGGCAACGAGAAGGCATGCCGCGGCTCCGGCCGCGCCTCGTCGGGATCGACCAGCGCGAAGCGCGCGTTGGTGCCGCCGATGTCGCCGATCAGTGCCAAGGGCGGAGCAGGCTTGCGCATCGTCCGAACGCTCGAGGGCACCGGGGTAGGGTAGCGCCAGCGCGTGTGCATCGAAGCTGCATACGATTGCAGGTGGGCGCGCGGCTTGTGAATCCGGGGCCTGGGTCTACGGGCTCCCTACCCGTTCGGGGTATGCGGTGGCGCAACGACTTGCGCTCAGCTGGAATCCGCGATGGCACGCAGCCGCGCCGGGTCGTACACGGTCAGCGAACGGTAGTTGACGACCACGAGTCCACGGCTCGAAAACGCCTTCACGATTCGGTTGAACGTATTCCTGGAGAGGTTGCAGAGCATCGCCAGTTCGACCTGCGACGCCGGGATCTCGGCGGGCAGCGCTGCATCCGGGTCCGAGGTCCAACGGCGGCCGGCCACGCGCAGCAACACCGCCGCGCAACGCGCCGAGGCATTGCGGACCATCAGGTCGGTCGCGATCTGCATGGCGAGGTCCATGTTGTAGATGAGGTCGCGCCCGAGTTCGGCGAACCACTCCGGGCGACGGCGTAGCAGTGCCCGCAGCTCGTCGCCAGGAACGCGCAGGAGGTCCACGTCGGTCCTCGCGACGGCGCTAACCCGGCGATCGCCCTCGAGGAGCACCGGCACGGTGCCGAACCAGTCTCCCGGCCGCAGCATGTGCATCAGCGCGGCATCCGCATGGCTAAACCTGGACTGCAAGGCCACCACGCCAGAGCCGACGCCGAACACGTCCTGCCCGACCTCGCCGGCCTGGTAGATCACGCTGCCGGCTGGATGGGATCTCGGGCGGGCCAGCGCAAGGAACGCCTGGCGGAACTCCGGCTGGCAGTCCGCGAACCACCCGCGGATCGGGAAGCTGGTTGGAACGCTAGTGCCACGGGTCTTTGCCATGCGGAGTCATCGCCGGAGATCACCGGGGTGCGACCGCAATTGTGCCATTTTGGGCAAAGTGCGTCGCCGCGCCGTGCTATTGCTGCCGAGATCGTCGGGTGCGGCTGCGCGCCGCATGCGCCAAACCACGGAGAACCCACCATGAGCCACCGCGTGCTTTCGGTCCTGGCCTGTGCATCCATGGCCTTGGCCCCGTCCCTCGGCGCCCGCGCCCGATCGGTGGACGACGCCGCCGCGTCGTCGCCGGCCTGGCGCAGCCCGTCGCTGGTCGAGGAGACCGTCGTCGGGCCGAACGAGGCGATCACGACGCGCACCGCCCTGCTGGCCAACGGGAAATGGGGAATCACCGAGTCGCCGCGCGCCGAGCAGGTCGCCGACGGCGTTTACGCGCTGCGCGGCTGGGGGATCGCCAGCAGCTTCGCGATCGAGGCCCGAGACGGCTGGATCATCGTCGACACCGGCGACTCCACGCGCGCAGGCAAGGAGATGCGCGCGGCGCTCGAGGCCGCGGTCGGTCGCAAGATCGAGGTGGCCGCCATCCTCCTCACCCACTGGCACTACGCCGACGGAACCGGCGCATTCCTCGACCGCGGAACCGAGGTCTGGGGTCACGAGTACCTGGACCGCAACCGCAATACGTCGAGCGGCATCAGCGTGATCAGCGGCGTCTACCAGGCACGGGCGATCGCCCAGTTCGGGGTCTTCCACCCGTTGCGCGGTCCCGATGCCTTTCCGAACAAGCTCGGATTCCAGCCCGAGAAGCTGCTGGCCGTGTCCAGCTACAAGGCGCCGTCGCGGCTCTTCGAACACGGCCGGGTCATCGACGTCGTCGTCGCCGGCGAGCCGGTGCAGGTCGCCCCCAATCGCTCGGACACTTCCGACAGCGTCGGCTTCTACTTCCCGCGCAAGCGCCTGCTGGCGACCAACTTCATGGTTCCGGGCGGCATCTTCAACGTGTATACGCTGCGCGGCGGCCCTTATCGCAATCCCGCGATCTTCATCGAGGATGCGCGCTGGCTCGAGGCGCGCAACGCCGAGATCCTGCTGGACATCCACGGCCCCACCCTCAAGGGCGAAGGCGAGGTGCGCGAAGCCCTCCAGCGCGCCGTCGACCAGGTACGGCTTATCCACGACCAGACCCTGCGCCAGATCGCGCATGGCCGGGACGCACGCCAGGCAGCCGAGCAGGTGTACATGCCACGGCACCTGCGTGGGGACTGGGAAAACTACGGGCAGGTCGAGAGCCACGTGCGGCAGGTCTACAACGGCACGATCGGCTGGTTCGGCGGCGACGTGTACGACATCAACCCCCTGTCCGAGGGCGACGAAGCGGCGCGTACCGTGAAGTTGATGGGCGGACAAGCCGCCGTGCAGGAAGCCGCCTCGAGCGCGAACGCCAATGGCGGACACGACAACTGGCGCTGGACCCTCAAATTGACCTCCCTGCTGCTGGACCTCGATCCGGCCGATGCCGAGGCCCGACGTTTGCGCGCCGCGGCGGCACGCGCGCTCGGCCAGCGCACCACGTCGGCCAATGCGCGCGGCTTCTACCTGACGGAGGCGCTGCAGATCGAGGGCGGACTGAAGGTCCAGGACCAGCCGATGACGCTGGACGCGATACGTCGCTTCGTCGGCACGCCCGGCCTGGAGCAACTCGTATCGGCGACGGTCGACGAGAACCTGCAGTTCGTGCGCTACCTGGTCGATCCGCGCAAGGCCGAGGGGCTACGCCAGTCGTTCACGCTCGCCGTCGAGGGCGATCCGCGCATCCGGCGCATCGAGCTGCGCAACAGCGTCGTCGTGATCTCCGACGCGCAGTCCCCGGCAGAGACGCACCTCGGGCTCACGCGCGAGGAACTTGCCGCATTCGTGCTGGGCACGCGACCGGCGTCGTCCGCGGGTCCGCTGGCCGAACTCGACCGCGTCCTCGATCGCAGCCACCTGCTGCCGGCCTCCTCGGGGTCGGTGCTCGAGCACAAGCCGGGCGGCAAGCCCAGCGACGACTTCGAGCACTAGGCTGGTGGCGCTTCCGCTCGGCGATGGCGGTAGCCTGCGCGAAAGCGCGTCGTCCTGCCGGACAGCCGGTCATTCGGCTCGGCGGTAGTCCTCTTCACGCTCGAACTCGACCCATGCGGAAGTTGTCCGCGAGTCGTCATCCCGGCGCGCGCCGGGCCAATGGATTCCCGCGTGCGCGGGAATGACGTCTCTGGTGGGTGCGGCGGCACGGTGACTTCGTGCTGGCGGTGCGGACTCAAGACATGACCTTGCGTCGCTCGGGTTCGTGGTAGCAGAGCGCGCAGGCGCGCGCGTCGGCCAGCAGCCACGCGATCTGCACCATCCGCAGCCAGTTGCGCGGGTCGTAGCCGACGGTCAGTCGGCGTTCGGTGCCGGGGCGTCGTCGTGCCGGGATTGCAGGCGCATCAGGCTGGCGTAGACCTCGATCCCGTCCCACAGGTTCTGCAGGCGCAGGTTCTCGTTCTCCGCATGCTGGTTGTTGTCGTGGTTGGCGAGCGGCACGGTGATGGTGGGAACGCCGAGGGTCTCGTTGATCACGATCAGGGGCAGGCTGCCGCCCAGGCTCGGCATGAGCACGACCGGCGTCGCGCTCGCGGCCTGGACCGCCGCCGCCACTTCGCGCGAAATCGGCAGGTCCATCGGCGTGCGCGAGGCGCCGTAGCCGCCCTCGATCCGGACCAGGGTCGCGATCAGCGCATGCTCGCGCCGCTCGGCATCGGTGGGCGCGCGGTCGAGCACGTGGTAGCCCTGCGCGCGCACGTGCGCGGCGAGGCGCTCGAACTGGCGCTCGACCGTGTTGCCCTTGACCAGGCGCAGGTCCAGGGCCGCGGTGGCGCTGACCGGGATCACGTTGGCCGCCTTGTCGCCGACCTCGGCGCTGCGCAGGCCGTTGATGTTGAGCGAGGGCAGGTTGATCGCCTCCAGCAGCGTCGGCGCCAGGGCGTCGACCTGGGCCAGCCCGAGTTCCTGCTTGAGCATGGCGTCGGGCTGCGGCGCGGCCGCGATCGCGGCGCGCTCTGCGTCGCCCAGCGCCACCACGTCGTCGTACCAGCCCGCGATGGTGACGCGACCGGCCTCGTCCTTCATCGAGGACAGCAGGCGCGCCAGCCGCAGTGCCGGATTCGGCGCCCAATTGCCGTAGTGGCCGCTGTGCAGGGGGCGCTTGGGCCCGTACACGGTGAGTTCGGCGTTGAAGTCGCCGCGCACGCCATAGACCACTTGCGGGCGCCCGCTCGGATGAACCGGGCCGTCGGCGATGATCCAGGCCTCGCTGGCCAGCAGATCGCGGTGGCGCTCCAGCGTTTCCTGCAGGTGCGGCGAGCCCTGTTCCTCCTCGCCATCGAAAAAGATCTTGAGGTTGAAGGTCGGCGTCACGCCAGCCGCCTTGAGCGCGTCGGTCGCGGCCAGGATCGCCATCACGCCGGCCTTGTCGTCGGAAGCGCCGCGACCGTAGACGCGCCACTGCGGATCGATGGCGCCGCCGGTGGGCAATTCCACCACCCGCGTGTCGCCACCCAGCGGGCCGTTGCGCCAGGTCGGGACCCAGGGATCGCTGGCCCAGTCCGAGGGCGTGACCGGCTGCCCGTCGTAGTGCGCGTACAGCACCAGGGTGCGGGTCGCGCCCGGCACGATCCACTCGCCGTAGATCGCGGGGGGCGCATCGCGATCGTCGATCTCGAGCAGGCGCGGGTTCAGCCCGCGGCGTTGCATCATCTCGACCAGGGCCTTGGCGTTGCGCCGGATGTCGTCGCGGTCGCTGGCGACGTTGGGGATCGCGAGCAGGCTGGTGAACTCGTCGAGGATCGCGTGCTCGTTGGCCTGGCGCCAGGCGCGCAGCTCCGCGTTCGGGGCGCCATCGCCCGCAATGACGGCCCCGGCGCCGCACGCCAAGGCGACAATCACGACGCAGGCGCCGAGCTGGAGCCGCATCACAATCGCCCGCAGGGTGGTCAAATCACATCCCAGGGATACGCCCCGCGATCGAGCGCAAAGCCGGCCAGCGCATCGAACTCGCCGTCCTCGTTCTTCTCCACCCCGCGCACGTTGCGCGCCATGCGCCGCCGCGCCTGCTTGGTGAACATCAGCGCGATCGATTCGGCCTGCGCGGCGTGCGGGTCCTTCGCTTTCACCAGCGAGTCGGCGCGCGACAGCGTGCACAGGCCCACGAACATGTCGATCGCGATGTCGGCCACGCGCTTCTGCTGGTACTGCGCGTCGGCGATGCCCTTGCCGTGCTTGCGCAGCAGCAGGTCCGACACGCGTGCGAGCTCGACCACGTATTCCTCGTAGACTTCGGCCGCCTTGCGCAGCTTGGGCGAGAGCTCGCGGATGATCTTGTCGGCGCCAAGGCCGGTGGCCTGCGACAGGCGCCGCTGGGTGTAGCCGCCGAGCACGCCGAAACCCTTGATCGGGTTGTTGAAGATTTCGCCGAGCGCCGAGCGCAGTTCCTTGAGCGAGGCGCCCACGTCCTTCATGCCCGAGAGCGCGACGTACAGGCGCAGGATCTCGTTGGTGCCCTCGAATATCGTCAGGATCCGCGAGTCGCGCACGACCTGCTCGTAGGGGAACTCCTTCATGAAGCCGTTGCCGGCCGCGATCTGCAGCGCTTCGTGCGCGGTGCGCTGGATCGCGTCGGAGGCGAAGACCTTGCTCATCGCGGCTTCGGCCGAATAGTCGTCGCAGCCCGAATCGATGTAGTGCGCGACCATCCACACCGCGCTCTCGGCGGCGAAGCAGTCGACCATCATCTGCGCGATCTTCTCGCGCACCAGCCCGAACTCGGCGATCGGCCGCCCGAACTGCTTGCGGTCGAGCGCCTGCGCCGTGGCCAGCTTGATCAGGGCCTTCATGCCGCCGACCGCGCCGCCGCCCAGGCCAGTGCGGCCGTTGTTCAGGATCGCCATCGCGACCTTGAAACCCTTGCCTTCGTCGCCCAGTACATTCGCCGCCGGAATGACCACGTCGCTGAAGGCGACCGTGGTGGTGGACGAGGCGCGGATGCCCATCTTGTCCTCGTGCGGACCGTGGCTCACGCCTTTCCAACCGGCCTCGACGATGAAGGCGGTGATCTTGCCCTCGGTGCCCTCGGTGCGCGCGAACACGGTGTAGAGCTGGGCGATGCCGCCGTTGGTGATCCAGATCTTCTCGCCGTTGAGGGTCCAGCTGCCGTCGGCGTTCTTCTTCGCCGTGGTGCGGATCGAGGCCGCATCGGAGCCGGCACCCGATTCCGTGAGGCAGAACGCGGCGATCATTTCGCCGCTGGCGAGTTTCGGCAGATAGCGCGCCTTCTGCTCCTCGTTGCCGAACAGCAGCACGCCCTTCATGCCGATCGAGCTGTGCGCGCCGATGGTGAGCGAGACCGAGCTGTCGTGGCTCGAGGTCTGGGCCAGCACGCGCGCGTAGGCCGCGTTGGAGAGTTCGAGGCCGCCGTGGGCCTCGGGGATGATCAGGCCGAACAGGCCCAGCTCGCGCAGCGCCTGGATGAACTCCGGCGGTTGGTGCGCGTCCTTGTCCCAGTGGCGGAAGTCGGCGCGCTTGTCGGCGAGGAAGCGGTCGATCGAATCGACCATGAGCCCGAGCAACTCGCGGTCGCGCTCGCGCATCTTCGGGTAGGGGAACAGGTTCTCCTCGACGATCTCGCCGAAGAACAGGTTCTTGGCCACGCTCTGGTCGAGGCGCAGGGTGGACGTGGCGGGTACTGCCTGGGTCGCTTCGGTGGTCGTGGTCACGGTCGGCTCCGGCTAGGGCACCGCGGATTGTGGCACCGCGGGCCAGCCCTGTGGGAGCAGCATTCCTCGCGAGCAGGGCCCTGCAACTGCTGGAGCGGCTTCAGCCGCGATCCGAGGAGCTTCGGATGGCGGCTGAAGCCGCTCCCACAAGGGGATGCTCTGTGGCATCTTGCGCCCATGCCCGCCCTCCCCCCCTTCCACCTCGCTTTCCCGGTCGATGACCTCGACGCCGCGCGGGTGTTCTACGGCGGCGTGCTGGGTTGCCCCGAGGGGCGCTCGAGCGCCGACTGGATCGACTTCGATCTCTACGGCCACCAGATCGTCGCCCACCTCGTGCCCGGTCGCGTTGCGGTCGCGCACAATCCGGTCGACGGCCATGAGGTGCCGGTCCCGCACTTCGGTGTGGTGCTGGACTGGAACGGGTTCCACGTGCTGGCCGAACGCCTGCGCGAAGCCGGCACCCGTTTCGTGATCGATCCCTGCGTGCGCTTCGCCGGACAGCCAGGCGAGCAGGCGACCATGTTCCTGCTCGATCCGGCCGGCAATGCGCTGGAATTCAAGGCCATGCGCAATCCTGCCAACCTGTTCGCGCGGCAATGACCACGCTGTACCTGCACGCCGGTCGCGATGGCCCCGCCTGGCAGGCGCTGTTCGCGCGTGCGGCGCCCGAGTGGCAAGTACGCGCGTGGCCGGCGGAGGTCGATCGCGCGCAGGTCGACTTCATCGCCTGCTGGCGGCCGCCGACCGATTTCTTCCTCGGCTTCGATGCGGTCCGTGCCGTGTTCGCCTTCGGCGCGGGGATCAACCACCTGCTGGCGCGGCCCGACCTTCCGCCTGCGGTGCCGCTGGTGCGCCTGACCGACGCCGGCATGGCCGCGCAACTGGCCGAGTACGCGCTTTATGGCGTATTGCATTGGCAACGCGACATGGGCGTCTACGCCGCGCAGCAGGCCCGCGCGGAGTGGCGCCCGCGCCCGCCGCGCCTGCGCGCGGCAGTGCGCGTGGGGGTGCTGGGCCTGGGCGCCATTGGCGCCGTGGTGGCGAGTACGCTGGCGTCCCTGGGTTATGCGACCAGCGGCTGGAGCCGCAGTCCGCGCGCGCTGCCGGGCGTGCGTTGCGTGCACGGCGCGGCCGCACTGGAACCACTGCTGGCGCAGACCGATGTGCTGGTGAACCTGCTGCCATCGACCGCTGAAACCCGCCTGCTGCTCGACCTGGCGCGACTGTCGCGCCTGCCCGCCGGCGCCTTCGTCGTCAGTGCCGCGCGCGGCGACCAGCTCGATGCCGGCGCGCTGCTGCAACTGCTGGATCGCGGGCACCTCGCGGGCGCGTTGCTCGACGTGTTCGAGACCGAGCCGCTGCCCGGGGACAGTCCGCTATGGCTTCATCCCGCGGTGCGCATCACGCCGCACGTGGCGGCGATCACCTTGCCCGAAGTCTCGGTCGCGCAGATCGTGGCCAAGGCGCGCGCGCTCCTGGCCGGGCAGCCGGTCGACGGCATCGTCGATCGCGCGCGGTCCTACTGAGCCCGGCGTCGGCGGTCTCGCCATGGCGCGAATCCGGCCCCGAACGCTGGTAGATTATCCCGCGTCGCATGCCGGCAACCGGCGGCGGCATTTCCCTTCCGAACGACGGAGCACGACGCCATGAGCAAGGGCCTGAACCAGAAGAAGGTCTTGAAGAAGAAGCCGGCCAAGAACCTGATGGAAAAGCGCCAGGCCAAGGCCGAGAAGAAGAAGTCCAAGGGCTGAGCCGGCGGCCTCGCGCCAGTCCGTTCGCGGCCTGCAGGGCGCCCACGGCGCCCTGTTCCGCCGGCATCCCGCGCCAGAGTGCGGCGTCAGGAGCGGGAGCGAGGCCTTGCCGTTGGCGACCGGCTCACAGGCGGCGACCCTGGGTCGAGGCCTCGATCAGTTTCCCCAGGCGCAGTTCCCGCGTTTCCTCGCGCTTGGCGCTTTGCACCCACCACGCCAGCTTGCGCCGGTACCACGGCGCCTGCGCCTCGAACCACGCCCAGGCGGCCTTGTGCGTGCGAAAGCGGGCCGCGGTCGCGGCGTCGAACTGCACACCGGCCTGTTCGTAGGCATAGACCACCGACTTGCGCGCGCTGCGCGCCTCGAAGGCGCGCAACCCTGCCGCCTGCATCCGCCCCTCCGCGACCAGCGCCTGCACACGCCGGATGTTGACCGCGCTCCAGATGCTGTCCTGCTTGCGCGGCGTGAACCGGATCGTGTAGCTGGCCGCGTCCACGCGCCTGCGCACGCCGTCAATCCAGCCCACGCACAGGGCCTCGTCGACCGACTCGGCCCAGGTGATGCTGGGCTGGCCGCTGTCGCGCTTGCGGTATCCCGCCAGTAGCTCGGTCGCGTCGCGGTGGTGCCGGGCGAACCAGCGTCGCATGGCCAGCGGCGTGCGGAACCAGGTGATCTCGGTGGGCATGCAAGTTCTCGCTCAGGGCCGTGAGAGCCAGGGACTGTCCTTGATGCAGAAGCGCAGCAACCGGCGTGCCCAATGACCGGCGTAGGCAACGCCGACGCGCGGCCCTCGCACCACGGTGCAGCGCTGCGCGACAGGCGCTGCGACCAGGTGCAGCGCGGGCGACAGCAGGTCGGCGCCATCGTGGCGCCGGTCGATGCCCATGGCACGGCACAGCAAGCCGGGGCCGCGCGTGCGCGCATCCACCCCTGCGACCGGTTCGAGTGCGCGCAACAGCACCGCGCTGCCGCTGCCGGCGCCCTCGGTCACCACGTTGAGGCAGCAATGCAGCCCGTAGACGAGGTACACGTAGGCGTGCCCGGGCGGACCGAACATCACGCGCGTGCGCGCTGTCAGGCCTTTCGACGAATGCGCCGCGAGGTCGTGCGGCCCGAGATAGGCCTCGGTTTCGACGATGCGGCCGACCCGCGCCGTGCCATCGACCACGTGCACCAGGTGCATGCCCAGCAGTTCTCGCGCCACGATGGTGGTGTCGCGATTGTAGAAGGCGCGGGGCAGCACGGTCGGGCGGCTTGCGGGCACAATGGCAATTGTAGGAGCGGCATCAGCCGCGATCCGAGGATTTTCGGATCGCGGCTGATGCCGCTCCTACAGGGGGAGGGCTGCGCAAACCGGGCTGTCGCCGCAAGACGGCCATGAACAGGAACCAGATCATGATCCAGCGCTACGACAGCGGCCCGCGCATGTCGGAAATGGTGGTTCACCAGGGCACGATCTACCTCGCCGGCCAGGTCGCCGATGACGCCAGCGCCGACATCCGCGGCCAGACCCGCCAGGTGCTGGACGCGATCGATGCCCTGCTCGCGCGCGCGGGCAGCAGCAAGTCGCGCATCCTGCGCGCGCAGATCTTCCTCGTCGATCTCGCCGACTTCGCCGCCATGAACGAAGTCTGGGAAGCGTGGGTGGTGCCGGGCCAGACGCCCGCCCGCGCCACGGTGCAGGCGGCGCTGGCGCGGCCGCAGTGGAAGATCGAGATCGTGGTGACCGCCGCGGCCTGACGCGGTTCCGCCGCCGATGCCGCGCGACTCGCCCTGGCCCTCAGTGCGATGCGGGCCGCGGGGCCGGGTCCGACAGCGGCACGATCGCGACCGGGCCGCGGCGCCAGCGCGCCGCCGGCTGGCTGGCTTCGAATGCGTCGGTGCGCACGATCGCGTTGCGCGCCCCCGCGAAGCGCCAGTCGAGCGTGCCGCCGTCGGCCGATTGCGGCGGCGCGTAGGCGCAGTCCGGACAGGCGCCGCGGTAGCTGAGGACCGGCACGATCTCGTTGGCGGCATTGCTGCCCTGGCCCAGCACCCAGCGCGGCTGCTGGTCGCCGTCGTAGAAATACAGGATCGCCACGCGGGTCGCGCCGGCGCCGTACACGGTGACGCCCCAGCCGGGCTCGGAAGGGGCGTACCAGGTGCCGGTGCGGTCGGGCGCCGCAAGGGCGGGCTCGGCGATCAGCGCCTGCAACGGCTCGCTGCCGCTGCGTGCGCCGAGGCGCCACTGCAGGCTGGCACGGCCCGCATCGACGAAGTCCAGGCGCAACTCGCCCGCGACTTCTCCACGCACGCCGCCCGTGGCGGCATTCCAGGTGTAGCGGTTGAGCGTTCCCACCCAGGGATCGGCCATCGGCGCGGCCGCCTGGTACCAGGTCGGCGTGCCATCGTCGAGATAGGTGTACCAGGTGGCGAACAGCGTGCCGCCGGCGTGCTGCAGGTCGAAGCCGTGGCCGCTGCGCGCGGGGTTGAACCACAGGCCGGCCGTGGGGCGCAGCGTGGTCGAGGCCGCATCGGCCGGATCGGAGCCTTGCGCCAGTTCGGCGCCATCGCCCACGCCGTCCCCATCGCGGTCGATGCCCAGGCGGCGACCGAGACCGGCTGGCACCGCGGTCCAGGTCTGTGGCGCATCGGCCGTGGCGAGCGACTGCAACGCGGCGACGCCCAGCGGCGCCGCGCCGTCATTGGCCAGGAAGCGATCGCTCGCGGCATCGTAGGCATGGCCGGCGCGGCCCGCATGCACCACGAGGTCCACGACCCGGCCGCGCGCCAGCGCGAGCAGTTCGACCACGCGCGCCGGCACGGGACCGCCGCCATGTTCCGCCTGGGCGCCGACCGCCGCATGGCTGTCGCGCGACAGCGGTGGCAGCGCGCTCAGGATCGGGTTGGCGGGACCGAAATCGGAACCGGAGAACGCCAGCATCAGCGCCACCAGGTCGGCGACCTCCTGGTCGGAGCGCACCGAGAAGGTGCGCGCGGAGATGAAGCGCGACAGCGAATCCACCGAACCGTCGTGGAGGAAGCCGAAGCCGGCGTTGTTCGACAACTGGGTGAGTTCGAAGCCGACCTTCTCGTACTGGTTGCGCAACTGCGGGGTCTTGATCGAGACGTTGGTCGAGCCGTCGACGCTGACGATGCCAAGGTGGTTTTCGCCCAGCGGGCCCGGCGCCATGATCGAGCCGCCGGCCTGGAAGGTGGAATTGCCGAGGAACAGCGGCCCGTTGACCGCCATGCCGGTGGGCAGGGTGTGGCAGCTCGCGCACTGGAAGCGCGTGTCGAGCAGGCCGCGCGAGTACAACGTGAGACCGGCCTGCGCATTGCCGATGCCCAGCGGCAGGCCGGCCATGGCGAAGCGGCCACTGGTGTAGTGGCCCTCGAGCGGCAGCGCGGTCGGCAGGCTGTTGTCGAGGTTGCGGAAGGGATTGGGCGGGAAGGCCAGCGTGGCGAGGAAGTCCTCGAAGGCCTGCATCTGCGCCGCGGTCAGCGTGGCGTCGTCGCCGAGCAGGCCGTGGAATGCCGGATTGAAGGCCTCGATGCCGGCGCGGTCGCCGCGCCAGTGGAAAGGCTCATGGCCGATGATGTCCTGCAGGGTCTGCGTGGTCATCGGGCCCTTCATCGCGTGGAAGTCCTGGCAGGGCGTGACGCCGAACGTGGTGCCGCAGTTCTGGTCGAAGCGCGCCGGCGGCTGCGACGGGTCGCCGAGGTCCCACGCCAGCCGGTCCATGCGCCCGTCGACATGGCAGGAGGCGCACGAGGCCTGGCCCAGGCCCGAGGTCAGGTGGGTGTCGTAGAGGAACGGACGGCCGGCGCGGATCGCGGCCGGCAGCGGATTGAAGGCCGCGACGCGCCCGAGTTCGCGCGCGCCATCGATGTCGATGCTCGAGAGCGTCGCATCGAAATGGTTCCAGGCGTAGAGCCGCCGCCGCGGCTCGTCCAGCGCCAGCGCGACCGGGCCGGCGCCGACCGCGATCGGCGCACCGACGCGGCGGCCTTGCGCGTCGATCGCGACCACGTTGTTGGACCCCATGCCAGCGACCCAGGCGCGCTGGCCGTCGGCGCGGTACACCAGCGCGCGCGGATCCCCCAGCGACAGCTCGCGCTCGGATTGCGGACGGATCGGTTGCGCGTAGTCGAGGTGCGGATTGAGGTCGGAAAGCGCCTTGCCGCCGCCGGGCGCCGGGTCCACGCGCGCGATCCGCACGCGCACGAAGTGGCTGTTGACGTTGGGCTCGAAGCGCACTTCATTGAGCCCTTCGGTGCCGACCACGCCAACCTCGCCACTGGCCGGGTTCACCGCCAGCGCCATGTTGATGTTCATCAGGCCGCTGGCATAGCGCACCGCGAGCGTGGCCGCATCGATGATCGCGAGGTCGCGGTCGGGCAGGTCCCAGCCCACGCGGCGCCCGGACGCGGCGGCCTGCGGGCCGGAGACCAGGGCGGTCCAGTCGCCGTTGTTGTCGTCGCGCCAGCGGCCATCGGCCTGCTTGCGCACGACCAGGCCGACCCTGGGCGGCGTGGCCGCGGCATTGAGCGCCGGATCGAAGGCGTTGCCACGATTGGGCGGCGGGTTGCGCCCACCGTACGGCCCGCGCGGGTCGCTGACCACGTTGGGCAGCGCCGCGGGCGAGTCGACCAGGCCGCCGGCCAGCAGGGTGGTGGCGTTGCCCGACTCGAAGATCGCGGCATACACGCTGCGCCCGTCGCGGCTGACCGCGAGCGCACGCGGATCCTCGGCGTCGATCGGCACCACGACCGGTACCCGCGCCAGGTCGGCAGGGTCGTACACCAGCACCTGGTTGGCCTGCGAGCAACTCACGAACGCGCGGCCGCCGGCGAAGACCACGTCGTGGGGCTCGTCGGCCGTGGCCAGGGTCGCGCGCACCCGCCGCCGCGCCACGTCGACCACGCTGACCGTATCGGAAACATGGTTGGCGACCCATAGCTCGCCGTCGTTGCGGAAACGCACCGCGACCGGATCGACGCCGACCACGACGTGTCCGGCCGCCACCGGTTCGCCGGCGCTGACGTCGTAGAACTGCACGCGGCCATCCGCGGTGTGGGCGACCGCCAGCAGCGCGCGATCGGGACTCAGGTCCAGCGCGTGGACCGGGTGGTTCTCCCAGTTCACGAATGGCAGGTCGGCGGCACCAGCGCTGAGCGCGAGGCCGGCAAGCAGCAGGGCAGTGGTTGTACGCGACATCGGTCCGGGTCGGTTCGCTGGTGCAGGGCGCAGGGTACGGCAAGCGCCCGATGGCGCAAGCTGCCGCCGCCGGACGGGCCCGGTTGTGCGGCCCGGTGGTCGTGCCGCTCTCCCTGGAACGCACCCGCCTGCGATCGGATGACGCGAGGCCTGCGCTGGCCCGGTCGGCGCCAGGCAGCCGTGGGGTGCCTCGACGCGGGCGTGGGATGCGCCGCAGTGGGACAATCGGGCGCGCCATCGGCGCCGAGGGGAATCCGCATGCGCGATCGCGCCGACATGGCCCGCCGGGTGCTGGCCGCGATGGACCTCACCAGCCTGGGCGAGGACGACGGTCCCGAGGTGGCGCGCGCGCTGTGCGCCGCGGCGCGCACTCGTCACGGCGCGCCCGCCGCGATCTGCGTCTATCCCGAACTGGTCGCGACCGCGCGCGAGTCGCTGGCCGCGCTGGGCCTAGCCCACGTGGCGGTGGCTAGCGTGGCCAATTTTCCCGACGGCGGCAGCGATGCCGATCGCGCGGTGCGCGAAGTGCGCCGCGCGCTCGCGGCGGGCGCCGACGAGGTCGACGTGGTGTTCCCCTATCGCGCGCTCATGGCCGGCGACAGCGCCAGCGGCGCGACGCTGCTGGCACGCTGCCGCGAGCTGCGTGGCGGTCGTTACGGGCTCAAGGCGATCCTCGAGACCGGCGTGCTGGCGGATCCGGCGCTGATCGCGCGCGCCAGCGCGATCGCGATCGAGGCCGGCGCGGACTTCATCAAGACCTCGACCGGCAAGGTCGCGGTCAACGCCACGCCGGAGGCCGCCGCGACCATGCTGCGCGCGATCCGCGAGCACGGTGGCCGTTGCGGCTTCAAGGCCGCCGGGGGCATTCGCACCCTCGACGAGGCAGCGGTCTACCTCGACCTGGCCGACGCCATCCTCGGTCCGGGGTGGGCCGGGCCGCAGCGCTTCCGCATCGGCGCCAGCCGGCTGCTGGCCGAAATCCAATCGGTGCTGGATCCCGGCTCCGCGCCACCGCCGGGCTGAGCGCAAGCCCGGCTTGCCATCCGGCAACGGCCCTCGGGGCGCCACTGGCGATGCTCGCGACCCCATGGCGATCGCCGCTACGCTCGGGTGGTTGCTCCCGACCCGGGCGGATTGCGTGAGCCAGAATCCCTACGCATCGCTGTGGACCCTCGATCCGGCGGTGACCTACCTCAACCACGGTTCCTTCGGCGCCTGCCCGCGTGCCGTGCTCGAGGTCCAGGCGGGCCTGCGCGCGCGCATGGAGCGCGAGCCGATGGATTTCCTGGTGCGCGACTTGCCCGCGTTGACCGCGCAGGCGCGGGCCGAAACGGCGCGGTTCCTCGGCGCCGATCCGGCCGACCTCGCTTTCCTCGCCAATGCCACCGCCGGCATCAATGCCGTGCTGCGCTCGCTGCCCTTCGGGCCGGGCGACGAGCTCCTCACCACCAGCCACGTGTACGCCGCGTGCCTGAAGACCCTGCGTTACGTGGCGGCACGCAGCGGCGCGCGCGTGGTGGTGGCGCCGGTTCCGTTCCCGCTCGCGGGCGAGGACGAAATCGTCGCGCCGCTGCTGGCCGCAGTCACGCCGCGCACGCGCCTTGCGTTGATCGACCACGTGAGCAGCCCGACCGCGCTGGTGTTCCCGGTCCAGCGGCTGGTGGGCGAACTGCAGGCGCGTGGCGTCGACGTGCTGGTCGATGGCGCGCATGCCCCTGGCATGGTGCCGCTGGCGCTCGATGCGATCGGCGCCGCCTACAGCGTCGGCAATGCGCACAAGTGGTTGTGCGCGCCCAAGGGCGCGGCCTATCTGCACGTGCGCCGCGACCGCCAGGCCGCGATCCATCCCGGCGTGATCAGCCACGGCCACGAACCCGACCAGCCCGGCGCGCGCTTCCTGGCCGAATTCGACTGGACCGGGACCGCCGATCCGAGCGCGTGGTTGTCGATCCCCGCGTGCCTGCGCCAGCTCGGCACGCTGCTGGACGGCGGCTGGCCCGCGCTGATGGCGCGCAACCGCGAACTGGCGCTGGCCGCGCGGGCGTTATTGTGCGAGACCCTGCAGGTTCCGTTGCCGGCGCCGGCATCGATGATCGGGTCCATCGCCTCGGTACCGCTGCCGCAAGCAGCCGCGGACTCGCCGGTCGCGCGCCTGGACCATGAAACGCTGATGGGCTGGTTCCGCGCGCGCGGCGTCGAGACCTGGCTCTACCCCTGGCCCTGCGCGGGCGGAAAACTGATCCGGGTTTCGGCCCAGCTCTACAACGAACTGCCCGACTATCGGCGCCTGGCCGGCCTGTTGCGCGAGGCGATGGGTGGCTGAACCGGATCGCCATGCGCCGATCGAGGCGCGCCTGGGCACCTTCGACACCTCGATGGTGGTGGTGAGCCTGGTCATCGGCATCGGCATCTTCCGCACGCCGGCGATCGTCGCGCAGGAAGCCGGCAGCGCGTTCCTGTTCCATGCCGCGTGGATCATTGGTGGGCTGATCAGCCTGATGGGCGCGCTGACCTTTGCCGAGATCGGCTCACGCCATCCGCGCGCGGGCGGCTACTACCGCGTGGTCGCCGATGCCTACCATCCCATGCTGGCCTTCATGCTCAACTGGGCGCAGGCGCTGATGCAGGGCGCGGGCGCCGCCGGCGTTGCCTTCATCGGGGCCGACTACCTCCTCCCGCTGCTCGGGCCCGTGGGCGCGGGCCTCTCGCCGCTGGCGCTGGCCTGCACCTTGATGCTTTCGTTGCTGGTGCTCAATGCGCTCGGCATCCGGGTCGGCTCGCGCACCCAGAACGTGCTGTCGCTGCTCAAGATCCTGCTGATCGCAGGCCTCGCCGCCGCCGCGCTGCTGCTCGCGCCGCGCGCGGCGGCACCGGCCGTGGCGGCGGTGCCGGCGGGCGGGTCCTTCGCGCTGCTCGGCGCCTTGATCCCGGTGTTCTACGCCTACGGCGGCTACCACATGACGATGAACCTGGGCGCCGACGTGCGCGATGCGCGGCGGCGCCTGCCGCTGGCGATCGCCGGCGGCATGGCGATCGTGGTCGCGCTGTACCTCCTGATCAACCTGGGCTATGTGCGAGCACTGGGCATCGAGGGCGTTGCGGGATCGGAGCTCGTGGCTGCCGCGCTCGCACGCGCCAGCTTCGGCGACGCCGGCGCGACCGTGGTCTCGATCGCGATCTTCCTCTCCGCCGCCGGTTTCGTGAACGCCACCATCCTGCAGATGCCGCGCAGCTACTACGCAATGGCCGAGGACGGCGTGCTGCCGCGCGCTTTCCTCAAGGTCGATCCGCGCACCCAGGTGCAGCCGGCCGGCCTGTGGTTCTTCGGCCTCACCATGCTCGCGCCGGCCTTCATGCTGGGCTCCTTCGAGCAGCTGCTGAACTACATCATCTTCACCGACGCGATCACGCTGGTGGTGGTGGCCTCGACCGTGTTCGTGCTGCGCCGGCGCGGCGCTGGCGGCGAGGGCGCTTTCCGCATGCCGCTGTATCCGCTGGTGCCGTTGCTGTACCTGGTCTGCCTCGCGGCGGCCGCGGCGTGGATCTTCGCCACGCAGACGCCGCTGGCCGTGGCGGGCCTGGTCCTGCTGGCAACCGGGGCACCGCTGTACGCGCTGGGACGGCGGATCAGCCGCTGAGTGGTGGCGCCTTCGGTTCCGCTCTTGTGTTCTCGTATGGCATCCTCGCCAAACTGATCGGAGCCATCGCCATGAAGCACCGTCTCCTTGCCGGGCCTGGCCTGCTGCTGGCACTGGCCGCCGGTCTTGCCGCCGGCATCGCCGGCGCCACCGAGATCCGCATCCGTTCCGACGAATGGCTGCCCTACAACGGTCCGTCGACGCTCAAGCCGCCGGGCTACATGATCGAACTGGCGCAACAGATCGCCGCCGCCAACGGCCACACGATCGAGTATTCGCACCTGCCCTGGGACGATGCCATCGCCGCGGTGCGCGCGGGGACCTACGACTGCGTGGTCGGCGCCATGATCTCGGACGCCGAAGGATTCGCATTCCCGGCCACGCCCTGGGGCCGTTCGGACAACCAGTTCTTCGTGCTCGAGGGCAACACCTGGCGCTACGACGGGATCGACAGCCTTGCATCGGTGCGGCTGGCCGTGATCGAGGGCTACTCCTACGGCGACGAGATCGACGCCTACATCGAGGAGCACAAGGACGACCCGGCGCGCATCCAGGTGGTGTCGAGCCAGGGTCGCGCGGTGATCAATGCGATCTCGCGCATCATCACCCGCAAGGTCGACGCGATGATCGAGGACGGCAACGTCGCCAACAGCGCGATCGGCCGCCTGCAGCTCACCGGGCGCGTCATCCCGGTCGGCAGCGCGGCCGAGGTCAACGACATCTACATCGCCTGCACCCCGGCCGATCCGCGCGGCAAGGTCTATGCCGACATGTTCTCGGCCGGCATCGACCAGCTGCGGGCCTCGGGTGAGCTTGACGCCATCCTGGGCAGGTACTCGCTCAGCGACTGGAAGGTACCCGGCGGTCCCGAACAGGGCGGGGCGGGGCCGGACCGCTAGCCGTGCATCCCATGGGCGATTCACCGATCCGGATGCTGGCGCGCATGGCGGTGCTGGCAGCACTGCTCGTGGCGCAAGGGCCAGTGGCGGCGTCGCCGGCGCCGAATACCGGCGACGCGGTTTACATCGTGGTGCGCCACGCGCAGAAGGCGAGCGGCGATGATCCGCTCTTGACGCCCGAAGGCGAGGCCCACGCGCAGGCCCTGGCCGCAGCGCTCGCCGACGCCGGCGTCACGGCGATCTACGCCACGCCCTATCGCCGCACGCAGGCCACGGCGGCGCCGCTGGCGGCGCGCACCGGCATCGAGGTGACGCATTACGAACCCGGAGATGCCGAGGCGACCGCGGCGGCGATCCGCGCCAGGCACCCGCACGGGACCGTGCTGGTGGTCGGCCACAGCAACACCGTGCCGGAACTGGTCGAGGCCTTCGCCGGAATCGCCCTGCCGCCGATGCCCGAGACCGACTATTCGCGCCTGTACGTGATCGCGGCCGGTGCCGACGGTCGTGCGCGACTGTTGCGCCTGTCGATGCCGTAGAGGCCATCGCCCGCAGAGGGGGCTCCTGCAAGGCCGGCTCTGCAGGAGCCCGCTCTGCGGGCGATAGGCGTCGGTCGCGGCTGAAGCCGCTCCCACAGGGGGAAGGAATTCGCGGGCTGCGTTGCCGGCTCAGGCTGGTCGGCGCGTGTCCACGATCAATTCGGGTCGCAGTGCGGCGATGCTGCGCGCGCCGGCCTGGGCCATCGCGATCGACAGTTCGCGACGCAGCAAGTCGAGCACGGCTTCGACGCCGGCCTGTCCGAACGCGGCCAGTCCCCATGCGTACGGCCGGCCGATGCAGACCGCATTCGCCCCCAGCGCCAGCGCCTTGAGGATGTCGCTGCCGCGGCGGAAGCCGCCGTCGACCAGCAGCGGCACGCGGCCACGCACGGCGCGCGCGACTTCGACCAGGCTGTCGATGCTGCCGCGGCCGCTGTCTTCGGCGCGACCGCCGTGGTTGGAGACCACGATGCCGTCGACGCCATGCTGGATCGCCAGTTCGGCGTCGACGCCGCTGACCAGGCCCTTGAGCAGCAGCTTGCGCGGCCAGATTTCCCGCAGCCGTGCCACGTAGTCCCAGCTGATATCGGGTGGCGTCAGGTCTCGCACCGCCGTCACGTCGATGTCGCGGAACATCGGCTTGCGCATCGCCTGCGCCAGCGAGGTCACCGGATCGTCCTGGTGGCAGGTCTTGCAGTCGCGCGTATCCAGGCGGCGCCAGCGCCGCAGCGCGACGCGGTTCGAGCCGCCGACCAGGTCCACGGTGAGCACCAGTGCCGGGCATTGCGCGGCGCGCGCGCGGGCGACCAGGGCCTTGGTCACGTCCCACTGGTCGGTGGGATAGAGCTGGTACCAGACCGGCGTGCCGCGCGCGCGATTGACGTCCTCGACTGCGGTCGAACTCAAGGTCGAGAGCAGCTGCAGGTGTTTGCGCGTGCCGGCGGCGCGTGCCGTGGCCAGTTCGCCCTCGGGATCGAAGGCGCGCTGGCTGGCGAGCGGCGAGAGCACGATCGGCGTTTCCCAGCGAGTGCCCAGCAGCGACACCGAGAGGTCGAGGTCGCGCACGTCGACCATGCGCCGCACGCGCAGCGCGTAGTGCGCCAACGCCTCGCGGTTGGCCTGCAAGGTCGCGTCGCCGTCGACGCCGGTGGACAGGTAGCCCCAATGCGCGGGGGGCAACCGGGCCCGGGCGATCGCCTCGAAGTCGAACACGTCGATGGCATCGGCGGCAGACTGCACCAGGTAGGGTTCATTGCCCGCGGCGGGCGCGCCGGCCCAGCTTCGCGCGCTGGCGGTCGCGAGCGGACTGGCCAGCAGGAATTGCAGAAAGCGTCGCCGTGCAAGGCTGGGGTCTGCCATCGCGCGCCTCCTCGCTGGCCACATGGATCCACGGTGCCGCGAGTATTGCGATCGGAGCGCGGCGCGGCAAGCGCGCCGGCTACTCGCGAACGAGGGTGCGGGGCGAACTCGCGATCTCCATGGAGCCGGCCGTCGATGGCAGGATCATGGTGCGTTCGACAGCGCCCGGACCTCGTCGTCCTCGCCGGTGAGCTGCCAGCGGATCAGCGACATCGGGATGAGGCCGGCGTCGTCGACCTCGGCGAAGAATCCGCGCATCGTGAAGGCCTCGCCCTGCTGGCGCGCGCGTTCCATCAGCAGGCGCTCGATCTGGTACTTGCCCACGACATAGCTGGTGCCGTAGCCCGGCTGGCGCAGGTACAGCTGCTGTTCGAAACCCAGCAGGTCGAGATCCTCGCGCATCCAGCCGCGCGGCGTCCACGCGACGTGGAAGTCGGCGGCCTGCTTCATCGTGAAGTCGTTGGCGTGCGCGTAGAGCGAACCCAGGCCGCGCGCGGCGCGCTGCGCCAGCATGATCCACACGATCTCGCGCGCGCGTGGCTGCGCGTCGTAGAGGCCGGCGTGCATCATCATCTCCTCCATCCCGGTGGCCATGCCCTCGGCGCGGCTGTCCCAGATGTTGTAGAGCAGCGGGCCGCGGCGCAGCGGACTGGCGTGGGGTTTCTCGCGCATCCGCGCCAGGTCCCACCAGTGGTAGAAGTGCGTGTACAGCGTCAGCGGCTCGCGGTGGGTGGCCATGGCGAAGAAGTTGCGCTGGTCTTCGGCCACGAACTCGCCGATGCGCGCGCGCATGGCCGGGTCCATCCAGGGCTCGATCGCGAGGATGTCCTTCGCGGCGAGGAAACCGAGGTAACGGGTCATCGCGGCGTTGCCGCGCTGCTGGTATTCCTGTGCGGTCGCGATCACCGGCATCTGCGGCAGCTCGCGGTTGCGCTGTTCCTCCAGGCGCAGTGACGCATGCGCGCGCGCCAGCTCGCGCTGCAGCAGTTCGACCTGCTGTTCCCACGACAGCGGCACCAGGTGCACGTGGCGCTGGTACCAGGTGTAGTTGTCCTTGCCCACGCCCGAGGGGCCGGTCTTCGACGGCGCCTGCTCCTCGAGCCAGGCCACGAAGTCGCGCGTCGCCACCAGCGCATCGCGGCGGGCGCGTTCAAGTCCGGCGCCCGCGCCGGCGATGCGCTGTTCGAGGTCGACCAGCGCCTGGGCCTGCTGGCGCAGGTTGCCGATGCCCGAGACCCACAGGTCGCGCGCGTTGCCGGTCAGGTTCACGCGGGCCTGGCGCAGCAGCGGTGGGATCACGGCGAGCCCCCGCGCCAACTCGCGAGCTGCCGCCTCCGAAAGCGGGAACTCGTAGGTCCACAACTCGACCAGCCCGTAGTGTGTCGGGCCCTCGTGCGCCGGCGTGTCGCTCTGCTCGGTCCAGACCGTGGCGTAGTAGGCCGGATCGCGCACCCATGGCTGCAGCACCCGATGGTTGAAGTCCAGGCCGTGCATCTCGGCGCGCAGCAGTTCGTAGTCGACCCGCTCCGCCACTGGCCAGCCGCTGGTGCCTATCGCCGCCAGGCGCGCCTGGTAGTCCTCGAGCGCGGCGTGCTGGCGCGCCATCGCGGACGCGCCGTAGTCGGGCGCGCCATCGCGCAGCGTCGGTTGCTCGAAGGCGCGCCAGTCGGCGAAGAGCGACTCAAGATCGGCGTAACCCTTCATTCTGTCCACTCCCGGTTGCGGAGCCGTCGTCGCCGACCCGGGATGCAGGGCCAGCATCGATGCGAAAATCAGGACCGCGATCGCGTTGCGCATCACGGCTTGACCAGGTCGCCGTACGAATCCGGCCGCCGGTCGCGGTAGAACTGCCAGGTGTTGCGGACCTCGCGGATGCGGTCGAGGTCGATCTCGGCGCTGATGAGCTCGTCGCGGTCGCGCGAGCCGGTGGCGAGGAACTGGCCGCGCGGGTCGCAGAAATAGCTCTGGCCGTAGAACTCGCCGATGTTCCACGGCGCCTCGGTGCCGACGCGGTTGATGGCGCCGACGAAGTAGGCGTTGGCGACCGCGTGCGCGGGCTGTTCGAGTTTCCACAGGTACTCGGACAGCCCGGCCACGGTGGCGGAAGGGTTGAACACGATCTCGGCGCCGTTGAGCCCCAGCGCGCGCGCGCCTTCGGGGAAGTGGCGGTCGTAGCAGATGTACACGCCGACCTTGCCGTACGCCGTATCGAACACCGGATAGCCGAGGTTGCCGGGGCGGAAGTAGAACTTCTCCCAGAAGCCCGGCGCGCAATGCGGGATGTGGTTCTTGCGGTACTTGCCCAGGTACCTGCCGTCGGCATCGATCACGGCCGCGGTGTTGTAGTAGATGCCGGTGCCGTCGACCTCGTAGATCGGCACCACGATCACCATGCGGTACCTCTTGGCCTGTTCCTGCATGAGCCGCACCGTGGGTCCGTCCGGGATGGCCTCGACCGCCTCGTACCAGCGCGGGTTCTGCTCGGCGCAGAAGTACGGGCCGGTGAAGATTTCCTGCATGCACAGCACCTGCACGCCCTGGCGTCCTGCCTGTTCGATGTAGCGCAGGGTCTTCTCGATATTGGCCTGGCGGATGGTCTCGATCGATTCATCGACGGCGCAGGCCATCGAGGCCTGGATCAGTCCGCACTGGATTTGCCGCGGCATGGGAACTCCTCGGTGATGCGCCTGCCCGCGATCATCGCCCAGGGCGACGCCCGCTGACTACCGGCACGAACCAGACCGCGTAGTCGTCCGGGTTGCGCACGCTGGCGATGACCTGGTCGAAATGGGCCTGGAACTGCGCCAGAGACAGATGCGAATGCTCGGCCAGGGCCTGCGCATAGCCGTCGCGCCAGGCGACCAGGATCTGCGCGAACACCTCGCGCGACACCCGCAGGGTGTCCACGATCGCGTAGTCGACCCGCAATTCCTCCAGGCCCAGCCGCCGCAGCAGCGACCAGGTCTTGCGCCCGATGCGCGCGTCGGTGCCGGTGCGCCCGGTGTAGTTGACCGGGCCTTCGCGCCACAGCACGTCGGGGTCGAGCGGACCCGACATCATGTGCAGCATGGCGTAGTCCTCGGACAGCACGTGCACCCAGCCCCCCGGCCGCGCAACCCGCACCAGTTCGGCCAGCAGCCGCTCGGGAGCGGGCACGGCCTGGGTCACGTGGCGACACGCCACCAGGTCGAAGCTGCAGTCGGGGAACGCCAGGTGGAAGGCATCGCCCTGGACGAAGTCCAGTCGTGCCGCGAGGGCCGGATGGCGCTGGCGCGCGGTCTCCAGCGAGGCCTCGATCAGGTCGACGCCGGTGACGTGGACGCCTGCTTCCAGTGCCGCCACGCGCGCGGCGAACTCGCCGGTGCCGCAACCCGCGTCGAGCACGCGACTGCCGGGGCCCAGCCCGTAGCGTTCGAGCAGCGGGCGCTCCTGCGGCCAGATCGCCTCGGCCTGCGCCGCGAGCGTGCGCACCATCGACTCGTCGGCCATCTGCCGCGCCTGCGGATTGCGCGGGTCCGCGGGCGCGCTCATCGGATATGGCTCAGGGCGTGATGCTGGTCCATGCGGGATCGTCGTTGACCATGAGGGTGAGGAAGGCTTCGAGCGAGACCCCGCCGCTGCTCAGCGCCGGGTTGGTGAACAGCACGTGGGAGGGGCCGGTGGCGATGAAATAGCGCTTGCTCGCGAACGGGTCGAAGTGGATGGCCAGGAGCTGGTTGAGACCGGTGGTGAAGGTCGGCTGGGAGATCCGGTAGAACCCCGCGATGGTCGAGTCCGGCCGGAAGCTCGGCAGCGTACCGCGCTTGTTCGGCAGGGTGCTCGCATAGTACGTGTAGATGTTCGCGAGCCCGCTCGTACATGCGGTGCATCCGGCCGGCAGCGTGGCCGCGAGGTTCCAGTTGGCCGCGCGCGCCACTTCGTTGGGATCGCTGGGGGCGACGATGCTGGCCGGCATCAGCGCGCCCGAATCGTGCCGTCGGCATGGATCGGATCGGGGTCGCCGGCCCTCGCTGCGGGCGCGATGGCGAGGCCAGCCAGCAGGGTTGCGCAAGCGGCCCGCACGGGCCAGCGGCGGCGGATGGCGATCGTACGCATGGGGATGCCCTCCCGGTTTGCGCGCGCCAATCTACACCCGGTCGACAGGCAGTCAGTGGTCTCCGTCCCGGCCGCGCACGTTGCCGGACCGCGCCGGCTTCAGCGGAATCCGCGCAAGGGCAAGGCAGCGTCGCGTTGCAGCCAGTTGCTGGCGGCATAGGTACTGCGGCCATCGGTGGCATGCAGCGAATAGGCGTGGCGCGAATGCGCCGAGCGGTTGGGCGCGCTGTAGTGCGGCAGCAGCCCGTGGAAGCACACCAGCGTGCCGGCCGCGACCGGCAGCGCATGTGCCGTTCCTGCGCCGGGCCATGGCGTCTCGTCGATGCGCAACTTGCGCACCACATCGCCCTCGCGCACGAAGCGCTCGCGCAATGGCCCGCGATGGCCGCCGGGCTCCACCCACAGGCAGCCGTTGTCCAGCGTGGCGTCCTCGAGCGCGAACCAGAAGGTGGTAACGCTGACCGGATCGGTATGGAAAAAGGTCGCGTCCTGGTGCCAGCCGACCTCGCCGCCGATGCCGGGTTGCTTGAAGATGTACATCGATTGCCACAGCAGCGGCTCGGCCAGACCCAGGTCCGCCGCGAGCTGCGCCAGCGCCGGCCCGCGCGAGAAGCGGTCGAACACCGGGTCGCGATCGTGCAGCGCATGGCCGATCTTGTTGATCGACAAGGCCTTGGCCTGGCGCAACTGGCCGTCGGCGCCGAAGGCCTCCTCCTCGAAGAAGCAGCGCACCTGGTCGGCGGAGCCAAGGAAGTACGCGTCGGTCACGCTGGCCTGTTCGCGCGTGCTGAAGATGCTGCGCTGCGCCTGCGCGTCGAAGTCCTCGACGATCGCCAGCGCGCGCTCGCGCACGCTGGCGATCTCGGCCGCCGACTTGAAGCCCTCGATGACGAGGTAACCCTGGTCGCGGTACCGCCTGGCCTGGATGGGGTCAAGCATGGATTGCCCAGTCGGTTGCGGGTTGCGCGCTACCCGCGCGGCGTCATCGAGGCGCTACTTTGCAGCCGGCGGCGCACGCTGCCCCTGGTTTCAGGCCAGTGCCTTGGCCTTGAGGCGTGCGAACTCCTCCGCGCTGATCGCGCCGCTGTCGAGCAACGCCTTGGCCTCGGCGATGTGTCCCGCCGGGGACTTGCCGGCCACGCCGCGGATGTAGGCGTCGGTGTCGGCCTTGGCGCGGTGCATGGCGTCGCGCTGGCGCTCGGCCATGCCGCGGCCGCGCACGAAGATGTAGACCAGCGCGGTCACGAGCGGCAGGAACAGCAGGAAGATGATCCAGATCGCCTTGGCCAGGCCGCCCACGTCGGGATCCCGCATGAGGTCGGACACGACCTGGAACAGCACGATCAGATAGGCGATGAAGATGAAGGTCGACAGCGCCAGCCAGATCATTTCCTTGAGCGGCATCATGCGGGAATCCTTTGGGGGGGCAGGGAGGGGGCGCAGTCCGGGTCGGCTGGCCGGGAAGCCGGCGCAGCGCCGCGGTGCGTGTCGACACGCGCCTGAACGCCGCGGGTTGCGCTGGCATGGTACGCCATGCGCCGCCAGGCGTGCCACATGCGGTCCGGCACGGGCCGGTGGTTGCGGCGGATCGCTGTCCGTGGCTGACTATGCGTCCGGGAACCGTCGCATGCGGCGGTCCGATCCCTGCACGATACCTACCGACGGAGTCTCCCCCATGCCGCGCCTGCCCCTGCCGAACTCCGTCGCCACGGCGATCGCCGTGCTTGCCATCACGGCGCTGGGCGCCTGCACGGGAACCGGGGAGACGCGCGAACCCGGCGCCGATCGCACCCGCGTGACCTACCGCTGCAGCGACCGCCAGGTCATCCGGGTGCTCTACGACTACACCACGCCCTCGGCGCCGGTGGCGCGCGTGGTGGTCAAGGGCCAGACCTTCGAGATGCGCAGCATCCGCTCGCAGCCCGGCTCGGCGCGCTATTCGACCGAATCCGGCTTGCGTCCCGACCATGGATTGCAGTGGTGGACGCGTGGCGACCAGGCGACCTTGAGCGAGATGCTGCTCGGCCCCGGCGCGCCGGAACCGACTCGCATCGCGTCCTGCGTGATCTCGCGCAACCTCTAGGCGATCGCGGGCGGCGCGGCCTTGGGCGCTGGACGCAGACCCTCGAGCCCGTGGCCCGCGGGGCCCAGTTCACGCTGGCGCAGCAGGACCGCGAACACCACGCCGGCCAGCGCCAGCAGCCCGAACATCAACAGCATCGGCGTGTAACCCGCCGGGTTCGCCGCGCCCGCGCCGTTGGCATCGTTGAGCCAGCCGGCGCCAAGGTTGGCCAGCATCATGCCCACGTTCTCCAGCAGGGTCATGAGGCCGAAGGCCGTGCCCAGCCGCGCGGCCGGCGACAGGTACGCAATCGCCGGCCACAGCACCGCCGGCACCAGCGAGAACGAGATCCCGATCAGGATGGTCGGGATCCACAGGCTGGCGTCGCTCCAGGCCAGGAGCGGGAATACCGCCACCAGCAAGGCCGAACCCACGATCAGGGCCAGCGCCCGTCCGCCGACGCGATCGACCAGCAGTCCGAACAGCGGGGTGGCGACGATCGCCGCGAGGTAGACCACGCCGTTGATCGAGCCGGCCTCCTGCAGGCTGAGCTCGTGCGCATGCTGGAAATACTTGATCGCGAAGGTGCTGCGGAACGGGAAGATCACGGAATAGAAGGCGACGCAGATGCCGGCCACGTACCAGTACGAGCGGTCGAAGCGCAGCAGGTCGCGCCACACGATACGGCCGGTCGGCGGCAGCGCGGCGAGTTCGTAGCGGCGCGCCGCCGTGCGCTCCACGCTGTGGTACGTCAGCGCCGCCACCAGCGCCATCGCGACCATGCTGGCTGCGAGCCACAGCGGCGCCTGCCAGCCGCTGTCGTAGAGCGGCTTGGCCCAGGTGGTGGACATGTCGGCGCTGTACGACCCCATGCGCGCGATCGAGATGTTGATCCCGAAGGCGAAGCCCAGCTCGCGCCCGGCGAACCATTGCCCCAGCAGCGTGGTGATCGCCACGATCATCGACTCGGCGCCGAGGCCGAAGACCAGTCGCCCGGTCGCCATGACCGGGAACGCCGGCGAGATCGCGGTGAGGATGGCACCGACCAGGCAGATGGCAGTGAAGATCACGACCGCCCGGCGCGCGCCGAGGCGGTCGACGACTACGCCGCCCACCAGCACCATCGCCACGTTGGGCAGGCTGTAGATCGCGTTGAGCATGCCCAGTTGCGTGTCGGTATAGCCCAGCAGGCGCTGCAGGTTGTCGGCCAGCGGCCCGATCGCGTCGTAGGCGTAGTAGTTGCCGAACAGCGCCAGGCTGACCAGCACCAGCACCAGCCAACGCAGTCCCGCGGGCGGTGGCGGCCGTAGCGCGCGCGAAACGGGCTCGGGGCTGAGGCTTGCGGCGGGCATGGAAACGTTTCGCGGATGCGTGCCGGATCGTAACCCGAACGCACCCGACCACGGGTGCCGGATGGATTGGCGTACCTGGGTGCCGAACCACGGTAGCCGGGAGCCACGCATGGACTACGCAGCCACGACCACACCCACCAGCAGCCCCGGCCTGCGCCAGCGCGATGCGTCGGCCGCCATCGAATGGCGGTACCAGGTCCTCGGTTTCACCTCGTAACTCGATCAATCCCGATCGATGCGCGAAGTCCGCCGCGTATCCGGCATGAACAGGTAAACCAGCAGCGAACACGCGATGCACGCGGTGACATACCAGTAGAACCCGCTCTCATTGCCGGCCTGCTTGAACCACAGCGCGACATATTCCGCGGTGCCGCCGAACACCGATACCGTGATCGCATACGGCAAACCCACGCCCAGCGCGCGCACCTCGACCGGAAACAGCTCGGCCTTCACGACCGCATTGATCGAGGAATAGCCGCTCACGATCACCAGCGCCAGCATGATCAGCGCAAAGGCCTGCAGCGGTGCCTGCGCGCCGGCCAGCCGCGACAGGATCGGCACCGTGCCCAGCGTCCCCGCGATACCGAACGCGATCAGGATCGGGCGCCGCCCGATGCGATCCGACAGCGCGCCGACCAGCGGCTGCAGCAGCATGAATCCGACCAGCGATCCCGCCGAGACCAGGGTCGCGGTGTCGCGCGCGAAACCCACCGTATTGACCAGGAACTTCTGCATGTACGTGGTGAAGGTGTAGAAGGCCAGCGTGCCGCCCATGGTCAGGCCGGCGACGATCGCGAGTTCGCGCGGATGGCGCAGCAGTTCGCGCAGCTGGCCACGGCGCTTGTCGCCGCGCGCCTGCAGCTGCGCGAAGGATTCGGTCTCGACCATGGTGCGGCGCAGCCACAACGCGCCCAGCGCACCGAACGCGCCGATGACGAAGGGAATGCGCCAGCCCCACTGGTGCAACTGCGCCGGCGTGAGCAGCCATTGCTGCAGCACGATCAGCACCAGTAGCGCGAGCAACTGCCCGCAGATGTTGGTGACATAGAGCCAGCTCGACCAGAAGCCGCGCCACTCGCGCGTGGCGACCTCGCTCATGTAGGTGGCGGAGGTCCCGTATTCGCCACCTACGCTCAGCCCCTGCAGTAGTCGCGCCACGACCAGCATCACCGGCGCCGCCACCCCGATGGTGGCGTAGCCCGGCGTGACCGCGATGATCAGCGAGCCCGCGCACATCAACAGCACCGACAGCACCAGTGCCGCCTTGCGCCCACGCCGGTCCGCATAGGCGCCGAGCAGCCAGCCGCCCAGCGGACGCATCAGGAACCCGACCGCGAACACCGCCGCGGTGCTCAGGAGCTGGGCGGTGAGATCGCCCGCGGGAAAGAACGCCGGCGCGAAGTACAGCGCGAAGGCCGCGTAGGCGTACCAGTCGTACCACTCGATCAGGTTGCCGATCGAGCCGCCGACGATCGAGCGCAAGCGCGCGGCGGGGCTCAGCGCGGCGGCGACCGCGAGCGGCCCGCTCATTCGAGCGCAGGCCAGCCGCTGGCGTCGAGGGTTTCGCGATAGGCGTGCCAGGTGGCATAGGCCAGCCACGGCATCACGACCACCAGGCCAAGGAACGCGGTCAGGAATCCGAGCGCGGTCAGCAGCACGATCAGCAGCGCCCACAGCAGCATGACCGGCTTGTTGCGCAGCACCGCATTGATGCTCGAGACGCAGGCCGTGACCATGTCCACGTCGCGGTCGGCGATCATCGGCAGCGATACCGCGGCGGTGGCGAAAGTCAGCGCCGCGAACACCGAGCCCACGGCCGAACCGACGGCGAGGAACTCGAACAGCCCGCCCAGGTTGCCCGCTTGCAGCGGCAGGAACGCGTTGACCATCATCCCGGCGCGCGACCACAGCAGCAGGATCACCAGTTGCGCCAGCGCGAACACGCCCGCCTGGCCCACCACGCGGCGCGCCAGGGTGAAGGAGTGGCGCAGCGTCGGCCGGCGACCCGCGCCCAGCTCGCGACTGACGCAGTAGAGCCCGACCGCGATCAGCGGCGCCACGAACACGAAGCCCGAGAGCAGGGCCGCCAGCAGCGCGAAGCGGCCCAGCGACCACGCCAGCAGCGATAGTGCGACGCTCATCAGCATGATCGCGCCGCCGAAGACCAGGCTCAGCCCCGGCGCGCGCCGCAGGTCCTGCCAGCCCAGGCGCAGCCAGCGCCACGGTGCGTCGAGGCGCAACACGGCGCAGGGCACGACGAATGGACGTGCGGTCGCTGTTGGCGCGGGTTCGCGCAAGGGATCCATGCGGAGGCTTTCGAAGCGCGGATAGCGGCGAGCTTGCCACCTGCCGCCGTCACCGTCACCTGCGGGTCGGGGATCACGATCGGTGCAAGACGCGACCGTACCGGATCCTCGTCGTGGCCTCAGGTCCAGAGCCGCAACGGCAGCAAGCCCCAGGCCGCCAGCACCAGGGTCCATTGCCCGATGGCGAGCATCGCCAGCAGGTCGGCCCAGGCCCATGCACCGCGCGGCCGCTGGCGCAGGTGCCGGTAGAGTCCGAACGCCAGCGCCACTGGCAGTGCAGCGGTGGCCGCCGCGAGCAGCGCGCTCGCGGCCGTGAGATCCCCCAGTTGCAGGAACGACTGGCGCAGGAACAGCGGCACCGGCAGGGCGAGCGCGAGCACGGCAAGCCACGGAATGAAGAGCGGTTGCGCAACGCGCAGGCGTCGCGTGATCGCGCGTGCGGTGCCTGCGATCAGAACGTGGAGCACGCCGAGCACGCCACCGGCCAGGCTCAGCCAGAGCGGCGCCAGTTCGCGCAGGGATACCTGGCGGTAGCTCTGCGTGCCGCGGCTGATCGCGCGTGCCGCATCGGCCGGGGCCAGCAGCACATGCGAGGGCCACACGCGGTCGGGCGCCCGGTACAGGGCGCCGCCGGCGGGAGCCAGTGCCACCGTTGGCGACTGCAGCGGCGCGAAGCTCACTCCGTCCGCAGCCACCTGCAGGCGCGCCACGCCGAACAGCGTATCGAGGTACGCGAACTGGGCGAAGCGGTTCGGCGCGGGAACGTACCAGCCTGCCCACGCCGCGGGATCGATCGATGCCGCGGCGGGCGCATCCGGCGCCGGGGCCTCGACGCCCAGCGCCCGGATCAACTGCCGGTCGATGAGGTCGTAGTCCGCATCCTCGCTGTCGGTATTGACGGAGTAGAACCACGCGCGCTGCTGTTGCGGGTACAGGCACAGCATCGCCACGTAGCCGATGCCGTCGCCGCCATGGCAGCGCCCGACCACGCCGTGGCGGTCGCGGGTGGAAAGCCCGAGGCCATATCCGATCCGCAAGCCCGCCAGCGCCGCCTCGGTGCCGTGCGGAACGCCCATCGCGCCCAGCAACTCCGGATCGATGAAGGCCTGGCCGTCGATCCGCCCGTCGCCCATGAGGAAACGGGCGAAGCGCGCCATGTCGGCGGCGGTGGTGGTGAACTGGGTGGCCGGGCGCAGGTAGGTCGATACCGCGGCCTGGGCCTGTCCCCGCTCGAAGTGTCCGAGCGCCAGGCGCGGGTCGGCGTGCGGCCCGTCCTGGGTGACGAAGGCGAAGGTACTGTCGTCCATCGCCAGCGGCCGCAACAGTTGCTGGTCGAGGAAATGCTCGTAGCGTTCGCCGGTAACGGACTCGATCACCCGGCCGAGCAGTCCGTAGCCCATGTTCGAGTAGGAGAATCGCGTGCCGGGACGGCTGCGCACGCGTAGCAGCGCGCCATCGCCGGCATAGGCGCGCGCCAGCGGCGTGTCGGCCGTTGGTGCAAGGCTGAACACCTGCCACATGCGCGCGTCGTCGAGGCCGGCGGTGTGGTCGAGCAGGTGGCGCACGCGCACCGGATCGCTCGCGGACCAGGGATTGTCGATGGCGGCGTCCGGCAGCAGTTCGGACACCGAGGTGTCGAGGGCGAGCCGGCCCTCGCTCACCAGGCGCAGGATGCCGGTCGCGAGCAGGGTCTTGGCGATCGAGCCGACGTGGACCCGATCGTCCGGCGCCATGGGCTGGCCGTTACGTGCATCGCGCACGCCGGCCGCAGCGACCGTGGTCGCGCCATCCGCGCCGACCAGCGCCCACACCGCGCCCGTGAGCCCCTGTTCGGCGAGCGTGGTGGCCATCGCCGACTCCAGGCGGGTGTCGGCGTCTGCCGCGGAGGTCCCACCGGAAAGCGCGAGCAGCAGGGCAAGCGCCACGGCGCGCACGAACGCGACAGTGCTTGAATGACGCAGTGGGCCGCGTCGATGCGATGGCATGCCTGGACTGGAATCCCCGGATAGGCGACGCAGTTTGGGCCGTCGAGTGGATCCCTGCCCGTGGACAAAGTCACGTCGACGCAGGGACCTGTCGATCAGTCGGGCCGCAACTCGCGCGCACCGCGTGGGATTCCAGGGAAGCGCTAACATTGAGCGAATTGCCGACCGGGAGCGGGATCGATGGGTGCCGAGGGCGCGCAACCGCACCGCATCGTCATCGTGGGCGGTGGTACCGCGGGCTGGATGGCCGCGAGCCTGATGGCGAAGCGCTGGGCCGGCCGCGCCGTCGAGATCAGCGTGCTGGAGTCGCCCGAGATCGGCATCGTCGGCGTGGGCGAGGGCTCGACCCCGCAATTGCGTGGCTTCTTCGACGCGCTGGGCATCGCCGAAGCGGAATGGATGCCGCGCTGCAACGCGACCTACAAGACCGCGATCCAGTCGCGCGGCTGGTCGACGCGGCCGGGATTCGAGTCCTACTACCACCCCTTCAAGAACGACCTCGACGACCGCAGCGCGCCGGCGTACTACTTCAACACGGTCATGCGCCGGCGCGATGCCGACGTGCCCGCGCATCCCGACCGCTACTTCCTCAACACCGCGCTGGCGCAGCGCCGGCTGGCGCCGCTGCCGGCGCACCATTTCCCGTTCCGGGTCTTCTACGGCTACCACTTCGACGCCATGCTGATCGGCGCATTCCTGCGCGAGTGGTCCATGCGGCAGGGCGTGCGCCATCTCGAGGGCACGGTCACGCGGGTCGAGCAGGCCGAGAGCGGCGATATCGCCGCGCTCCACACCCACGACGGACGCCGGATCGAGGCCGAGTTCTTCCTCGACTGCACCGGCTTCCGCTCCTTGTTGCTGCAACAGACGCTCGGCGTGCCCTTCCTGCCTTTCGCCAGCAACCTGTTCAATGATTCGGCGGTGGCGATGCCCACGCCGCACGACGGCACGGGCATCGCGCCACAGACCACGGCGACGGCGTTGCGCTGCGGCTGGGCCTGGCGCATCCCGCTCACCAACCGGGTCGGCAACGGCTACGTCTACAGCTCACGCTACCTCGCGCGCGACGAGGCCGAGGCCGAACTGCGCGCGCACCTGGGCGTGGGCGATGCCGACGTGCCGGCACGCCACCTCGCCATGAAGGTGGGACGGGTGGACACGCCATGGGCGCGCAACTGCCTGGCGGTCGGGCTTTCACAGGGCTTCATCGAGCCGCTGGAGGCCACCGCATTGCACCTGGTGCAGGAAACCGTCGAGCGATTCATCGAGGCCTACGGCTCGGCTGGCTTCAGCGACCCAAATCGCGCGGCCTTCAACGCCGAGATCAACGGCCGCTTCGAGGGCGTGCGCGACTACATCGTGTGCCGCTACCGGGTGAACTCGCGCAGCGATACCGCGTACTGGCGCGATGCGGCGGGCCACGATGAACTTTCCGATTCGCTGCGCAGCCTGCTGCAGTGCTGGTACGCGGGCGAGGACCTGGTGGCCGAGATCGAGCGCCAGGGCATCGGCCAGTACTTCGGCGTGCTGTCGTGGCACTGCCTGCTGGGCGGCTACGGGGTTTATCCCGACGCGGCTCGCCTGCGTCTCCCCGGCGTGCGCGAGTTGCGCTTCGACCTCGCCAGGATCGACGACTTCATCCAGCGTTGCAGCCTGAATTTCCGCGCCCATGACGAAGTGCTGGCCGAACTGCGGCGGCCCTGAATCACGGCCGGATGGGTCGCGCAATCCCGACCCCTGGCCGGCGCCAGGCAACGGGAAATGCGTGAACCTGCCGGTTCCCGACCCACGGGCATCGGGTGTAGCGTCTGCAGCGATTCCGGCAGCGCTTGCCGCAACAACGCGACTTGCGCGAACATGCACCGACTCCCCATGCAGGAGCACGCCAACATGTTGATCCGATTCTTCGCGATTGCCGTTTTGTTCCTGTTGGCGCCCGCGGCGAATGCCCAACCGGCAGCGGCAGGCGCGGTCACCGCGGTACCGCCGCAAGCCGGCACCGAATTGCCGTTCAAGCCTTTCCGATATACCGGCAACGTCGGGCGCACCATCGCCGACAGCGACCCGCCGCAATTCCCGCAACCGGTGCGACCGCCCAAGGGCGCGCCCAATATCGTCTTCATCCTCATCGACGATGCCGGCTATGGCCAGTTCGGCACCTTCGGCGGGCAGATCCAGACGCCCGCGCTCGACCAGGTGGCGGCCGAAGGCCTGCGCTACACGCGCTTCCACACCACCGCGCTGTGTTCGCCGACGCGCGCCGCGCTCCTTACCGGGCGCAACCACCACGTCACCGGCAACGGCGTCATCACCGAGGCTGCGACCGGCTACGAGGGCTATACCGGCATGATCGGCAAGGATGTCGGCACCATCGCCGAGGTCCTGCGCCAGCATGGCTACGCGACCTCGTGGTTCGGCAAGAACCACAACACGCCGGACTGGGAAACCAGCCAGGCCGGGCCCTTCGACCGCTGGCCCAGCGGCCTGGGTTTCGACTATTTCTACGGCTTCATGGGCGGCGACATGGACCAGTTCCAGCCGACCCTGTTCGAGAACCACCAGCTGGTGCCGCGTTCGACCGATCCGGACTACATCCTGACCAAGGACCTGGTCGACAAGGCGATCGCGTGGTTGCGGCGGACGCGCTCGATCGATGCCGAAAAGCCGTATTTCCTTTACATGGCCACTGGCGCGACCCATGCGCCGCATCACGTGCGCCCCGAGTTCATCGCGCCCTTCAAAGGCCAGTTCGATGCCGGCTGGGACGTCTATCGCCAGCAGACCTTCGAGCGGCAGAAGCAGCTGGGCGTGATCCCGGCCGATGCGCAGCTGACCAAGCGGCCGGCCGAACTGCCGTCATGGAGCTCGCTCTCGGCCGACCAGAAGCGGCTGTTCACGCGGATGATGGAGGTCTTCGCCGGCTTCACCGCCGAGACCGACCATGAGATGGGCCGCCTGCTCGAGGTCGTGCGCGCGCTGCCCGATGCCGACAACACCCTGGTCTTCTACGAAGTCGGCGACAACGGCGCCTCCGCCGAAGGCGGGCTGGTGGGCCTCCTGAACGAGAACTCGTTCTTCAACGGCATCCCCGAATCGCTCGAGGACAACCTCGCCAGGATCGACGAGCTCGGCGGCCCCAAGCACTTCAATCATTTCCCGGCCGGCTGGGCCTGGGCGATGAACACGCCCTTCCAGTGGGCCAAGCAGATCGCCTCGCACCTGGGTGGCGTGCGCAATCCGATCGCGGTGTCGTGGCCGGCGCGGATCAAGGACCGCGGCGGCGTGCGCGCGCAATTCCACCACGTGATCGACATCGCCCCGACCATCTACGAGGCGGTCGGCGTGCCTTACCCCGACACCCTCAACGGCGTGGCGCAGAAGCCGCTCGACGGCGTGTCGATGGTCTACACCTTCGATTCCGCGACGGCGCCGGGGCAGCGCCGCACGCAGTACTTCGAGATGTTCATCAACCGCGGCCTCTACCACGACGGCTGGTGGGCAGCCTCGCGCACCGGTATTCCGTGGGAATCCAGTCCGACGCCGGCCAATCCGGACACGGCCACCTGGGAGCTCTACAACATCGACCAGGACTACAGCCAGGCCAACGACCTCGCGGCCAAGAACCCGGACAAGCTGCGCCAGATGGAAGACATGTGGTGGTCGGAAGCCGCGACCAACAACGTGCTGCCGCTCGATGGGCGCAAGGTCGAACGGCTCAGCGCCGCGCTGCAGGGGCGCCCGTCGTTGATCGGTAACCGCACGCAGATCACCTACTACCCCGGCATGCTCGCGCTCCCGGCAGGCAGTGCGCCGAACGTGCTCAACAAGTCGTTCGCGATATCGGCGGACATCGAGGCCGGCGGCGGCGCCGGTGCCGGCGACGGCGTGATCTTCGCCCTGGGCGGTGGCGATGGCGGCTATGGGCTGTACGTGCGCGACAACAAGCCGGTGTTCGCCGGCAATTTCCTCGGTCGCTCGACCACGCGCGTGACCTCGGAGTCACCACTGCCCGCGGGCCCGGTGAAGTTGCGTGCCGAGTTCGCCTACGATGGCGGCGGCATGGGCAAGGGCGGCACGATGTCGCTGTATGTCAACGGGGCCAGGGTCGGACAGGGGCGCATCGAACGCACCATGCCGCTCTCGCTGGGGCTCGGCGGAACCCTCGACGTGGGCGAGGACACCGGCTCGCCGGTCGACGACAGCTACACGCCGCCGTTCCGCTTCGGCGGCACGATCCAGCAGGTCACGGTCGACCTCAAGCCGACGCTGCAGCCGTGAGCTGAGCTGTTCGGGGATCCGGCCGCTGCGCACAAGTCGCGGCGGCCGGACTTGTCGCTGCGCCGGGGCCTGGGTGGCAATGCCCGCGTCGGCACTGCGTTCGCGGTGGTCGGGTGCGCATCGTCGTGCGCTTCAACCAGGCCGGGACCGGGCTGGAATTGTGGGTGTAACGTGGGGGCGTACAACGGAGTAATGCATGACCTCGCCACCCGACACCGTTACGACGACCGGTTCGCCCCTGGAATCGATGCCGGCCGCGATCTGCATCCCCTTGCGCGACTGGTTCGCCGGGCAGGCGCTGGTCGGTTTGATTCCTTCGCCAACGCGCCCGGGCGTGTTGCCGCTATCGCCGGCTGATATGGCGCGCCTGGCCTATCAGTACGCCGATTCGATGATGCGCGAACGCGCCGGCTAGCCACGGCGAATGCGGAGTGGCGCGGTGATGCTCGAGCGGCTGTTCGATGTGCCGTTGTGGATCGCCGGTCCAACGATCGTGCTGGCTCTGGCGGCTTTTGCGCTGTGCGGCCTGCGCCTGGTCCGACGCAGGGTCCTTCCGCGCCTGGTCATCAGCGAGCGGGATTCCGAATTCAGCGGTTCGCTGGTGCAGGCCGTGATGGTCTTCTACGGCCTGGCGGTGGCGCTCATCGCCGTGAGCGTGTGGCAGACCTATGCCGACGTGTCCACGACCGTGTCGCAGGAGGCGGTATCCATCGCCGCGCTGTATCGCGACGTGAGCGGCTATCCCGATCCGGTGCGCCCGGTCCTGCAGGACGATCTGCGCACTTATGTCCGCTATGTGATCGACGAGGCCTGGCCGGCGCAACGGCGTGGCGAGATTCCCGCGGGAGGCGTGGGATTGATGGATCGCTTCGAGGCCACGCTGTTCGCGTTCGAACCGGCGACGGAGGGCCAGAAGATCCTGCATGGCGAGACCCTGCGGGCCTTCAACGAATTGATCGAGGCGCGGCGCCTGCGCCTCGATGCCGTAGGGATCGGCCTCCCGGCCGTGATGTGGCTGGTGATCGTGGCGGGTGCCGTGATCGGGCTCAGCTCGACGTTTTTCTTCCGGGTCGAAGACGCGCGCCTGCATGCGATCCAGGTCACGCTGCTGGCGGTTTTCATCGGGCTGGTCATCTTCATGATCTTCGCGCTCGACCGCCCGTTCCGCGGCGACCTCGGCCTGCGGCCCGAACCCTACGAGTTGATCTACGAGCAGCTCATGCGGCGCTGATCGAAGCGGGTCGTCGCGCGTATGTCGAGGCGTTTTCGTACCTGCAACGTTACAGGGGTGGACCCACCCGTGCCCGAGCAGGAGGCAATCATGGAAAGTCGTTCGTTCAGGAAAATGGTTGCGATAGGCGCCGGCCATCGCGAGCGCCTCGGCGCCGGCAGCTTGCGCGCTGTACGCCGGATTCAGTCCGGAACTCCTGCTTCAACCGGCGAACCGGTCGCGGCATAGCGCGCCAGGCGCGTCACCTGGATCCCCATCACCTGGTCGACAGCGGGCGCAATGCTGTCGAGCTTGAAACGCGCGTCGCCGCTGACCAGATAGCTGAACTTGATCCGGGTGCCCTCGGGACCCGGCTCCAGCACGAATTCCATCAGCCCCGACACGCCCCATTCCTGCAGGGGTCCCAGCGCGCCGCTGAGGCGCAGCCGCTGGTCGCGGTGGGCCCAGATGACGTGGCCGTGCTCGACGCTCTGGTCCTTCCAGCGCTCGCAGAAGCAGCCGTCGGCGCGCAGGTCGATGCGCAGGTTGCGCGCATCGCCCGACCAGGTGTGCTCCGGATCCCACCAGTTGCCGACCCGGCCCAGCGCTTTCCAGACCGCGGCCGGCGTGGCGGCGGTCGTGATCTCGTGGACGACCTTGAATCCGGTAGGCGTGGCGTCCTCGACCTTCGATGCGGCCGTGCTGGCCGCGAGCAAGCCGATCGACAATAGCGCGAGGCGGATCATGGCCAGTCTCCTGGTAAAGGTGCGCAGGGGACTCTGCCAAATCCCGCCGTGCGGTTCAACGCGGGCGATCCCGCGCCGGAATCACCCTGCGCGTCGTCAGTGTGCGGTCGTGCCGCCGCGCCCGATGCCCGCCGCCCGCAAGGCGCCAAGCGCCCAGCTCAGTGCCACGCAGCCCAGCGCCGGCACCAGCCAGTTGCTGGTGGAGCCCGTGCGCGGGCCGGGCACCAGCGCCGCGATCGCCTGCCAAGTGGCTTGCCCGTACAGGGCGGATGCCGCCAGCGCAACCAGCACGAAGGCCGCGACCAGCCCGCGCATGAGGTTGCGTTCCAGGCGCAGGTCCAGGTCCGTACGGGCGGTCGCCGCGCGCTCGGCCAGCAGCGCCACGCGCTGCGCGAAGTCCGCGGGCAGCCCGTCGGCGAGCGGTTCGCGCAGGGCGCGCACCACCGGGCGATAGCGGGACGCCTGCGGGTCGTCGTGCGCCGCTGCGGCGCCTTGCCGTTCCAGCTGCAGGGCACGTTCCTGCGCCAGCCACTCGCGCGGGTCGCGGTCGGGATCGTTGGGTCGGTTCATGCGGCAACTCCCAGTCGCGCTTCGAGGCAGGCGCGCAGGCGCTGCCGGCTGCGGAACAGATGGCTCTTGATCGTGCCTTCGCTCAGGCCGGTAACGCCGGCGATCTCCGCGATCGGCATTTCATCGAGGTGATACAGGGTCAGCACGGTGCGCTGCAAGGGCGGCAGGGTTTCGATCGCGTCGTTGAGGTGGCCGGCCCGTTCGGCGTCGCTGGTGGCGGACTCGAGGTCGAATCCATCGTCGATCGAATCCAGCAGCGACATGCCCTCGTCGTCCCACGCGGGTTCGGCCAGCGCCACGCGCTTGCGCTCGAGGTGCCGCTTGGCCACCGAGTACGCGACCTGGCCGATCCAGGACTTGAGCGCGCTGTCGCCGCGGTACTGGGGCAGGCACTGGTGCACGCGCAGGAACACCTCCTGGCACAGTTCGCGCGCGTCCTCGGGATGCCGCACCATGCGCTGCACGATATGCCAGCACAGGCCCTGGTACTGCCGCACCAGGCGCTCGAAGGCCCCGGCGGCGCGCGCCTGCACGGCGGCGACCAGTTCGCGGTCGGCTGCTGGAGTCTCGTTCATGGCTGGGCGGCGTCCTGCTCCCTTGGATACGCCCACCGCGGCATCGGTTGCAAGTCCCGGCCCTGCAACCGGTCCGGCCCTGCCCGTATCCCTTGCCGTGTACGCCAAACCCCGCCAAGGAGTCCGCCATGGAACTCGAAATGCTGATCCCGATCACCCTGTTCATCTGCATCACCTACGCCATCAAGGCCGTGGTCGACGCCCGCGTGCGCCGGCAGATGGTCGATTCCAACGGCTCCCAGGAACTGGTGCGCTCGGTCCTGGAGGGCGACGAGCTGCGCCGACGCCACGGTTCGGTGCGCTGGGGCATCACCCTGGTGATGCTGGCGCTGGGCTTCGCGGCGGTCGAGTACAGCGGGGTGCGCGAGATCACCCCGGGCGTGATCGCGATCCTGCTCGGCGCCACCGGCCTCGGCAACCTGGCCTACTTCATGATCGCGCGCAAGCTGGTCTAGGCCTCGGTCGCGGCTGAAGCCGCTCCTGCCGGGAGGGCGCGACGCGATTGAATCAAAAGGGACGCGCGGAGCCCAGGGCGCGCCGCGCGTTCGCACCGGCCTTGAACGAGGCTTCGGGCGGGAACTCCTCGCGCTTGGGCAGCGCCGAGAGCACCAGGGTATTGGGCTGCTTCACGGTGGAGCGGTCGCGCGCGGCGACCGCGCCGTGCTGCACGGCCTTGTGCGAGGCGCGCCACAGCTCGCCGGGACTGTAGAACGATGGGCTGCGGGTCCACTGCGGGCTGCCGGCCTTGACCGTGCCCGGGATGCCCTTGCGGCCGGTGGCGGGGCCCGAATAGAGCGGTACCCACAGGCCCTGCTTCGCGTCCGCCTCGAGGCAGACGAAATACTGTGGCGTCGACGCCGATTCTTCCTCGGGGCAGGTGAACTGCGCACCTTTGCCCGTGAGTTCGTCGGGATCGAGATTCAGGACCAGTCCTGGCACGTGCACGTGGGGCATTCGGGGCGGCTCCGTGGTTCGGGATGGGTTCCGGGACGCGCGCCAGGCGCGGCCGGGCGATGGTGCCCAAGCCCGAACACCATACAACCTGCGGGCGTCGTACCTGGCCGCGGGATGGATTGGGCTACTCGAAGCCGTTGATGAGCAGGACGCCCTGGTTCTCGAATGCGCCGACGTCGGGGATGCCGGAGCGCACGCGCAGGTTGCCGTCGAGATCGAAGCCGTTGCTGGCGTAGAAAGGCGGCAGGCCGAGGCCCCGGTTGAGCAATATCGAATTGTCGCGCGGGCGATAGTTGCCGCCGGCGGCGTCGATGAAGCCCGGATCGCCGATCACCGGATTGGTGATCGTCGGGGCCACGCTGCCGTTGATCGTGCCGATCCGGCTGTAGTTGATGAAGGCGGTCCCGCCGGCTTCGATGGTGACGTCGCTGATCGCATTGTTGGCGAACACGCTGTTGACGATGTCGCCACGGATGCCTGCGGGGAGGCTCAGCCCGACGCCGCAGCCGCGGCCGATATTGCCCGGGCAGGTGCCATTGACGAAGGTACTGTTGAGGATGATCACGCCGGTGCCATTGGCGGCTTCGGTCGTGGATACGATTGCGCCCAGGTGCCCCGCCGCCGAGGTCGGGGCCAGGTTGCCGTCGAACAGGCTGTTGGCCACGCGGATCAGGCCGCGCACGGCGCTGAGGTCGGCGCCGCCGCCGAAGTAGCCGGAACAGTTGCGCACGATGAGGTTGTCGAGCCAGAACTCGGTCTGTCCGGAACCGGTGATGGGGCTCGACATCGCGAGGCAGCCACCGCGGGTGAATCCGGTGCCGAGCCCGTTCTGCAGCGTGAGGTTGTCGACGCCGAAGCGTGGCCCCGATGCGGTCGGCCCGGGTGGAAAGAAGTTCATGAGCAGGACCTGCCGCGCCAGCCCGCCGTCGAGCACGGTGGTGCGGGCATCGAGGCTGCGGCCTGCGCAGCCCGGGTCGTAGCCACCCAGCACGAAGGCCCAGCCCGCATTGGTGCTCGTGTAATTGAAGGGCTGCGCCGGTCCGTAGAAGCCGCGCACCACCCGGACCTCGTCGTCGGCGGTCGAGGCCGCCGCCGCCGTGAGCGCGGCCTGCAGCTCGGTCGCACTGCCGGCGCAGTATTGCGCCGCCAATGGGGCGCCGGCAGGCGCGAGGGCGGCCGAGGCCAACAACACGACGATCCAGCGGCGCATGGCATACCCGACGGGTGGACTGGAGCAACACGCTACTACGCTGGCGGCGCCAAGTCGCGTGCGGAGGGAGAATCGACGACAATGCGCATTCGCATTCGCCGTCGAACCGCATTGATGAAAACCCCGAAGGGCCTGCAGCCGCTGATCGACGACGGCATCATCGACGAAGTGGTGCGACCGCTCAAGAGCGGCAAGGAAGCCGCGGTCTATGTCGTGCGCTGCGGCGCCGACGTCCGCTGCGCCAAGGTCTACAAGGACATGGCCCAGCGCAGCTTCCAGGCCCGCGTGCAGTACCAGGAAGGCCGCAAGGTGCGCGGCAGCCGGCAGGCGCGCGCGATCGCCAAGGGCAGCAAGTTCGGAAAGCGCGAGCTGGAGACCGAGTGGAAGAACACCGAGGTCGACGCGCTGTATCGCCTGGCCGCGGCCGGCGTGCGCGTGCCGCAGCCCTACGGTTATTTCCATGGCGTGCTGCTGATGGCCCTGGTCACCGACGAGGCCGGCCACAGCGCGCCGCGCCTGGGCGAAGTGGAACTGACGCCGGACGAGGCGCGCCGCTTCCATACCGAACTGGTGCGCGACGTGGTGCGCATGCTCTGCATCGGCCTGATCCACGGCGACCTGTCCGAGTACAACGTGCTGGTCGCGCCCGAGGGCCCGGTCATCATCGACCTGCCGCAGGTGGTGAGCGCCGCCGGCAACAACGCCGCGCGCGCGATGCTGCTGCGCGACGTGCACAACCTGCGCGACAGCCTGGCCCGTTTCGCGCCCGAGCTTGCGACTACGCACTACGGCGAGGAGATGTGGCTGCTGTACGAGAGCAGCGAACTCAAGCCCGACAGCGTGTTGACCGGCCAGTTCGTCTTCGACCAGCACAGCGCGGACGTGGGCGCGGTCATGCTGTCGATCGAGGATGCGCGCGAGGAGGCGCTGATCCGCGAACAGGGACGGGCGGAAGCCGCCGCCGAGGATTGAGCGGCGCGCAAGCCGGGGCCGGGGCCGGAGCCACCCAATGCCCCGTCCAACCGGCGCCGTCGCTGGTGCCCGGCCCAATGACGCGTTGCGCTACGCCTCGATCTCCGCCGTCGGCCAGTTCGCGGGCATGGACGAGGAAGTCCTGAACCTGGTCATCGCCAACGGCTTCGAATTGGCGAGGACCGGGACATCCACAATTTGCGCGCGTCTATTGTTCGGTACAGATCAGCCGCGCGTTGGAGCTGTTGCATGCGGGCGTGCCGCCGTCCCACCAGCGGGCGTCGCTTTGCAGGATCTGACCAGCCCCGCCGTTTCCGCTCGAACTCGACCAGTCCATGCAGGTCCCTGCCAGCGTCCCGATGGCGGTCAAGTCGCCAGCGTGTCCAGCCCAGGCGCGACCTGCACCACCAGCCATGCGCCGACCAGGTACGGGCCTGCTACGCGGAGCACATTCCGGCGTTGCAGCTCGCGAATGAACGTCATGGGCGGCGACCCTGTTCCGCGATCACGACGTGCTGCGATCCGACCTGAATCGATCGAGGGCAAGGGCCGTGCGGCCGCGGCTCCGGGCCCCGGCGTTCGCCCATGCCACGGATGCGCAACCGATCGATGTGCGCAGCCCAGGGCGCCGCAAGTAGACTCGCGTCCAGGCGTCCGATGGAAGCGCGGCCCATGATCGATCTTGGCATTCGCCGCGCAGTCCCCGCCGATGCGGCGGTCCTGGCGGAGTTCGCCGCCCGTAACTTCACCGAGACCTTTGCCGCCGAGGTCCGCCCCGAGGACCTGCAGGCCTACCTGGCGTCGGCGTTCGAAATCACGCAGCAGTCGGCGGAATTGGCCGATCCCGACATGGCCACGCTGCTGGCGTACGAGCGCGAGGTCCTGGTCGCCTATGCCCAGGTGCAGCGCAAGGCGCCACCGGCCTGTGTGACGGGCGAGTCGCCGGTCGAGTTGCACCGTTTCTACGTCGATCGCCGCGTGCATGCGACCGGCGTCGCGCAACGGCTCATGGCCGCGGTGCGCGAAGCGGCACGCGGCTTCGGCGCCCGTCACCTGTGGCTGAGTACCTGGGAACGCAATGCGCGCGCGTTGCGCTTCTATGCGCGCTGCGGCTTCACCGATGCGGGCAGCGCCGTATTCGTGGTCGGCAGCGACCGCCAGTTGGACCGGATCCTGGTCGCGCCCGTGAACGCCGCGGATCCCTAGCGCGCGCCCGTGCCCATCGACGCCGTTTGCGCATGGGCGCTGCGCTACCAGACCTCACAGCGCAGATCGCCGCTGCGCACCATCGGCGCGTCGGCCTTGCACGAGAAGGCCTGCTGGAACGCCGGCAGGTTGGCCATTCGCAGGTTCGCCAGTTGCGCGCGTCTATTGTTCGGTACAGATCAGCCGCGCGTTGGAGCTGTTGCATGCACGCGTGCCGCCGTCCCACCAGCGGGCGTCGCTTTGCAGGATCTGACCAGCCCCGCCGTTTCCGCTCGAACTCGACCAGTCCATGCACGTCCCTGC
>Ga0209254_10000157_pt1 | contig 46353 bp, 42 predicted proteins | sample FrelakmetDIP11DI_FD_187148 | JGI IMG/M metagenome (GOLD analysis project Ga0209254, IMG submission 187148) | Freshwater lake sediment microbial communities from the University of Notre Dame, USA, for methane emissions studies - DIP11 DI (SPAdes)... | ecosystem: Environmental > Aquatic >... | reverse complement strand
CCGAGGAGTGAGTCGTACAGTCCAGTACGTCGCAACGACGAGGGATGAGGGCAACGCCGTAGATGGGCGCTTTTCAGCAACCTGCTAGGCCACTCGGAGGAGGCCACCATGGACTTAGGCTCTTTTGCAGAGGGCCCTCTACTCTGGATCGTCTTTCTCTTGCTTCTCACCGGTGCAGCGGCCAGGCTTGTCTTCTTCGGGATCAAGATCATCAGCAGCCCAAAAGGAGAGCAGATGGGATGGGGATTCACCATGCCCATCTTCGGCCGGTTTCTCCTGCCTTTCCACAAGGCCATTGCAAAGAAACCCCTTTATGCGGTCATCCGTTACGTCTTTCACCTCTGTCTCTTCATCGTGCCTATCTGGCTAGGCGGACACATTAGCTTATGGGAGGAATCCAGGCTCGGGTGGGCATGGTCCTCTATTTCCGACAAGCTCGCTGACTGGATGACCCTTGTAGTGATCGTCATTGCCGTGTTTTTCCTGTCTCGGAGGCTCTTCTGGTCAGAAGCGCGAGCAGGCACTTCGTGGACGGATTTCGTCGTCATTGTTATCGCAGGGCTCCCCTTTCTTACCGGTTGGTTCCTGACTCACGGGACCCTTGATAAAGTCGCTTTTTTCGGGGACAACATGCGGCTTATCCACGTTCTGAGCGGAGAAGCCATGATTCTCATGGCGGTCTTCCTCTTTTGCCGAACCAGGTTGAATCCCAGCCGGTGCACGGGATGCGCCTCATGCGAGCTGAGCTGCCCCACGGGCACGATCGAGTCGAAGGACCAGGGGACAGCCCGGATTTTCAACTACTCCCATTACCAGTGCATCTGCTGCGGAGCCTGTGTGAATACGTGCCCGGAAAACGCGGCTGAACTCAGGCACGAGATCAGTCCGCGACAATTTTTCCAGATCCTCCCCAAGCAGGAGATTCGATCGGTCGAATTGAAACCCTGCCAGAAATGCGGCGCCCTCTTTGTGCCTGAGCCGCTTTTCGAAAAAATCAATCGGACCTTTACGGACGACTATCTTCACTTCTGCCCGAACTGCAGAAAAGCAAATGTGGTGGATCTTTATCGGCGCATGGCACCGTGGATCAAGAAACAGAGCGCTCCGTCTCAAAATGCGAAATAGCATCAACCGTTCATTATATTGAACGATCCTTAATGTAATCTTTGAAGTTTTCAGTTTGGTCAAAATAGCCATAAGACCTGCATAAACACTGTAAGCGCAATTTGTCCGGTCCCTTGATTTTTCCCTTGACAAGGGAGATGGATCTGGTAGCATTTGGCAAGCTTGTTCATGATAATGAACCCATGGGCAAACTTGCTCCCGGGTTTATGGAACAAGGCTGTTTCCGTGTCTGCAACCCATCATTATGATCTCCGCCTCACGTGGAGACTAGAAAGGAGTGATCGTTATGGTCGATGAAAAAGAGAACCTCTCCACAGCCGAGAGTCTGCGCACAACCAGAACTTACGGCAAATTCCGATGCCACAATCCCACATGCATGGAAAGGCTTGAACCCAAGAAGGGTGATAAGACCATCAAGTGCCCGACGTGCGGAATGGAATTCCGCGTGGCGTGGGTCAAGGATGGATTCCCCAGAATCAGGGGTCCAGTTTGGGACGTGAATAGAAAAATTGCTGAAGAGGAATTAGCCAGAAAGATGAAGGAGAAGGGGGGGAAGTAACATGCCGTTAGACAGTAAAATTGCTTATATCGATCTTACCACAGGAGACATCCAGATAAAACCCATTCCTCTCGATGTTCGAAAGAAGTTCCTCGGAGGCAGAGGGCTGGACGCCTACCTGCTTTACAACCACACCAAGAAGGGATGTGATCCCATCGGCCCGGATAACACGCTCATGGTGAGCGGCGGGCTCCTGTGCGCCACCTGCGCCTCTGCGACAGCCAGGACCCACGTGATGGCAAAGTCCCCCCTGACCGGACTCTTGGGCAGCTGCAACATGGGCGGATTCTTTGCTCCTGAAATGGCCTGGGCAGGGTTTAATCACCTGGTGATTAAAGGCAAGGCCAAACATCCCGTGTACATCTATATCCACAACGGCAAAATTGAGATCCGGGACGCCCGCGACGTGTGGGGCCGGAGCGTTACCGAAGCGCAATGGGCCATCCGGGACGACCTTGGCGACCAGGAAGTCAAGAGCATGGTCTGCGGTCCTGCGGGCGAGAACCTGGTCAGATATGCCAATGTGATGACGGGAATTAAGAACGCGGGCGGAAGGACGGGCATGGGTTGTGTCATGGGTTCCAAGAACCTCAAGGCTGTTGCCGCCAGGGGGACCATGGACATCAAAATCGCCCATCCGGTCGAGGCCCTTGAATTCAACAAGCGCTTTATCGAGCAGATCACCAGTGCTAAAGTGAACCAGACCCAGGGAACCATTGGGACCCCTTTTATTTGGGGAGCCACGAACTCCTGGGGCGGGATCCGGTGCAGGAACTTCCAGTACAACCAGTGCGAGTATGCGGACGACATGGAACCAGAGCGTCTCGACGAAATCGCAACGGAAACCATCGGACCTTACCACATGACCGGGTGTTTCGGGTGCCAGGTGCACTGTCGGGCTCAGTACAAGATCCCGTTCGGCCCTTATGCCGGCAAGTATGATGAGGGGCCGGAGTACACTTCCCAGGGCGCATTCGGAGGGGAGACGGACACCCCGAGGGCAATCACGGTTCTGACAGGAAACCATCTTGTGGACCAATACGGGGTGGACAACCTGGAGATAGGAAGCCTTATTTCTTGGGCCATGGAACTCTATGAACTGGGGATTATCACAAACAAAGAGACCGACGGCCTGGACCTCCGGTGGGGCAACGATGATGCGGTGATTGAAATGATCCACCGCATCTGCCAAAGGAAGGGATGGTTGGGTGACACCTTGGCCGACGGCGGCGTTCCCGCCTCTAAGAAGATCGGCAAGAACTCCTTCAGCTACCTGATCCAGGTCAAAGGGATGAGCAACCTCCATTCCGATGAGCGGGCAACCCCGGGGCTGGCCCTGAACATTGCCTTGTCCTCAAGGGGTTCAGACCACCTGCGGAGCAGGCCGGCCATCGACCTCTACCACCTGCCTGAGCCGGTCATGAGGAAGATCTACAGCAGCCCGGTTCCCTACAACGGGCCTTTGAGCTCCGAGCATACGGAATACATCGGCAAACCCTGGCAGGTCTTCTGGCACGAGAACTGTTACATGGCCGTGGACTGTCTCGGGATCTGCAAGTACCACACCACCTTCCTGGGAGCTACCCTTCCCAATTTCGAAGACTGGGTCAAGGTAGTTTACTACAACACGGGCCTCCAGCTCACCCCCCAGCAGATCTGGGAGATCGCCGAGAGGTGCAACAACATGGAGCGGCTCTTCAACCTGAGGGAGGGGTTGTCCAAGGATGATCCTGAAAAGGGCGATGTGCTCAACCATCGTTATCACGACGAGCCCACGAGGCGCGGGGCGCCGGATGTCGTCGGTCGAGTCATTGAAAAGGACAAGTTCCTGAAGATGCGTTCTGAGATATATGTGCACAAGGGTTGGGATGAAAACGGAATTCCCAAGCCTGAGACCCTGAAGAGACTCGGCATCGATAATGAGCCGTCCCACCTGGTATGATGCTTTTGAAAGGAGTAGATCAATGGAACAAATGGGTAAAGTTCTTGTCGTGAATCAGGAAAAATGCACTGGATGCAGACTTTGCGAGCTTGTCTGTGCGGTGAAGCATGACGGCATCTCGAATCCTGCTCGAAGCCGCATCAAGGTGATGAAATGGGAGGCTGAGGGGCTTTACATCCCCATGTCATGCCAGCAGTGCCAGGACGCACCTTGCATGAATGTCTGCCCTGTGAAAGCTATCTCCAGGGATGAGGATCTGGCTAGAGTAACGGTGGACTATGACAAGTGCATCGGATGCAGATCCTGCGTTGCTGTGTGTCCTTTCGGCGCCATGAACTTTAATGTAATAGACCGGAAGGTCTTCAAGTGTGACCTGTGTGACGGCGACCCTCAGTGCGTCCGTTTCTGCGACATGAAAGCCGTGGATTACATGGATGCCGATGAGGTGAGTATCATGAAGAAAAGGGATGCCGCCGCAAGGCTATCGCGTGCAGGCAAAGAGGGTGCCGCCCTCATGGCACAGCTCTAGACTCACATCACTTATTCAGAGAGGTTTCCGGTTGTGGCCGGAAACCTCTTTTTTTGACCGGCGGCCATCGGATGGTGAGAGAGTGTCTTGGAAGGGACCATATATCATTTGACACATAATGGGAAACTGTCTAATCTTCCACACGAATGAAGCGATGGATTGCTGCCGTGGCGGTTCCGGAGTTGTTGAAATCTCTCAGCGAAAAAAGGGCCTTTTGAGATAGGGCAATGGAAACAAACAAAATCGAACTCCTTTCTGTCGGTATCGATGTCGGCAGTGCAACCAGTCATTTGGTCTTTTCAAATCTGATATTGATAAAAGACGAGATGTCTCCTACTCTCCGGTTCAATATCGAGGAAAGAAATGTGCTCTATGAGGGAAGGATCATCCAGACACCTTTTCTGCAGGACAAGACCATTGATATTGATGAATTGACCGCTTTTTTCAAGAAAGAATATGAGCGCGCAGGAATTGACCCTGCGGATATTCAAACGGGCGCAGTGATCATCACGGGAGAGTCCGCCAAGAAACATAATGCACCACAGATCGCTGAAGCACTGTCCAAGGACGCAGGAAAGCTCGTTGCGGCGACTGCGGGCCCCAATTTCGAAAGCCTCCTCGCTGCCATGGGATCAGGGGCAACCGCGAGGTCAAGAGATCATGGCAAGACCATACTGTCCTGCGACATTGGCGGCGGGACTTCCAACCTCGCCATCTCAAGAGACGGTGAGGTTCTCTCGACCAGTTGCATCTCCGTGGGCGGCAGATTGCTTGCCCTGGATTCCGAGGTAAGAATCCGCCAGCTTGCCGATCCAGCGGTTAAAGTCATGCAGGATATCGGCTTGGACTACCGACTTGGGGATCGAATCCCCAAACCGGAAATTGAAAAAATCGCATCCAAAATGGCCGAAGTGCTCATTGAAGTGATGATGGGCCCTGCGAGGTCCTCTTTAGCCAAGGAACTCATGATGACCGGTGATCTGGATTTCTCGACACCCATCGATGAATATATGTTTTCGGGAGGAGTGGCTGAGATCATCTACGCCGGAAAAGGCCGTTACAATGATATCGGAAGCATTCTTGCAAAGAAAATCCGCTCCTTGATTCCCAAACTCAAGTCCCCGGTTGTCGAGCCGGCCAACAAAATCAGGGCGACGGTCATCGGCGCAGGGGCTTATTCATTGTCTGTTTCAGGCTCATCGGGTTTTATGGATGACAAGCTCACCCTTCCCATCAGGAATATTCCTGTCCTCAGGGTAGACGTGGAACACGAAAAACTGAGTTTGGAGCATGTGGTTTCAAGGGTCACCATGGCTTTCCAAAGGCATGATTTGGTCGAAGGCCAGGAAATCGTTGCCTTGTACTTCAGAGACCCTGTTCGGGTCAATTATCCCGCATTGGAGTTGTTTGCTAAGTCCATGGAAACGGCCCTCCCCAACTCCATCGCCAAAGGGATACCCATTGTCCTTATTTTTGAAAAGGATATCGCGTGCAGCGTGGGTAATGTCATTCGGCGGGAAACCGGCCTGAACACCAATCTGCTGTCGCTCGATGAGTTATCGCTGAATGACGGGGATTGGATCGATATCAGTGAACCCTTAGTGGGTCGACAAGTATTTCCTGTCACTGTCAAATCTCTAGTTTTCCCTGCGAACTAGTGCTCAGTCAAGCTCGAAAGCCCTCGCCATGGCAATGGCCGCCATCTCCCGGACATGCTCATCGTTGGAGATCAGGTAATCTGCGATTTCTTCCTTGAAGGAGGCGGTGAAAAGCTCCAGCCCGTCAAAGAGCTCCTCTTTCTCCTCCTTTTCGCGAAGGCACACGATTTTTGGAAACAGTCTCTCCCTCTTGAACCCTTCCACAAGAGTCAAGTCACAATCGGCGCAATACCGGAGCATGTCCTCAAGACTCTTCTCTCCCTTGACAATGATTTCCGTCTCCACGGGAGAGGCGGCTGCAACCACAGAGGCGAAGGCCCGGTATCTGGAGGAATCTGCATCGGCAAGCTGGAGTTCACAGGAGACGTGTTTGATCACACCCACACGCAACCCTTTACTCGCGAGTTCCTTGCACAGTTTTACACCGAGCGTCGTTTTGCCGCTTTTGTGATATCCGATGATGCCGACCGCTTTCACCTGATCCTATCCTCCGGCAAGCATCATGGTGACGTGAATCTCATCCCCGTCTTTGACCTGTTTGGCAAGTTCGTTGGGATAGGCGCTCTGAAGGTTCACATAGATTTCAACGATGTTAGAGAGCTTTCCATTCTTGCCGAAGAGGGAGGATTCCATTCCAGGATATTTTTTCACCACGTTCTTGAGGCATTCTCCGACAGTCATTCCCTCCACGTCTATGATTTCCTGACCGTTCGTGAATTGCCGGAGCGTAAGATGAAGATGGACTTTGACAGCCACTTCTCATTCCTCCTTGTCCCCCTTTAACCGAGGACGTTAAATGTGAGCGCAGTGCTCACATTGTGGATTCCGCTGCACCTTAAACTCAGTAAACTTCAGATTCAGCCCATCATAGGCGAGCAACCTGTTTCCGAGAAGCTCGCCGCTCCCCACCAGGTACTTGATCACTTCCGTTGCCTGGATACAGCCGATCACCGCAGGCGTCACCCCGATGACCGGGAATTTCGACTCTGGGACAGGGCCGCGATAAAGGCATCTCAGACAAGCGGTTTTGCCGGGTATTACGGTCATTGCCCTCCCTTCAAACCCGTTAACGGCACCGTGGAAAAATGGGATCCCATGCTCGATCGCCTTCTTGTTCAGCAGATAACGGGTTGGCAGATTGTCCATCGCATCGACGATCAGGTCAAATCCCGTAATGAGCTCTGAAGCATTCTCCTCCGATAGGGTTACACTCAGAGTCTCGACGGTCACATTCGGATTGAGCTTGTTCAACTTCTCCTGAGCCGACTCCACCTTCCTCTTTCCCACATCGCCCGACCAGTGGACGACCTGTCGATTAAGATTGGTGAGATCCACCCTGTCGTGGTCCACCATACGAAGGTGGCCCACCCCCGCCGCTGTCAGGTAGATCGAGACAGGAGAACCAAGGCCTCCGACCCCGGCGATGAAAACTTTAGCCCTTTTCAGTTTCTCCTGTCCCTTTTCTCCGATTTGGGGGATCATGATCTGACGGCTGTATCTGTCAAGCTCTTCACCGGTTAGCATGTCCTCTCCTTGCTTTTGACAGGGCGATGATTAAATTCCGTCATCCTTGCTGTTCCTTCAGTCCGGTATTGTGAGTGCTTGCACCCCGAACTCTTTCGATGCTTGGAAATTAAGACAAGTTGACTGAAATTTCAAGGCTTATTGAGAGACTTGAGGCCAATGCCCTCCTAAATGATTGGAAATCAGCTCTTGATCATGGTTCGATACCTCACCATGATCGGTAGGAACGTTCGTCCTGAGGTATCGAAGGACGAAGGGGTAAGTGAGACTCGTTAAGAGAGTATAAGAAAGGTCTTGTTCCAAATGAGAAGAAAGAGGATGGCCATTTTGACAGGCTATGTTGAGGGTGAAAGCTATGGCCTCCTCGGCCCCCAATTGGCCGCGAGCATTATTCAGGATAACACGACCTATGACTGTGCCGTCGTGGCCGTCACAAGGGAAGATGACAAGAACCTCCTCAAGAAAACCCTTTATGATTACTTCGGGAATAGCCGGCCGGTCATCAGCTTTTCCTACTTGGGCGGGCGGACAGACCTCTTCTCCCTTGCCCGTGATTTCAAGGAAGAGGGCTCTTTCACGATTCTCGCAGGCCCCCAGGCGGACGTGGACTTCGTGGGAGAGAAGGGGCGGCAACATCATCCTCACTATTTCCAGGGACTTTCGACTTGCTTTTCAATGGCCGTTCACGGACCTGCCGAGCAAATTCTTCCTTTTCTGAAGCATCCGATAGATCAGGAAACGATCTCTGAACCGGGCCTCCTTAACGCCTCTTCCAACTGGAATGAGCATTTCCTGACAAAGGTCCGTTGGAACAACCTCTACCGTTTAGGCAGCGGCACGCTCACTCCTTTGCCCGTTACAACAGGTCAAGTGCTCCAGCAGATCGGGTGCCCTCACGCGAATCAAAGCAGGTCCCTCGATATAGATTATCCTGTCGCCTTGAAAAGCAAAGAACACGACAAAGTGACACTTTCCCTGAAGGGGTGCAGTTTTTGCGATGTGGCGGTGGACAAGGGGTTTCACGGAGCCTTGAGCCTCGATGCTGTGTTGGAACAGATCCAGAGACTCCCGGAACAGGAGGATGGCCGCAAGATTCCTTTTGAACTTATCAATGAAAACGCCGTCCCGGGCCTTCCGGCTGTCCTGGCCATGGTTCGAGAAAAAGAGATTCGCCTCTCCCAAATGAACCTGACCCTGCGGGCCGATTGGTTTGTTCTGGGACAAAAAATTCTGAGGGAAGCTCTCACCCTGGCCGGTGCCCTGGGTGTCCGGATTCTTTTGGGGTCCGTGGGTTTCGAGTCTTTCGACGACCTCATTCTGTCCAACCTTCACAAAGGGCTCGATGCGGAGACAAATCTGCGAGCCGTGAAACTCATGAGGGAACTCAAGGACGAATTCCCCCGCCAATGGGCCTACGCCAGGCAGGAAGGCGCTATGCACGGCTTCATTCATCCAACTCCCTGGGACACGGTCGAAACGGAATCGAATAACAAAAGAATCATTTCCCTCTACGGATTGCTCAACGATATTCTCCCTGACCTCAGCATCCCGCTGATTGTCCACCATGCGTCGGCACTGGGAGACTGGATCAGAGAGATCGAGAAGAGAGAAAGCATCCAGTTCAAACGGGAGGGATCCACGATAGGGTGGTGGCAGGTGGGAGATCGGTATATTATCTAATGCAGGCTTTTGGCCGCAACCCAAATAGAACCCCGAATGTCGAACAACGAATTTCGAATGATGAAGTTAAATCTCTTCTGTTGTTTCCTTCGGCGTTCGTCATTCGTTATTCGATATTCTGCGGTTCGCTTTTGAGCTTCTACGCAGCTTGCGGAGAAGTCACAGGGTAAGACTCTAAAACACGGCAGGAGGAAGACCATGAAAGTAAGGATTGACTATGATCTGTGCATGGGAGACAGGAACTGCAACAAGGTTTGCCCGGAGGTCTTTGAGTACGATGAGGACAAACTCAACTCACGGGTTCTCGTCGACGTGGTGCCCAAGCACTTTGAGGCTCTTGTGAAGAAAGCGGCCAAAGAGTGCGCGCCGGGAGCGATCGTTGTCGAGGAATAGGCTCAGGCGGTTAGGCCAGCTGAATCTCTGCCGAACATGGATTTGAAATAGAGGCCGGATGGTGCACTGTACACGGCGCACGGTACACGGGAAAGCCCGAAGCAAATTGGTGTCGGCCGTGCACCGTGAGCCGTGCGCCTTGCACCGTCTCTACTCCGTCATCATTTTCATTTTCCACGTTTTCTGACCTGACTTGAAAGAGACGTAGTCTTTTCCAATCTCGGTCACAGAAACGCCTTCAATCTTGCCGCCAGCCCGCACAATGACGCCGTTGATTACGGCAAAGCAGCTCTCCGGGTGGTCAGACCAAACAATGGCCTGCAGCTTGAATTCCGGATCTTCGGCAGAGGGACCTTCCTGTCGCGCCGGGGCGGAATCAGCGGCTGCCTTCTTTTCCTTCTTGGACGCCCCTCTCGGTGTCGTATGCTCTTCTTTCGTGAGAGAGGCGCCGGGAGGAGAGGCGGCTTCGCTCCATTTTCTCCTGTTATCCAATGCCGGCGGTTTGGCGGATTGTTTTACAGGCGAAGGGTTTGACTTCACGGCTGCGGTGGACGACTTGGGAATGAGAAAGGGTTTGTAACTGAAGACCACCCAGATCACAATCGCCAGGGTCAGGAGAGGCAACAGGAAGATCAAGAGTTCTTGAGTCGTCCAGTTTTTTTTGTACTGGTCTCGGATCGCCTTCTTGGCATCGAGTTTTTTCGGAACAGCCGTAGTCTCGCTCTGCTGGACCGACTCGTTCTCAACTCTTCTCAATGCTTTCAGGATAGCGCTCACGGGTGCGCCCTCATGTCGCCGGAGTCCATCAAATTCACGATCCCTGCCTCAATGAAATCTGCCGAGCCAGGTTTCATACAACGCCCCGTTGGGGCTTCGCGCCCGCCGGAGGAGGGAGTTATCTGAAATCCGACGGAGTTGGACTTCAGGGAGAGACCACACCCCCCGTTCCGGGCTCAAAGAATTCTCCGCATCTTGCGGCAACGTTGCAGTTTAAGATTCTAATCTGCAAGACGGGGAATATCCAGTGCTGCTTTTTCATTATAAAGGGCGATCTTGGTCAAGGGTCCTACCACCCCGTCTGCAGGAATTCCGTGTTTTCGTTGAACCTGTTTGATTGCCTTTGCGGTCTTGTCGTCATAGGTCGGCGTGAGTTCCATGTCCTTATAGCCCAGGTCATGCATGAACATCTTCAGCGTCAACACCGAGTCACTGGAATTCTGAAGGGCGAGGGTCACGGGCAAGCTGAGGAAATCCCTCCAGGCCACGTAGGCCACACGGGACCAGTAGGAGGTCAACTGATCCCTGTCCACCTGAATGCCCTCCTCCACCGCTCCCCCCAGGAGAACCATGTCTTCCTCATTGATTTTGGCCAGGGTGAGATACCGGGGAGTGCCTCCTCCCTGAAGATAGAGCTCCATCACAGCAGGCAGATTCAGCTTGAGAATGAACTCAAGATCTCCTTCCACCCGCTGGATCAAAAGCCCGTTCTGCCTTGCCGCCACTCTAAAAAAAGCCTCATCGTCCTCCATATCATTGAGCAGCGGACTGCTCTCAGGGCTTCCTGACCAAAGATCGATCACCGCCTTCATGGCGAGCGCCCGCGAAGAACGGCGGTTGATCTTTGCCAGGACTCCGCCGAGATCCGAGACAGCCAGGGGAGAGAACTGCTGCCGTGCTTTCGACTCTGACCTTCCTTCCGCGCCTTCCCGGGTCACACCGGGACTTTCCTGGGTCATGGCGAACACGCCCGCACCAGGCTGAGGGTTATTGATGGGATCGACCTTCTGGGTCACCTTGGGCCTTTCAATTTCTCCGGACTCGATCAGGCTGTTGATCTTCAGGTCTACGGAGCGATGAATGATGAGGAACAAAGAGGCCAGATAGAGAACGGCTACGAAAACGCCAAGGAGCACGCCCATGGACAGAGACAGCCTCTTTCTCCTTTGCAGCGTCAGGCGCTTCACGTTCCCCCGTGCCGCCAGTTCCCTGATCGAGGCCCTGGCAATGGGGCCTGATATCTTTTTACGATTCAAACCATAGGCGGTCAGAAGAGCCCGATCACAGGAGATATTGATCAGCCTGGGAATACCGCCCGAGTATTTGTAAATCGCCCGCAACGCCGCTCGCGTAAAGCGGACCTCCGGTTTCTGAGAGGCCACCTGAATGCGGTGGTGGATATACCCCCTGGTCTCTTTGTAATTGAGCGGGGTCAAATAACAGCTCAGAGTGATTCGCTGGCCGAGCTGACGGAGTTCATGGGAGTCAAGCATCTCCCCGAGCTCCGGCTGGCCCACGAGAATGATCTGGATCAGTTTGCTCGTCGTAGTCTCGAGATTGGAAAGAAGCCTGAGCTGTTCCAGCACATCCTTGCCCAGGTTCTGTGCCTCATCGATAATCAGAACCACCTTTCTGCCCTCCATCTTTTTCTTCATCAGAAAGGCGTTCAGCGTGTCGATGAGTTCTTTGACGCTGTTCCCGCTGGAGGGAATCCCGAACTCGTCGTTAACAGCTTTCAGGAGCTGAAGCGAGTCGAGCTTCGGATTGAAAATGTAAGCGGCTTCCGTGTTTTGATCCAGGTTCTCAAGCACGGCTCTGCACAGAGTGGTTTTGCCCGTTCCCACCTCGCCCGTAATCTCCACAAAGCCGTCCCCTTGAGTGATGGCGTAAACCAGGTGCGCCATGGCCTCCTCATGACTGCGACTCAGGTAGAGGTAGGCCGGGTTGGGCACAAGCTGAAAGGGTCTCTCCTTGAATCCGTAGAAGCTATTGTACATGGACTGAGCTCTCGAAACGCATCACTCTCTAACGCAGGTCTTTAGCCACAAACGAATCCCGATCTTATTGAGTCACTATGAATTGAATATCAAATGAAGAAATTTTACTATCATTTTAATTCCCTTCGACATTCATCATTCTTCATTCGATATTCTGCGGTTCAAAACCCGTCGGACTCCTGTTTCATCGTTGGTGCATGGTGCAGAGAAATTGCAGGCTAAGATTCTAAACTCAAGCCTGGGACCACCTTCCGGGTATCACATGATTGCAGAATTTGCAATGGCCCTTGTTCAAGTGGACCTGTTTGAGCAAATACCCGTTTCTTTCGACAAGGAGTCTCCTGCAGTGAGGACAGGTCGTATGGCAGCCCTGATGTCCCGGCACATTCCCAAGGTAAACATACCGGAGGCCCTCCCCCAGGGCCACCTCCCTCAGTTGCTCCAGGGTTGCAACGGGTGTCGGAGGGAGCCGCGTGAGCCGGTACTGGGGGGAGAATCGGAGCAGGTGAAGAGGATAATCCGGACCGAGCTCCTTCAAAATCCATCCGCACATTCTCTTGATCATCTCAGGGTCTTCCACATAGGTCGGCACCACGAGGGTGGTTATTTCCAACCAGACTCCCTGCTCGTGGAGGATCTTGAGCGTGTTGAGTACGGGCTGCAGCGTTCCGCCGTTCAGGGCTCGATAGAGACGATCATCAAAAGACTTGAGATTGATGTTTGCGCCGTCCAGGACCTTGCAAAGCTCAAGGAGAGGCTCGCGATTGATGTACCCGTTGGATACGAGAACGTTCTTGAGCCCTGCTTCTCTGCCCAGCCTGGCCGTATCCACCATGTACTCATAGTACGTGATGGCCTCGGAATACGTAAAGGCAATCGATGGGCTCTCCCTCCTGAGAGACTCGCGCACCACGTCCCGTGGGAACAGTTCGCTGGACTGAACCTCCTCGGGCTTCTTCTGAGAGATCTCCCAGTTCTGGCAATTCAGGCACCTGAGATTGCAGCCCGTGGTGGCAATGGAAAAGACCGAGGTGCCCGGATAAAAGTGATGGAGGGGCTTCTTCTCAATGGGGTCCACGTGAACCGAGCAGGGGTTTCCATAAGCCAGGGAATAAAGCTTCCCGTCAATATTGACCTTGGATCGGCAGACGCTGCGATCCCCTGGTTCAAGCAGGCAGAGATTCGGGCACACCTGGCACTGAACGTTCTTTCCGTCCGAGGTGTAGTAAAAGCCCTCCACGGACCACTTCCACGGCTTTGCCGGCGCATCTTTCCTGAAGATTTCTCCCCGGATATCCTCTCCCCTGCTCTGGCCGAAGCAAAGCCCGCCGCCGGCACAAAGAAGGGCCGGAAGCCCGATCCCCACTGTCTTCAGAAATTCTTTACGGGTCATCCTCATGAAGCGGTCCGTCCGCGCGGGAAGAGTACGATGATGTTACTTGAAATCTTGACGAGGATCAAAAAAATCATGGCCATCTGTATGCCCAGCAAAGGGATCAGGATCGCTCCCGTGGCCAAAGTCCCCACGGCAGCGCCTGTAAAATCCGCTGCCAGGCACCCGGCCGCAGGGCTTTCCTTTTCACCGATGAGGCCGACGGCAAGGGGGAACTGATACCCGCAGAAGAAGGAGAAGGCAAAGCCGTAACCAAGAAAATAATATTGCGAAATATCCCCTTCGGAAAAGCTGATCCACACATAGAAAACCACAAGAAGGCTGAAAAGAATGATCTCAGAGACGATGAAAGGAATAAGTCCCCTCCCCTTGAAGAGGTTCCCAAACATCGCGCCGGGAAGCAAGCCCATCAGGAAAGCGGTCACAATGGCTCCGAGCTTCAGATAGATGCAGCCGTACATCACCTGGAACGTAAAGATAATCAACATCTCCACGCCCATGTTCGCCAGCCCTGTGGTGAAAAGCACGTACTCCTCCCTGCGGAGGAAGATCAGGTACAGAATCGTGAGTCCCAGTGTCACGAGGGCGAAGACCTTAGGTGAAGACCCGTGCTTGGTGAACCACTCCTGAAACAGCGCACTCATGATCTTCGGCTCAAAGTCGGTATTGGCCGGAGCCTTTGGATCCAGCTTTTTCTGAAGGCCTTCGATTCGTTCCTGCGTCACATTGCCGTGATAGAAGCCCTCCAGGTAAGAAGTCATCACGGATTTCAGGGCGAGCCGTGCAGGCACGTCCGTCCACAGCTCACCGTCTCTGCAAAGAAAGTAAGCCTTCTCCCCAGGAAGAATGAGCACATTTCGAAAATGCTGCTTTGCCGTATTGTATAGAACGGAAAGCTTGCTCCTCTGGATCTCGCTCAGGTAGTTCGGCGAGCAGTCCACGCTGAAGGAAAGGATTCCGTCTTTTTGAAGAGCCTTCTTGGCCAGAGAGAAAAACTCGGAGGTGAAGAACCGGTTGAGTTGAAACGTGTCAGGCTCAGGAAGATCGACGACGATGGCGTCATACTTCTTGGAGCACGTTTTGATGTAATGCCTCCCGTCATCATGGATGATCGAAAGAGACGGGGACTGGGCAATCAAACCGAGCTCCTGCGCAACCCTTGTGAGATTGGGATCCAGTTCCACGTAGTCCACGGAAGCCGGAGCATACTTCGACACTTCGAGAAGCGTTTCCCCCAAACCTCCGGATACCAGCAGAACGCTTCGCACCTCTTCCAGCTGGCTCAAGGCATAGTGAATTTTCTCTTCGCTGTTCACAATGTCCGCATCTGAATAGAAGGGGGTTCCGGATTCCCAGAAGGTGTGCTGGGTTCCTTCCTTGCTGATCACGATTCTGCCGTAGGGCGACTCCACATATCGAAGGATCTCTCCGTACTGCGGGGACAGGGTGAGCTTCTCAAAATGGCTATTGAGAGAAAACAAGCAGAAGAGCCCGGTGCACACGAGGGCAAAGAAGAACAGCACAAATCTCCGAAAGACAAGGAAAAGGAGAAGGACCACCAGAATCAGAAGCCCTGAAGTGACGGCAATGGTCACAAACGCAGTAAAGGAGTAAACCAGGACAAAGCTGAACAGGATTCCGCCCGTGATGTCTCCGATGCTGTCTGTGACATAAAGCCCTCCAGACGTGAAGTTCTCCCCCCGTTCGTTCAGCACCCTCAGGGAGTAGGGCAGGATGAAACCGAGCAGCAGGCAATAGGGGGCTATGGTTGCAAGGATGTAGAAGAAGACTTGATTGAATCCCGGGGATGCCCCATGGACAAAAACACTCTCTCTGAAATAACGGATCAGAATGAGCTGAGGGAGAGGCCAGAAAGCGAGTAGGCCGGAGAGAAGGGTGAAGGCGGTCACGGAAGACCGGCGAAAGACCTTTGCAATGAGACTTCCAAGACCGGTGAGCAGCAACCAGGAAAAGAGGACAAGGGATATCGTGATCTCATTGCCGTGAAACTGAGACAGGAACTCCCGGACGGTGGCAAGCTGAACTGCAATGGAAGAAACACCGGTCCCTATGATTGCCCACAGGATGAATACTTTCAAATGTCTTTTCACGCCGGTGTCCTACTCCGGAAAACAGTTCTTGAAATGACCTTGCTAGGGCGCCTCCGGGGGCTTGTCTTCCGTGTCATTCTTCTTCGAACGCCTGAACCTGATACGTGTGGACTTCGAGTTTGTCATGCGCCCATGCATCTCCAGCTAAGCCTGCCTTGAGACATAGATGGGTCAGGAAGTCCTTTGTCTTGGGAAGCTGCTCCCAGACCTGGGGAAGAAAGGTGGCCTGATGATATCCTTTGCGGATGATCAAGCCGTCAATCCCCGCTCTCAACTTTTCAAGAAGATCATTGGCATCGGTATAGGTCAGCGGCTTTGGTTCTGTGAGAATGCTCACCTCAACCTTGATTTTTTCGAACTCGTTTTGGCTGAGAGGCCTGAATCGCGGATCTCGAAAGGCCGCATTCATCGCATTGACTCTTACACCTTCGATCAGGGACTCCTGAGGGATGATGTGACCGATACACCCCCTTAGGCCGCCGTTCATTGTGAGGGTCACGAAGGTACCGCGCCTTTCCTGGAATTTCGGGGAATTCATTGAGTCGGGCTCGCTTTTATCCTTCGGATTGAAAAGGGCTTTTTGAATGGTCTTTCTGGCCATCTCCACAAGGTGCTTCCCTTCTTCTTCCGATAGCTTGTCCTTTTCGCTCATCGCACCCTCCTTTACCTTTTCCTTAATCCCGTGCGTTCCTTTTTCTTCAGCGTTGGCTACCACCCCATTCGCAAGGACAAGAATCAACAGCGTTAGGATAATCAAGCCGGACAATACCAAACCGCAAGAGGATTGAGCAGATCGCATCAACTCGCCTCCTTGTATTATTTTCGCCTGATTCCAAGGGGTTTGTCAAAAACATTCGTTTAGAGTTTCGGATTTCTAATTTTGAATTTGTTTGTGAACAAGGCCTGCCTTGGGTTCTACATTTTCTAGACAAGACGATAGACAGGCGTCTCCAGGTGTGTCTTCTTGCACCGAGGGCAGCGGCTTGGCCGGGTGAAACGTTTTCTTTGTTCAAACACGTACCCGCAGGACATGCAGCGAAAAGGGAGCACCGCGAGCTTCCTTTTCTGTGCCAGTGCAGACAGCGCGATGTGCGGAAGATGCTCGTAGACTTCCCTTTCCCGTATGCCGATGGCCTGAGAGATCTCCCTGGCGGTCATCTCTTTGTCATTCAAGAGGAGGACTATCTTCTGACGGACGGTTTGAGAAGGGGTTTCCTTTTCCATGGGCACTCTCCTCAGAGCCAATCTCACCGACAAAAACGCTTCAGGCACCTTTTCACGACCAGTCGTCGTCCTGTTGCTATCTTCTCACAATTCGGTTTTACCGGCAATAGTGGCTGCGGTCGGGGAAGTTTATTGATGTCTATTCAAAGGGGCAGGCAGAGTAGTCAGAAAATTTTATGTCATAGCAGAGACTTGATTTTGCATATGTGATCTACTATAGTATAAGGCAATAACCATTTTGGATGCGTGGGGTTTACGCTATGAAAGTCGGGGTCGAAAATAAAGTCGTGGCGCGTTTCCGGGATGGGAAAATAGTCAAAGGCTTCACCAATGATTTCTTTCCCAATAAGGATGTGTTTCACATCTCAGGTGCAGAAAGAGGAAAAGATCTGACCAAGGTGCAAGTCCCTGACCTCAAAGCCCTCTTTTTTGTGAAAAGTTTTGAGGGGAAAAAGGACCATCGGAAACACGATCATCCTGACGTGGTTGAAAAGCTAAACAAAACAACCGGCGTCAAACTGAAAATTGTTTTCGCCGACGGCGAGCAGATGCTGGCTTTCACTCAGGGGTATGAGCCCGGGCGGAAGGGATTCTTTATCTTTTCACCTGATCCTGAAAGCAACTGGGAAAGGGCTTTTGTTGTGAAGCAGTCCACCAAGGAGGTGACAAGGGTTAAGTAACGCGGGCCTCCTTTAGCATTTTCTGAGCCAGCAGCGCAGCCTCCCATATCGCTTCGTATCCTGTGCACCTGCACAAATTCTCAGAAAGGGCCTCCCTGATCTCGTCTGCACAAGCGTCCGGCTTATTCCTGTAAAGAGCGTAGAGCCTCATGATAAACCCGGGGGTGCAGAAACCGCACTGCACCGCTCCTGCCCTTAGAAAAGCTTCCTGTATGGGATGAAGGTTTCCTTCCGGGTCAGCCAGCCCTTCTATCGTCAGGACCTCGATACCCTCCAGTTTATCCTTTCCCCTCAAGGTGCAGGCTTTGACGGCCTGGCCGTTCACCACCACGGTGCAACTTCCGCACGCTCCATACCCGCACCCTTCCTTGGCGCCGGTGAGGTCGAGTTGATCCCGAAGAATCTCCAGCAAGCTTTCCTTAGCCGAGCAAGAAACCGTGCGCCGGATTGCGTTTACGGTAAGGGTAATCCATTCATTCACTGGAGGGCCTCCAGAATATCTTTGGGTAACACAGGAAGACGGAAGAAGTCGCGCCCGGTCGCATCGTAAAGGGCATTGAGAATCGTCGGGGCCACAGCCACCATGGGATGCTCTGCAACGCATCGTGCGCCAAAGGGTCCCCTCTTCTCCGGGGTTTCGACATAGATCACGGCCTGCTTCCTCGGAATGTCACTTATTCTGGGCATCTTGTACCGCACCCAAGTGGCATTGGTTATCTTTCCCTGCTCGGAGAATTCGATCTTCTCTTTCAGAGTCTGGCCGATCCCCATCACAACGCCGCCCACAATCTGCCCTCTGATCATCTGAGGGCTGATGACCCGGCCCACGTCAAAGGAAGAAATGAATCGATCAATGATCACCTCACCGCTCTTTTTGTCCACTCTCAACTCACACCCCTGGCACCCAAAAGTCCATGTGCCGCCGGCTGTTCCCATGCCGAATTTCGGGTCCGGCTCCACATACCCGGGAATTCTGTCTCCGGCCGTCGCTTCCGCGACTTCACCGACGGTGAGTCCGTTTTCGTACATGTATCCCCTGGCCAGATCTTTGACGGCAACCTTCCGGTCAGGGTCTGTCTTCAGGAACACGCTCTGGCCGTCATAGTCCAGATCATCTGCAGGGACTCTGAGCACTGTGGCCGCGTTTTCTTTCAGCACACGGATCGCTTTTTCCGCAGTTTTTAGGATGGCGTTGCCGCCGCGATAGGTAAACATGGAGGCTACGGTCTGCCACTCCCATGGGGAGTGCTGGGTGTCCACCTCGCGAAACACGGAAACACGGTCTGGAGGAATGCAAAGGGCCTCTGCAGCAATCTGCCTCATGGCCTGCTGCGCCCCCTGCCCCATCTCGATGCCGCCGAGATTGACGTGGACACTTCCGTCTGAACAAAACTTGATCTGGCAGCACGAGGAGGCGTTCGGAGCCCCTTTGGGCGACTTCATCATGGACGCCACGCCACGGCCGTAGAGGTATCGCTCATCTTCCCCGGCTTTGGGCCGGCTGAAAAGCTCCTTTTCCACATGCTCAAGGCACTTGAAGAGGTCCCCGGTGTGATCCCTGATCGTCTCTCCCAGCGAATTCTTTCTCCCCTCGGAAAGGAAGTTCTTTCTGCGCAATTCAAGAGGGGACAGGCTGAGCTTGCGGGCCATCATGTCCACAAGACGCTCGGAGATGAAGCAACCCTCGGGGTGACCGTAACCCCGGTAAGCGCCAACAGGCGGCGTGTTCGTATAGACGCCGTAGGAATCCACATGGCAGTGGTCGATCGCATAGGGACCCACACAGTTGTGCCCCGCCACCGTGACGATGTGGGTGGCGGCATCGCCGTAAGCGCCGTCGGAAAAGTAAAGCTCCGCCTGGAAAGCCGTGAACGTGCCGTCCTTCCTGGCCCCGAGCCTGGCTCTCGCTTTCATCCCACGGCCGAGGACCGTGCTCGTCATGACTTCTTTGCGGCTGCAAATGTAACGGACCGCAACTCCAGGCACGGCTCTTGCCAAGCAGACCACCATGGGCTCGATCGTGACATCCGATTTTCCACCAAAGCCGCCGCCCAGGTACAGGACATGGACGCGAACATGAGCGTGGGGAAGGCCGAACATCTCGGCTACCGTTTGCTGAAGCACAAACGGAGCCTGAGTGCTGGCCCATATCTCCACCCGATCCTTCCCCTGCCACCGGCAAATAGCGCCATGGGGTTCCAGCGCAGAGTGGGCACTCAGTGAAAACTCGAATTCTCCTTCTACGGAGACATCGGCCTCTTTGAAGCCCGCCTCAATGTCCCCTTTCCTCAGCCTGTAGTGGTGAAAAATGTTCGTTCCCGGTTCAGGGAAGTGAGCTCCCAGGTGGCGATACTCACCAAGCCGTTCATGGATCAAGACATCCTTGTTGCGTGCTGCTTCCCCAGGGTCCAGGAGAACGGGAAGAGGTTCATACACGACCCTAATTTTTGGGAGAGCCTTGTTCGCGTGATCGAGGGTGTCCGCAATCACGGCCGCGACCGGTTCGCCGCCGTGCCTCACCTTATCCACGGCCAGAGGGCTCTGGTCGTAGAACCCGGCCGCTGCAAAGAGAATGGGATAGTCCCTCCCTGTGATCACCTTGTACACCCCCTCGCTTCTTTCCGCTTCAGAGGTGTCTATGGATTGAATCCGGGCATGGGCAAGCTCCGGCCTGAGAATCTGGGCATGGAGCATCCTGGGCAGTTTTATGTCAGCCACATACTGGGCCGCGCCCGTCACCTTGGCATACCCGTCCGTCCTCTCAAAGGTTTTCCCTACATATCGGAATTCCATCCCTCTTTCTCCATGTTCGCAGGTTGCTCAAAAACGCTGTAGATGGGCGCTTTTCAGCAACCTGCTAAGATCCTTTCTCCTCCCTGCGATAAGGCTTGAGCAGGCCTGCCGGAACAGATGCTTTTCTGGACACGCTCACCAGAGCGACGATGGTGAGAAGATAAGGGATCATGAGGAACAGGTGGAAAGAGAGCTTGATTCCCAGGCCCTGAAGTCTGAGCTGAAGCCCATCCAGACAGCCGAAGATCAGGGCGCCCAGCATGCCCTTCACAGGATCCCAGTTTCCAAAAATCACCATGGCGATGGCGACCCACCCCCTCCCGCCGATCACGTCGATGAGGAACATGTTCTGATGGGCCAGGGTGAGGAAAGCCCCGCCGATTCCCATGAGCGCTCCGCCGGCCACAAGACAAAGCGTGCGGGTCAAGGTCACATTGACACCCACCGTATCGGCAACGATGGGATTTTCACCCACGGTTCGGATCTTCAGACCCACTTTGGTCTTGTAGAGCAGAATGGAAATGGCCGGAACAAGGAGCCAGGCGATATAGGTGAGGGTATACTGCTTAAAAAGGCCCGACCCGATGATCGGGATCTCGGACAGCAAGGGAATGGCGACTTGATGGAAAGGCTCGACCGTCGGAGGAACCGTGGGAGAGCCGAAATGAAGCCGATAGATGAACATGGCGAGCCCTGCTGAAAACAGGGTGATCCCGAGTCCTGAGACATGCTGGCTCAATCCCAGGTGAACCGAGAGAAAAGCCATCAGGAGTCCCAGGGCCATGCCCACGAGCGCCGCCATGAGCACGCCGAACCAGAGGGAGCCTGTGGAGATGGAGACCAGGAACCCGGTCATCGCCCCCATGAGCATGATCCCCTCAATGCCGAGATTGAGCACACCGGATCGCTCGGCAAGAATTTCTCCCAGGGTGGCAAAAATGATTGGGGTCGCCATTCTCATCATGGCTCCGATCAGTCCTGAGATAAACGCAGCTTCCAGAATCTGGCTCATCATTTCCGCACCACCTTCACCCTGTACTCTGTAAAAAGAAGGAAAATGAGCATGATCATGAGGGCCATGCCCTGGATGACTTCTGCAATGTAGACGGGCACGCCGGTCATGCGACTCATGGTCTGCGCCCCCACGATGATGATGCTGAAAAAGAGGGATGAAAAAAGCACGCCCACGGGGTGCAAGTTGCCCAGCATGGCGATGACAATGCCTGAATACCCGTATCCCGGCGAGATGTCCATGATGAGACGATACTGGAGAGCACAGAGTTCGCCGACGCCTGCAAGCCCTGCGAGCCCGCCGGAGATCAGGGCGGTCCAGAGAATCACGGCATTCGTATGGATGCCGCCGAAACGGGCGGCCCGGAGATTAACCCCCACCGCCTTGTTCTGATACCCGAAGGTGGTCTTGTTGTTGATGAACCAGACCACCAGCACGGCCAGCAAGGCGATGAGGATGCCCAGGTGAAAGCGGGAGCGGGGCATCAGAATAGGATACTTGGCAGCGGCAATGATTTCCGAGGATCTGGGCCAGCTCGAACCGGGCTGCTGGAGAGGACCGAAAAGGAGAGCCCCCATGATGTGGACCATGACATAGTTCAGAAGGAGGCTGGAGACCACGTCATCCACTTTCAGTTTTGTCTTGAGAATCGCCGGGATGAAGGCCCAGAGCCCGCCTGCAAGAAAACCGCCCACCAGGACCGTTGGGAGGACCATGAAGGAGGGAAGACCGGCGAGAGAGATCCCGAGCGCTGTCGCCGTGAGCGCTCCGGCGAGGAGCTGCCCCTCTGCGCCGATATTCCAGAACTTGGCCCTGAACGCAAAAGCAACAGCAAGCCCCGTGAGGAGCAGCGGGCTCGCTTTGACAAAGGTTTCCAGCAGATTGAACCGTGTGCCCAAGGCCCCGTAGAACAGATAAAAATAGGACTTCCAGAGTTCGCCGCCCGCGATGAGAATCGGGATGGCGGAGAGGATAAGGGTCGCCACCACAGCGGCTATGGGAATGACGATCCTGGCCCATCCGGGCAGAGGTTGCCGTTTGACGATCCTGAGCCTCATCCTTTCCTCACCCCGCTCATCCAAAGGCCGATCTGCTCTCTGGAAGCCTCTTCCACCATCGCCTCCCCTATCACCTCCCCTTCAAAGAGCACGACCATGCGGTCGCTCAGGGCGAATATTTCATCCAGGTCCTCCGAGATGAGCAAGACCGCCGCACCGCGCTCCCTTTCATCGAGGATTCTCTGATGAACGTATTCCATGGCTCCCACATCCAGGCCGCGGGTGGGTTGGCTGGCGATCAGTACCGCAGGTTTTCCCGCCAGTTCTCTGGCCAGCATCACTTTCTGCAGGTTTCCTCCGCTGAGACTCTTGGCCTCGGCATCTCGGCCTGCAGTCTTGATACCGTAGGTCTTGATCCGCTCGTCGCTGAACTGCTGAATTTTCTTGAAGTCCAGAAGTCCTCTCCGCTGGAACTCAGAGGAGACGTGGTTTTCAAGAATCAGATTCTCCTCCACCGTGAGATCCATCAGAAGTCCGGTTTCTATCCTGTCCTCGGGGATTCTCGCCATTCCAAGATGGATGGCGGATGCCGGGCTTCCGGGCCGGAGGACATGGCCCTTGATCTTCACCTTCCCCTGAGAGGCTTCCCGCATCCCGAAAAGAATTTCCGCCAGTTCTCTCTGGCCGTTTCCTGAAACTCCGGCCATACCCAGAACCTCATTCCTGCGCACCACCAGGTGGACGTTCTTCAAGGCTGGAAGCTTCTTGTCATTCAGGGCATGGAGATTTTCGATCTCAAGAACGGGCTCTCCCGGCTGCATTTTCTTCTTGTCCAGTTTTTCGAGCAACTCTCTCCCCACCATCAAGCTGGCCAGCTCCCTGAGACTCGTTTCGCTTGTCTTTCTTTCCGCCACCACCTCACCGGCTCTGAGCACGATGATCCGATCGGAAAGGCTCATCACCTCATGGAGCTTGTGGGAGATGAAAACGACGGATCGTCCCTCCTGCACAAGGGATTTGAGCATCCTGAAAAGATCCTCCGTTTCGCCCGGTGAAAGGACCGCCGTGGGTTCGTCCATGATCAGGATATCCGCGTCCCTGTAAAGGGCCTTCAGAATCTCGACCTTCTGCTGTTCCCCCACCGAAAGCGTCCAGATTTTCGCATCAGGATCCAACTGCAGTCTGAACTTTTTCTGGATCTGCCGGAGTTTTTCCCTCGCGGATTTGAGATCCAAGAAGATTCCTTTTCCTGCATCGGTGCCAATGATCACATTCTCGATGACCGATTGGGAAGGAACCAGGGCGAAGTGCTGGTGGATCATTCCCACACCACGGCAGATGGCATCCCTCGGGCAGGTGAGGTCCACGGGCTCCCCTTTGATGAAGATCTCTCCTTCATCGCAGGCGTAGTACCCGAACAGGATGTTCATCAACGTCGTCTTTCCCGCTCCGTTTTCGCCGAGGAGCGCGCAAATCTCCCCGGGATAGAGATGGAAAGTGATCCCCTTGTTCGCGGTGACGTTGAGAAACCGCTTCGTAATGGAGAGCATTTGTACAACAGGTTCGTGAGCTGTCATTGTGGCACATGCCTGTTCAAAATAGGAATGTCACCACAGAGACACAGAGGACACAGAGAAAATAATATCCCCCTCTCTGTGCACTCCGCGACTCTGTGGTGAAATTGATTTTCCAAAAAAGAAGCCCGGCAGAAGCCGGGCTTCCTCAAGCATTAGTCTGAAACCGGTGGTTGCTCATCAATGGGCACACGGAAGGTGCCGCTCAAAATCTTCTTCTCCAGATCCTTCACCTCGTTCATCACAGCCTCGGGCAACTTCTTGTCCAACCCATGGAAGGGCGCAAGCCGGGAACCGCCCTTCGCCATCATGGACCACTCTCCGAGATCCATGGACACCCAGGCTTTCTTCTTGACCATCTCGATGCAGAACTTGATGGTGGGGAACATGTCCCACACCGGGCCGGTGATGACCACCTCCGGAGCAAGGGCATTCTGATCGGACATGTTGCCGAAAGCGAGAATCTTTTTCTCCTTGCAGGCTTCAAACACACCGAAGCGCTCCGCATAAATCAGATCCGCACCGGCTTCAATTTGAGCGATGGCCGCTTCCTTGGCCTTCGGAGGATCAAACCAGCCCCCGATATAGGAGATCTTCACTTTGACCTTGGGATTGACCTTCAGGGCTCCGGCCTTGAAGGCATTCACCAGCCGGTTGACTTCACCGATGGGAATGGCGGCCACCACACCCAGGACATTGGATTTGGTCATCCTGCCGGCGATCACGCCGCAGAGATACGCCGGCTCATGAATCCAGTTGTCGAACACGGAATAGTTCGGAGCCACAGGACCGAACTCCGACCCAAAAGCAAACGCGATCTTCGGGTAATCCTTGGCCACTCTTCTCGACGGCTCCTCACCTGCCAGAAACGCGTCACCCACGATCAGATCGAATTTCCTTTCCGCGTACTCTCTCAGAACCTTCTCGAAATCCGCTGCTGCCACTTTTTCGGCAAACTCGTACTCGATGTTTCCAATCTCTTTTTTTGCCTTCAGACAGGCTTGATGGATGACTCCATCCCACGGTTCCTCAATGGCTGTCTGGAAGATGGCGGCAATCTTGAACGGTTTTGCTTTCTGCTCTGCTCCGAAAGCGAGGGAACATGCAGCGAGAACAATCATTAAAGCCAATATCCCTTTCCTCATAGAAAACCCTCCTTTCCTCCTGATTGATGCTTAGAAACAAACCCTTCAACTTGACACAATGATGGACTGATTACACCAGTCCGGCCTTCACTTGGCTTTCTCTTGGAACCCTGTCACCTCCTTTCCGTCTTTGATCACGTGGCGTGGAGCTTCATGATAGGTGAGTGCCTCCCATACGCTTTCCGCATTCAGCACCACCAGGTTGGCCTGGTTTCCTTCTTTCATCTCAAACCCTTTGATGGCCATCGCCCGAGCAGCCCTCGTGGTGATGAGATCGTAGAGGATTTCCATCTCCTCGAAGGTCGTCATCCACATCAAATGAGAAGCGAGAAAGGCCACTTCGAGCATGTTGTTTCTGCCATAGGGATAGTAAGCGTCTGCGATGTCGTCCTGGCCCAGGGCAACGGCGATGCCTTCATCATAGAGATCCCTGACCTTCGCGTGAAGCGGTCCTGTCTGGGGATCGGAGATAACGGCGATTTGGGCTCTCTTGAGAAGCGCCACGATCTTTCGGAAATAGGGTTCCGGATACAGGGCGACGGCGCGGGCATGGTGGGCCGTGACCCTCCCCTGCCAGCCTTCCTGGATCGTTTTCACGGCAAGCATCTCCAGGGTGCGAAGACCGGGATCTCCTGCATCGTCCATGAGCATGGAGATGTCCCTGTCATACTCTCTGGCCAGCTTGAACATCCGGTTGATGTGCTCGTGCGCATCCTCATCCGTATACTCGATCCAGGGAATCCCTCCCACCACATCGGCTCCAAGTTCCAGAGCTCTTCGCAAATAGTCCTCAGCGCCGGGATCCCGCACGACGCCGTCCTGAGGGAAAGCCACCACCTGGATTTCCACGGCCTCTTTGAATTCCTCTTTGGCCCTGAGCAGGGCCTTCACCCCTTCGAGCCTGGCCTTGGTGTCCGTGTCCGCAAAGGCGCGCAGGTGGGTCGTCCCATATTGGACGGCCAGTCGCACGGCTTTCCTCACATTCTTGATGATCCACGCCTCATCGTATTGCTCTTTCACCTTGGAGGCCAGTTCGATCGCGGTCATGGCCCTTCCCATGGCCCCGCGCTGATAAGAGACCAGGGCTTTATCCCCGATCATCTCGAGGGTGTACACTTTGCAGAGGTGGAGGTGGGAGTTGACAAAAGACTCGGTGACCAGTTTCCCGGACGCATCAATCACCTTAAGGGACTCCCCTTTCAGCTTCTTTCTGATGCGGGAGATGCGTCCCCCTTTGATCCCGATATCCAGGAATTCTTTTCCTGAAAACCGGGTCCTGGCCTTCTTGATCAAAAGATCAAAAGTCATGGTCTCCTCTCTCAAAGGCGCGCTTCACAATCGCGCCCTTTCATAGCACCGACCCCACGCTTTGTCAAAATCAGATTCAATGGCTGTCGGCTGAAGCCGACAGCTTGAGGGACAAAGGGACAAAGATGCAAAGGCACAAAGCAGAAAAACCATTCCACTGTATCCTTTTATCCATTTCTTTCTTTGTGCCTATGTGCCTTTGAACCTTTGTGCCTCCACGTTTTTCTTGCTTCTTCATGAAGCCGGGGATTCAGTCCGCCCGCCACATCGCCGAACTTGGTGAGTCGAGCTTTTTTCTTTTTCGCCATCAGGGTGTCGTAGCGATCATCCTCCACCATGGCGACGATCCTGCTGATGCTGGACTCTCCATCCACAAAGCGCCAGGGGAAGCAACCGATCACGGCCCGCTGATTCAGCAGGAGGTCCATGTCACCTCCCAGGCACTCGGCATGAATAATCCCGTGATTGAACATCTCGATGTGCATGAGCTGATACTTGTCATCGGAGAAGAATTCCTCCAGGCTTTTCCCGAACTTTTTCTGGAAAAAGGCCTCTGCCTCCTTGGCCTGGCGAGGCATCCAGGTTCGAATGATCGTATTCATGGGATGATCGGCACTGCCGCAATCCACCCCGATCCACCGCAGCTTCTTTTTCTTCGCCCACTCGGCAAATTCCCTGTCCGGTCCAGGGTGTTTCACCATGTAGCGAATCTCATCGGCCGTAGGCTGGTCCCATCCATAGTGGTGGTATCCGGTGTGAATGATGAGAATGTCTCCCTCCCTGACCTCCACCCTCTCCTCCACCTGCTTGGAGGTGTAGAGATCATAATCCGTGGTGCAGTCGCTGAGATCAACAACCACCCCTTCGTGGACCAGGAAATCCAGGTCCAGAGAAGCGATGTCTTTACCCGGCGTGTAAAAGTGGATTTCTCCGTCAAGATGGGTTCCCACGTGGTTGGAATGGGTCAGGAGCATGCCGTTGGCTCCATGGGGAGCCAGTCTCTTGAAGTACTTCACCTGCAAGGGTTCATAGGTCGGCCAGGGCGGTGTCGCAATGCCCAGAGGCACGGTGAGATCAATGAATTTCATAGGTTCCTCCTTTTCTGAAAACTTAGGTCAAAGCTTCTTCTCTGTTTGCGTGGAATTTCAAAAACGAACCGCAGAATGACGAATAATGAATGAAGCACGCCGAAGGAAAGATTCGAAGGCATTAAACTTCATCATTCGACATCCCTTATTCGACATTCGACATTCGGTTTATGGGTGTTGGTCATCAGCCTGGGGCCAAAGGCCTGGCGCCGTGCGCCGTGCACCCTGCGCCGTGCACCGTGTACCGTGGATCGTGCACCTTGTCCCGTGGATCGTCTCCTATTTTCCATACTTTTCAGCAAAGGCTTCGAGCGCATCGTGAAAACAGTTCTCAGGCGGATGTACCAGCCCTGCTCCAACCATCCCGATGCCCGGCTCCTTATGGGCAATCCCTGTGTTGATCGCCGGAAGAATCCCTGTTTCCACCACCTTCAGCAGGTCAATCCCTGTGGGTGTCCCCCTGAAATCAAGGGTGGGGATCTGATAGGTGTCGTTTTCCGCCACCGTGATTTCATACATCTGCTGTGTGTACCGGACCGCGTCTCTCGCGCTTCCTCCCACAAATTTCACAATGGCCGGCGCAGCAGCCATGGCAAACCCGCCGATCCCTGCGGTCTCGGTAATGACAGAGTCTCCGATGTCCGGCGCCGCATCCTTTGCTGAAAAACCCGGAAGATAGAGGCCCTCCACCATGCCGGCCGGTCCTGTGAACCATTGATCCCCGAGCCCGGAAACCCTGATGCCGAATTCCGTCCCATTCCTGGCCATCGTGGTCACCACAGAACAGCCTTCAATGGATGCCGCCGCATCCACGGTGCATTTGCAGGTCGGCATGGTCAGGTTGAGAAAGAAGTGATCATTTCCATGAATGAAAGTCAGGATTTTCGCAATCTTCTCCCTGCTTTCATCGAGCATCACGAGATCCGGAGCGATCTCCCTGATGAAGAGGGAGGTCCCGGCTCTGTTGCGGTTGTGCCCCTCGTCCCCCATTTGAAGAGCCTGGGCGATCAGGCTTTTCATGTCGATTGCTCCATGCCGGAGAAGGGCTTTCTTCAGTGCAGGCGCCAGATCCTCAGCCATCCATCGGAGTCTTGCGATGACTTCCTCTGAAAAGGCGCCGTAGCGAAGGACCTTCCCCAGACCCTCGTTGAGCGTGCAGTAGGCCCGGTTCCCGAAGGTCTTGTTCTCCAGGACCCACACCGGCATGCTCCAGGTCACGACACCGGCCATGGGCCCTACACTCGAATGATGGTGGCACGAATCAAAGAGAACCTTCCCTGAAGCGGCCAGGGCTTCGGCCTCCTGCATGTTCCTCGCAAAGCCCTCCAGGATCATGCCCCCGATCACAGCCCCCCTCATGGGACCACACATTCTCTCCCAGGTGACGGGCGGGCCTGCGTGGAGAATCATGTTCTTCTTCATGCCCGGGATCGCTTCTCCGGCCGTCGAAACATCCACGAGCGTCGGCTTTGCCCTCTGAATCCTGGAGACCGCCTCCTGGTTGGCCTCTTCGATTTTCGCCTTCATTCCTGTGCTCCTTTTACCGGCCCAGTTTTTCAAGCAGGGCGATCAGCCTCTTGTTGCCGCCTGCAGGAGGCTTCCAGTCCATCGGCAGGACCTTCACGTCTTCTTTGCGCAAGTTGTCTGCAAAGGACTCGAGCCCCATGTTGATGACCACCAGCTCTTTGCTGAAAAGCTCCCTGATTTTTTTCACATCCATTTCGAAGCCACCTTTCTCATCACATGAAGTGCCAGGACCGACGCCTGATAGTTCGAAGGCATGACAAGGCATCCAGCGGATTCCAGCTTTTTTTTCTGCTCTGCCATGTTTTGGAAATCCTTTTCAGTGCCGGTGATGGATGCGATAATGGAGAGATACCCTCCTCTCCCGGCAACCTGACCCTTCGCTTTGCTCACGCTCTCTGCAAGAGCCCCGCACGGGTCCTCGTGGGCACCATAACCCAGAACAACGTCCAGCAGCAGAAGGGCTGTCTCGGGATCCGCCGCTTCTTTGGCAATCCTTTCCTCTCTGAGGGAAGGGTCGATCATGGGATGGGGTCTTCCCAGAGTGAAGACATCATCACCCAGATCCACGATCGCATGGCCCTCGGAACGATGAGGAGATTTGAGCACCCGCCCCGGTTCCTTGCGGACATTGGAGAGAATCTTGAAACCTTCTTCCTCGAAAAGAACCATGGCTTCTATGGCCAGTGTCCCCCCCGCAAAAAGGCCGCGAACATATCTCTGTTCGGAGGCCATCCTGTTCACCTCCGCCTCTGCCACTCTCGATGCCTCTGCTTCCGACAGAGAGAGACAGGAACGATGGTATTCCTCTCCTCTCGACAAAGCCACGGCCATGGCTGCGGCTTCCTCCATGTTGCCGGAAAACCGGACGGATCCCCGTCTTCCCAACGCTTTGGGCCCCAGGAAATGAACCACGCAGGGCTTTCCGGTGTCCTCAAGTTTGGAAAGAACTTTGGCAGCCAGTTCCTCCGCCGGCGGTTTGGAGATCACGACGATCACACGGGTCTCCGGATCATGCTTCAAGGCCTCGATTCCCATGAGCATCATCCGTCCTCTCACTCGCTGATCCTGGAGGTCCCGTCCCCCTGTTCCAATAGCCTGAGAGATCCCGCCTCCCATTCTGTCAATGCAGCAGGAGACTTCCTGAAGTCCGGAGCCGGAGGCGGCCACGAGACCGATCGGTCCTCTCCTAACGACATTCGCAAAGCAGAGCGGCTTCCCGTTGAGGATAGCGGTTCCGCAGTCAGGGCCCATCATGAGGAGTCCCCTTTCCACGGCCGTCTCTTTAAGCTCCACCTCCTCTTCCACAGAGACATGGTCGGAAAAAAGCATCACGTGAAGCCCCTTGTTGAGCGCCCGCCTCGCTTCCCGGGCCGCATACATGCCGGGAACAGAGATGACCACAAGGTTGGCCTCCGGGATGATCTTGAGCGCTCCCTCAAGGCTCACAGGACGGTACTCTTCCTTCTCTCCTCCTCCCCCGTGACTTCTCTTTTTCAGGGCCTCTTCGGCAATCCGGCAGGCTTCCTCAACCGCCTCCTCGGTCTCGCCCTCAATGGCGATGACGAGATCATTCGGCTTCGCCGATTCCGTTTCTCCTGAAAAGAGACCGATCTCTTTCAAAAGTCCCAGGTTGACTTCTGTTCCCATGGCCACAACGGCTTCTTTGATGCCGGGTCGTTGTTTCAGCGCCTTGGTAGCGAGCATGAGAAAGACGGAGTCGTAATAAGCATTCTTGCGAACAAGGATCTTCTTCAACGCTGCCTCTCATCCTTCATGGGTTATAACATTCTAGCTTTTTGAAACAGTCACGAGCAAAGGCCAGGGGGGTCTCTCTCAAAACAGAAAAGGAACCCCGTCAGGGCATCCGTCCCTGAGGTGGCCCCGCTGCCCACAGCCCGTTCCACGGCGATCACGATTTCTTCCTTCCCTTCCGCATCAGAGACGGATCGGACCGCTTCGATCAGATATTCGGGGAAATACCCCTGGAGGGCTTGCCACAAAAGAGTTCTCCCAGCGTCATTGGTCCTGTTCATTGCAAACCAGAGATCCTCTTTTTCGATGGAACACGCTACCATGTTCTTCTGATCGCCGGCAACCGCCTTTGCCTCAGTAGACGACAGGAGTCTCAGCGTTTCTTCTCCCAGCAGAACCCCTGTGATGAAATCATCCCCGGAAGGCGTTGACCCTGGCCCAAGCCCTACCAAGCCGGAAAGGCCTTTCAATCCGCCGTCTCGCGATGGCGCGCCCTGAATCCTGCTCAAAACCTTCACGGCCTTGTCTACGAACAAATTCTTTGCCTCATCCCTGCGGAGGAGTCCAAGGAATCCCCCGTCTCTTCCCTTCAAAAGAAGCGTCTCCTTCACCAGAGAAACTTTTGAAGCACGGAAACCTTTTATGTCATCCCGGGTGAGTGTGCCCTGCCAGGTCGGCCGCCCCAGGAAATCCACGACGAAATCCTCGGTGACCAGCCTGAGCCCGTCAAACCGGACTCGGTCCCCAGGGACAAGGCCCTTCTTTTGTTTCCGGAAAAGAGCGGGAATGCAGACGCTCAGCGAAGTCATAGAGCGAGTCTCTTCGATGAAGGAGACCAGGAGCCCCTCGGTGTGGCGTATATTCACAGCGCGGGAGAAGACGGAAACCACGTCTCCCCAACCGGTCAGGCACGGAACCCTTGCCCCGACCAGAGTGGGGAACATCCGCTCTCTGACGCGTCTGTCAAGACTGGCCTGTCTCACTTTTCTTGAGCCTGATGGTTAAAGATCCCCGAGACCATCCTGGTGCAGAAGCCGCAATGGTCGCGGTTCGTGAATCCAGTTCACGGTTTTCGGCTGCGGAAAGATCAAAGAAGGTCATCGTCTCTCCAGCAGGAATAATCACAAAGGGAGGAACAACCACTTCGGAAGGATCGTCGGAAAACAAGTCTACCACAAGATCGAATGGAAGGGGAGTGAGGATACTGACGATTCCTTTTCTGCCCGTGGCTCTTCCATTTTCGCCGCTCTCTTCCTCGACTCCCAGAAAGAGGTCTAAGGCCTCGTTATCCTCCACATCCATTCTTCGTGCATCGGAGCTCCAGCCGGGCACTGTCGCGATGATCACCACTTCCCGAGTCCCATCCACTTCCCAGTCATCGAGAACCTGAATGGAGAATGGGGCGGAGATTTGTCCTGCCATGATCACGACCGTCGCAGGCACGCTCACTTCCGACGTATTTTCCGTGGTCAGATAGACCGTAATGTCTCCATCAGGAGGAGCGCTCAGGCTGACCTTGCCCCGGAGTGAAAGCCAACCGTCGCTTTCTGTGACGAGGGTGGGGACCTCGATCGAAACGACCGCACTCTCATTGTCATCGACCTCAATGGTCGCCCCGGCCGGAACATAGCCCAGTGCAAAAGCCGTCACACGAACCGCCTGTGGACCATCGAGCAGCGTGTCGTCCCGAATGGTCAAGTCAAAAGAAGCGGAGGTCTGCCCTGCCGGGATGATCATTCTGACGGGGACAGACACCTCCGAAGGATTGCTGGAAGTCAGGGTCACCGGGAGGTCCCTCTTGAGCGGCTCTTTCAGAATCACGGCTCCTTTTCCCACAAGAACCCCATCTCCCTCAGCCGCCCGTGGAGGAAGAACGACAGACAGCGCAATGAGATCGAGGGGCTCATCTTCCGATGAACCTATCGTCTGAACAGGTGCGTTCTGACTCCCGAATGTGCCATCCCCCAGCTGGCCAGATCCGTTGTCTCCCCATGCCCACACCGTGCCATCGTTCCTGAGGGCCAGGCTATGATTGGCACCCGCAGCCAGGCCGATCACGCTGACCAGGTCAGAGACCTCCACCGGAGTACTGACGGGTTGAAAGGTGCTGTTTCCCAGCTGGCCGTGATCATTCTCTCCCCAGGCCCACACGGTTCCATTGGATTTCAGGGCCAGGCTGTGGGACGCTCCCGCAGCGACAAGGATGATCCCGCTCAATCCCTCGACCAGCACAGGGGTCGTCCTATGATCGAAGGAGACACCCCCCAGCTGCCCCTCCCAGTTCCGCCCCCAAGCCCACACCTTTCGATCACTCTGAGTCGCCAGACCGTGATAGCCGCCTGCCGCGACAGAGACGACTTGAGACAGCCCGGAGACCTGCACAGGCACCGTGCGGGTGTGAAAGGACCCATCCCCGAGCTGCCCATCACCGTTCGCTCCCCATGCCCACAGAGTTCCGTCCTTTCTGAGAGCATAGTTATGGTACTGCCCGGCAGCAATCGCGATCACCTCGGTCAGGCCGGAAACCCGCTCGGGAATGTTGCAGTTCTCTGTCGTTCCATTGCCAAGCTGCCCTGAGCTGTTATCTCCCCAAGCCCACACGGTCCCATCCTTCTTGAGCGCCAGGGAATGGGAATATCCTGCTGCAATGGCCACACCTTCAGCCAGATGAGGAACTGGAACAGGCTGAATTTTTGACAGGAAGGTTCCATCGCCCAGTTGGCCGTTAACATTATCCCCCCAGGCCCAAACCCTTCCGCCACCGGTAAGGGCCAGGGTGTGATTTCCCCCTCCTGCAACCGCAAACACGTCACTGAGAGAGACCACTCGAGCCGGTGCGTTTTTATTCACGGTGGTTCCATCCCCCAGTTGCCCGTACCCGTTGTCTCCCCAGTCCCAAAGCGTCCCATCATCTTTGAGAGCGAGGCAGTGATAATCGCCTGCCGCGATGGCAGGAGCAAAACGGGCATCCTCGCGGTCATCTTGAACCACCATCGTATCGGACCCCGAAGTCCAGCCGGGGATCGAAGCCGTGATCGTGACGGTCTGCGGACCATCGACAACCACATCGTTCTCGATGATCAGATCGAATGGAGCAGACGTCTTTCCCTTAAGGATTGTGACGGTTTCCGGGACCGTCACTTCCGTTGGATCATCACTGGACAAAAAAGCGGTGACCTCCTTATCGACTGGAGCGCTAACTTTGACGATCCCCTGAGAGGAGAGCCGACCGTCCCCCTCTCTTGCCGCCTTAGGGATTTCCACCGTCAGTGTGGCCGACTCATTATCGTTCACGCGGACAACTCCGCTGACCGAACCCCCGCCCGGGAAGGTCGCCGTGATCGTCACCGTTTGTGTCCCATCCAGGAGATCGTCGTCGCGCAGGGTCAGATCAAAGAGGACCGAGCTCTCTCCTGCAGGGAAGACAATCGTTTTGTCGACTCCCAGTTCCGTGGTGTCAGAAGAGGTCATGCGGATCTTGAACTCCGTAGGCGGGGGATTCAAAGCTCCAATGGTCCCCGGAGCGATCCTATCCGTGTCTTTTCCTTCTGTGACCTGTTCCGGCAGGCTTAAGAAGAAACAGGGGGGATAATCGCTCAGATTGCTCTCGGCCAAATCCCCCGGCGTGCCGCCTCCTCTTGAGAGGCCGACCAAACCGTCTCGAATGGCAATACCGAGATGGGTGATACGAATGACTCCATCAAAAAACATCTCCGTCTGGAAGCTGTTCGGTTTTCCGGAATAGTTCTTAGGCACCTCCTGGAACGTGACCACCACTCTGTCCGCCAACTGCTTCCAGGAGACCTTTCCGCCATGGGAGGGATTCAAATCGTCAAAAAGGGCTGAGATTCGAGGTTGACTGAAGTGACGGCTCAAAGACTCCTGATAGGAGCCGTCCCCCGAGGAAAAGGTGACATACCCATTGCTCCCGATGAAGAGCGTGCGATAGCGGACACCAAAAAAGGGGATCTCCGCATCCCCTGTGAGGTGAATGGCGGCGTACGAATCGTCTGAAAGGAACAAAGACGTTGCCCCCTTAGGGTCTGTAGGAAAAGAAGAAGCCTGTGCCCTGCAGACCGCATAAAAAGACTTGGAACCGTCGGGCACGAAGGTGAGAGTCTGATTCTGGATATCATTGTCGTCCTGATCGAAGATCTCAGTCAAGGAGTCGGGCCTGTCGTTATCCTCTATGGTCAGGGTGGCCGTGCTCGGAGTTCCCAGAACCGCCCCGCCCGTCGGATTGCTGAGGGTGAGCTTTACGGTCTTCTCCGCTTCGGCTACAGAATCGTCACGGATGGAAACAACAAAAGTCTTGCTCACCTCGCCGTTGTGAAAAGTCAGTGTGCCCGAGACACCGTCATAATCCGCCCCTGCCGATGCGGTCCCGTTACTCGTCTCATAGTCGACCCGGATCTCACCGCTGCTGCTCGATGTGCGGACCACGGTGATGACAGCGCTTCGATCCTTTTCCTCCACCGAGTAAGAACCCGCACTGAACTGGACCCGGCCGGGGTCGTTGTCTTCAACCGTCATGGTCTGTTCTGCGGAGGACCCGTCCTCTCCGGAGGCGGTGATGTTGACGGTCTTTGAACCATCCACGTCTCCGTTATCAACGATCGTGATTTCGAAGGCGGTAGATGTATTCCCGGCTCGAATTACGACCGTCTCCGGAACAGACACCTGAGAGGGGTCGCTCGAAGAAAGATGGACGACAAGATCCGAAGAAAGGCTTTTTGGGATAGAGACCGTACCCCCATTGGAAAGAACGCCGCTGTCTTCGAGGGCCTGGTCAGGAAGGCTCAATGTGAGGGCTGCAACCGGGGCGGGAAAGATCGCCTGCGTCAAGAGGATCCCCAGGATCAAGGTGATTACCCGCATTCCTGAAAGAGCCGTCTTCGTCATAGCGGTAGAAGTGAAGGCCTATTCGGCTTTGGATTTCGAAAAAAAAGCACAGAAAAGGTGAATCCGTTTCCTGTGCATCAACCGGTCTCAAAACAAAGAGCGGCGAGTGTTGATCTCTCTATGCCTCAAAGGCCTTGAAAATGATGGAGGCGTTGGTGCCTCCAAAACCAAAGGAGTTGGACATGGCCGCTCTCACCTTGGCCTTTCTGGCCACATTGGGAACAAAATCCAGATCGCATGCCGGATCCGGAGTCTCATAATTGATCGTCGGTGGAATGACACCGTTCTTGATCGTCAAGGCGATGATGGCGGCTTCCACGCCCCCGGCCCCGCCAAGGAGGTGTCCGGTCATGGACTTGGTGGAGCTGATCGCCATTTTGTAAGCGTGCTCTCCGAAGACCATCTTGATCGCTCTTGTTTCCGACTCGTCGTTGAGCTTTGTGGACGTTCCATGGGCATTGATGTAGTCGATGTCTTCAGGACGGAGCCCTGCATCTTCGAGCGCATTCCTCATGCACAGGGTGGCCCCTCCGCCATCCGGATCCGGCGCCGTGATGTGATAGGCATCTCCGCTCATCCCATAACCGATGACTTCGGCATAGATGGGGGCTCCTCGGTCGAGGGCCTGTTTCATCTCTTCCAGCACCAGGATCCCTGAACCCTCTGCCATGACAAAGCCGTCCCGGTTGAGATCAAAAGGCCTGGAGGCTTTTTCCGGTTCATCGTTCCGGGTAGAGAGCGCTCTCATCGCACAGAATCCCCCCAGGGCCAGCGGAGTCACGACCGCCTCAGAACCCCCTGCGATCATGGCATCCGCCTTTCCCTCTCGAATGAGGGTCATGGACTCTCCCACAGCGTGACAACTGGCGGCGCACGCGGTTTCGATCGAGAGGTTAGGCCCTTTCACGCCGAACTGAATGGCGATCTGGCCCGGAGCCATATTGGCGATAATGCCCGGGATGAAGAAAGGGCTGATTCGGCGGGGACCCTGTTCCAGAAGCACCTGGTGATAGTGCTCGAGCATGGCAAGCCCTCCGAGCCCGGATCCCGTCAGGCACCCCACGCGATGCCGGTTGGAGTCGTCGACCCTGAGACCTGACTCTTCCATCGCCATCCGGGCTGCAGCCACGGCAAGGTGAACGAAGAAGTCAAACCGTCTCACTTCTTGCCTGTCCATGAAATCTTCGGACCGGAAATCCCACACCTGTCCGGCAATCTGACAGGGAAACGGAGAGGGATCGAATTTCTCTATTCTCCTGATCCCGGATTTCCCGGCGCAAAGAGCTTCCCAGGTCTTCTGGACCCCGGTCCCCAGGGGAGTCACCATTCCCAGGCCTGTCACCACAACCCTTCTCATAGATCCCTCATTCTCTGTCTGATGCGTTAAAGAGAGATGGTTTCAAGGCGTTCACTGGCCCATAGCCTTTTGCACGTAATCAATGGCATCCTGGACCGTGAGAATCTTCTCCGCATCTTCATCGGAAATCGAGACATTGAATTCCTCTTCCATCGCCATGATCAACTCCACCTGATCCAGCGAATCGGCTCCCAGATCATCGACAAAAGACGCCGTCAATACAACATCTTCTTCCGCGACATCCAGCTGTTCTATGATAATCTTCTTTACCCTCTCTATAAAGTCTGCCATGAACGATTACCTCCTTGGTGTCTTCTTTGGTAGCCACACAACGTCAGGCTCACAGATTTTCGAATCTCTTGAGTAAGGATTTATCCATATTCAGGTCACATATACAGACCACCGTTCACATGGACCACTTGCCCCGTGACGTACGTTGATCCCCCAGAACACAGCCAGTGAACCGCTTCAGCCACATCTTCCGGTTCTCCGATTCTGCCCTGCGGGATTTGCTGCATAAACGCTTCTTTCACCTTGTCCGGCAGAGAGGAAGTCATCTCCGTGTTGATGTACCCCGGAGCAACCGCATTGACCGTAATTCCTCTTGAAGCGACCTCCCGGGCCAGGCTCTTCGTGAATCCGATAATCCCCGCTTTCGATGCGGAATAGTTGGTCTGTCCGGCATTCCCCATCTGGCCGACCACCGACGAGATGTTCACGATGCGGCCGCTCCTCTCCTTGATCATGGAACGGATGACCGCCTGGGTGCAATTGAATACTCCCTTGAGATTCACCCTGATGACCAGGTCCCATTCGTCCTCGCTCATTCTCATGAGAAGCCCATCTTTCGTGATGCCGGCATTGTTGACCAAGACATCCACCCGGCCGAACCGGGAAAGGACGTCTTTAAAAAGGCGATCCACTTCTCCCCGATCGGAAACATCCAGGCGGTGAGCTTCTCCCTGAACCCCTTTCCCGGCCAGACGGTCCAGAGTTTCCTTGGCAGCGGAATCGTCCGGATCATAATGAAGAAGGACAAGCTTTGGCTTTTCCCCGGCAAACCGAAATGCGATCGCCCGGCCAATTCCTCTGGATCCACCTGTGATGATCACCACCCTTCCTGAGTCATCCATGAGATTCCTCATACGGAAAACGCTGGCTGATAAAACCTGTCCCTCGCACCCCCGCAGGCCACGACCCTAGCTCTTCCGTGGATGAAAGGCGCAGCCTCCAATTAACTCTTTTCGGTTTCAATCAAGGTTTGGCCCTTGTACGAGCCGCACTGTGCACAAACACGGTGAGGGAGCACCGGTTCGTGGCATTGCGGACACAGGGTCGTCCTGGGCAGGCGAACATGATCGTGAGACCGCCGCATGTTCCGGCGGGACTTTGACGTTTTTCTCTTCGGTAAAGCCATAGTCTTTTCCTATTCTCCCTTAAGTCTCAATTTCGAAAGAGCCGGGTGACCCTCTGCCTTCCTGCACAGACAGGACATCTCGTTCAAGTTTGCCCCGCACACAGGACACAGGCCGCGGCAACTTTCACTGCACATCGACCTCATCGGCAGCGACAGATAGATCTGCTCCCGAACGATATCGCCAAGATCTATCGTATCTCCGTTGATAAAATCAACTTCCATATCGTCGTCGAGCAGTTCGATTTCTTCCTGATCCGCTCCCTGTCGTGGAAAAACCAGGTAGATATGGAAATCCGATTCCAGTTCCCGGTGGAAAGGCTCAAGACAACGATCGCACCTTATCCGGATTCCTCCGCGGATCGTTCCGTGAACAAGGAACTTGTCGACCGCCCTGGAAACCTTCGCATGGACGCGGAGTGGCGCGTCAGGACCAAGGATTTGATCGTTCTCATCACCCGGTTGCCACCACCCCTCTTCCAGCACTTTATTAAATTCTGCCTCCTCGGCGATAGCTTGAAGGTCGATGATCATTGAAAAAACCTATTTAGATACAATTTCCATAAATCTAGCTAAAGCTAAGGTAAATGAAGTACTATAATTGAGGAGTCCTATTTGTCAAGCAAATTCCTGCTTCCTGCAAAAATCACAAAGACGATGATCCTTTTTTTCACGGCCTGGCGATTCCCGAAATCCCTATTTCTTATTGACACTTACGAGCACTTCTTGATATGCTTATCAAGAATTTCTTACACCCTCTCTGTCGCCCCCCATGCTTTTTTCAAGAAAGAGGGATTCGCCTTCGAGGTACTGATCCATGTGGATTTACAGGGAAAGACTCAATTACCATGAAAAGCTTCGGCGTTCTCTTTACGAGATTCTGAGAGACGTCCTGGAGCAACGGCTCATGAAAATCTCCCTCGTGGACTCCTATTACAAGCATATCGAAAGCGGAGCGGAGTACAGTTTTGTTGATAAGAGCGAGCTAAAGCCTAAGTCGAAGAAGGTTGAAAAAGAATCCGACCTTTTCCGAACCTTCATTGTCATTTTCTGTGAGGGGACGATCCAGCCCGAGTTGAAGAATTACATCCGCTTTTTCCCCGAGAACAAGGTCATTAAAGAAAACATCGAGTTCTTCGCGGAGCTTCCCCTCTACAAGAACTTCGATCGCAATCTGCGGTACTTCGACAAACCTCGCTTTCTCGACTTCCTGGAGACCTGGCTCGACGTGGATTACGCTCTGCTGATCCAGCAAGACCCCACCGTCAGGAGAAATAACCGATATGCCCTAACCCATTTTCATGTAAAAATCGACTGGCCCATTGCTGACGCCGCAGAAGATCTCTCCCGATGGCTTCGCTACATCCAAAGCCATCTCTACGAGAACGGAGATTCCGACGGCCGCTATCTGCAGAGAAAGCTTTTCGAATACTATGGATCCCATGTCAACGTAGGCGGCAGAAGAACAGCAGCGCTCATTGCCGCCCAGCTTGTGAAAAGGCTGGATTTCATCACCACCGTGTTTGTCTCAAGCAGCGAATCCCGCTCCATGATCAAGTACTCGGAGCGGGGGCTTTCCAAATTTTTCCTCATTCAGCTCACGGAGAAACAAATCCTTGCGCTGGCAAACCGCGAGTTCATGGATCCAGAGAGCTTCAAATCGGCCTATCTCTACCCTGCCAGGGACGTTTACCTCGGAATCTCTGAAGCTGTTTACGGTCACACGGTCCACGCAAAACCCCCGGAAGACGGGAAACTGAGAAGGTTTAAACACCACGTGAGCTGGATCAGGCTCAAAGACGAGTTCCTTCACCCAAAGGAAACTTTCCTCGATCTTCGGCCCATCAACTATAGATGGGTCTATGCCTCAGATTAGAATCCTAGGCTTCGTCTTCTCTGCTCTCTTCGGAGAACTTCAAAAGCGAACCGCAGAATATCGAATAATGAATGAAGAACGCCGAAGGAAACAATCGAACTCATTAAACTTCATCATTCGAAATTCCTTGTTCGACATTCGACATTCATTCATTTCATCGACTTCGGCAACTTCTTTGCGGTTATGAGCCTACCCTAGATTTCTTGGGCTACTGGTCCCCCATCCTTTCCATGATCTTCACGACAAACCACAAATCCACCAGCCTGTGCCAGCGAATCAAGTAAACCTTTCCATCCTCGGCAAGCACCTTGAAGTAGTGGAATCCGGTCAGACCTTGTTGAAGAACTCCTGCAGAGCCTTGATGAAGGCGACCTTTAATTCCGCGGACACATCCGGCTCAAAAGAGAACTCCAGTAGGAAGACCATCGTGTAGTCCACCGCAGAGGTCCTGTACTCCTGATAGGAGGAAACCGTCACCTCTCTCAGCTTTCCAGGATCATTCGGTTTCAAGAGATCCGTTCTTCTCAAGATCAGGTTGAGTGCTTCCTTTGCATCCTCTGCGTTCTCCAGAACCATCTCAATGCCTTCCAGCTTCTTGACCGCCTTGACGATTTTTTCACTTTCTACTTTGATCTTCATTCACTTGCCCCGCAACAACCTTTGAAGTTTTTCTCTTCCTTCATTTGTTTTGTTCACTTATTTTTACTTGAAGTGATTCGAACGATTTGATTTTCTAGATCTCTTACTATAAGATAGTCCTGTACGTCAAATCCCCTACCCTCAACGGGAGTTCCCTTTGGATTTCAAAAAACCGCTTCAGACAGCTTGGATCCTGGCCGGAGAAAAAAACGGCGATCTTCCGGACCTCTCTCACAAAAAGTACTTTGAAGATGACAGGGCCTGACAATGGCCAAAAAAATTCTTTATAAAATAAGCACGATATGGTAGAAATACTTTGTTTTATTCTCTTTGAACCATTCCTCCCTGTTCCAGGATGTGTTGAGAGTGTTTCATGAGTGAGAAGGATCTCATAAGGCGCTTACTAAAAGAGGCGGACATTTATCGAACCCAGGGCCTCCTGTCGGATTCCAAGGTCAAGTACATGGAAATCCTCTCCGTCATAGGGAAAAGCAAAACACTTTCCAACCACAAGCAGCTCATAGCCGGAGTGAAGAGCAAAATCCGAGCGGTTGACAAATCCTTAAATGAGCTGAGGGATACTCCGGAGAGGCCGGAGCTCTCCGAGGACTTGCAGGATCTCATCAAGAAGCTGTTCACCTTTTCGCAGACCAAGGAAGCTGCAGCCATCGAAGGAGCTGTGGCGCTTGCTAAATTCGGTCAATATGAACAGGCTCTTAAGGAGTTCCACAAGCTGCTGGAGCAAGGGGTTTTGCCTGTCGTCACCGCCAAAAACATGATCAAGTGCTACACGGCACTTAAGGCGCCTGATGCGGCCGTTGCGCAGTTTGCCAAATGGAAAACACGCGATTTCTTCTCCACAGAAGACCTCAAGTACATCAGGACTTTTCTGAAGACATCCCTGGAGAAAGAAGGTTTCAAGACGGAAATCCCGGAGGTGGTGACAAAGCCTTCCTTGCCCTCCAAAGTCAAGAAAAAAAAGGAAGAGGTCTTTCTCGAAATCTCCGCCATCTCCTTTCACCTCCAGGGCGGACCCTTTGCAGGACAAACCATGGACTTCGACGTCCATTTCCAGTCTGCCAACACCGTTACCGTTTTGATTCCATCGGCTAAAAAAAACCTGGCAGACAGCCTGGTTCCGGGAACACGGCTCAACGATATTCAGTGCTACTCTCCCATTACGGTGTTCAGGAGCACCGGCACTGTTTCCGGCACGGCAAAGATTAAGCAGGGACCAAGACAGGGGGATTACACTCTGGATATCACCATTGATGCGGATTGACGCAGACCATGGATGCGCTGAAGGAATTAGAGTCTACAAAAAACCAGAAGGTCGCTGAAAAATATCTGTTTTGCAGGCTGATCAGGAGGAACCCCTCGAACCGTTATGGCCATTTTCAACGCGAAAGACAGAATCATCGAGTGTAAGCTGGTCTATTACGGCCCCGGCCGCTGTGGGAAAACGACCAATTTGGAGTACATTTACAAGGCCTTTCACAAGCAAACGAACTCGGAAATGGTCTCCATCAACACCATGGGCGACCGGACCCTGTTCTTTGATTTCCTGCCTATGGGTCTTGGAAAAATCAGGGACTGCGACGTCAAGGTTCAGCTCTACACGGTCCCCGGCCAATCCAGGTACCGATCGACTCGCAAGATGGTGCTCAAGGGAGTGGACGGCGTGGTCTTCGTTGCAGATTCCCTGGAAATTCGGAGAAAGGCCAACCTCCTCTCCCTGAAGGATCTGGCTGAGAACTTGAAAGAAGAGGGGAAAAGCATCTTCAACATTCCCCTCGTCTTGCAGTACAACAAACGCGACCTTGAGCAACAAGGCATCCCGATCCTGCCCTTGGAGACGCTGGAGCAGGACCTGAACAGCAAGCTCAAGGTTCCCCACCATCCGGCGAGCGCTCTCAAAGGAGAAGGGGTGGGAAGCACTCTCAAAGAGGCGATTCTCCTCACCCTGCGCCACCTACAGAAAGAATTACACTGGACGAAATAGAGGGTTGAGAATGGGAGGCAAAGCGGTACTCACAGGAAATCTGAAATTCACCAGCCTGGCGGATCTGTTTCAAATCATCGGCGGGAACAACAGCACCGGGACCTTGCGCATTACCAGTCAGTACGTGCCTCAACCCGGCATTGTCCACTTTCTCAAGGGGAATCCCGTCAACGCGGCGAACGGCCCCTTGAAAGGATTGGATGCGGTCTACTCCCTCTTCGGAAGAACAGAGGGGAACTTTGAGTTTAGTGAAGAAAAGCTCTCGGTGGAGCACGCGATCAAGAAGAACCGAATGGAAATCGTTCTGGATGCCCTGAGGATGCTCGACGATGGAGTCATTGAAAAAGTGGGCCCCACCACTGCGGACGAACTTCTGAGCAAGAAGGGAACAAAGTCCGGGGACGGACAGAAGCGCGAACTGCCGGTGATCAAGGGGCCTGCCATTGACTACCTTTACATTCTCGACGAGGAGGAGTTTTCCGACGGAAAAACGGTGGTGAAAGAGGGAAGTCACGGGAAATGGATCTGGGTGATTCTCGACGGGGCGGCCCAGCTCACGAGAGGAACTTCCAGAGGCCCCCTGACGATCGCTAAGCTGGGCGAAGGCTGTTTCATCGGAAGCTTCACGTCGCTGCTGTTTCAGGAATACGCCCGAAGCGCCACAGTGTCCGCCATGGGGGACCTTCGCGTTGGCCTCCTGGACACCCAACGTCTGGCAGGGGAGTTCTACACCCTTCCCGCCGATTTCCGAAACACCCTTTCCAGTCTTGACCGCAGGCTGAAGAAGATTACCGACAGAGCCGTGGATCTGTCCGCGAAAAAAGAGGATTCCCTTTCTCTTCCCACCAAAGGACTCGAAGTCGTGGTGGATATGGGCTCCAAGAAGGACGACCTCTACTGCATCCAGGAAGGTCAAGCCTATGTGGTAGGGAAGACGGCCAAAGGCGCTCTCCCCCTGCTGACCCTTGAGAAAGACGATGTCTTCGGAAATCTTCCTTTCATGGATATGGGGCAGGAGCCACGGAACGCCTCTGTGGCCGGGACCCAGTCCCTGAAAACCATCACGCTGGACGCCGAAGAACTTCACACTTCATACGATCACCTTTCCCAGACTTTCAAGGGCATGATCTTCAACATCTGCACCTGCGTGTCCATCACCACAAAACTCGTCTATCTTTTAAGCCGAGGCAAATAGCCAGTGCTCTTCAATGGAGATGACCGCCTATGGAAAAAATGACTCCTTCAGGACTGAGCGGAACTCTGGCCCTTGCCCTGGCTTTTGTCTTGCTTCTGGGTCTTTGTCCCTGTTTTGCGGAGCAGCCCAATCCAGCACCCCCTTCCGTGGCACTCGAGAAGATTGGCGTGATGCCTTTCTTCAAAGGATCCTTTGGATCTTCCATCACCGAAAGCTTGGTCTGCCCGGTGTGTGAATTGGTTTATGACCCCCAAAGCCTCTCCCCCGACTGCGACAAGGTTTTGACGCAATATGTCGGGGAGGCTCTTGAAAAAAAACATGGGGCCCGAGTGGTTCCTCAGCCGCTCGTGGCCAAGACCTACGCCCAGCTTCCTTTAGATGACCGCAGGGACACCCCCCTTGCTCTTTCTCAAAAAGTGGGAAAGCTCCTGGGGGCCAATCTCATGGCCGTCGGCTCTGTCTGGAGGTACCGGGAGAGAAGAGGCGGATCCGGGGCAGTGGCAAGCCCGGCTTCGGTCGCGTTTGCACTTCATCTGGTTGAAATCGAAAGCGGAAGAATCCTCTGGAGCAAGAGCTTTGTCGAAACCCAGCGTTCTCTCTCCGAGAACATCCTCAATGCGAGGGCTTTTTTTGAGCAGGGAGCGAAATGGCTCACCGCGGATGAACTGGCCTCCTACGGTGTTAAAGAGATCTTCAAGGAATTCCCCTATTAGCGCCCTCACCCAGCTTCCTGAGACGCGCTTCAGTCCTTCGACCCGGCCATTTGACACGACTCGGTGCACTACTTAAATGTTGTTGGAGAACAGGGAATAACGGTCCCAGTCAGGAATTTTCAATACACCCGACAAATACAAAAGGAGGCTTAACGATGATCGGAAAGAAAATGGAATCCGCGTTGAACGAACAGGTGAATAGAGAGCTTTATTCGGCGTACCTCTACATGTCGATGTCGTCCTTCAGCGACACGATCGGGCTCAAGGGTTTTGCCAACTGGTTCATGGTGCAGTATCATGAGGAAATGCTCCATGCCATGAAGATCTACGAATACATTATCCGGCAGGCCGGGAAGGCAAAGCTCATGAGCATCCAGGAACCCCCCTCCGCGTTTGATTCGCCCCTCGACATGTTTGAAAAGACACTGGCCCATGAACGGTTCATTACCAAGTCCATCAATGATCTTGTGGATCTGGCGATTGCCGAGAGAGACCACGCCAGCCAGATTTTTCTCCAGTGGTACGTGACCGAGCAGATTGAAGAAGAAGAAAACGACAACGACATCATTGCCAAGCTCAAACTCGTGGGCACGGGAACAGAAGGGAACAACGGGCTTTTCCTGCTCGACAAGGAATTGGGAACACGGATGACAACGGTCCTCACGGACTTCAGCAAAGGCATCGAGGCAGGAATGAAAGCGGCAGCGGCAGCGTAGATGCAAGACTACAGGGCGTCTGCGCAGGCAGGCCTCCAATCTTGTTGTATAAAAAAGGCAGAACCCTCCCAGGTTCTGCCTTTTTTTTGTTTTCACCACTGTAAAAAGCACCTCTAGAGATACGGCAAGAAATACATCATCTAGTATTGTTTTGCTCTCTGATACACTATATATATAAATTATACATAATTTATATCTAATATACGTAAAAATTGTTGACAAATATAAAAATTGAGGTATTATATTAAGCCAACAATGAAGGTTTAGATGAGAACAGGCAACCGACAATTGGAAACACAGTGCCAGCAAACGAACTTCTCGGGTGTTCGTGCATCTTTTTGCCGGGAATCTTATCTATTAAAAGACATGAAGATTTGCACGGCTGAAAAAACGGCATTGCGGGAAGTCGTTGGGGATGGAGATGTTGGAGATTTAGCAAAAAGCCTAACCTAAGATTTGGCCCGTTTAGAAAAGGATTTTGAAACCAACCCTCCATCCAAAGCAGAGCCAGAAATGGCTCTGCTTTTTTTCTGCCCCGAGACATGAAAGCACCCTTTTAGAATCTTAGCCTGCAACTTCTCTGTACGGTGCTGAAAATTTTTCAATGGGGCATTGGTGTCTTTTCTGAAGTGACTGGCGGGAGGGCGCCGCCTTTTCATGACTTATCTGTGGGGGAAGCCCCGGCTCCACTTCCGAAGGAAGGGGAGAACGGCGGAGGGGGCAAGTTTCCCTCGCAGATAAGTCATAGAA
>Ga0209254_10000156_pt1 | contig 46545 bp, 38 predicted proteins | sample FrelakmetDIP11DI_FD_187148 | JGI IMG/M metagenome (GOLD analysis project Ga0209254, IMG submission 187148) | Freshwater lake sediment microbial communities from the University of Notre Dame, USA, for methane emissions studies - DIP11 DI (SPAdes)... | ecosystem: Environmental > Aquatic >... | reverse complement strand
TAGAATTCTAAAGGCTTCAGCCGCCATGTTTTCTGCGGTCGGCACACTTGGAAATATGACTGTTTTGTGATTGGGAAGAGAGTTCAAGAAATCCAATACTGCATGATCCTCTTTGAATACCAAAAATGCGTGATCCCAGACATCTACCACGCTTTCTTTAGCAATTTTTTTTACATCAGAGAAATCCATTACCATGCCATTTTCAGAAACATTTTCTCGGCTGACAATGTCGCCGCTAAGCGTTATTTCAAGCGCGTAACGATGGCCATGTAAGTTGCGGCATTGGCTTTTGTGATTTGGAATTCGATGTCCGGCATCGAATTCTAGACGTGTAGTAATTTGCATAACGCCATTATACCAGTGTGTAGACTAGTGCTGTTTTACCCAAGTTATAAACTCTTCAAAGGGCATCGGTTTGGCAAAAAAATAACCTTGGCATTTATGAATATTCATTTTTTTTATCAGTGCCAGACAATCTTCGTCTTCAACACCTTCAGCCAATACTTCTTTGCCTAAACTGTTTGCTAGCATTGCGATTGATTTTACAATCTCAAAATCGTGCTGCGAATGGCTGATGTCGCGTACAAAAGACTGATCAATTTTGATTAAATTAATTGGCATGGTCCGCAGTCGTGACAGTGATGAAAAACCTGTACCAAAATCATCCAAGGCAAATCTGAAGCCATTTTCGGATAACTCTTTAATTACAGAGTTAGTAGTTTCGTTATGTTCAAGAATGCCATTTTCTGTCACTTCGAGGACAATGTCTTTGGGTTTAATTTTCCATAATGCCAGCGCTTGCATCAGTAGATGTGACAATTCAACGTCATATAAATCTTCTGCACGCAAATTGATGGTGAGATAAATTTTTAAATCATGCTCGTGTAAAAGTTCGCTCGCATATCGACAAGCGGAATTGATTAACCAGCGTGTGAATAATTTACCTTTACCTGCCTTGTTTAAAATTTCGATAGTTAAACTCGGATACACGCTATATTCTTTACTCTCTGCCCATCGTAACAGCAATTCTGCACCGACGCATTTTGAATCTGATAAATTGACAATAGGCTGGAAAAACAAAGTCAAACTGTCTCCGGCAAATGCTTCTAATACTTTTACTTCCATGTCGTACTGTATGGATAATTGATGTTCTAACTCTTGTGAGAAAATTACAAGATGTTGCTGTTCATGAAGCGCACTTTCCAGCGCCAGTTTAGCGTGGCGATATAAATCATCGGCTTTCTGAGAGGATTTATTAATGAAGGCACCACCAATTAAAGGTGTTACCAAAATTGATTGATTGCCTACAATTACTATCTGCTCAAATGTCCGTTGTAGTTTCGCAGCGATTAAATTAAGCTGAATGTCATTATCAAGACTTGAAATCAAGACATCGAACTGTAAGTTGCCGCTATAGTAGAGTTGGTGATCTGGAGAGATATTTTGTTTAAGAATAGCTGCTATTTTTTTACTTAAGCTCAAAGTGACTGGATGTGAAAAAATAGGATTATTTTTTGCAACTTGAAAGTATATAGAAAACAATCCCAGTAATTTATTTTCATGGTTGTTAATCAGTGCATTTTCTATGTTAGGTAATATTTGATTGCTATTTGGTAATTGCGTATTTGCATCAAAATTAATTGCGTAATCGAGCTGTAATTGTTGGTGACGGTGATTTGTTTCTGCTACCAAATCAAATAAAAAACAATGTAATTTGGGTGTGCTGGAAATGCCAATTTTCGATTTGAGTTCAAAACAACTTAGAAAATCGAAAATGATCTGTGTATTTGCACCATCTTGCATGGCGCTGAGCCATAAAAAAACCAACTGGTTAATATCGCCTGTGAAGGTTTTTAAATCATGGCCGGGTCGCCAGTTTTCTAACTTGGAATAAATTCGGGCTAAGTAAGTGTTTAATGACAGGTTTTCGGGTGACGCAATTTTCTCAAGCGCTTTAGTGTTGATGTTCAGTTTTGAGAATACTGTATTGGGCTTAAGTTTGTATGTATATAGTTTTTTTAAAATAGCCTGTTCTGTGTAAGTAATTTCAACTTCTTCTAATTCCTCATGCTGTAGTTCTTCGGAGCTTAGTCCTTCTTCTATCATCATCATCAATTAAAGCTACCTATTAGAACCCTTAAGGTTTATATGTAAAAATCATTAGGGTTTAGGCCATAGCTATCAGGCGCCAAACTTTTTATTATTCTGTAGGGTTCTCCTGATGGTGTAAGTGGGCTATTTAACAGATTTAGAATCACAGGTGATGTATAGCGTGACTTATCAGGGCCTAGCAATAGCATTAGTCTTGGCAATAGTCTTCTGACTTGGTTTTGTTGAATGACGACACCTACTTCCCCAGTGTTAAGTTCCACCAATGAGCTAACAGGATACATGCCCATAAACTGGACAAGCTGGTCAACCAATTCGTTGCTAAACTGCTGTCCGCTTAAAAGATGAATTTTGTCCAATGCTTCCTGATGAAAAACACCCTTAGCATAAGATTTATGGCTGGTAATGGCACAATAGGTATCAATCAGACCGGCAATCTGCGAAGTTAGACTAATTTGACCTTCCCGTAATTGATTGGGATAGCCGCTGCCATCAATACGTTCATGATGTTGTGCTACCATATGCGTCACAGGGAGGGGGATGTCCGGTGTTTTTTCAAGAATTTTAAGGCTTTCATCTACGTGCTTTTTCGCATATTCATATTCTTCGCGAGAGAGTTTCCCTTCTTTTAGCAGCACATCCGACGAGAGTTTAACTTTGCCTACATCCTGCAACAACCCAGCCAAGCCAATTTCTTTAATCTGTTTCTTAGAAAGCGCTAAAAAATTACCGAAAGCCATCAAAGTGATTGAAACATGCAATGCATGATTGTACGAATAATCATCGGTTTGCTTAAGTTTTGCCAGCCATAATAAAGCATCTGGTACGCGACCAATACTGTCGACCATGCTGTCTAATATTTCACTTACAGCTGTTAAATCAAGATGTTGCTCATTTGCCACTGCTTCAAATATTTCTCTAGTAGCTACTTGTGATTGCTCATAAACTGGGTAGATCACTGCAATTTCATTTTCGACAGGTGGTTCTTCCTCATAGATAGTCACTCTATAAGTATCATCAAAGCCACCCCTTGCTTTATTATTTTCAATCGTGTTATCAACGGTTGATTTAAGTTTTTTGCGCCTGAATAAGTTGCTAAAAAAACCACCAATATCTCCGGCGAGCTGCTTAGTGGCGGTTCTCTGCCCTGGGTTCGTTTCGGTCTGGTAGGGGAAGGCTTCTTGCGCTGCAGTATTCGCGCCATATTTCATGTTGTAAACCGTGCCATCTTGGCTATTGCGTTCAATATTTTGCGGTGTATGGTGATTCTTTAATTCGCGAAGAATATCTATAAAAGAAGAATTGCTGGAAGGTTGGTATTGCTTGTTCGTGCCCGTTTTTTTGTCTGTATCGTTCCTGCTGGGATCCCTTACACGAATCACGGCGCCTTCCCGCTTGATGGCAACATTCTGTTTGGAAGGGGGTGCAAACTGGTTGCCAATAGATCTGGTGCGGTCGATAAAAACAAATTTGCATATTTCCCGGAGCTTGTCTAAATCGGATTGGTCGTCTAGTAAAAAACCTTGTAGCATAAAGGGTGTGCCTTCCCAAGGTTTGTCCAGGTCGGTCACATACATGCCGAGTTCAAGTTTTTCGGTAGAAATCTGTTCTTTTTTAAGATCAACCATTTTTATTTAGCTAAGCTATTAATATGTGCCCATGCGCTTTGTGCTAAGGATGGTAAATGATAACCACCCTCAAGTGAAGATACAATCCTGTTTTTTGCGTATTTTGCTGCAATTTCTTTGATAAATTCGGTAATCCATACATAATCCTCTTCGATAAGGGTTAAATCCGCTAACGGATCATTTAAATGTGCATCAAACCCGGCCGAAACAAAAACAATCTCTGGTTTGAATTCTTCTAATGCAGGCAAGAACTCTGTCAGAAAGGCTTGTCTGAAGTCTGCTCGCTTGGTATAGGCTGCTAATGGCACATTAATCATGTGGCTACTTCGTGTTTCTGCGCCACGGTGTGGATAGAACGGATGTTGAAAGGTTGAGCAAAGCATGACATTTGGATTTCTGCTGAAGATGTCTTCTGTTCCGTCTCCATGATGAACATCAAAGTCAATAATGGCTGCTCGTTTGATTGAGTATTGTGATAATGCATGTGCGACGCCAACAGCAATATGGTTAAAAATGCAGAAGCCGGCACTATAGGCGCGTCCGGCATGGTGACCTGGGGGGCGCACACAACAAAACGCATTTTTAGCTTTTCCTGCAAACACTAGATCTGTAGCCATGAGGACTGCACCGCTCGCATGTAAGGCAGCTGATAGACTCATAGGCCCCATGCTAGTATCGCCATCCAAGCGTACCAATCCTGCCTTGGGTGCAATGTTGTAAATTTGATCAACATAGTCGGCAGAATGTACTCGCATGAGCTGTACTTTTGTGGCAGCAGGCGCTTCATGAAACTGCAGTTTTTCTTTCAACTCTGATGCCATAACCGCATTTTTTATAGCAGTGATGCGAGCGGGTGATTCAGGATGGCTGCCGTCCATAACATGCAGCAAAGTATCTGGGTGCGAAATAAATGCGGAATTTGCCATATTAATCGCGCTGTTCCTGTGCCAAATCTTGATAGAAACTTAGTCTTGAAGTTGATATTGTGCCATGATTTACAGCGTTTATCACGGCACAATCCGGCTCGTGCAAATGTTTACAGTTGTTAAAGCGGCATTTACCCAAATACGGCCTGAATTCTTTAAAAGCCAACTCAAGTTCTTCCTGGGAAAGATGATGCAGGCCAAATTCCTGCAAGCCGGGTGAATCAATCAAACTGCTTGTTGCATCCAAATGATAGAGATGTGCGGCTGTGGTAGTATGTTTACCACTATCCAATGCATCACTGATTGATTGAGTGCGTACCTGTTGTTCGGGCAGCAATTTATTGATAATGGTGGATTTCCCCATGCCGGATTGACCTACTAGCACACTTTGCTGGTTGGCAAGATAGGGCTGTAGCGCAGCTATATCCTCTTTGGCTGATAAATATACAACTTCATAGCCTAAGTTTTGATATATCAGGAGCTTACTTTTAGCATCACCAGCATCTGCTAAATCGCATTTATTTAACACAATGATCGGTTTGATTTGTGCAGCCTCTGCTGCAACCAAACAACGATTTAACAAAGCCTCATAAAAGCTCGGATGTGTTGCCAGCACTATAATCATTTGTGTGATGTTGGTTGCGATGGTTTTGCTTTTGAGGGCACTGCTGCGATATAGTATTGATGAGCGTTCTAGACATTTTTCCACAACACCTTCAGCACTGTCGGTGCGTTTGATCATAACCCTATCACCACAGGCTAAATCTGTTTTTTTGCCACGCGTGACACAACTGATGCGTGACTTATCAGCCAGTTCAACTTCATACCGCTTGCCGTAAGCCGCAACAACCAGGCCCGCTAACATCTTCAGGCCTTGTGACATTTATTTTTCGAATTTATAGTAAGTTTGATTTAAATAAGCTGCTACATTAAGTTCTTCATCCTCGAACCATTTAAGTCCAAGCATGGTGTTGCAATTTCGTATTTGAGCTACTAAGCCCTTGGATGTTTTAACCTTGGCATATTCACGCGTGTAAATGCCAGAGCCGTCACCGCCGTAGCTTGATGCATGGCAGCTGATGCAGTTTTTTTCAACTAAGGCCTTGCCAGCCTTGGCATCCGCTTTTGCAAACATGTCGTTGGCGACAGCATTGAAGCTTACTAAACATAACAGGATTGATAATGTTTTCATCATAGCTTATACCCCTAATGCATTAATTTGCAGTATACGTTGCTAATTTAGAAATGCGAATACTCGCAGGAGGGTGTGAGTCATAAAATGCCGAGTGCAATGGATCTGGTGTAAGCGTAGACGCATTGTCACGGTAAAGCTTTACTAAAGCCTCAATCAAGTGGTTAGCATTCGCGTGTTTTGCAGCGTAATCATCCGCTTCGAACTCGTTTTTGCGAGAATAACTCGCCATAAAGGGTCGTAATAAAAATAAAAACACTGGCGACACCAGCAAAAATAAAATTAATGCCATATAGTTGCTGGGAGCTGTTACGCCCAAGCCGTTGTAAAACCAGGTTTGATTCATTAGCCAACCCAGTAATGCTAATCCTAAAAAGCTAACAAAAAACATTAAGGCGATACGTTTGATCACATGATGATGTTTAAAATGGCCAAGCTCGTGTGCAAGCACAGCTTCTATTTCTTCAATGTTTAAACGACTTAACAAGGTGTCAAAAAACACTACACGCTTGCTGTTACCAAATCCGGTAAAGTAAGCGTTGCCGTGGCTACTGCGTGCAGAACCATCCATCACAAACAATCCTTGCGATTTAAAGCCGCATTTGGTCAGAAGGGCTTCAATCCGCGATTTAAGATTTTCATCAGCTAAAGGTGTGAATTTGTTAAATAATGGTGCGATAAAAGTAGGGTATACCGCGAGCATCACGATATTAAAGATACTCCAAATTACCCATAGATAAAACCACCAATACTGACCAGCGCCTTGCATAAGCCAAAGTGCTGCGAATAGAATAGGCAAGCCTAAAGCCAAGCCAACAAGGCTGTGTTTGATTAGGTCGCTAAAAAACATTGCTTTGGACATTTTGTTAAAGCCAAACTTTTCATCTACAACAAATGTTTTGTAGTATTCGAAAGGTAAGTCAATGATAGCGCTGATAAGCATGGCACTGCAAATGACTAAGGCACCGCGAATGATTTCATGATTAGTCAAAACATTGCGCCAGCTGTCGTCTATCCATTGCAAACCTCCGCCAATAGTAAAAATGGTTAACAATAAGGCCTGAATTACGACTTCAATAAGTGTGAGTTTTGTTTTCGCCGTGGAGTAATCTGCAGCTTTTTGATGCGCTTCTAAAGAAATATTTGTTGAAAATGCCGTAGGTACTTGCATGCGCTTTGCCTGCACGTGTGCAATCTGCCGCGACCCTAACCAAAGCCGCATAAGTGTGGTTGTAATCAGTAGAACAATAAAAATAAGTGTAAGTGTAGATGCCATGAGATTTCTAAATTAAGTTAAACTATAGCTATTCTGAAGCATTTGCAGTGCATTGGTTCACTGTTGCTGCAGACATTCGCTATTTTAATGGAAATCATGATGGAAGCTGCAAGTAATAACATTAATAACGATAATTTAATCTGGTTGGACATGGAAATGAGTGGCTTGCTGCCGGATTCAGACCGTATTCTAGAACTTGCCGTCGTGATTACAGATGCCGAATTAAATGTGCTGGGTGAATCGCCTGTATTGGTGATCCATCAATCGGACGCGGTGCTAGATGGCATGGATGCATGGAATAAAGGTACCCATGGCCGTAGCGGCTTGATTGACAAGGTGAAAGCATCTAAATTAAACGAAGCTGCAGCAGCCGAGCAAATGATTGCGTATATGAAACAATTTGTTCCTGCAGGCAAATCACCTATGTGTGGCAACTCTATTTGTCAAGATAGGCGATTTATGGCGCGCTACATGCCTGATTTAGAGGCCTACTTTCACTATCGCAATCTTGATGTGAGCGTGTTCAAAGAACTTGCCCGCCGTTGGAAACCGGAAATTTATTCAGGTTTTAAAAAAGCCAGCAAGCACGAAGCTTTGGCGGATATTTATGAATCGATTGATGAGCTCAAATACTATCGAGAGCATTTTATAGTCAAGTGAAATTTTGTTGAGATTCAGAATAAAAAAAGAGGCGTAACATTTAATGTATACGCCCCTAGGGAGGAGAAGTTAGCTTTGGAGAAGCTTAATTAATATTAAGCATCAAATATGCCAACTTTTCCTAGTTACTTAATAGCGTTTGTTTGTATAGTTTTAGATAAGCTTTCGCACTTGAATCCCAGCTAATATCTTGTTGCATGCCATTTTTCTGAATTTTTTGCCATAATGTCTTGTCTTTCCAAATGGCTAATGCATGTTCAATAGTGACCAAAAGTGATGCGCTGCTGACGTTTTTCATCACAAATCCTGTAGCAGTATTATTTTTAATTGTGGTTTCAGTAGTGTCGCACACTGAATCCGCCAAACCGCCAGTGGCATTGACGATGGGGGGAGTGCCGTAAGCTAGACCATATAGCTGATTGAGGCCGCAAGGTTCAAAGCGTGATGGCATAATGAACATATCAGAACCAGCCATTATGTTGTGGGAAAGATGTTCGTTATAGCCTGTGTTCATAGAGACTTGTGATGGATAGCTTTGAGCAAAGGCATTAAAACTGGCTTCCAGTGCTTTATCGCCACTGCCTAAAATGGCAAACTGACAGCCTTGCGCAATAAGATGAGGCATAATTTCCGGTAATAAATCAAGCCCTTTTTGATGTGTAAGGCGGCTCACTACGCCCAATAATGGTGCATCCGCATCAATATGAAGCCCTAACTGTTGCTGTAATGATTTTTTTACTGCCTGCTTACCTGTTAAATTACTGGCACTGTAATTTTCGACTAGGCTAGGATCTTTTTTAGGTGACCATTCTTCGGTATCAATACCATTTAAGATACCCGTTAAATCATCTTTACGAATTTGCAGCAATCCTTGCATACCAAAACCAAATTCCTCAGTTTGAATTTCATGCGCATAAGTCGGGCTCACCGTACTCAATTTGTCTGAGTAAAAAAGCCCTGCTTTTAAGAATGAGATTTGACCGTGATATTCAAAGCCGCTGATTTGAAAATTCTCTATAGGAAGTTCGAGTGCCTTGAGCCAACTGATATCAAAGCAGCCCTGAAAAGCAAGGTTATGCAGGCTTAAAATAGACTTGGCCGATGAAAAATCCAGCAATTTCATGTATGCAGGTGCCAAGCCGGTTTGCCAGTCATTACATTGAATCAAATCCGGCTGCCAATTTTGAAGCGGGCTATTTTTGCTACAAAGCAAGCTGGCGACGCGAGAGAGCACGCCAAACCTAAGTGCGTTATCAAGCCATTCAACCCCATTTTTATCGCTGTATGGGCCGCCATCGCGTTCGTACAGATAGGCATTTTGAATAGCAATCACGTCGGTGTCGCTGTCTGGCATTTTACCCATCAATAAAGTGCAATCTTGTCCAAGCGCCTCAATCGTGGCAATTACTGTGGAAGACTTTAGTTTTTCAAGAACTGCATTGTAGCCGGGTAACAATATTTTGATGTCACCATCAAATTCAGCTAAATTGTTTAGGGCTTTTGGAAGGGCGCCGCTAACATCTGCAAGTCCGCCGGTTTTAATAAGTGGATGAGCTTCTGAGGTGGCAAATAAAACGCGCAAAATTTACTTTCTTTATTATGATGTTGATGCATTATTATATTGTATAAACTGGTGGCTTTAGTATTGTTTTGGGAGCAAATATGGGATGGAGCGGTTTTTTAGCAGTAGGCAGTGGCGCTGTTTTGGGAGCATGGATACGCTGGGGATTGGGCGCTATGTTAAATGCCGGCATCTTGCCCATGGGCACGTTAATCGCTAATTTGGGAGGTGGCCTGCTGATGGGGATGGCAATGGCTTACTTTGTCGCTGTTCCGCATCAAAATGAAATGCGTCTTTTTGTGATGACGGGTTTTTTGGGCGGGCTGACCACATTTTCAGCATTCTCAGGTGAGGCATTTAATTTGCTAAATAAACAAGAGTACGCTTGGGCTGCAGCACATATTTCAAGTCATGTTCTAGGATCGCTTTGTATGACAGCAATAGGCTTTGCAGTAGTACATTATTTAAGAAATTGAATATTTTGATTTAGCAATAAAAAAGCCCGAGAAAACTCGGGCTTTTTTATTGCAGGAAAGTTATTTTTGAGTTTCTACCATCACCAAAGGTGCGCCATCAGTTTTTGCTTCAGCACTTTTTTTCCAGTTTGGTGCTTTGCGCGGGGCTTTAGGTTTTACAGGCTCCTCGACTGAAATAGTAACTTTAGCTTCATTTTTGGTTTCTACCAATTGCAGGCCACTTGCAGCTAAATCTACCGGTTTAGAAGGTTTAGGTTTGCGTGAGGCAGGTTTCTTCTCAGCTTTCGCTTTTGCTACCACTTCAGCTTTTGGTGCTTTTTCAACAAATGCCAAGGACTCAATAACTGCTTCACTGGTTTTAGCTGGTTTTTTGGCTTTACCAGACGTTTTTGCAGGCACTTCGGCAGTAGGCTCGGCAGCCAATATTGGTGCTGCCTCTAGGGCGGCGCTTACTGGGATAGATTCATTCTGCTCAAAAGTTGGTACAGATACATTTGGTTCGCGATTGGCATCACGGTCCCTGTTTCTGTTGCGATTACGTCCTCCGCGGCGACTGCGACCGCTGCGTTCTTGACGTTGCGCTTGGTTTGCATCAACTGCAGTATCACCTTGCGGTGATACTACTGCGGCTGTTTCAATCTTTTCCACACGGTTTTCTGTAGGTCGATTTTCGGAGATCCTCTCGGGCCTAGGTGTGCGTTCAGCTCGCTGCTGATTATTGGCCTGTGGTGAACGTTGTCCTTGTTGCGGCCTGTCCCCACGCTCTATGTTGCGGTCGCGATTGTTACGGTTACGATTACGGTCACGTCCGTTGCGGTTACGGTCACGATTGCTTTCGCGGCTATCACGTGCTTCGCGTGCAGCTTGGTCGTCTGCCTTTTCTTCAATTTTTACTTCACCCTCACCAGCCAGCCATTTTTTAATACGGCCTAAAAATGATGTTTTAGTTGCAGTTGCAACAGGTTTTTCATCCACGATGGGTGCGGAAGTTGCAGGCGTAATGCCTTTTACCAAGGCTTCTGGCGCAGAGGGCTTAGCTTCTTCGTTCAAGCTGCGTACGTAAGCGGTTTCGGCAGGCAATTCCACCATTTTATAGCTGGCTTGCGAGGTTTCTTCGTTTACGTCGTCATGCTTAATGCGTGTGATGCTGTAGTTTGGTGTTTCCATATGGATGTTTGGAATCAAAATCACTTCCACACCCATGCGCTGCTCGATTTTGTGAATATCAGCACGTTTTTCATTTAACAAGAAAGTAGCGGCCTCAACAGGCAACTGCACCTGAATAATTGCGCTATTGTCTTTCATGGCCTCTTCTTGTGTAATGCGTAAGATATGCAGGGCTGTGGATTCAATGCCACGAATATGGCCAGTGCCGTTACAACGTGGACAGACAGCGTGATTGGTTTCGCCAAGACTAGGGCGCAGACGTTGGCGTGATAATTCAAGCAAGCCAAAGCGTGAAATCTTGCCTGTTTGCACGCGTGCACGGTCAGCATGCAAGGCGTCACGCAAGGCGTTTTCTACATCTCGCTGGTTGCGTGGATTTTCCATATCGATAAAGTCGATCACCACCAAGCCACCCAAATCACGTAGGCGTAATTGGCGTGCAACTTCATCCGCAGCTTCTAGATTGGTATTGAAGGCCGTTTGCTCAATGTCACTGCCTTTAATGGAACGACCAGAGTTTACATCAACAGATACAAGGGCTTCGGTATGGTCAATTACAATGGCACCACCTGAAGGCAAGCGTACTTCACGTGAAAAGGCGGATTCGATTTGGTGCTCGATTTGAAAGCGAGAGAACAATGGCACTTCATCTTGATACAGTTTTACACGTGTTACATTACCAGGCATCACGTGGTTCATAAATTGTACGGCTTGTTCGTATACGTCAGGCGTGTCAATTAAAATCTCGCCGATATCCGCACTAAAATAATCTCGAATGGCGCGAATAACCAGGCTACCTTCCTGATAGATAAGAAATGCTCCAGCCTGAATATGTGAGGCCTCCTCTACAGCTGTCCATAACTGCGTGAGGTAGTTTAAATCCCACTGTAATTCTTCTGCATTACGGCCGATACCAGCGGTACGTGCGATGATGCTCATGCCCTTTGGTACTTCTAGTTGCGCCAATACATCACGTAACTCATTACGGTCTTCACCTTCAATGCGGCGCGAGACGCCACCGCCACGAGGATTGTTTGGCATCAACACCAAATAGCGGCCGGCTAAAGAAATGAAAGTGGTGAGTGCCGCACCTTTGTTGCCGCGCTCATCTTTATCCACTTGTACGATGAGCTCCTGGCCTTCTTTAATCACGTCTTGAATACGCGTGCGACCACCTTCGGATTTGTCCGAAAAATAGCTACGTGATATTTCCTTGAAAGGTAAAAAGCCGTGGCGTTCGGTGCCGTAATCGACGAATGCCGCTTCTAGTGAGGGCTCTACGCGGGTAATGACGCCCTTGTAAATGTTGCTTTTGCGCTGTTCTTTTCCAGCGTGTTCTATGTCTAAATCAATAAGCTTTTGTCCATCGACAATCGCAACGCGTAATTCTTCCGATTGCGTTGCATTAAATAACATGCGTTTCATTGTATGCTCCCGCGCTCAAGCGGGCAGACTGTTTGACAGAGGGCTAAAGCTCTGAAGGCTTAATTTGACTAGAATAATCTAGATTTTGTTTTAATCGTGCGCTTTATGTAACGCAACATGGTGCAACTAAAATCAACCCAGCTTGCAGTTATGACTGCAGCGCATGCCGCAGAACTTACTGCGTTCATGTTGGTTGATCTTAAAATTTTTACTGCACCTTAAAATTTATGCCAAAGCTTGATTTTTATCAACACTGGGCACAAATCCGTTAAAATTCTGTCTTCAGTAACTTTAGTCGCGTTTATGTTTATTTGTCTGCGGCGGCTAGAGCGCATTTTTTTATCGCTACTTTAAAAATATGGCGAGCGGTATTAGCCAAGTATATTTTGTCACGTTTATTATGTTGATTGAGTAACGCTAAAGCGATTTAAATTCAACAACATGCTAAGTATAGGCGTTATCACTCTTTAAAGCAAAATTATGATGCAAATAGAACGAAATAATATAATCAGTGCAGATTCGGCAGCTAGTCTTACTGTGGATGAAGCTAGTGATGGACAGCGTATTGATAATTTTCTCGCAAAAATGCTTAAAGGAGTTCCTAAAAGCCATATTTACCGTATTTTGCGTAGCGGTGAGGTGCGCGTCAATAAAGGTCGTATTGATGCATCGCATAAGCTCGCGCTTGGTGACATTGTGCGCGTTCCACCGATACGTGTTGCTACCGTCGAAAAAGAAGTGACAAACACACCTGCCGCATCAATATTAGAAAAGACCGTTATTTTTGAAGATGATGCATTATTAGTAATTGATAAACCAGCTGGGTTTGCAGTGCATGGGGGTAGCGGAGTGAGTCGAGGCGTGATTGAGCAACTGCGATTGGAGCGCCCGAAAGCGAAATTTTTAGAGCTTGTACACAGATTGGATCGCGAAACCTCCGGTGTGCTTATGCTTGCAAAAAAGCGTGCAGCATTAGTGGCTTTGCATGAAGCCATCCGCAACAATCAAACAGATAAGCGTTATGTAATGCTGGTTGCGGGCGATTGGACTGAAAAAAAGAAGCGCGTGAAGTTGGATTTACAAAAATATGTGTTACCTAACGGTGAGCGCCGCGTCAATGTAGTGACTGATATAAGCAAGGATAAATATGGAGAGGCGCAAGTTTCAGAAACTATTTTTTATCTGAAACAGAATTTTCCTGGGTTTAGTTTGCTCGAAGCGCAACTTGTCACAGGCCGCACGCACCAACTTCGCGTGCAATTGGCACATTTGGGTTTTCCTATTGCCGGAGATGACAAGTATGGTGATTTTGCGCTCAACAAGTCTCTGGCAAAAAAAGGCTTAAAACGGATGTTCTTACATTCGGCTGAAACAAATCTACGGCATCCTGTATCCGGTGAGAAATTAAAATTGATTGCGCCTCTACCGGCTGAGCTACAAAAATTTATTGAGAAGTTAGAAGGAAATGGTTAGAAATAATGAATAAAGAGTTTGATTTAATTGTATGGGATTGGGATGGCACGCTCGCTGATTCAGCTGGCATGATTACCAATGCCATTGTGGATGCGGCAACACAAGTGGGGTTGCCCGCACTAAGCCCGGAAGCGGCTCGTAATATTATCGGGCTTGGGTTAAGAGAGTCTATTCACGCCTTGTACGGCGACATACCCGCAGATCAGGCGCAGGCGTTGGCTACACAATACAGCGCCAATTATTATGCGGGTGAGCAGGCAATCCCTTTATTTGAGGGGGCAAAAGAGACTATTGTCGAGCTTAATCGGCGCGGCTATAAACTGGCCGTGGCAACTGGCAAGGGGAGGCGAGGACTTAATCTGGCATTAGAGCATTGCGGTTTGGGAAATTATTTTCATACTACCCGTACCATGGATGAGTGTTTCTCTAAGCCACACCCACAAATGCTGGATGAGATCATGGATGCTTGTGTGATATCACCAGAACGTACTTTGATGATTGGCGATACCAGCTATGATTTGCAAATGGCCAAAAATGCTAATGTGCAAGCTGTTGCAGTAACCTATGGAGCGCAATCGCATGATAAATTATTGAGTTACAATAGCATTGAAATATTCCATCAATTTAATGACTTAAGCGCTTGGTTGTTGACTCATGCATAAAAATACCATTGTTTTAGATAGCCGCGATTTGCATGAGAAATCTTTAGGCTTGCGTTTTCCATTGCCACAGTTAGGTGAGTTTGCCACGGGTTTTGTGGTGCGCTATCAAGGTAAAGCACATGCTTATGTGAATCAATGTGCACATGTGTCGGTAGAGCTGGACTGGAATCAAGGCGAATTTTTTACAGCAAGTAAAGACTATTTGATATGTGCCACACATGGTGCGCATTATCGGCCTGATAATGGTTTTTGTGTGATGGGGCCATGCAAAGGCAAGAGCTTGCAAATGTTACCTGTTACAGAGCAGAATCATCAAATAACGATTCATGTTGACCAACTGCATCAATCCAATAGAAAAATTTAAATAGGAAAAATAGTATGTCCGAGCAGATAGAACCACCAAATATTAACTGGCAGCAGCAGACTATAGAAAAGCTGGCATTGTCTGGATTGAAAGAGCAGCAAACCGCGCGCCGATGGAGCATATTCTTTAAATTGCTTACTTTTGGCTACCTGTTGTTGTTGCTGATTGTGGCATTAGGTTTGTTCGGCGACAAAAATGTGGCTGGCCCTCACACGGCTTTAATTGACATTAATGGTGTGATTGAGGCGGGCGGTGAAGTCAATGCTGATTCTGTCATTAGCAGCTTGAATGACGCATACGAAAGCCATGGCACCAAGGGCATTATTTTGCGCTTTAACACACCTGGCGGCAGTCCTGTGCAGGCAGGCATCATTAATGACGAAATCGTGCGCCAAAAGAAACTGCACCCAAAAATTCCGGTATATGGTGTGGTGGAGGACATTTGTGCTTCTGGCGGCTATTACATTGCAGCAGCAACCGATAAAATCTACGTGGATAAAGCCAGTATTGTGGGTTCAATCGGTGTTCTGATGGATGGATACGGTTTTACTGAGGTGATGAAAAAGGTGGGTGTCGAACGCCGTTTAATGACCGCGGGAGAAAACAAAGCCATGCTGGATCCATTTTCACCAGTCAACCCGAAACACCTGGCCTTAGCACAAACTATGTTAAATGAAGTGCATGAACAGTTTAAGAATGTGGTGCGTGAAGGGCGCGGCAACCGCCTCAAAGAAACGCCAGAGGTGTTCAGCGGCCTGTTTTGGAGTGGTGAGCAAAGTATTAAGCTGGGGCTTGCTGATGCACTTGGCAGTGCCGATTATGTTGCACGTGAAGTCATCAAGCAGGAAGACATTGTCGATTATACTTACCAGGAAACAGTGGTAGACCGTTTTGCAAAACGCTTAGGCGCTGGTATGGCAAAGGCGATTGGAATTGACGCACTGGCTAAAGGTTTACAGCTTAGATAACTAAAATAAGCGAAAATTGACGCCCTGAAAGCCAATATCCATGCGGCTCTCAGGGCGTGTTTTTGTGGTTCATCTTAATTTTTTGGTGTGATTAATCAAACCGTTGGTTGAACTGTCATAATTGCTCACAACTTCATCGCTTGTCAGTTGCGGCAATATTTGCTGTGCGATTTGTTTGCCGTATTCCACACCCCATTGGTCAAAGCTATTGATATCCCAAATCATACCTTGCACAAATATTTTGTGTTCATAAAGTGCGATTAACTTACCCAAAGTGTTTGGTGTGAGTTTGTCAAACAAAATAGAGGTGGTAGGACGGTTGCCTTCAAATACTTTGTGCGGCAGTAAATTTTCAAGTGCTTCGCCGCTCATGCCTTGCTGTTCGAGCTCGGCGCGTGCCTGTTCTTTAGTTTTGCCTAGCATGAGCGCTTGCGTTTGCGCCAGAAAATTAGCCAGTAAAATCTTGTGATGTGCATAGCCATGTTTGCCAATTGCGTAGTGACTATGTACCGGAATCAAGAAATCAGCAGGAACAATTTGTGTGCCTTGGTGAATCAACTGGTAAAACGCATGTTGTCCATTGGTGCCGGCTTCGCCCCAAATTACCGGGCCGGTTTTGTATTGAATGCGTTTGCCATCACGGCATATAAACTTACCGTTACTTTCCATATCAGCTTGTTGCATATAGGCTGGAAAGCGCGCCATTCCTTGGTCGTAGGGCAGTATGGCATTGGTGTCGACATGGAAAAAATTGTTATACCAAATACCTATTAATGCCATGATGACCGGGATGTTCTGCTCGAGCGGCGCGGTTCTGAAGTGGTTGTCCATCTCATGTCCGCCACTCAATAGCGCTTCAAAGTTGTCCATGCCCACGTACAAGGCAATAGATAGGCCAATGGCAGACCAGAGTGAATAGCGACCACCGACCCAATCCCAAAATGCGAACATGTTGGCGGTATCAATGCCAAATTCTTGTACTGCCTTTGCATTGGTTGAAAGTGCCACAAAATGCTTGGCCACATGTGCCTCATTCTTGGCAGATTCTAAAAACCAGGTACGCGCAGAGTGCGCATTGGTCATGGTTTCTTGTGTCGTGAAGGTTTTTGAGGCCACAATAAACAGCGTGGTTTCAGCGTTGCACTTTTCCAGTGCTCGCATCAAATGAGCACCATCAATATTGGACACAAAGTGAATATTCAGATTGGGGCTAGCATAGGGTTTAAGTGCATCGCAGACCATGACAGGGCCCAAATCAGAGCCGCCAATGCCAATATTTACAATGTCCGTAATACGCTTGCCCGAATAACCTTTCCATTCACCGTTACGCACTTTGTTAGAAAATAAGCGCATTTGCGTGAGCACGGCATTTACATCCGGCATCACGTCTTTACCATCTACATAAATTGGTGTATTAGAGCGATTGCGCAGGGCGGTGTGAAGCACGGCGCGGTTTTCAGTAATATTGATTTTTTCGCCGGAGAACATTTTATCGCGCCAGCTTTCAATGTTAGCCTCTCTCGCTAACTGTAACAGCAACGGCAAAGTTTCATCGTTCATGCGATGTTTGGAGAAGTCGAACAAGATGTCAGCAAACTTAAGACTGTATTTGTCAAAACGCTTAGGATCATTGGCGAAGAAGTCGCGCATATGCGTTGTTGCGATGATTTTTTCGTGCTCACAGAGCTTTTGCCATACCGGAAGTGTAGTTAATGCAGCCATTTGAATATTCGTTCTTTAATTTAGTTACTTTGTAAGTTTTAAAACATCCCTGATTTAATAATAACTACTTTTCAGGCTAACTTTAAAATCAAGCCAGCTAACGGCGGTAGCGTGATTACAAGTGATTGACTCCGATTCATCCATGCAACATCCTCTGTGTGCAATCCAAAGCCGTTGCCCTGATTGCTGCCGCCATAGCAAGCTGCATCACTGTTAAATACCTCATTGTAAGTGCCGGCCTGGGGTACTCCTATGCGATATCCCTTGCGTAATACAGGCGTGAAATTCAGCACTATTATAACAAAACTATTATCCAGTCCGCGTCTTACATAGCTGATAATGGATTGGTCGGAGTCATGGCAATCAATCCACTCAAAACCCTGATGTACAAAATCAAGCGAATGCAGTGCTACCTCTTGTTTGTATAGTTTATTTAAATCTGAGCTGGTTTGTTTGATGCCGCGATGCCATTGATGGCCATCATATTTGTCACCCAATAAATGCCAATCAAGGCTGTTGTTGACGTTCCATTCTCGGCCTTGTCCAAACTCGTTACCCATGAAATTGAGTTTTTTGCCTGGCGCTGTCATTTGATAGGTCGTCAGCAGACGTAGGTTTGCAAACTTTTGCCAGACATCGCCCGGCATTTTGTCTAGTAAAGATTTTTTGCCATGAACAACTTCATCATGCGAAAACGGTAACACAAAATTCTCGGAATACGCATAAAGCTGGCCAAAAGTGAGCATGTCATGGTAATAACGTCTGTGAACAGGGTCATGCTCAATGTAAGCTAGCGTGTCGTTCATCCAGCCCATGTTCCACTTCATGCTAAAGCCTAAACCACCTAAATACACTGGGCGTGAAACTGCAGGCCAAGCGGTAGATTCTTCCGCGATCGTGAGCACGCCTGTAAAGTCTTCGCCAACCATCACGTTAAGTTGTTTTAAGAACTCAATCACATCCAGATTTTCTCTACCGCCGTATCTGTTTGGCAACCATTCGCCTGCCTTGCGAGAGTAATCAAGATAGAGCATGGATGCCACAGCATCTACACGCAAGCCGTCAATGTGGAACTCGGAAAGCCAGAAGTAGGCATTCGACATCAAGAAGTTACGCACTTCATTCCGGCCGTAATTGAAAATATAAGTTCCCCAGTCCTGATGCTCACCTAAACGCGGGTCTTCATGTTCATACAAGGCTGTGCCATCAAAACGCGCCAGAGCCCAATCATCTTTTGGAAAGTGGCCTGGAACCCAGTCTAAAATGACGCCGATATTGGCTTGGTGAAATGCATCAATTAAAAAACGCAGGTCGTCGGGTGAGCCAAAACGATTGGTCACGCCAAAATAACCGGTGGTTTGGTAACCCCAGGATTCTGTCAGTGGATGCTCTGAGATTGGCATCAGTTCTACATGGGTATAGCCCATTTCGGCAACATAAGGCACAAGTGTGCTGGCCAACTCGCGATAATTTAAAAAGTGCCCTTTACTATTGCGCTGCCATGAGCCTAAATGGACTTCGTAGCAATTAAAGGGAGCATGCAGCCAATCACGTTTTTTGCGCGCTTCCAGCCATTGCCTATCCTCCCACTGGTGGCTGCTGGCGCTTATTTTTGCTGCGGTTCCCGGGCGTTGTTCGAACTCAAAACCATAAGGGTCGGTTTTGACCAGAATGTTGCCTGTGTGGCGATTACGAATTTCAAATTTGTAGGTGTCGTGTGTAGTTAAATTTGGGATAAAAATATCCCATACTCCGCTTGACCCATGTGTACGCATGGAGTGGATTCTGCCATCCCAGTTGTTAAAACTACCAGTTACGCTGACACGCTCGGCGTTTGGTGCCCAAACTGCAAAACGCACACCCTTAACATTGTCCTGTGTGATGAATTGCGCGCCAAGGGTTTTGTAGGCCAGTTTTAAGCGGCCTTCACCAAACAAATAGAGTTCGTCTTGGGTGATGCTGGTGCCAAAAGTGTAGGGGTCGTACGTTTCGTAAGAGTTGCCCGCGCAGTCAATCTTTAGCAAACATGGAGTTTCAAGCCTGGATTTGCTTAGCAAGCCAAACAATCCGGCAGGATGAGTTTTGTCGAGTGTTGCCCATGTGCCGTCCACCTTAACGCTAACTACTGTAGCCTGGGGAAGAAATACACGATAAATATAGCTGCCATCGACCTTGTGCTGACCAAGAAAACTGAATGGGTCGTGATGACGTGCATCTAAAATCAGCATTAGCGAATTAGATAACGCATCGGACTCTTTATCTGACTTGACAGCTGCTAGTGTGTTTGTTTTTTCTGAAGTCGATCTGGATTGTACCAAGACTTATTTCCCCCGAAGTTTTTCTAAGAAATATTTTATTTTTTATTTAGCAATAATTTGTTAATTACGCTACTTTCCAGCTAGATTATAGCTTGTGATATTGATTATAATGTAAACAAAAGCAGTTAATGTAGAATTTAAGTCAAATTTGTTAATTTAGTTTAGCCCAGCTAGATTACAGATGAATAATTAAAACCTCAGGAGGGCATCATGTCGCACGATCAGCATTCAGACCGTTTTATTAGTACCTTAACCAAAAACACTGCTGCTATTATTCTTGCAGGGGGTCGAGGTAGTCGCTTGAAGAACCTGACAGACTGGCGCGCTAAACCGGCAGTACAATTTGGAGGGAAATTCCGTATCATTGATTTCCCGTTGTCTAATTGCATCAACTCAGGCATCCGTCGTATCAATGTGGCAACTCAGTACAAAGCTCAAAGCCTGATTCAGCATATCCAGCGCGGTTGGGGTTTTTTGCGCGGTGAATTTAACGAGTATGTAAATATCATTCCCGCGCAACAGCGTATTTCAGAGGATTGGTACAAAGGTACCGCAGATGCTGTTTATCAAAATTTGGATTTGCTGCGTGAAGGCGGCGCTGATTATATATTGATATTGGCAGGCGACCATATTTATAAAATGGACTACGGCAAAATGCTGGCAACGCATGCCAGAAACAATGCTGACATGACGGTTGCTTGTATCAACGTGCCATTAGAAGATGCAAAGGGCTTTGGTGTGTTGGCTGTGGACGAAACCGATCGTGTGATTGAATTTGCCGAAAAGCCAGAAAATCCTAAACATATGCCAGGCGACCCTACCAAGGCGTTTGCGAGCATGGGCATCTATATATTTAATGCCAAGTTTTTGTATGAGCAGCTAATCCGCGATGCGGGTGATTCAAAATCCAGTCACGATTTTGGTGGTGACATAATTCCTTATTTGATAAAAAAATATAAAGTACAAGCGCACCGCTTTACCGATAGTTGCGTGGGCGCCAAAAATGACAATTACTATTGGCGCGATGTGGGAACTATCGATGCATATTGGGAAGCCAATATGGAGCTTACAAAAGTCATTCCTGAACTTAATTTGTACGATAGGGATTGGCCAATCTGGACCTATCAAGAGCAATTGCCACCCGCAAAATTTGTGTTTAATGACGAAGGCAGAACAGGTAAAGCCACGGATTCATTGGTTTCCGGAGGTTGTATTGTGAGTGGTGCTTGCGTAACAAGCTCTGTTCTGTTTTCGGATGTGCGTGTCCATAGTTATTGCAATATAGAAGGAACAGTAATACTGCCAAAAGTTACTGTTAATCGTAATGTAATACTTAAAAATGTGGTGATAGATCGTGGCTGCATCATTCCGGAAGGCATGCAAATCGGTGTGGACTTGGCTTTAGATGCGAAACGTTTCTATGTGTCTGAAAAAGGCATTGTGCTGGTAACGCCTGATATGCTGGGCCAAGATTTATATAGAGTAATATAGTTATTAAAAACAATTAGTTATATATCGTTTTTAATGTTTATTGTTAAGATTGTGAATTAATTTGAAATCAAATCGTCCCAAGCTATACCTCAATCTTTATTGGCACATGCATCAACCAGACTACCGTGACACGGTCAGTAACGAATATGTGCTGCCCTGGACATATCTGCATGCCATTAAAGACTACAGTGATATGGCGTTTCATCTGGAAGCCAATCCTAAGGCGCGTGTTACCTTCAATTTTGTGCCAATTTTGTTAGAGCAGCTGGAAGACTATAGTAGTCAATTCAAGCAGAATACGATTCGTGATCCTTTATTAGCGTTATTGGTTAAAACAAATTTGTCAGACATGAGTCTTGATGAGTGCCACTTAATTGTGAAAAGTTGTTTCAAAAGCCATCATGAAAAAATGCTGAGTCCGTTTCCGCATTACCAGCGTTTATTGCAGATTTATCAGCTGGTTGAATCAATGGGAGCGGATAATTTTTATTATCTAACACCGCAATATAAGGCGGATTTATTAGTTTGGTATCACCTGGCATGGTGTGGCGAGAGCTTGCGGCGCAATAACAAGATGATACAAGCGCTGATGAATAAAGGTGTGCTGTTCACACTGGAGGATAGGCAGCAATTATTTGGTTTTATAGGCGACACAATTTCCGGGTTAATTCCGCGCTATAAAGCACTTTTACAGCGCAAACAAATAGAAATTTCCACAACGCCTTACTACCACCCCATCTTGCCATTGCTTCTGGATTTTAAAACTACGCTGGACGCAATGCCATACGCGCCTTTACCCAAACAAGCCAAATATGCCGGCGGGCAAAGCCGTGCTATAGCACATGTGCAATCCGCAAAAAAATACCATGCAAGCCTCTTCGGTAAAGAGCCGCGCGGGATGTGGCCTGCTGAAGGCGGCGTGTCGGATGCTGCATTATCGATAATGGCTGAAAATGGTCTGGAATGGGCGGCTACAGGGCAAGGCGTGTTGGCTAATAGCCTGTTGAAATCTCAATTAAGTGTGGCGGACAAGAACGAATATCTCTACCAGCCTTATCGTGTAACTAATGGCAAGCAGGATATTTTATGTTTTTTCAGGGATGATAACCTCTCAGATAAAATCGGTTTCGAGTATGCAAAAATTCATACTGCTGATGCAGTGAAGGATTTTATTCAAACGCTTGAGCGCATCCAGCAAACGCATGTACAAGGTGATGTTTATAACAAGGCCAAAATTGTAAGCGTTATTCTGGATGGAGAGAATGCTTGGGAATACTACCCATACAATGGGTATTATTTTTTAAGCGAGCTATATCAGGCGCTGACAAATCATCCCGATATAGAAATGACAACTTTTAGCGATATTGTTGATTTATATCAATCGAAAGAATACAAAATTAAGGGACTATCCGCCCCCGTGTTGCCACAAGTGGCTGCAGGCAGTTGGGTTTATGGCACCTTTAGCACATGGATAGGCAGTAAGGATAAGAATTTGGCGTGGGATTTGCTGTGTATTGCTAAAAAAACTTACGATAGTGTGATGGCTAAAGGAAGTTTGAATGCAGAGCAGGTGGCTGCATGCGAGCGCCAATTGGCAATTTGCGAAGGCTCAGACTGGTTTTGGTGGTTCGGTGATTATAACTCGTCGGACAGTGTTGCGAGCTTTGATAGGCTCTATCGCCGCAATCTTATTAATTTATATACCTTACTGCAACAATCCGTACCTCAGGTATTGCATTCATCTATTAGTGCCGGTGGCGGTAATGCAGATAATGCAGGCACCATGCGCCGAGGACAGGCGTAGTCCTAAGTATTAAACAATCGCTGAAATTAGTCATGAACTATTTTTAGCATGCATAATTTTACGATATAGGCATTGATGAAACAGCAAAAAAAATTATCTCCATTAAAACAGCGCCGAGCTGGCGTTTTGCTGCATATCAGTTCTTTACCAAGCACGCATTATGTGGGCGATTTAGGTGCTGAAGCTTACCGATTCGTAGATTTTTTGCATGACATTGGCGCAAAGGTTTGGCAAACATTGCCTATCAACATGCCGCATGCTGATAACTCACCATACCAATGCCTATCAGCATTTGCCGGGAACCCGGATTTTATTAGCCTAGAGGCCCTGCACGAACAGGGGTTGCTATTAAGAAAGGCCGATACAGGCGGCTTAATCACCAGTAAACTGCAATTACTGGAAAACGCTTACGAGGCATTTAAAATACGTGTAGACAAGCAGGAGCAGCAAGTTTTTGCCAAGTTCTGTAAGAAACAAGCGCATTGGCTCGACGATTTTGCGATATTTTTAGCGTTACGAAACAAGTTTAATCAGGCTGGCTGGCATACTTGGCCAGACGCTTACAAAAATCGCGATGCAAAAACGTTAAAACAGGCACGAAAAGAACTGGCGCAAGAAATCGCAGTGATTCAATTCACACAGTATATATTTTTCACCCAATGGTTAAGCCTAAAGGCTTATGCTGCAACAAAAAAAGTGTGTTTATTTGGTGATATACCCATTTTTGTAGCATACGACAGCGCAGATGTATGGGCGCAGCCGCATTTATTCAAGCTTGATGCTAATAAAAACATGGCAGTAGTGGCAGGTGTGCCGCCGGATTATTTTTCAGCTACGGGGCAACGTTGGGGTAATCCGCATTATAACTGGGATGCAATGGCTGCCGATGGCTATGCATGGTGGATAGCACGCATGGCCACGCAAAATGAACTGTTTGATATCGTGCGCATCGATCATTTCAGAGGCTTGGAAGCCGCTTGGGAAATTCCCGCCAATGAGGATACCGCTATCAATGGCCAATGGGTTTTGGCCCCTGGAGATGCATTGCTGGCAGCCATTAAACGTGCTTTGCCCAATATTTGCCTGGTGGCAGAAGACTTAGGTATTATTACCGCGGAAGTAGATGCCTTGCGAAATAAATACAATTTGCCAGGCATGAAGATTCTGCAATTTGCGTTTAGCGGTGCAGAGGACAACCCGTATTTGCCGCAAAATATTGATGAAAATAGCGTGATATACACAGGTACGCATGATAATGATACTACTTTAGGCTGGCATATCAGTCTGGATGAACATCAGCGTGCGCATTTTTATCGGCATCTATCGATAACACATTCTGAAACACACGAGCCCAATCTTCCTGATGATTTGATCAATATGGCACTGACATCGGTTGCCAAATTGGCGATCATTCCCATGCAGGATATATTGGCACTCGACTCCAGCCACCGCATGAACATACCCGGCACGTCCTCTGGCAACTGGCACTGGCGCTTTAACTGGCAGCAGCTTTCCGCTGAGCGGAAAAAATGGATTGCAAAAGCCATTGCGCTCTCAGGGCGAAAATAGCGCATGGCAACGCTGATAGGCATTGATGTCGGCGGCACCAATTTACGTGTTGGTGTATTTTCTAACTTGGCGCTAATAGAAGAAACGCGTTTTCAGGCAAATTTCTCGCAGTTCTGCAAAGATCATTCACCTAATGAAGCCTGGCAGAAAATACTTAATGTTACTGCCAATGCAATACAGACCGTTATTGCCAAATATCCAGACGTTGAGACTATTGGCATTGGTTTTCCGGGCTTTATCGACCCAAGCACCCAATTAATTGCACAGTCTCCAAACTTGCCGGGCTTGATCAACGTTAACTTGGCGGCTGATTTAAGTCAGCTTATTGGCAAAAAAGTCGTTGTAGAGAACGATGCGAATGCAGCCGCCTATGGCGAATATTGTCTGGCAGGCAAGCCAGAGGGTGGTCTGATTTATTTAGGTTTGGGTACGGGCGTGGGCGGCGGTCTAATTGTTGACGGCAAAGTTTATTCTGGTCAACATGGCTGCGCGATGGAAGTGGGGCATATCATCATCGAACCCAACGGCAGGCAATGCGGCTGTGGCAACCATGGATGCGTTGAGCAATATGCCTCTGCCAGTGGCGTAGCGATTAGCTATTTTAACGCCACCCAAAAACAACTCTCTGCGTATCAAATTGCAGAGCTTGTAGGTGAGGGTAATAAAGAAGCGGTGGCGGCGTACGAACTGGCTGCAAACGCTTTGGCGCAAGTGCTGGCAAGTATTTTAAAGGTGGTCGATGTGCAGACTGTCATCATTGGTGGCGGCATGGCGGGCGCTTGGAATGTTATAGAAAAAGCCTTTAATACCCGCTTGGAAGCTGATCTGATCCCCGTGTTGCGTGGGAAAGTACATGTGCAAATCTCCAAAACAGGTGATGCTGCTGGTATGTTGGGCGCGGCTATGTTGACTTTGGGCTGATTTGTTTGTAAGTTGCATGTGTGAGTAACAACAGCGCAAACACTGCCGCATTTCCAGCACAAATTTTAGCCGCCTGCGTCTTGTTGCTGGCTAATATGTCTATTTATGGCGCAACCGTTATCAATACCAGCGTGCTACCTGTAAGTGAATACACGCGCATTACCGTCGAAACAGATCAAAGTATTGCACATTCGGTGGTTGTTCTTAAAAATCCGGATCGAGTCGTATTGGATTTAAAAAGCACTCCAATAAATCAACCATTAAAGGCATTGGCAAATAAAGTGTTGCCAAATGATTTTTATATCAAAAAAATACGCGTGGCCAATTTTAAGCAGGGCGTGACGCGTATCGTGGTGGATTTGAAGGCGGAGGCAAAACCCAAGTTGACCGTTTATAAGCCTGTCGGTGGTTATCAATATCGGCTTGCTTTGGATATTTATCCTCAAGAAAAGGCGAAGAGTAGTGCTGAAAGCATTGTGGATCAAGAAGTAGATACCGTCGAGGCAGATACTGGTAACCTAAGTAGCAACGGAGCTGGAATCGTTTTAGAACCAAATCCAGTGTTCGAGCCGGAAGTTGGCGTACCAGGCGATATTGAGTAGTTTATTGATGCCGCTGCAGCGCCCATTCCACATGCTCTCTGAGCAGTACATTTTCGTCGTGTTCTCGAGACTTCAATGCGTTAATCACTTCGCGGGAGCTTGGTGCGTTGCCCAGCCCCACGGCAATATTACGTAGCCACTGCATATAGCCGATGCGGTAAATCGCGCTACCCGCCATTTTTTTGTTGAACTCATCCTCACTCCAGCCAAAGCATTCCACCAAGTTGATGTCATCCAAGCCGTTGCGCACATTAAAATCCGACTCCTGGGTGATTTCTGCAAATTTGTTCCACGGGCATTCCAATTGACAATCATCGCAGCCGTAAACACGATTGCCAATCAGTGGTCTGAACTCCAATGGAATCGGGCCTTTCAGCTCGATAGTTAAATAAGATATGCAACGCCTGGCGTCGACTTCATACGGGGCGGTAATGGCGCGGGTAGGGCAGATGTCGATGCAGGCGCTGCAAGTGCCGCAATGATTGCTGGCTTTTTTGTCGATAGGCAACGGTAAATTAGTATAAATCTCGCCCAGAAAAAACCAGGAGCCGTGGTCTTTGTTAATGAGTAAAGTATGCTTGCCGCGCCAGCCCAGTCCAGCCTTCTCCGCAAGCGCCACCTCCAGCACCGGTGCGCTGTCCGTGAATACGCGGTATTCGAATGTATCGATATTTTCTTTGATTTTATCGCATAGTTTTTGCAGTTTTTGCCGCATGACTTTGTGATAATCGCGACCTAGGGCATAACGCGAAATAAAGGCTTTCTCGCTATTTTCAATCGTTTTCCAGCTATCTTTGGCATTGGGCGGTAAATAATCCAGTCGTACAGAAATTATACGCACGGTATTCGGCACTAATTCGGCAGGGCGCGTACGCTTTGTGCCATGTTTTGCCATATAATCCATGTCACCATGAAAGCCTTTTTTAATCCACGTCTGGTGTTCGGCCTCTGCGCTTGTCAAATCGGTATCGGTAATGCCAATTTCGGCAAAGCCCAATTCACGCCCCCAGCGTTTAATGTCAGCCACCAGCGCGGCTAAGTCATTAGTAGAGTTTGAATGCATAGTGGCAATGATATTACACTTGAATTAAATGACGAAGCAGCAACTTTGGCCTGCGGAGCGCATTTTGCACATACTTTGCTGCCTGGTCTGGTGGTGTATTTACACGGTGATTTAGGCGCGGGAAAGACCACCTTTGTGCGCGGTGTTTTGCATGGATTAGGTCATGCCGGAAAAGTCAAAAGTCCGACATATACTCTGGTCGAACCCTACGATATTGAACTTAATAACAATTTTAAATGTCAACTATATCACTTTGATTTATATCGTTTTATAAGTGAAGATGAATGGGATGCGGCAGGTTTCAGAGATTATTTTAACCAGCAAAGTATTTGCATGATTGAGTGGCCGGAAAAAGCATCGCACGTGTTGCCAGAATCAGATATTCACATACATCTTTCAATGTTTAAAGAAGCGCGTAAAATTCAGTTTTCGGCAAGCTCGCAAATAGGTAAAGAATGCTTAAAAAAACTCTAATACTACTTGCATTTATCAGTATTTCATTAATAACTTCAATTAGTTACGCTGCAAACACCATCACGGCTGCACGTGTGTGGCCAGCGGATGATTACACGCGTATTGCGCTGGAGTCGACCGCACCGATTAAATATCAGCTTATCATCTTAAAAAACCCGGACCGATTGGTGCTGGATATTGAGGATATAGAACTTACTCCGGTACTTAAAGCGCTTTCAGATAAAATTCTATCGGGTGACCCGTATATTAAACAAGTGCGGGTAGCCAATTACAAGCCGGGCGTAGTGCGTGTGGCTGTCGACCTGAAAGGCGAGGTGAAGTCTAATCTGTTTGCACTTGCGCCTGCCGGTGATTACAAACATCGTTTGGTACTGGATATTTATCCGCTACAAGACGAGCTGATGGCGATGCTGGATAAAAGAAATAACGAAACAAACCAGCAAAAACCAGTTATCGAGCCGCTACCATCCAATACTGGCACGGCCGATGGAGTTGCCGCTGAGTCGGTTGCCGGGCCGCTTGATGTGAATATACCCAGTCCAACTGCTCAGCCAGAGGTCGCAACCAAACCTGTTGATACAACAGCAGCCACGACGCCAGAAACAAGTAAACCTATCACGAATAAAGATGATGGTCGTTTAATCACGATTGCTATTGATGCTGGACATGGTGGCGAAGACCCTGGTGCGCGCGGCGCAAATGGCAGCCATGAAAAAAATATTACCCTAACCATAGCAAAGAAATTGAAAGAAAAAATTGATGCAGAGCATAATATGCGTGGAGTCCTGACGCGTGATGGCGATTATTTTATTCCGCTGCATACACGTGTGGTCAAAGCGCGCAAACTTAAAGCGGATTTATTTGTTTCTATTCATGCAGATGCCTTTACCAATCAGTCGGCGCGCGGTTCTTCGGTGTTCGCTTTGTCGGAAAAAGGTGCTACCAGCGCCAGTGCCCGTTATCTGGCTAAAAAAGAAAATGAATCCGATTTAATCGGCGGTGTAAGTCTGGATGACAAAGATCCGGTGTTGGCGAAAACTTTGCTGGATTTATCGCAAACCGCAACAATCAACGATAGCCTAAAGCTGGGCAAAGCTGTGTTGGGACATATTGGTGAAGTCAACAAGTTGCACAAACCTCGTGTCGAACAAGCCGGCTTTGCTGTGCTGAAATCGCCAGATATTCCGTCGATACTGGTTGAGACGGCATTTATCAGCAACCCGGAAGAGGAGCGAAAACTTAACGACAGCGATCATCAGGATAAACTGGTCGATTCCATTTTAAGCGGTATTAAAAAGTATTTCGCCAGCAATCCTGCTCTTGCAAAAACTAAAGTAGCGAAAGAATAAGTGCTTATTTATGTTTATATCCGGTTTTAGTTACTAGCCACTGTACCAGCCATGGAAAAAACACATGGTTCCAGTAAATCAGTTTTGTCATAAACGGAGTGATAATCAGTTTTTTATTGCGCTCAACACCGCGCACTACAGCCACACCAACATCCTCGACGTTTAGTTTTGGAATAATAATGGCAATACCTGGTTCACGTTCGGCACTGCCGGGATTGTGCTCCCAATAAGGTGATTTCACACTAGCAGATTCATACAGTATCACGTTAATGTTTGTATTGTCTAAATCTGCCCGCAAGGCCTGTGTAAATCCGCGTATCGCCCAGCGCGCGGCAATGTAAGCAGTCGCGCCAGGCCACACAAAACGAGAAGCCACAGAGCTGACATTGACAATATGGCCGCTGTTTCTCTTTAGCATGGCGGGCAGAAACGCATGTGTGACATTAAAAGCCGCAAAATAAGGCACCGCCATCATTTCCACCGCTTCTGCTGGTGTGGTTTCATCTACAAATCGCCATTTTCCTGCGCCAGCGTTGTTTACAATCACGTCGGGCGTACCAAGCTGCTGTGTAATTTTTACAGCGATTTTGGCGACTGCATCCGCATCTTTTAAATCTACTGAAAAAGCATGCGCCTCACCACCTATTGCATTGATTACGCCTACCACACGGTCCAGCTCAATTTGATTCCTCGCCAGCAAAACCAAACGTCCGCCGGCTTTTGCCATGGCTTTTGCAATCGCCTCACCCATGCCGCTGGATGCGCCCGTGACCAATACCAGTTTGCCATTGATGTTCATAATGAGCTCCCTTGAAAATGATGAGTTTAGTACTATTTATGTTGCTGTAAAAGAGATGCTATGTCGTATTGCAGGTAAAATATCGTAATGCAAATACGTCTTTTACCAGACCAGCTTATAAGTCAAATCGCCGCAGGCGAAGTGGTAGAACGTCCTGCTTCTGCGCTGAAAGAATTGCTGGAAAACAGTCTGGATGCGGGTAGTACTGAGATTCAAGTTTCGCTCATGCAAGGCGGTGTTAAGCAGCTAAGGGTTGCAGATAACGGCAGCGGCATTGCGCAGGATGATTTAGCCATGGCTCTCACACGGCACGCCACCAGTAAAATCGCTACGCTGGAAGATTTAGAATCAGTTGCCAGTTTAGGTTTTCGTGGCGAAGCGCTGGCAAGCATCGCGTCAGTCTCACGCACGACCATTTCAAGCCGCTCTCAGGCTACAAAACACGCGTGGCGTATTGCCTCAGAAGGCTGTGAGATAGCGCTTCTTGAGCCTGCTGCATTGGATGCCGGTACGATAATCGAAGTCAACGATTTATATTTCAACACGCCTGCGCGTCGCAAGTTCTTAAAAACAGAAGCCACCGAGTTTGGGCATTGCGAAGAAGCTTTTAGTCGTGTTGCGCTTTCACGACCGGACGTGACGTTTATGCTGCAACATAATAGTAGAGTTTTAAGTCGCTATATTGCAAGCGAGCCAAGCAAACGTTTCTCGGAAGTTTTGGGGGAAGAATTCGCATCGGAATGCATCAGCATAGATGAGCAGGCAGCAGGCCTGCGTCTGTGGGGCATGGCGGCTAAGCCCACGTTTAACCGCAATAGCCGCGATACGCAGTATGTGTACGTCAATGGCCGCTTTGTGCGTGATAAGTTGATTGCACACGCCATCCGCCAAGCCTATCAGGATGTGCTGCATCACGAACGTCATCCGGCGTATGTGCTGTTTTTAGAACTTGACCCAAACCTGGTTGATGTGAATGTGCATCCAGCCAAAACCGAAGTGCGGTTTAGGGATGGGCAAGCCATTCACCGTTTTATTTTTCATTCGCTACATAAAGCGCTTGCCACTCCTACCGGCGCTGTGGCTACGGAGCAGGCGCCGCAAAATCCATTCAGTACGCCCATGGCTTCGCTTAACTATCCTTCATACCAGTCACAAATTAACTTAACGGCAAACCAGTCCAATAGTTTTTATGAAGCCTTGTTTGGAAACGTGCAAAAAAATGCTCAAGCAGATGCCCTGCAAGTCAATATCCATGAGGCTCCTGGCAATGCTATTTCAGAGGGAAATGCTTATTCAAATGATTTTCCGTTAGGCTTTGCAGTTGCGCAGATTCATGGTGTATACGTGCTGGCGCAGAACGCGCAAGGCTTGGTGGTGGTAGATATGCATGCCGCACACGAGCGCATTATGTACGAAAAGCTCAAAAATGCGCTAGACCGGAAAAGCGTCGCTATGCAGCCTTTGCTGATTCCTGTGAGTTTCAATGCAGATAAACTGGAAGTATCTACTGTGCAGGAAGTGCTTGCCAGTAACGATGCCAGTTTGCAACAACTCGGTTTTGATATCGCCATACTTTCACCTGCCACACTGGCAGTGCGTGCGGTGCCATCTTTGCTAAAGGATGCCGATGTCGTGTCTTTGGCGCGCAATGTGCTGCGTGATTTGCGTGAATACGGCGTCAGCAGGGTGCTTACAGAGCGTAGAAACGAGCTGCTTGGGACGATGGCCTGTCATGCTGCCGTGCGTGCGAATCGCAGTCTCACCATTCCAGAAATGAACGCTTTACTACGCGATATGGAAGCCACAGAGCGCTCTGGGCAATGTAACCATGGACGTCCCACCTGGTTTCAGGTGAGCATGGCTGATTTGGATAAGATGTTCATGCGCGGGAAATGACGTAGGCTACAGTTTTGTTCTTGCCAAACGTTCTTGCAAAACCTTCAACCAGCGCCAAATAAGGGTATCCGGAACTACTATTCCGTCGACGACGTAAGTCAGTTCTTTGTGGATGTTTAACAACTTCGGCTGGGTGGATTTTGCCAAAGGTCTTCCGCAGAAAAGAATCTGGTCGCCTTCGTTAACGACAATGGTTCCCGCCGGTAATAGCATTGACTCGTTATTGCGTAATAGCATCAGGGGAACGGCCTCTAAATGCTCCTGGCGATTAGCTGGATCTTGCGTCAGGTTTGCTAAAGACACTGGATGATTCTGCCGGAGGAATGCAACGACTGCCGGCGCATTTTTAGTATTAATCGTAATAGCCCAAGTTTCAGGTACGGTCTCGCCCACAACCGAAACCAGGTGACTTACCAGTGCATTTGCCCAGGCATTGCTTTGATTGCGGGCTAATGCCAAAAATTGCGCCAGCAGTGGTGAAATCATATGAGCTAGACATTCATGCGCAATAATGTCGTGCGGCTGCATGGTAATGTTGGCATCAAACTTTTTGAATAATGCGTTATTGTGCCGACGGTTTTTGCGCACAACCACAAACAGCTTCGGGTTAAGCTCGTAGGCAGTCATGACAATCGATAGGTTATTGATGTCATTGTCTGTACCGGCAACAATGCCTACAGCATCTTTAACACCGGCTTCTATTAAGGTTTTTGCTTCTGTACCGCTGCCCAGTATGCAGTTTTCACAGCCGGTGAGTTCTGGCGCGGCCTCAATGATGGTAGTGGTAATGCGTTCGCGTTCTAGATTTTTAATGACAGATTTCCCAAAACGTCCATAACCGCACACGATCCATCTGCCTACTGGCGGACATTCTGGTGGCGGGAGAGTATCGCCTGGCACGTCGGTGAGCCATTCATGCAGAATATATGAGCCAATTGCATGTACACGCATGGCCAGTTGTTCGCCAAATAAAACGTAAGGGTTGATAATATGATCGGTACCAAAAGACGCCATATTGGCTGCAATGTCATCCCGTTCGGCACGTGCCAGTACGGGTAAATTCGGATTCATAAGCTTAACCGCCACTGCAATGGCGAGGTTGGTCTGATCGTTATCTGTAAGCGTGACTACGCCACTGCATAAGGGGTGATGTATACCCGCATTAATCAGCGTATCAGGCAGTTTGGCATCGGCGCATAGGCTTGGAATCACATTTTTGGTGTCACTCAGCTCCAGTTCATTGAGTCTCTCCTGCATGGACTCCACTACGACCACGCGCATGCCTTTATCATCCAATGCTTTTGTTAATACGCTGGCAGATTCACCATAACTGCATAAGATATAAAAAGGCTCCTGAAGGATGCGCACGCTTTTGGCAAAGCGCTCTGTGGTTATTGCCTGGCGCAGTGCTGTATCCTGCAGCAGCGTGATGATTTTACCCAAGGCATAAAACCAAGGGATCACGGTCAGGTAGATAGAAAATGTCAGCCAAAGGCGTTGTTCATGGCTGTACGGATAAGGAATTTCACCAAAACCAATGGTTGTTGCCGTGTAACTGATGACATAAAAAGCCTGGAATATGCTCATATGCCAAGGATTGCCCTTATCATCAACGCCCGGCATTAGCGTGAGTCCGATAATTGCGATAGCAAAGCTGATGATAATTGTGATTAAGGGCCGCCGAAGGCGACGCAAAATCAGGAAAAGAATATTATTCATCTCAGTTGTTGCTTTAAATATTCAGAAACATGCGCATTATCTGCGTTGGCTGATGGTCTCTGAGATAAGAAGAATGACTGAAACAAAGTTCGCCATTAAAGCGCCACCGGAAAGCGAAACGATGTAAACCATCAGCGAAGATTCATCCATGCTGCCTCCCATCACGGCCCACAATATAGCGGCGGCAATAAGCTGAAGATCTGCGGCCAGACTGGTAGAAAGCAAGACGGCGCCTACCTGAGTACGGTCGCCAAACTTTAACACGGTAGCAATCAGGCTTACGACAATCGCTGCATAGAGTTCGTAGACATGATGATGGTTTGGATTGTCAATATCGCCGAGAAAAAAGCCAAAATTCAGTGTCATTGCCAACACAATAAAAAAACCAAAAATCACTTTCTCTAAATTCATGGAAAATCTCTCCCGGTAAAATGTATAGTATATTTACTGAGGCATATTATACTGTCCTGAATAGGGCTGGTAAAAAGAGAATATTTAAATGGACGATTTGATTCAAAAGAATCAGGGTCATGTTGTCAAAAAACAAATTTTGAGCAATTATCAATGATACAAACCACACTCCCGCCCGCAATTTTTTTGATGGGCCCAACTGCGAGCGGAAAGACTGGTGTGGCGGTGGATATTGTTTCCAAGCTGCCTGTAGAAATCATCAGCGTCGACTCCGCGCTGGTGTTCAAGGATATGAATATCGGAACGGCCAAGCCGGATGATGAAACGTTGGCAAAAGCACCACATCATCTGATTGATATTATCTTGCCCACTGAAGCATATTCCGCTGCAAGCTTTAGAAATGATGCCTTGCGTTTAATGGCAGAGATTACCGCGCGCGGCAAAATTCCATTGCTGGTGGGCGGTACGATGTTATATTTCAAAGCCTTGCAGAGTGGTTTAAGCAACTTGCCGGAAGCGAACCCTGTAATTCGTGCAGGTATTGAGCAGGAAGCCGCACAAGTCGGCTGGCCAGCGATGCATACCAAGCTTGCGAAAATAGATCCTGAAACCGCAGCTCGCCTGAAGCCCGCTGATTCGCAGCGTATCGAGCGTGCACTGGAAGTGTTTGCTGTTACTGGAAAAACCATGACAGCGCTGCATCAGGAATCTTCCGGCGAAGATTTGCCTTATTGTCTGCTAAAAATCGCGCTGGTGCCAAGTAATCGCAAAGCGTTGCATGGGCGTATTGCGCAGCGGTTCGATATGATGCTCGCCAACGGTTTTTTAGATGAGGTAAGGGCATTGGTGACCAAGTATCCAGAACTCACATCAGAAAGCACATCTATGCGCTGTGTAGGCTACCGTCAGGCACTAGAATATTTAGCGGGGAATTACGATGTTACTGAATTACGCGACAGGGGCATTTTTGCGACTCGGCAATTAGCAAAAAGACAGCTCACCTGGCTGCGTGGCATGGGCGATATTGTGGAGGTGGATTGCCTGGATCCCGCCATGCATGAGATAGTATTGCAGGAAATAGTGCAGTTTATTAAAGGATAATGGCATGAAAAACTTTATTAAAGAGAATCTCGTATTTGTCATTGGGCTGACATTGCCACTTTTGCTTATTTTGCTTTTCTTCGTCGCAACGGTAATTCCCAAATCGATGGGTATGCCGCCGCAATACGAAATGCTGTTTACCATAATGAGATATGATTACCAAACTAAGCCTGAGTATCAGCTTGATTTCAATGTGAAAAATAAGCAGTTGTTGGTAAAGTCTAAAAAGACTGATGACAAAAATGCTTATAGCACGAGGAGACTTATGGCTTACGATGGAAAAAACGAAACTGTGCGCGAGATTGCTATAGATATAAGCAAACTGACCGCTGGCAGTGAAGTGGTTTTGGAAGAAACAAAAAACTTAACGATTGATACTTCTGCCGTGTCACCTGATAGTTACACACTGGAAGGCCCTAATTACAGCGGCAGTGGTCTGATTGGCGGTTTGTTTGGTGGCGGATATCGCAATAGCGGCTTTCGTTTAAAAAAGGGCAGTGTGGGCTACAAAATACCTAACCAGCAGCAAGATTATTACTATAACCAAGTGCAATTTGTTGGCTGGGTAATTAAAAATTAAGGGCTGACCATGTCGAATAAAGAGGAAGCACTTCAAGATATTGTCTCAATTGCCAAGCATAACAATATTACTCTGGACGAAATTGGGCATGCTTTTGAAACCTCGTCATTGTGTACTTCCAAGCCATCTGCAGGCGTGTTATCAAAGCTGTTTGGCTACATCGGCGGCATTTTTGTATTTGCTGGCATTGGTGTGTATATCTCGATGTATTGGGATGATTTCGGTCCGGCCGCACGTGTGATTGTGACGCTGGGTACAGGTCTGGTGGTTTTTATCATGGGTTTGGTTTGCCTGACTGATAAACGCTATCAAAAAGCCGCTACGTCTTTGTTTTTAATTGCATCAATATTGCAGCCCATGGGTATTTTGGTGATGTTGCAGGAGTACTCTTCAGGCGGTGATGCGCGTCACGGCATGATATTCATGTCTGGCTATATGCTAATACAGCAGGGCGCAATTTTTTGGGCTAAACGCCGAACCGTACTTGCTTTCAGTACAATTTTATTCAGCATCATCCTGTTTGCTAATTTATTTGATTTATGGAATTTAGACGAAGAGTTGATTGGCGTCGTTATCGGTATTTCGCTGTTATGTGTCGCTTATGCCCTGCAGCAATCGCGGCATGCTGTCATTGCACCATTTTGGTATTTTATCGGTGCGATATTGCTCATGTGGTCGGTGTTCGACGCAGTACAAAACACGCCATATGAGCTTATTTACTTAGGATTGTCGGCATTGCTTATATTCTTGAGCACCTATGTGCGTAGCAGAACCTTGCTATTGGTGGGCACGCTATCAATGCTGATTTACATTGGTTATTACACAGCCAAGCATTTTGCCAATGCAGTGGGTTGGCCAATTGCATTGGTAATGATTGGTATTGCACTGATTGCGCTGAGTTCTCTCGCTGTAAGACTAAACAATAAATATATTAAATCAAATACTTAAATAAATATATTAATGTAGTTTATAGATAATGTTTGATGCGATTAGCAGCTTCAATACATTCGTCATAAGATGCGACAAGCGCCATGCGGATGAAGTTTTTGCCGGGATTCAAGCCGTGTGCCTCGCGAGCTAAAAAACTGCCTGGCAATACAGTTATATTCAAATCGCTATAGAGTTTTACAGCAAGCTCAGTGTCACTTTGTTTGCTTCTGGCCCATAAATAAAAGGCCGCATCCGGCATTCCTACTTCCAGAACATCTGCCAGCATTGGCGTTACGGCTTTAAATTTTTCTGTATAAAGCCTGCGATTTTCAATCACATGTACCTCATCGTTCCACGCCGCAATCGAAGCGGCCTGCACGGTTGGGCTCATCGCACAGCCATGATAGGTACGGTAAAGCGCAAACTTTTCAATAATTTTTTCATCGCCGGCCGCAAAGCCGGAGCGCATGCCGGGCACATTGGAGCGTTTAGAGAGAGAGCTGAATACGATTAAATTAGCATGGCTGCGACCCAATAGAGATGCGGCTTGCAGGGCGCCTAATGGCGGATTGTTTTCATTAAAATAAATTTCTGAATAGCACTCGTCTGCAGCAATCACAAAGCCGTATCGGTCGGATAATTCAAACAGCGTTTTCCATTGGTCTAGGCCCATCACCTTGCCAGAAGGGTTACCAGGGCTGCACACGTACACCAGTTGTGTTCGTTCAAGCACATCTGCAGGTATGCTTTCAAACGTCATTGCATAGTTATTTTCTGGTAAGGTGTTTAAAAAATAGGGCGTTGCACCTGCTAAAAATGCGGCACCTTCATAAATCTGGTAAAACGGATTAGGCGAAATGACGATAGGGTTTGGTTTTGTGCTATCAACGACGACCTGCGCAAAGGCAAATAGCGCTTCGCGGCTACCGTTTACTGGTAAAATCGCTTTATCGGGATTAAGGGCTGGTATACCGTAGCGTCTGGAAATCCATGCAGAAATGGCTTCTCGTAGCTCGGTCGTGCCAATTGTCGTGGGGTAAGTTGCCAGCCCGGCTAAATTACTTACCAGCGCGTCCTTAACAAGTTGTGGCGTGGCGTGCTTAGGTTCGCCGATCGACAGGTTAATGGCAGAGTAAGCTGTATTTGGCGTAATGCCTTTGAATAAATCGCGCAGACGCTGAAACGGGTAGGGTTGGAGCAAATTAAGATTTGGGTTCATAAGCGGCTATTATAATTTAGGAAGCATAGTGAGCAACAGCAATAATAAAAACTCTTTAGCGATATTCGGCCTACTTTTTGGTGCGTTGTGCTGGGGCATTATTTGGTATCCATACCGTTTGATGGCTGAGGCTGGTGTTTCAGGTATTGCTTCCAGCTTTTATACCTACTGCATAGCATCAATTGTTGCAGGTATTTATTTCTGCAGACATTGGCGCGGGTTGTTTTCTCAACCCAAAAGCATACTCTGGCTGGGTTTGATTGCGGGATGGACAAACCTGAGCTATGTGCTAGCGGTGATCGACGGCGAAGTGATGCGCGTGATGCTGCTGTTTTATCTCTCACCGTTGTGGACATTGCTATTAGCGCGTTTCTGGCTAAAAGAGCCCATTACACAAGTTGGGTTCGTTTCAATAGTTATTGCGCTGATAGGCGCATATATCATGCTGGCAGGCCCTGTCGGCGCCGTAACTTATCATCTTCCAATTCCAAGAAATATGGCGGAATGGCTAGCCTTGTCATCAGGTATGGGGTTCTCGCTGACCAATGTAATCACACGGAAATCCAGCCATTTAACACTTTGTGCGAAATCATTTGCAGTCTGGTTTGGGGTGATTGGTGTAGCATTGATTTTCTCACCCTTTATTGGAGGTACATTTCCAGCACCAAGTTTTTTTAGTATCACGCATTGGCTGATAATGGGTTTGATAGCCCTGCTGCTAATGGCTGCTACATTGTTGGTGCAATTCGGCGTGACTCAGCTCACAGCCATACGTGCTTCTGTGCTGTTTTTGTTTGAGTTGGTCGTAGCTGCAATTGCCTCATATTATCTCGCGCACGAAGCAATGACGCTTAATGAATGGATTGGGGGCAGCCTGATTGTGACTGCAGCGCTAATTGCTGCGTTGAATCATAGAGAGTAAGTATCTAATTGCCGAAACCGCCAGCAGCACCTTCGGCAGCAAAACGCATTTTGAGTGACAAATCATTGCGTGAATCAGCATTTGCCAAGGCATCCTCTTCGCCAATTTTGCCGTTGGTAAAGAGTCTGAATAGTGCCTGATCGAAAGTATTCATGCCGATGTCATTGTTGTCGCCCATGATTTCTTTCATTTCGCCCAGTTTTTGTTTTTGAATAAGCTCGGCCATATATGGCGTATTAATCATAACTTCTACCGCGGCAACGCGTTTTTGTACTTTGCCTGGAATCAAGCGTTGGGAAATAATCCCTACCAGATTCAAGGAGAGCCCAAGGAGCAAACCGTGCTTAGCTTCGGTAGGGAAAAATGAAATAATGCGCTCTAGCGCCTGGTTTGCATTGTTGGCATGTAAAGTGGCCAGGCATAAATGACCGGTTTCGGCATAGGCAAGTGCCTGTTTCATACCTTCCATGTCGCGCACTTCACCAATTAAAATCACGTCTGGCGCCTGGCGCATGGCATTTTTTAGGGCGTTTTCGAAAGAAAGCGTGTCTATGCCTACCTCGCGCTGATCCACTACGGATTTTTTGTGGGTATAGACAAACTCAATCGGGTCCTCTATCGTAACAATATGGCCGGTTTCATTGGCATTACGGTAATCAATCATTGAAGCCAAAGTGGTAGATTTACCTGATCCGGTGGCGCCAACCACTAATACCAAACCCCGTTTACGCATGATTAAATCACGTAAAATAAGCGGTAAACCAAGTGTTTCAAAATCCGGAATCTCTGTTTTAATATGGCGAATAACCATGCCGACCTCACCGCGCTGGCGGAATACATTAATCCGGAAGCGGCCGACATCCTTGCGCCCGATGGCAAAGTTGCACTCTAAGGTTGATTCAAATTCGGCAATTTGTGCGGGGCTCATAATCGAATAAGCGATTTCCTTTACCATGCCGGGCAGCATAATTTGACTGTTGACAGGCATTGTTTCACCTTCAATTTCCATGTGAATCGCAGCGCTTGTACTAAAAAAAAGGTCAGAGCCACCTTTTTCCGTCATAAATTTGAGTACCGGAGTAATGTCAATTGCGGCCATAATATTTCCTATTTTTAATTATTTTAACTTTATCACAAGCAATGTGTTTATTACATAGGGCTGATTGCATTGCTCTGCTATCATCGTTTAAGGTATGTCTGCCAAATATTTAAATATTGCTGCTCCACATTGCGGACGAATTGTGCAGGTTTAAACATGGTAGATATTGCTGTTTCTGAATTGAGCTTTTGTTTTATCTGTGCCAATTTTTCAGGGTCAAATGCATAATATAGCGCTTTTTTCTCATATTCTGACAATGAGCCGGTAATCAACTCATGGCAATTAATGCTTTGCAGCAGACTTGCCGCAACACGTGAGGCAAATGTTTCTCCCGCACAAGTAAGTAGCGGCAAGTGCATATACAGTGCATCGCTGGCAGTTGTGTGAGCGTTGTAGGGCAAAGTATCTAAAAACAAATCTGCATGGGCATGGCGAGCAAGGTGGTCTGCAATTGCCACACGCGGTGCAAAAATCAGCCGATCCTTGTCGATACCTGCATTTTCCGCTTCTAGCTGCAAATTGGTCTTTGCCCAAGGGTTGCATTCCAGCAGCCATAATACGCTACCCGGTACTTGCCTTAGCAAACGCATCCAAATGGCAAAAACCTCAGCAGTAATTTTAAACGTTTGATTAAAACAGCAAAATACAAAAGCACTCACGGGAAGACCGTGCTCTGTTTTCAGTGAACTTTCCCCAACTGGACGTTTGCTGTCATTGGGCTGATAACAGGGTAGATAAAGCAATTGTTCACTAAAGTCAGCAGGATTCTGCGCGATAATTTTGTCTACCAGAATGTAATCAAATAATGGTTGGGTGCCTGATTGATCACTGATTTCACCCATAGTTCCTGGGTAACCCAGCCAGTTAATGCTGATAGGTGCAGGTCCCAATGCCACAATGCCTGTGCGGCTGGATTGTGTGAAGCCGGTTAAATCCACTAGGATATCAATCCCATCTTGATTGATTTTTTTTGCAGCATCGATTTCGCTTAGATTACGAATATCCACAAAGCGGTCAAATGATTGTTCTAAGCGCTTGCGCACTGGAGTTTTGTCATTCACACAATAAGAATAGGCTACGACTTCAAACCGATCTCTGTTATGACTCTCAATCAATTCGGTAATTAAAAAGGCTAGCGGATGGAGCCTGAAATCAGCAGATAAATAGCCGATTTTAAGTTTCTCTTTTGATTTTTTTTCATAACTAAAACCAAGTTTATACCTGCTTTCAAACAAGCTGGAATAAGTGTTGCTTATCCAATTGGAGGCGCACTGCTTTTGCTCGGAGGCAACCGTATTTGGCATCGCTAAGAAGGCAAATGGTGAGATTTGTGCGCTTGGTACATCTTTTACCAATCGACGGACTTCCGCAATTTGCTGGTCCAGTTCATGCCAATCGCATATATGCTGTTTCTGGTGTATCAAATGTGCGAGTGCATGATGCAGCTTTGGGTTGATCTGCAAAGCATTTTTGTAGCTTGCAATCGCTTTATCTAATTGACCCAACTCGCGCTGTACGTTACCTAAATTGTTATGTGTGTCCGCATCTTTGGGGTCTAATTGAAGCGCTTTCTGATAACTTACCAGTGCGGCTTGCGGCTTGCCTATTTCGCGTTGGGCATTGCCTAGGTTGTACCAATATACGGCGTTGCCGGGTTGCTGTTGTGTAGCTTCTTCGAAGCATGCCTCAGCCTGCGTAAACAGGCCGCTATTGTGGGCTTGGTTTCCAAGCTCCTGAAGCGCATAACATAAGGCATTTCGGGCATCGCTGTTTTTATTATTGGCATTTAATATGCGACGAAAATAGCCAGCCGCCTCTTCAAAACGTTGCAACTCCACACATAAATTCCCACATACAATATGCAAGTTAAGTTCGTTAGGGTGTAGCAAAAGTACTTGTTGATAATGCTGCAAAGCCAGACTGGGATTGCTATCTAGTTGAGCCTTTTGTGCGATGGCAAGTAATTGATTCACATTTTGCATGGCGCAATTTTACTTATAAAAGAGAATTTGCCAATTGTTTTAGGCCTAGTTCACGTAACAAAAAACGGCTTGGGTTGAGTTTGCTAGCGAGTTTTTCATCGATTGGAGCATCGTTGCTAGTGATTGAGCTTGCAATTAATTCACCACAGATTGGTGCAGTAATCATGCCTTTTGAGCCATGTCCGGCATTGACATATAAGCCTGCCAGCCAAGGTAAGTCAGCAGGATTAGCGTTGTAGCGTGGTGGCTTTGTGCGGAGTACCTGCTCATCCAGCAATTGCCCTGCCAGCGGCATATAATCGAGTGTTTGGCTACGCCAGCCAACGCGTCCATACGCGATATCGGCCGATAAGTATTTTGAAAGTTCTGGTGAAATACTGTTTAGCGCGTTCATATTTTCCCGCGTATCGGCTTCACTAAGCATGGGGTTGGTATCGTTCGGCGCATAAGTCGTGCCGATAGAATGTATGCCATCCACCGAAGGGCTTAGATAATGATCGCTACAAATAATAGTTTTCATCTGCCGGCTATAGCTATTCTGTGCAAAAAAATTAACTTGTCCGCGCACGGGAGTGATTTCTGCACTCGAACAAGGCTTGAATTGCTTAATATCATTCGCATTACAAATCACCACTGTATCCGCTTCAAAGGCAATGTTTTTGTCATCAATTACTAGCCATTGGTTGAGTTTTTTTTCAATTTTTAATGCGTTCGTAGAGGTGGATGTAGTAATTAATGGTGGACTGCAAAGCCATTCACACCAGTCTTTTGGCTTTACCCAACCAGCCTGTGGTAAATATAGACCGCCTGTTTTTAGTGATATTCCCGCAATTTCACTAGCTGCTTGGGTATCCAGATATTGAAATAAGGCTAAATCCTCTAGCTGCAAAATCGCTTGCTGTCTGACTTGCTCGCGTGCATCAAAAGCAAGCTGAATAAGGCCGCAAGCATTGAATATGGCGTTGCTGACGGGTAGTTGTTTTAATAAGCTCAAGGTGAACTGAAAGCCCAGCAAGGCCAATTGGCTGGCAAAATCAGGCTTGGTGCTGAATTTAGGATATAACATCGCAATGGGGTTGCCGGAACCCTCTTGCGCCAATGCATGATGTCTTTCAATAATTGTGGTGCTGATTCCGCGTCGAGACAATGCAAAAGCCGTGCTACAGCCTGCAATTCCACCGCCAATGACAATAGCTTTTTTCATGCAAATTTCTCTATAAAGACGCCATTCAACATCTCGCGTTTTTTGCCAAAGCCAGGTTGTTTTTTTACTTCAAAACCTGCAGCCTGTAAGCCGCGCCGAACCATACCGGCGCTAGTGAATGTGGCAAACGTAGTGTTAGTTTTAGAGAGTCTGGCAATATGTTCGTAAACTTCGTATGACCACATATCAGCATTTTTGGCAGGTGCGAAACCATCTAGCACCCAAGCATCCGCCTTTTCTGATAATTCCGGCAAAACTTTTAAAATGTCATCGACCTGTAAGCTAAGCAGGATGCGGCCTCCAGCTATGTTAAAAACGTTAATTCCAACTTTAAGTCTGTCGTAAGATAGTGATAAATCACGCGAAATTTCTGAAAATTGGGGCCACAGCGCTTGAGCACGTCTTAAATCTGCCAAGCTAAGCGGCTGCTTTTCGATGCTGATGTAATTTAATTGAGTATTGGTGGGCGCTAATTCTAGCCAAAGTGCAGAGATGGCTAAAAAGTTTAAACCTGTGCCAAAACCAGTTTCTATAATATTAAAGTGATCTTGCTGTAGTGTTATAAAACGTTGTTCCAGCATATTTTGCTTAATAAACACATATTCTGTTTCCTTTAATCCATCTTCTTTAGAAAAGTAAATATCATTGAAATCAATTGAATATGGAATATTGTTAATCCATTTTATATTTGCGAATTGCATGTTAAATCATCAATGTTTATTGAATCGACAGTATGGCTTAATTTACGCATTTTTAGTTTGAAAATAAAGACACCAACTATACTTACTTGTATACTAGTTGTAGTCTTCGGAGATTGTGTTATGAAAACTTATTTAAATATCTATTTTTTTACAAAAGGTATACTGCTTATTTCTGCAGGCTTGCTTATCAGTTGCGCACAAGCCATTAGGCCTGCCAGCCCTCAATTACAAGACTGGCCAAGCTTCGGACGTGATTATACTAATCAGCGATTTTCTCCATCAACTCAAATCAATCAATCCAATGTTAAAAATTTGGTGCAGGTATGGCAATATAGAAGTGGTATAACGGCGACTTTTCAAGCTACACCGATTGTGCAAAACGGTGTGATGTATTTATCGTTACCATTTAATCATGTAGTCGCTTTGGATGCTCAGTCCGGTAAGGAGATCTGGCGCTATGTCCATGATAGGCGTAAAGACTGGAAAATGTGCTGTGGGCCTGCGAACCGAGGCGTTGCAGTAGCAAACGGTAAGGTGTTTGTAGGAACGGTGGATGCGCGCCTGATTGCACTAAACGCGAAAACAGGCACAAAAGAGTGGGATATTGACGTGGTCGAAAATGCAATCACCACAGAGGGGCAGGATGTACTTGATAAAAGTGACCCTAATTCTGCGCGCAAGGTTACGGGCGGCACTGGCATCGGCATTGCAATGGCACCGGTAGTATATAAAGGAATGGTGTTTGTCGGCATAACGGGTGTAGGTTATGGGTTGCATATTGATAACCCTCGTGAAGATGCGCCGCTCGGCGCTGTTATAGGGGTGACTGGGCTTTATGGCCGTCCAGGCTTTTTGGCGGCATATGATGTAAATGATGGCAAGCGTGTCTGGCAGTTCGATACGATTCCAGACAAGGGCTGGGAAGGTAAATTTACTGAGGCGACGGAAGATGGGGCTACTTTTAACCGTGACATAGCAACCGAAAAAGCCGATTTGGCCAAGTATCCGGATGCAGCGCGCTTTGGTGGTGGCTCGGCCTGGAGTACGCCCACAATTGATGTTTCTACAGACACGCTGTATTTCGGTACAGGCAACCCGTCGCCACAGATGAATGATATTTCCCGCCCGGGAGATAATCTGTATACCGTCTCTTTGGTAGCGTTAGATATCAATACTGGTAAGCTTAAATGGCATTATCAACAAGTGCCGCATGATCTATGGGGCTACGATTTGGCGAGTCCTCCTGTACTATTCAATTATCATTTAAATGGAAAATCGATTCCTGCGGTAGGACAGGCCAGTAAAACAGGGTGGTTTTATGTGCATGACAGAGTGACGGGCAAATTGCTGAAAAAATCAGATGCTTTTGTGCCACAACAAAATTTGTTTAAAAAGGCTACTTTTGAAGGCACAGTGGTGTACCCGGGTATTTTAGGAGGCTCAAACTGGTCGCCGGTGAGTATAGATGAGGAAAGTCAGCGCGTATTTGTGGCAGGCATTCATGCTCCAATTAAATATACGTTGCATGAAACCCCAGCTAAAGATGGTAAATCTGCTATACGTTACGCAGCCAGCGAACCTACTAATGATCCACGCTGGGGTCTGCTTTCAGCCATTGATTTGGCGACAGGCAAAATAGCTTGGCAAAACAAAACTGAACAGCCTTTAGTAGGCGGCGTGCTGGCGACCGCTGGCGACCTGGTGTTTATGGGTGAGGGCAGTGGTTATTTCAACGCTTACAATAGCCGGACAGGAGAATTGTTATGGCAAGCTAAATCAGAGTTTGGTGTAAATGCGCCGCCGATTACTTACACGGTAGACGGAGTGCAGTATATCGCCGTGGCAAGTGGAGGCAACTCCATTTTTGGCTACAAGCAGGGTGATGCAGTGCTTGTTTACAAGTTATCCAATTAGTCATTTAGGTTTGCCTAAAATCTATTAGACTGGATCCAGCAATTGTAAGCGGGCTATATGTTTAAATTTGGCTTTAGCTGTTGAGATAAGTCAATTAAACTATTTTTATATGCTATGTGAGCGATACATAATTTTATATATCGTTAAAGTAATATAATTAGGGTTATGCAAATATCAGGCCCTACAATTTTGTCGACCCCAGCTGCTACCAGTGTAACAGATGAGAATATATGGGTTGCACTCGATGAGCCCGCCGAATGGTCCAGCTTTAGCCAGCCGGTCAATGACCAAAAGCATGAGTGGGAATCACATTTGGCAATTGAAGGCATGCATTGTGCCGCTTGTGCGATTAATGTTGAAAAAGCATTGAAATCGGTTTCAGGTGTTTCCAGTGCTGACGTGAATGCCACAAGCGGCCGCGCTCGCTTAGTGTGGAATGCCGACATGGCAAAACCTTCTGACTGGATGCGTGCCGTAACTAAAGCGGGTTATCGTGCCTTGCCGGCAACTGAGGCATTTAGCCAAGACGATCGCCGCAAGAATCAGCGCTTGATGCTCTGGCGCTGGCTAGTGGCCGGTTTCTGTATGATGCAGGTGATGATGTATGCCTATCCCACTTATGTATCTACTCCTGGGGATATGACTACAGATATGCTTAGCCTGATGCAATGGGCTTCATGGATATTGACACTGCCGGTGATGTTTTTCTCCTGCGGCCCGTTTTTCAGTAACGCTTTCAACGATATCAAGCAACGTCAAATCAGCATGGATATGCCAGTAGCGCTGGGTATTCTGATTACTTTTCTGGTGAGCACTGCTGCAACGTTTGATCCTTCCGGCTGGTGGGGGCACGAAGTTTATTTTGATT
>Ga0209254_10000155_pt1 | contig 46629 bp, 36 predicted proteins | sample FrelakmetDIP11DI_FD_187148 | JGI IMG/M metagenome (GOLD analysis project Ga0209254, IMG submission 187148) | Freshwater lake sediment microbial communities from the University of Notre Dame, USA, for methane emissions studies - DIP11 DI (SPAdes)... | ecosystem: Environmental > Aquatic >... | reverse complement strand
GCCACCGGTTGGGTAGAAGTATTGAACGTACGCGCGCAAGGCGATGCCGTGCAACGTGGACAGGTACTGGCCGAGGTGTACAGCCCTGTTCTCGATGCGGCCCAACGTGAGTTCCTGCTGGCGCTCGAATCGGGTGAGTCGATGCTCGTGGACGCCGCGCGCGATAAGCTTCGTTCACTCGGGTTTGCGGACGAGGACGTTGCCGGCCTGACGCAGAACCGGAACGCCACGCGCCGCGTCGATATTCGCGCGCCGATACATGGCTATGTGATGGCGCTAATGACACGAGAGGGCGCGGCCGTGACGCCGGATGCGCCCCTGTTCGAACTCGTTGCGCACGACCCGCTGTGGGTGATCGTCAACCTGCCCGAGGCGCAATCAGCCGCGGTCGCGGTAGGCAGCAGCGTCGAGATACGGGCAGCGGCACACCCGGATCGGACGTTCGCAGGCTCTGTCGACTACCTCTATCCGGATCTCGACATGAGCACGCGCACCCGACGCACACGCATCGTGCTCGACAATCCCGACGACGCGCTGCACCCCGGCATGTTTGTCGACGTAACGCTTTCGGCGCAATCGTTGGGTGATGTGCTGCTGGTGCCGAGTGAAGCGGTGATCCGCACGGGCCTTCGCGACGTAGTGATCGTCGCCGCCGAGGAAGGCACCTATCGGCCCGCACACGTCGTGCTTGGAGCCGAGCGCGATGGTCGCACCGTCGTCGTCTCCGGACTCGACGAAGGCGACCGGGTGGTGACATCCGGACAGTTCCTGATCGATTCCGAGGCGAGCCTGCGCGGCGCGTACAACCGGATGCAGGAAAGCGACGACTCCAACGCGGTGCCCGGGGCGGCGCCATGATCGCGGCCGTCATCCGCTGGTCGGTCAACAACCGCATGCTGGTATTGCTCACAACGGCCATCCTCGTGGCATGGGGACTGGTCGCGGTGTCGCGCACGCCGCTCGATGCTATTCCCGATCTCTCCGACGTACAGGTCATCGTACGTACGACTTTTCCAGGTCAGGCGCCACAGGTTGTCGAAGATCAGGTCACCTATCCGTTGACCACGACGCTGCTGTCGGTACCGCATGCCAAAACGGTTCGCGGCTATTCGTTGTTCGGCGAATCGTTCGTGTATGTCCTCTTCGACGACGGCACCGATCTGTATTGGGCCCGCTCCCGGGTGCTCGAATATCTGTCGCAAGTGCAGGCGCGGCTGCCCGTTGGCGCATCGGTCGAATTGGGTCCGGATGCCACCGGTGTCGGCTGGATCTACGAATACGCACTGGTCGATCGCAGCGGGCAGCACGACATCAGCGAACTGCGTGCGCTGCAGGACTGGTTTCTGAAATTCGAGCTCAAGGCGGTGCCGAACGTCGCCGAGGTCGCCACCATCGGCGGGTTCAACCGTCAGTACCAGATCGTTGTGGATCCCGCCCGGCTGCGCGCCTTCGCGTTACCGTTGGAGACGGTGGTCGACGCGGTGCGTGCGGCGAACAGTGAAACCGGCGGCTCCGTCCTCGAGCTCGCGGAGGCCGAATATATGGTCCGCGCGCGAGGCTATCTCACCTCGCTCGACGATTTCCGCGCGATCGGCGTGGCGGTGGGTACCGACGGCACACCGATCCGGCTCGGCGACGTGGCCACCGTGCAGCTCGGCCCGGAAATCAGGCGCGGCGTTGCCGATCTGGACGGCGAAGGCGAAGTTGTCGGCGGCGTGATCGTCCTGCGCTCCGACGCAAACGCACTCGCGGCCATCGAGGCGGTGAAAACGAAGTTGCAATCGTTGCAGGCGGGCCTGCCGGCCGGAGTCGAGATCGTCCAGACCTACGATCGATCCGCGCTGATCGAACGCGCCGTTGCGAATCTGTCGGAGAAGCTCGTCGAAGAGATCCTCGTCGTCATCGTCGTCTGCGTCCTGTTCCTGTGGCATCTGCGTTCGGCGCTGGTCGCGATCGTCACGCTGCCGATCGGCATCCTGACGGCATTCATCGTGATGCAGGCTCAAGGCATCAACGCAAACATCATGTCGCTGGGCGGCATTGCGATCGCGATCGGCGCAATGGTCGACGCGGCAGTCGTGATGATCGAAAACGCCCACAAAAAGCTCGAGGCCTGGCGCCACACGCACGGTGGCGCCGAACCGGGTGGTGCAGATCGAGTCGAGCTGATCACGCAGGCCGCGGTAGAAGTCGGCCCTGCGCTTTTCGTGAGCCTGTTGATCATCACGCTGTCGTTCGTCCCGGTGTTCACGCTGCAGGCGCAGGAGGGTCGGCTGTTCGCACCGCTCGCGTATACAAAAACGTATGCGATGGCAGCCGCGGCCGGTCTCAGCGTGACGCTGATTCCAGTGCTGATGATCGCCTTCATTCGTGGTCGGATCGCCAACGAATCGGCCAACCCGCTCAATCGTCTGTTGATCAGGTTGTATCGACCCGTAATCGGTGCGGTCCTTGCGCACCCCGTCACCACCCTCGCAATCGCCGGTCTGGTACTCACCGCCACGCTGTGGCCCATCACGCGGCTCGGCAGCGAGTTCATGCCGCCGCTGGACGAAGGCGATCTGCTGTACATGCCGACGGCACTGCCGGGTCTGGCCGTTGGGAAGGCGGCCGAGATCCTGCAACAGACCGATCGCATTTTAAAGACGTTTCCGGAAGTGCAGCGGGTGTTCGGCAAGATGGGCCGCGCCGAATCCGCCACCGACCCGGCGCCGCTCGAAATGATGGAGACGACGCTGGTACTCAAACCAAAGTCGCAATGGCGCGCGGGGCTCACGACGCAAGACCTTATCGAGGAAATGGACGGCGCGCTGCAGATTCCGGGCATGGCGAACGTGTGGGTGCAACCGATCCGCAATCGCATCGACATGCTCGCCACCGGCATCAAGTCGCCGGTCGGAATCAAGATCGCGGGGCCCGACCTTGCAGTGATCGAACGCGTTGGACGCGACATCGAAGTGGCGGTAAAGACGGTTCCGGGAACCGTTTCCGCATTTGCCGAACGCGTCTCGGGCGGCCGCTACATCGAGATCGTGCCCGACCGCGGACGCATCGCGCGTTATGGACTGTCGATCGCCGACGCGCAGCGCATCGTCAGCGTCGCCATCGGCGGTGAAAATGTCGGCGAGACCGTCGAAGGGCTGCAACGTTTTCCGATCAACGTGCGGTATCCGCGTGAAATGCGCGACTCGATCGAGGATCTACGCCAGCTTCCGATCGTCACGGCGCGTGGCGAAACGTTGACGCTCGGGACGATCGCAAGCGTCGAGATCACCGACGGTCCGCCGATGATCAAAAGCGAGAACGCGCGGCCGAATGGCTGGATTTACGTGGATATTCGCGATCGCGACCTGGGCGGCTACGTCGCCGATGCCAAGCTCGCTGTAGCGGACCGGGTCACCATTCCGCCTGGTTATTCGGTGACCTGGTCCGGCCAGTTCGAATACCTGGAACGCGCGACGGCACGGCTGCAGATCGTCGTACCGTTCACGCTCGCGATCATCTTCGTACTGCTGTATCTGACGTTTCGAAACGTCGGCCACGCAGTGCTGATGATGACCACGTTGCCGTTCGCGCTGGTCGGTGGGTTCTGGTTCATCTATCTGCTCGGTCACCACGTGTCGATCGCATCCGGCGTCGGATTCATCGCACTCGCCGGACTCGCGGCAGAATTCGGCGTCGTCATGCTGATTTATCTCGATCAGGCCGTGCAAGAACGACAACGCCGCGGCGAGTTGATCACGCTCGACGATTTGCGCATCGCCATCGTCGACGGTGCCGTAATGCGGGTGCGGCCCAAAGCGATGACGGTAGCGGTGATCATTGCGGGACTGCTGCCGCTGTTCATTGGCGAGGGCACCGGCAGCGAGGTGATGCAGCGCATTGCGGCGCCGATGGTGGGGGGGATGATCACGGCGCCGCTGCTATCAATGGTTGTGCTGCCGGCGGCGTATCTGCTGATGCGCCGGCGCGCGCTGCAAACAGGGTCAGCATGAGGTGTCAGAAATCGCTTCCACGTTGCTCGTCGGCGCGGAACTTCGCGTGCCGACTGCGGATGGTGTACGGGTGACGGATGTTCGGTGCAACACACCGCCACCTCCGCCGTGATTTCAGCACCACATCGCCAAAGATCCCCCTTCCGCCAATCCAGCAACACGAGCCATCGCTCGAGCTACCACCAATTTGGTTGATTCGGGCCAGTAGACGAAGGTACCGAACAGCACATCGAGCAACGACACCGCGACCGCTGATCTTTCAGGACATTGGCCCGCATTTGTAAATCCCAATTGCAATCGAGCCCACAGCCCGCGTAGCGTGAAACTGCGACGCGGAGCACACCATTCGGGAGGGGGCATGAAGGGGTCGATCGCCACGTTGGTTCTCGCGGTGCTGTTTGCCAGCCCGGTTTCCGCCGAAAAAGGGCAGGCGCGTTTCAGCGTCGCCGTGACGGTCCCCAAGCACGCAACGCTCGAAATCATCGCGCAGCCTCCTGAACTCTCACTGACGGCGCAGGACGTCGCGCGCGGCTACAAGGATGTATTCGCACGCTATCTCGTGCGCCACAACGACCGCCTCGGGTACCTCTTGCAGATTGCACCGCACGTCGGCGTCGCGCAACGCATCGAGGTACGCGGCCTGGGGACAGACGTCATCGTGCGCGACGATGTCGTCGATATTCACCGAGCGGGGGAGTCGTTCGTGCAGGATCTCGCGCTCGAGTTCCATATCGTGCTGGACGCAGCGAGCCGGCCGGGCACGTTCGCGCTTCCGGTACATGTCGCGGCAACACCCCTCTGACGGCGTTGCTCAGAACGTCAGCGTCACGATGATCGAGTCGGCGTAGTTGCCGGACAACGCGTCCTGCTGTGCCGGAATGCGCCCGTAGATGGGATGCACGCTCTCGCGCCGTCCATTGCCGACGCCCGGCCCTACGGTGGTCGATCCGCCCGCCACCGTGGTGCCCGCGGCGCCGTCGCCCCAGACGGCCGACCGTGCGGAGTTGCTGAACAGGTTGTAGTTCAACACCGAAGCGCCTGCGCGCAGCTGCCGTTGTGAAAACGTGCCGCTGCTGCCACGCGAGAGCGCCACGCTGTAGGTGACTCTGGTCGCGCCTCCTGAGACGTGGGTGCAAACAAGCGTGACGTTGCCGGTCGAGTCGTTGGGCGTGGCCGCCAGCGGATCGTAGGTCCCGAAGGCAACGCCGGTCGTCGACACCGTGCAGTCGACCACAGCCGCGGCTTCGCCGCAGGCCAGCAGCGCAGCAAGTGCCAGACATGCACGAGGGCCGACGCTAGCCGCGATGCGTTCGCGTGGCGCAACACGTGGGTGAGCCGAGCTGCTCACGATGACCATTCTTCATTCACCGCGGCGATACCGCGGCGTCGGGACCGCCGCCTGCTGAGCAGGTGAGATCGCCCAGATCCGGTTGCGGACCGGCTTGCACCGGCCGCGAAAAGCCGAAGCTGCAGTGATGGTCCGGCCACTGCGCGGTCGCGCGCTGGTCGCCCTGCGCGGCGGTGAGATAGACGAGGCCGTTGCGCGCCACGGGGACGCGCTCGTGGCGCGTCGTCACCGTGGCGCCGGCCGGCACCGGTGTGCCATCGGCCTGCACCAACCGAAAGGTCGCCGCGCTTGCGCGCACGACGGGAAACTCGACGACCGGTCCGCTGCGGTAGGCGGGGGTCACCGTCATCGCGGGCGCGGCGAGCGAGGCATCGAACGGGAGTTCCAACGGGTCGACGCTGACGGTGTTGGTTTCGTAGGGCTGCAGTGAGTCGAGCAGCACGCGCCCTTTGCGGTCGGTCCTGCCCACCGGCTGGTTCTCGAGATAGACAGTCATGTCGGGATAGTCTGCAAGCTGGATCACCGCAAAGCTCTCATCGAGCCTCCTGGCAGGCATGATGCCGGCGCTGGTGAGGGCAAGCCCCCCGCTGGCGTTCGCCCGCCAGCCGTCCTGACCGTTGCGGCGCGCATATTCGGCGCCGACGAGTCCCGCGGCGCCCTGGTAGTAGTAGTCGAGCTGGGCGTCTTCGTTGGACGCCATCGCAATGTAATACCCCGCTCCGGCGCCGGCCGGGACGCTTTTCTGCAGAGAAGCCGTCACTTTGAGTTCTTCCTCGCCGTCGTATCCCGTGGCGTTCTCGATTCCCAACGATGCCGTACGCCGCTCACCCAGCGGCAGGGTCCAGTTCAAGAACACGTTCGTCGACGAATCATCGCCGCTTGCGTGATTCGCGATGAAGCTCAGATAGCCGAGGTCGCCGAGCGTGACCGAATGGCTGAGTCCGAAAATCGTAGAACTGGACCCGGTCCAGTAGGTCTGTTGTCCGTAGGAGAGCTGCAGGTTGCCATATTGGCCAAGGCCAAAACCGAGCCCACCGAACGTACGCTGCTTCGGCGGGTCTGTGCGCTCCAGCGTGCCGAGCTGGGAGAAATCCTCGGACGTGAATCGCAGCTGGGCAAATAAGCTGAATCGCGGGCCGTTGCGTTGCAGACCCACGCCACCGAGCCAGCCCGCAGCGTCCTCGCCGCCGGCGGCGGCCGTGAGTGTGGCGACGCCGAACGTGCCAACCTGCAGGGCAGCATCGAGGCCGGCAGCCCGGGCTCCGCCCGAGTCGCCTTCCGTGTGAACTTCGGCAGTGAAGTGATCCGTGACTCCGCGACGCAAGGTGGCCGCCATCATGAAGTCGCCGTAATCGTTGCTCTGAATTGCATAGTCCCTGCGGATTGCACCCGCGTCGAGCGAGTACTCATTCAATCCGGCCCGCAGCAGCGAAGGTCCGTTGTAGTAGGGCTGCGAGATCACCTGCTGCCGGCCGAGCGCGTCGGTCACGACGACCTGCATCTGGCCCGCGCCGTTGATCGCAGGTACCCGATCGATGGTGAACGGTCCCGGTGCGACGTCCTTGCTCGCGACGCGTTGGCCGTTGACGAATACGTCGACCGTGGACGGCAGGATGGCGTCGCCCTGCGCGGACAACAGGGGGGTGGTGACCAATGTCGGCTGGGTCGAAAAATTGGTGCCGAACTTCACACCGCCGAAGCGCGCTGCCTGGCCCCAGGCACCGGCCGCGCTGATCGAATCGCCAACGCGCAGCGTCTCGAGTCGTTCCGGCAGATCGCGCGTCCACGTCGAGTCGAGGCGCACCACGGACTTCGTCGTATCCGCGCGCTGGCCGAGCGCCGTGCTGGCGAGAACGCCGAACGATCCGAATGCGCCCGCTTCGACGATCGCACCCAAGTTGGACTCGCCACCGCCCCGCTCGGCGTAGAGATCATAGTTGATGAAGCCGCCGGGGCCTGCCGGCGTGACCGCTGGCACGTCCAACGAATCCACCGGGGTGCGCGTCTCGACGAAAGCCGATGGAGGCAGCATGAGGCCCACGCTCTGGCTCGAATCGTCGATCACCACCTCCGCACCCATCGCAGCGTCGAACCGGTAGTAGCGCTGACCGTCAATCGAAATCGAGTCGACGGCAGGCACGCGCAGGCGCAACTGCGCCAGGTCCAATTCGCGGATCAAGAGCGCGCCGGCGGAATCGCGACGAACGACGAGCGTCGCGCGGGTATCCTGGCCGTTGACGGTTACCTCGACAATCGACTGGGCAAAAAACTCGGCACGAGCCCCGGCGGCAGCTAGGAACCCAGCGAGCATGAGGAGAGCGACGGTGAGCGGCCGGAAACCCACAACTCACCCGTCGTCGGAACTGACCTCCACCGCGAAGTCGCCGGCTTCAGTCGTTCCATTGACCCGAAGTCGACGCCAATCGGTGCCAGAGGTTCCGTCCTTCTGGTTGATCTTGAGCACCCATGTCCGAAGCTGACCCGGCAGGATGTACGCGGCCACTTGCTCAACGAGCGCCTCGTCCAGGCCGGCCGCCGGTGCGACCATAAAACTCAGTACCCGCGCATGGGCGGTGCCGGTGTTGCGAGCGGTGATGGCCAACGTGCCGTCGCCGCCACGCGTTGCCGTCCATTCGATGTTCGGCTGCGCGGCAGCAATGGGTTCGACGAAAATCGGCAGGCTGAGGCGCAGCGCGACGCTCAGCCCCGTGAAGCCCGGCGCAGCTTGTGCCGGTACTTCGGTGAGGATCAGCCGGTAGCTCAATTCGTGCTCCGCATCTGCCGGGTGCTGCAGCGCGACCCGCACCAGCTGCGATCCGTTGGCGGGCAGCGTGAAGACCACCGGACTGACGAGCACGTCGCGCGTCGGGGTGAGCCGGTCCTCGCCATCGGCCTGCTCCCAAAGCATTGCCTGGGCCTCGACCGTGACTTCAGCATCCTGCTGGTTGCGAATCGTCAGCGCGCCCGTCTGGACGCGCGACGACAAGTCGACGCGCAGCGGCGAGACAGAGAATGCCCCGGCCTGCACCGGCATCGGCGACAGCACCATGGCGGCCGCCGACGCCAGCGTGCCCAGCAGCAGACTGCGCACGATCACGCGTCGCTATCAGTAGGTGATGGTTGCGACGATGTTGTCCGTGTACAAAGCCGCCGGGACAGCCCCGGTGTTGTCGCTGCCGCGCAGCCGGCCGTACACAGTCAGCGTTTGGGCTTGAGGCACGCCCATGCCAGCGCCGGTACCGGTGGCCGGTCGGCCCGATCCGCCGGTGTTGTTGCCCCAGATCGTCGTATAGCCGGCATCCGCATACAGGTTGTAGTTCAAAAGGTCCGGTCCGTTTCGGAGCGTGCGCAGCGTGTAACTGGTCGAGGAGCCCGTGCTGAGGTCGACGTCGAAGGTCGTTCCGCTGGTGCAGCGAACGCTGATCGTCGACATCGCGGTGACATCGGTAGCGCCGTCGAAGTCAGGGAAAGTCAGGTCCGGTGCGTCGATGACGCAGTTCTTTACAACCAACGCCGAGACCACGAACGAGTCCGACTTGGTGGCCGCCTGCGCCGCACCGGTCAGCGCCAGCAGCACTCCGGCGGCAATGGAGGTGGAGACAGAATTACGCATTAGAAACCTCGCGTTTTGAGTGGAGTCCTTGTCTGTGTAGCCCGCGCCGTCCGATGGCCTTGTCGACCGCGTGGAAGTCGTGGACGCAGCCTCCCTCCGAGCGACCGAGTCGTTGTCGCGACTGCGGCGGCCCTGCAAGGAGATCACGTGGGAGAAAGTCTCTCAGATCGAGCCGTGTCACGACCCTGACCGTGTCAATCCATTGACGTGACCACGGTCACACGGTGTCACGAATGACGCCGCTCACAGTGTTTGGGTCACACTTTTCCGGCTATCGCCGAGCGACCGCGGTCGCTGATGCGCAGATTCGCCGCTATTCCGGCGCAGTCACCGCACCGACGCGTCAAAACCACAACGCGCTCCGTCAATGGCCGGCGCAGATCCGGGCACGCGTCAACAAAACGTCAGCGGGACGCCACGACGATCGTGGTGGTCTGCGTGCTCGAATCGTACGTAATGACGGCGTGGCCGCTGGCCAGCTGACGACGCACCGCGTCGCGTTTCTGCTCGAGGTCAAAGTCGCGATGACCATAGTCAGTGCCTTCGCGCGTGACGTAGTCATCGATCACTCCCTCGAGCGCCTCGACAGACAGCGACTCGATCGGAATCTTGATGGTTGCCCCGTCAGTCACGTGATCACGGCCGCAACTTCGGTACTTGCGCGTTGCATTTCAGTACCATACCGGCTTTGATCGCATCGTGCGACGCGGCTTGGACAGCGTGCATCGCACAGTGGACCGCGCCATATCGGCATGCCAACAGGATTAGGGAATCATGGCCGAACAGGAACATATTCTCGTCGTCGAAGACGAACCCATCACTCGCGAACAGCTCGTCTCGTATTTCAACGAAGAGGGCTACAAGGTCTCGTCCACCGGCAACGGTGACGAAGTCGTTGGCCTCGTCACCGACACCAACGTGATTCTTGTGCTGCTCGACATCAAGCTGCCGGGCAAGGACGGACTCACGCTGACGCGCGAGATCCGCGCGCACTCGGACATCGGCATCATCCTGGTGACGAGCAAGCAGGAGCAGATCGACCGCATTCTGGGTCTCGAAAGCGGCGCCGACGATTACGTCACTAAACCCTTTGATCCCCGCGAGCTATTGAGTCGCGCGCGCAATCTGATCCGCCGCGTGCACATCCAGCAGCGCCAGCGCCGCAAAAACCACATCCGAAAATTCGCCGGTTGGTCGCTCGATCTGAACAAACGCGAGTTGATGTCACCGGAAGGTGAGGCGAACCAGCTGTCAGCCGGGGAGTATCAGCTGCTGCTGTCGTTCATGGAAAAGGCCGGCGAAGTCATGAACCGCGACCAGATCATGAACCGTATCCGCAATCGCGAATGGTTTCCGGACGATCGCTACATCGACGTGCTGGTCGGCCAATTGCGGAAAAAGCTCGGTGAACGCGCCGCGACCGCCAAAATCATCTCGACGATCCACGGCACCGGCTATCTGTTCACGCCCGAGGTCGTGTAACTTAAGCGGGCTCCGCGCGACTTCGACAGTTCACCGACTGACTTGACCGGCGGAGCAAAGTCGACCGCCCATGGCTGAATTCGAGTTAGACATTGAGAAGCGCATTTACGAGAGCGCCACCACACTCGTGCATCGCGGACGGCTGGGCGATCGTCCTGTCATCGTCAAGACACTGAAGCCGTCCGCCGCGGGTCCCACCGCCGTCGCGCGTTACCACCACGAATTTGCAATCAACCAGTCGTTGACCAGCCCGTACGTCGTCCGTGCGCTCGAGCTGACCGAACACGACAGCCGCATTCTGTTCGAGGACGTCGAGGCAAATGCGTTACGCGAACTGATCCGCCAGGGCAATCTGACGCTCGAGCAGAAGCTCGCCGTGTCGATTCAGCTTTGTCAGGCATTGCAGTCAATTCACGATGAAGGCGTCATTCATCGCGACATCAATCCAGCCAATATCGTCTGCAATCCCGAGGCGGAACTGGTTCGATTGATCGACTTCGGGCTTGCGACGCTCGCGCCGCGCGAATACCCGGACGCCACCGCGATGGCGCATCTCACGGGCACGCTACCGTACATCTCCCCGGAACAGACCGGCCGCGTCAATCGCGTTGTGGACTATCGGACCGACCTGTATTCACTCGGCGCGACACTCTACGAATTGTTCACCGGGGCGCCGCCGTTCACCAACAGCGATCCGCTCGAACTGATTCACTATCAGATTGCCCGCCTCCCTACGCCGATGAAGGAAATCAATTCGGCGTTGCCGCAGTGGCTGTCGGACATCGTGGCCAAGCTGCTCGCAAAGCAGCCGGAGGACCGTTATCAGAGCGCCGCCGCGGTGCGGGCGGACCTCGAGGAAGGTTACGAACTCTGGGCCAGCCACGCCGAAGCTGACAGCTTTACGCTGGGGCGTACCGACGCGCGTGGTCAACTGTCGATTCCGAAGCGTCTCTACGGACGCGATGAACAGATCAAAACGCTGAACACGCTGCTCGATCGCGCAATCCGCGGCGAAGTTGCAATCGTCCGAGTGCTCGGTGGTCCGGGCCTCGGCAAAGGTGCGTTCATCGACCTTGCGCTGAGCAACATCGCCGAACGCCACGGGCTGGCGGCACGGATCCGCCCTGTTGCAGATCAGTTCGCAACCGGTCTCGAACTGTTGCGCGAGCTGGCCGCGTCGCTGGTACGTCAATTGTTGTCACGACCGGCCAACGACGTAAATGCATTCGTTGGGCGACTCACTCGTCTGACCAACGACAATCCCGGCCCCCTCACGGCGCTCGTCCCGGAACTGAGCGCGATCATCACCGCGGATATAGAGCTCGACACGCCGCTATATGGCCGCGCCGAAGAGCACCTGCTGCGCGCGCTGCTGCGCGCGTTCAGCCCGCTGCCGATTGCGCTCGCGATAGAGCAGGCCGATCGCATCGATTCGGACACCATCGCCGAACTGCTCTCGGTCGCGCTGCACGGACGCCATCTGCTGGTGCTGCTGACCGCCGAAGGCGGCGATCTAATCGAGTTCAAGGATGCGCGGGTCGCCGGCAAGACCACCGACATCGAGCTGACGGTGCTCGACAAGGTGCACCTGCGCACGCTGCTCGCCGATCTACTGTCGCAAACCGAAGCGCGCGTGCGTGAACTGGCTGCGGAGATTCACGGCAAGACCGACGGTGTTCCGTCGCACGTGCTCGAGTTATTGTTTGAACTCCACGATCGCAACGCCCTCTTCTACGATCCGCTGCACAATCAATGGACGTGGGACCTGGAACAGGTTCGTGCGCATTTTTTCTCCGACAACACGCGCGAACGCATCGAACGCCAGCTCGAAAAACTACCGCCGGAAACGCTCGCTGCGATGGAGATCGGTGCGTGTATCGGCGACAGTTTTGATGAGGTACTGCTCGCCGCAGTGTGCGACGAAACCTCGCACACGGTCACGAGTAACCTGCGCAAAGCCGTTGGCGAGGGCTTGATCGGCGGGCTGCGTGAAGATCACGAGCGCGGCATGCGTTATCAGTTCGCTCATCCGCGCGTGCGCGCATTGATCTACCAGAGCATCGACGATGAGACGAAGCTCGAAAACCATCTGCGCATTGCCGACGCTCTGATTCACACGGACGCCGCCGCCAGCTCGACTAAACGAATCGCCGATCAGTTCAATGCTGCGGGCGCGCCGTTCCATGCGGACGTTTCCCGACGCAACGCAATCGCTCACTTCAATCTGCTCGCGGCCCGCGAAGCGCTGCTCGAGAGCGCCTTTCAGCCTGCGTTCAAGTATTGCCGCAGCGGACTCGCGCTGTTCCCGCTGAGTCCGCGGCAATCGCTCGCGCCGGATCATGCACTGCTGGTGCAGGCACTGATCGAATGCGCCGCCGAAGCCGCCTTTTTGTGTGGCGATTTTGAGCAGCTCGAGCGCGTATTTGCACAAGCCGATAATCAACGAATCGGCGCGAGCAGCGCACTGACGGAATTGCGTGTTCGCGCCGCGCTGGTCAGGAACGATCTCGGCGAAGCGATACAACGCGCCGAAGAAAGTCTGGCACGGCTGCCCCATCAACCGCTGGCTCCGCGCTGGGGTATCCCCTTCATGCGCGCGACGCGGCCGTTGCCGATCGACGTGCCGCTGCTGACGGACGGTCGCTTGAAGGAAGCCTTCCGGCTCGAGGCGCAATTGGTACATGTCGGGTACCACCTGGGCTCGAACCAATCGAGGCGCTTCGCGCAGGACATCATCATTCGCGCCAGTCGCGCCGGGTACAGCGCCGAAGTCGCGTTTGCCTTCGCCTCCGAAGCGGTTCGCCACATGGCAATCGGCGAACCGGAAAAATCGCAGGCACTCGCGACCACCGCGCGCCAGCTCGCACACCGCTTTGCCGACGACAAATTTTCGACCCGCGCGCTGACGCTGTTGTCCGGACTGGTCGATCATTGGACCGGATCGCTTGATCAAACGTTGTCGCCGCTCACCGAGAACACACGCCGCAGCATCGCCGCGCACGACTATGAATTCGCTCTGGTCGCGATCGTGTTTTACGCGACGAACGCATTGGCGCGCGGTATGGAGCTCGCATCCCTGTCACGCGAGCTGGCTGCCCGGCTCGCCGATGTCGCGTCGCTGAAACACATCACCGCGGTCAACATCGCGCGCTTCATCCAGCAGGTTCTCGCGAGTCTGCTCGGCCAAGGGGACACGCACGAAGGATCGGATGACGCCCAGTTCGCCAATCCCGATGACCAGGCGGCTTTGGCAAACATTTATACGCTGCGCGCCTACTTCGCCGTGCTGTTCAACGACTACCAGGGTGCGGCCAACGTGCTCGTCGAGGCGCGCCGCTATATCGGACGTCTGACCGGTTCGCCGCTGACGGTATGGTTCACGTTCGCCGACGCGCTGACGACACTGCGCACCGGCGGCAGCGATGCGATTCGCGCGTGCCGCGAACCGCTTGCGCAGCTGCAACGGTGGGACCACCAAGGTTGCCAGTCCGCCGCGCCGAAGCTCGCGATCATCGAAGCTGAAATCGCCTGGGCGCGTGGTCAGACCACCGCGGCACTCGAGCGCTACGAAGCGGCCGCACATATTGCGCGCCGCCTAGGTCTGGCCAACGACGAGGCCATCGCCTACGAGCTGGCGGCGCGTTTGTGTCACAAATCCTCGCGCACCGACTTCGCGCGGCTGTTCATGCGCAATGCCTATCAGGCCTATCTGCGTTGGGGCGCGCTATCCAAAGGCAATCAACTCGAACGTGAATTCCAGGTCTACATCGGCGATCACCATCTGAGTCGACCCGACTCGGGCGCGTGGAGTGTCGGCGATCTTGTTGATCTGACGGTCCGCGACTTTGCCAGCATCAGCGGCACGAACGAAACGCTCGAGATCGGCCAGCGGTTGCTCGACACGACGACCGTCTTAAAAGCGGCGCAGACGATCTCCGGTGAGATCGTGCTCGATCGTGTGCTGATCAAACTGCTGAGGCTGGCGCTAGAGCATGCCGGCGCGCAGAAAGCCACGATGCTGCTCGCGCAAAATGACCGACTCTACGTCGAAGCCGTCGCCGCGGTCGACGGTGGCTCGACGCGCCGCCTGGCGCCGCCAATCGCGCTGGAGGATTGCGAGGACGTGCCGCAGAGTATCGTTCAGTTTGTTGCACGTACACGCCAGGCGCTGGTACTCGCCGACGCCACCAAGGAAGACGTCTTCACGCAGGACATCTACGTCAAAGACTTCCAGCCGTTGTCGGTGATGGGACTGCCGATTGTCGCCCGCAATGAAGTAATCGGCGTGCTCTACGTCGAACATCGCTGGTTGACCGGTGTCTTCACAGCACAACGCGTCGAAGTCCTGAGCCTGCTCGCATCACAAGCCGCCATTTCCATCGAGAATGCGCGGCTGTATGCGGATCTGCAGGCGACACGCGACGAATATCGAACGCTCTACGACAGCGCCAACGAAGGGCTGTTCCGCATCAGCGGTGAAGGTGTGCTGATCCGGGCCAACCCCACCCTTGCACGTATCCTCGGCTTTGATTCCATCGAAGCGCTGCTCGCCGACTACCGCGACCTGCTCGATCGCGTTTTTTTGCAAAAGGACCGCGCACAGGAACTGATGTCGCTGCTCGACGAAACGGGCGTCGCCGTCGCATTCGAAGCCGAAGGTGTGATCCGCGACGGTCGCACGTTCTGGATGTCGTTGAACGCGCGCGTCAACCAGGACCCGAATCAAGGCGAAGTGATCGACGGCTCGGTGATCGACATCAGCGCGCGCATCGAACGTGGTCAGGCCGAAAAACGACGCCAGATCGCCGAAGCGGCAACCCAGGCAAAAAGCGAGTTTCTGGCCAACATGAGTCACGAAATCCGCACGCCGATGAACGCAATCCTCGGCTTCTCGAGACTGACACTGGAAACCCAGCTCGATCGCAAACAACGTGAATACCTCGCGTCGATTCGTAACTCCGCGGAATCGCTGCTGACGCTGGTCAATGACGTGCTCGACTTCTCGAAGATCGAAGCCGGCAAGCTGGTGCTCGAACGGGCTCCGTTCAACTTCGCCGACACGTTGCGCGAGGTCGAGCGTTTATTTCGAACCGAAGTTCGCAAAAAGAACCTCGAACTCACGGTCGCCGATCACACCCCCGATCACAGCGAGTTTCCGGACCACGGCATCATCGTTGGCGATGCGCTGCGCCTGAAGCAGGTGTTGATCAACCTGATCGGCAATGCCATCAAATTCACCGAAGCCGGCAGCGTGACGGTCGATGCGCAGCTGCAACGTGTCAGCGGCGATACGCTGGTCCTGGGAATCCAGGTGACCGATACGGGCATCGGCATCAGCCGGGAGCAACAGACGCGGTTGTTCGAATCGTTCCAACAGGCCGAGACTTCCACGACGCGACGCTACGGCGGCACCGGACTGGGCCTGGCCATCAGCAGGAACCTGGTCCACATGATGGGCGGCACAATTTCCGTGCGCTCCGAGTCCGGCCAGGGCAGCTGCTTTGCCTTCGACGCACAGTTCGAGCGCCCCGCCGCGCACGTGACGATGATCGCGGAGGTCCGTCCACGACCGCGTAGCGCCGATATCCTGCGCGGCCGGCGGATATTGTTAGCGGAGGACAATCCGATCAACCAACAGCTCGCGCTGGAGTACCTGCAACGCGCCGACGCCATTATCGATATCGCGGAAACCGGTCGAATGGCGATCGATGCCGCGCTGGCGGGTCCGTACGACGCGATACTGATGGACATCCACATGCCCGAGGTCGACGGCCTCACAGCAACCAAACAGATTCGTGCGGCCGGCTTGACGATGCCTATCATCGCGGTGTCAGCCGACGCCCTGGTAGAGCGTCAGGCGGCGGCGCTGCAGGCGGGTTGTAGCGCCTACATCACCAAGCCGATCGACTTCGACGAGCTGTTCGCAACATTACACAGTCTGCTTGGTGCGCCGCTGGACGAAGGCGCGCCGAAGCGACGCCGTGCGAGCGACCCGGCTGCCGAAGCGGAGGCAATGGCGGACCTGGTCAATCAACGCACACCCGGGATCAACGTCGGCGATGCCATCAAGGGCCACAATGGCAACGTCAAGCTGATGCTGAAGCTGATGGGTGACTTCGGCCGCTACTACGGCGACGCCGGCCAACGGATGCGCGAAGCGGTGACCGAGAACAACATGGACGCCGGGGAACGACTCGCTCACAACCTGCATGGTGTTGCCGGCAGCTTCGGCGCCAGCGACCTCAAGGACGCATCAAAAGCGCTCGAACTCGCGCTCATCCACGGCGACAAAAAGAATCTGTTGGGACTCGTGCAGAGCTTTGAGATGGCGTTGAGCGAAGTCCTCGAATCGGCCGAGTCACTCGCCAGCCGCGAGGTCAGTTTCCGCGCGACCGACCTTTAGCGCGGCGGTTCATTCGTAGACCGGCGATTCTTGCAACGGAATCAGCATCGACGCCGCTGCATCGCGATGCAGCGAAGCAAAATCGAACAACGTACGATCGGCCAGCTGCGACGGAGCAATGTTAGCGAGGCTGCGCGCGATGTTCTCGACACGCCCCGGCTCCGTTCGATCCCACTGCGTCAGCATGTCCTTGATCACCCGCCGCTGCAGGTTCTCCTGAGAACCACACAGATTGCAGGGGATAATCGGAAACTCACGCGTCTGAGCCCAGCGTGCGATGTCTTTTTCGCGACAGTAATACAAAGGTCGAATGAGGATGTTGCGGCCGTCGTCGCTCTTCAGTTTCGGCGGCATTGCTTTTAGTCGCCCCCCGAAGAACATGTTCAGGAACAGAGTTTCGACGACGTCGTCGAGATGATGCCCGAGCGCAACCTTCGTAGCGCCAATCTGGGCAGCAAAACCGTAGAGCTGACCGCGCCGCAGCCGGGAACACACGGGACAGAACGTCTTTCCTTCCGGCGTGAGGCGACGAACGATGCTGTACGTGTCGCGCTCGAGGATGTGAAATGGGACGCCAAGCGCTGCCAGGTAACTAGGCAGCACGTCCTCGGGGAATCCCGGCTGCTTCTGATCCAGATTGACTGCGATCAACTCGAAGTCTATCGGTGCGGCGCGCTGCAGGCTCAGTAGAACATCGAGCAACGTGTATGAGTCCTTGCCGCCCGACAGGCAAACCATGACCCGATCACCCGCCTCGATCAGCTGGTAGTCCGCGATCGCGCGGCTGACATCGCGGCGCAACCGTTTGCCGAGCTTGTTGAAGTCGTAGCGGAGTTTTCGGTCGTCCATCGGGGTAGGCTGGCACAAAGGCGGCGAGTTTGCGGTAAACAATCGACCGGGGAAACCCTCGTGGGCCATCGGTGGGTCACGAGATCAGGTGATCTTTGTCGCGTCTGAGTGTGTCCGGCCGAAGCCGCGCGCAAAGGCATCGAAGTCGGCGGCCGGCAGCGGCTTCGAGAACAAAAACCCTTGAATGAGATCGCATCCCGCCTGTTTTAGGCAGTTCAGCTGCGCGTCCGTCTCGACGCCTTCCGCGACAACGTCGAGACCCAGAATTCGACCCATCGAGACGATCGATGCAACGAGGCCTAGATCGGTGTTGTTGTGTTCGAGGTCGCCAATGAACGAACGGTCGATCTTCAGCACGTCCATGCGGAACTGACGCAGATAACTCAGCGACGAGAACCCTGTGCCGAAGTCGTCGAGTGCGATACGGACACCCAGCTCCCGCAACTCGCGCAGGAACTCGAGCACCGCGTCGTGATCGGCCATCAACACGCTTTCAGTGATCTCAATCGTCAGCCGATCGCACGGTCCAGCGCGGACACGATCGATGAGATCCTGCATGTCCTTGCGCTGCTGCAGCTGACGTCCACTGATATTGATCGAAACGCGAAACTGCGGCAGCCCAGCATCTTGCCAGCGCGCGATCTGCGCGGCGACTTCGTCGACCAGCCAACCGCCCAACTCGACAATCAAGCCGGTGTCTTCGGCAATCGGTATGAATTCGCCGGGTGAGACCATGCCGCGCTCGGGATGTATCCAACGCATCAACGCTTCGGCACCCACCACACGCATGGAACGCACATCGACGATCGGCTGATAGTGCAGCAGAAGCTGCCGTTCGCGCACGGCGCGTCGCAGTTCGGTCTCGAGCACGAGCCGGCGCTCAGCGCGGGCATTCATATCCGCTTCGTAATACACGACCGCATTGCCGCCGAGTTCCTTCGCGCGTGCCATCGCGGTGTTCGAACGCTGAATTACGCCACCGGGATCCGTGCCGTCTTCCGGATACAACGCGATTCCGATGCTCGCAGTGACGACGATCTCGTGGTGATCCAGCACGAAGGGATGCGCAAGACTGGTTTGAATCGCGCGCGCCATGCGCTCGGCTTCGGCATAGTCGACCAGCTCCGGCAGCATGACGGCGAACTCATCGCTGCCGAGACGGGCAACCGTGTCGCCCTCGCGCGCTGCCATCGCAATCCGCATCGCCGCTTCGATCAGCAGGCGATCACCTAGTTTTGGTCCAATTGAATCGTTGACCAACTTAAACCGATCGACGTCGATGCTGAGCAGCGCGCCCTGCTCATTGCGGTTGCGCCGATGCACCAGCACGCGGGTGAGGCGTTCGTGCAACAGCGTGCGGTTCGGCAGTTTTGTCAGCGCATCGTGATGCGCCTGCCAGTTGATCAACCGCTCGGCGTCCTTGTTGGCAGACAGATCCATGGACACTGTCAAAAAGCCACACGCGCGACCGCGATCGTCGTCGATACGGACGCGGGTAACTTTTTCGGCATAGGCTTCGCCGGTTTTGCGACGTTGCCAGATCTCGCCGGTCCATTTGCCGACGCTCGCCAGATCACCGCGCAGCGCCTCGAAGAATCCGTCATCCTGTTCGCCGGAGCCATTGAAGTTCAGCAATCGGCCGACAACTTCGTCGCGTGTATATCCCGTAACTCGGCAGAACGCCGGATTGACCGCGAGTATTCGTTCATGCTGATCCGCAATCGTCACGGCTTCCGGCGACACATCGAATAGCAGCTGACCGAGCTGCTCGCGGCCGAGTACCGAGATCATGCCGGGCTGGTTGCGTCGCAGACGCATTGCCAGTGCGAGCGCTGTCGCGAGACCGAACAACCCGAACACCGTCAGATTGAGTCGTCGACTGGCCTGTGCCGCAACCACAGCGGTGTGCTGACTCTGTTGAATCAGCTGCAACTGCACGTCGCGCATTTCATCGAGCACCGCCGCGTGAACGCTCGGGTCGTAGGTACCCAACCGCAACGCGGCCTCGAGAGTCTGCAACCGCGCGCGCAGCGGACCCGATTCGATACGATCGAGACGATCGAGTTTTGGTATCTCGCGCTGCATCGCGACGACCAACTCGCGCGCCCGCGCCTCGTCGTAGGTAGCGACGGACTGCAATACCACTGCGATGCCCTGGACCAGCGTGCCGGTCATCGCTCGATCCCGCTCGACCATCAGGGCGGGCGCGAAGATCCAGGCGTACCAAACCCACACCAACCCAGCAGCCAGCAATCCGACCGGCAGCAAGCTGCCGATAGGCGCGAACGGGCCCGGTCGCGCTATGGCGCGCTGAGGCATTGCAGCAACCGTTTGGGAGTGACGTATATAACGTTAGTTCACGGGTCCGGACCCGGCAAACGGGCCGCTCCGGGCCGCGTTCCGGGCCGCTCCGGGCCGCGTTCCGGCGCGCTCCGGGCCGCGGTCAGCCGAGTTCGCGCAGTACCAGCATGGGTGGCGACGCGACGAGCGCGCGCGTGCTCCACAACCCGATTCCGCAAACGATCGCCGCGCCAAGTGCCGGTCCGGCGAGCCAGACCCACGGATGCAAACGGCTCGACAACTCGAACACCTGTTGATTGAGTGCGAACACCGTGGCCTCTGCACCGAATGCGGCGATCCCGCCCGCGAACAGACCCAGCAGCGCGAATTCGGCGCCGAGTGCGCCGCGCACCAGGCGCCGCGAAGCCCCCAACGCACGCAGCAGCGCATGTTCACGCAGCCGTTCATCACCGCTCGCCTGAATGCTCGCGATCAGCACAAGACACCCGGCAACCAGCACGAGTCCGAGGATGAGCTGCACCGCCTGCGTGACGCGGCTGACAATGGATTGAATCTGCGCCATGACCTGATCGACCTCGATCACCGTGACGGTTGGAAACGCCGCCAACAGTTCGTTCAAAAATGCCTTCTGTTGCAGCGACAGATAGAAGCTCGTCATGTAGGTCGCAGGCACGTCATTCAACGCGCCAGGCGAAAACAGGATGAAGAAGTTCGGCGCCATGCTGTCCCACTCCACGCGTCGGATGCTGGCCACCCGGGCGTTGACGGGCAATCCGCCGATATCGAATTCCATCATGTCGCCGATTTTGATGCCGGCGGTGCCGGCGTAGGACTCTTCGAGCGAAACCGCGGGCTCCGACAGATTCGTGCTCCACCAGTCGCCCGCCTCAATTGTGTTGTTGGCGGGCAGGTCCGCGGTCCAGCTCAAGTTGCGTTCCGAGTCGAGACTCGGGTCGCCGGAGTCCGGTTCGCGCCGGGTTGCTTCCCAGGTTTTGGTAGCAACACCGTTCACCGCGACGACGCGCCCGCGCGTCATCGGGTACAGCTCGCCCATCCGTTCCACTCGCCCGTTCACCATTTCCTGCAGCGGTTTCACCTGCTCGGGTGCCACGTTCATCAGGAAATGATTGGGTGCGCCCGCGGGCATTTGTGCTTGCCATTCGTCGAGCAGCGCGGTGCGCAACAGAATCATGATCAGCAACAACATGATCGCGAGACCAAAAATCAGGATCTGTGCAACGCTGTCGCCGCGTCGCCGCGCGAGTCCGGCCAGTGCCAAGCGCCAACCGTTGCCGGCCTGCATGCCGACTCGTCTGCCGGCACGCAACAACAGATGTGCCAGCGCACCGAACAGGATCGAAACGCCGCCAACTCCGGCGACGCTCCACACCGTCAGACGCCAACTGCTCGTGTACCACAACAAGAGTCCAAGCGTGCCCAGCGCGGCACAGCCGTATGTCAGCCAGCGCGACACACCTGCGTCGGCAAGATCACGTCGAATCACCCGCATCGGCGAGATCGACTTGAGCCCCATCACCGGCGGCAGCCCGAATGCGGCAAGACAGACGCATCCGCTGACCGCACCGACGAGCAGCGGCTTATACCCCGGCAGCGGCAGATCCAGGGGCATATACGCCGACAATGCGGCCACGATCAACAGATGCAGCACACCGCCGAGCAGCAGGCCGATGACTGTTGAAACGCCGCCGATCACCGCGAGCAGCGCCAGGTAGCCCCATTGGATTTCCGCCGGTGTTACGCCGAGCGTTTTCAGTATCGCGACGTGATCGTAGTGGCGCCGTGCATACCGCTGCGCGGCGAGGGCGACCGCGACCCCGGCGAGCAGCACCGCGAGCATTCCACCCAGCAGCAGAAACGCCTGGGCCCGTTCGAGTGCCGAGCCAATCGATGCGCTGCTGTCGCGAATACCCATCCAACGATAGTCGGCACCCAGCTGCGACTCGAGTTCACGGTACAGTTGATCGAGCGCCTCGCCCGATCCCGCGACCAGTAGCCGGTACGAAATCCGGCTACCCGGTCGAACCACCTCGGTGCGCGGGACGTCGACGATCCGCATCAACAGCCGCGGACCAAAATCGAAAAAACTGCCACCACGATCCGGCTCGCCGCTCAGCACGCGGCCAACACGCAGTTGTGCAACGCCGACCGTGACGATGTCGCCGACAACGATGCCCAGCGCCGGGAACAGCCTGGAGTCGAGCCAGACTTCGCCTGCTGGCGGCAATTCATCAATCACGACTCCGGGCGCGAACGGCGTCGCCGCGATTCGTAATACGCCACGCAACGGATAACCGTCTCCAACCGCTTTGACCGAGACCAGCTGGTTGCGGTCGCCGGCAAAAACCATCGACGGAAATGTCATCGTGCGTGTTGTCTCCAAGCCGAGCCGCGCGGCCGCCTCAGAGAATTCGTCGGGAATGGAATGCGTCGATGCAACCAGCCGATCGGCAGCGAGATAGGTCGCCGACTCGGACAACAACGCACTCGTCAGGCGATCGACAAACAGGCTGATGCCGGTCACGGTACCCACCGCCAGCAGCACCGCACTCACCAGCAAACGCAACTCGCCCGCCCGCCAATCACGCATCAAGAAGCGCAGCACCAAGCTAAAGCGCATCGTCGTCACGTTCACTCCGCGACCGCTCGTGTTGCAACAATGCGCCCGGCATCGAGTTCGATCACACGGTCGCAGCGATCCGCGAGTTGGGTGTCGTGGGTCACGAGCACCAGGGTCGTGGCGTACGCGGCATTCAGCTCGAACAACAGATCGATGATACGAGCGCCCGTCACGGTGTCGAGATTGCCGGTCGGTTCGTCGGCAAACAGCACCTTCGGACGCGATGCGAACGCGCGCGCAATCGCCACCCGTTGTTGTTCGCCGCCCGACAGCTGGCGCGGATAGTGGGCGGTGCGCTCCGCCAGACCAACGCGCAGCAACAACGCCGACGCATCGCCGCGCGGGTCTTTGTCGCCCCTCAACTCACCCGGCAGCATCACATTTTCGAGCGCGGTGAGGCTACCGAGCAATTGAAAAGACTGGAATACAAAACCGACGAGTTCACCGCGCAGACGAGCGCGTTGTTCTTCGGAGAGCTGAGTGAGTTCATGGCCATCGAGCGCGACGGTGCCGCTCGATGGTGTATCGAGTCCTGCGAGAATACCCAGCAGTGTCGTCTTGCCGGAACCCGAGGCACCAACGACGGCAACGCTCTCGCCTGCGTTGATTTCGAGGTCGATGCCGGCCAAGATCACCAGCTCTTCACCAGCGCCGTCATTGAGCGCAACTACCTTGGCGATGCGACGTGCAACGAGGACGGGAGTAGTCATGAGAGGTCTGGCCCTATTACTGCTTGCGGTCTCGCTGGCTGCGACCGCGCAGATGCCTATCGAGGCGAAGACCATTCTGGTACTCGGCGACAGTATCAGCGCCGGGTACGGTATTCAACGCGACCAGGGCTGGGTCGCATTGCTCGAAGCCCGCGTTGCGACGCTGCCCGACCCCCATCAGGTCGTCAACGCGAGCATCAGCGGCGACACCACCGGCGGGGCGCTCGCGCGTTTGCCGCGCGCGCTCGAAATGCACAAGCCCGCGGTTGTCATCATCGAACTCGGCGGCAACGATGGATTGCGCGGCTATCCGGTAGATCGCATCGAGCAGAATCTCGACACGATGATCACCCTGTCGAGAAACGCCGGCGCCACGGTGCTGGTGCTCGGCATGGAGATCCCGCCGAACTACGGAGAGCGTTATACACGCGCGTTCCACAAGGCATTCGCAGATGCCGCGACGCGTGCCGGCGCCGCCCTGGTGCCATTCCTGCTCGACGGCGTTGCGACCGACGCAGCACTGATGCAGGCCGACGGCATCCACCCGACCGCGGCGGCACAACCGCGGCTGCTCGACAACGTGTGGCCCGCGCTGGACGCGCTGCTGTGATTCGAACGCAACAACGTGGCTACAATGCCGGCCTGCCCGCAGGATCCGAGGCTCGCGCGGACTCAGCCATCGCACGCAGGACAAAAATCGATACCAAGTTCAACCTGATTCTTTCAGCGCTCGAACTCTTTGCACAAAACGGCATCGACGCGGTTTCGATGCGCACGATCAACAATGCGGCGGGCACAAAGAATGCCTCGGCGGTGCACTATCACTTCGGCAACAAGCTCGGGATCATCGAAGCCATCATCGGCTTCATTCGCGAAGCGCTCGACACCTCGCGCCTCAACGCGCTGACCGCGCTGGAACTGCGAGTTGGTAACGGCGAGCGTCCGGGTTGTCGCGAAATCATGTGGGCCGCGTTCACACCCTACTATCGTTTGTACACCACCCCGGAATACGGCCACCACGCGCTTCGATTTCTCGCCCGGCTGCAGATCGACATGAGCCCCGAGATCCAGGAGATCTTGAATCGGGATTCGCACCAGATCGCGCGCCGCTTCGATGCCTTGTTGGCACAGGCACTGCCCGCGCTACCGGACCACATCCGGCGGATGCGTTACCTGTATTTCTGGACACTGACCGTGCAGATGTTCGCCGGGTCCGGCCATCTGGAGACAACCGTGTTCGGCGATCTACGCACGTGCGTCGATGAAGACGCGCTGCAACGCTGCTTCGATTACCTCGTCGGCGGGATGGAAGGAGCGGTTTCGCCCGGCACGAGCTGAAGCTCTTCGCGTCCCGCGAGCGCGTTTCTGCTACAGCGAGCTGACGGTATGGCCGCCGTCGACCACGACGATCGAGCCGGTCATATAACGCGATGCGTCGGATGCCAGCAGCAGCAGTGGCCCATCCAGATCGTTGAACTCACCGAGTCTACGCTGCGGAATCCGCCGCACAAACTCCGGCGCAATATCACTGTCGAGTAGCACCTTGCTGACGTTGGTATAGATGTAGCCCGGTGCGAGCGCGTTGACGCGAATGTTGTGCTTGGCACCTTCGAGCGCCATCACGCGGGTAGCCTGATTGACGCCGGCTTTCGACACGGCATAAGGGAAGATTCCCTTGGTCGTGCGCTCACTCGTGATCGAGCTGATGTTGACGACGACGGCACCGGCGCGCCGTTGCGCGATCACCCGGCGCGTCAGCTCTCTGGTCATCCACCACAAGCCTTTGAGATTGGTGTCAAGCACCGTGTCCCAGCTGGCATCATCGAGTGTCACGTAGGTGTTGGCGCCACCTTCGACGCCGGCATTGTTGATGAGGATGTCGGCGCCGCCGAAATGGTCCTGCGCAGCATCAAAAAAGGCCGTCACGCTTGTCAGATCGCAGACGTCCAGCGCCGCTGCCTGTGCAACACCGCCGGCAGCGCGGATTTCGGCGACCCGATCTTCGAGCTTGTCGATGCTGCGCGCACCGAGCAGGACTTTTGCTCCCGCGGAGGCAAGCGTGCCCGCCAGGTGGCGCCCGATACCCGTCGACGCACCCGACAGCAGTGCAACCTTGCCGTGTAAAGAGAACATGTCCATCAGCCTTGCTCCAGCAGTGCCTCGTTGATCGCGCCGCGCATGACAGCGCCGACATGTCGTTCGCCACGCGCGGCGGCAAGCAACGATTGGCGCGCACGCTCGGCGAATGCGGCGCGCTGTGTGGCGGTCTGTTCGCCGACGCAATACGCGCAACTTACATCGACGACGTAGTCGGGCGACGTCGTGTCGGCCTGCGTCAACGCTCGGCGACACGCATGACATGACGCATAAACACCTTGCTCGAGGTCATCGCTGACGGTTACCCGCTGATCGAAAACAAAACACTCGCCATCGTATCGATTGTCCGCACCGACGGTGGCCAGGTAGTTCAGTACTCCGCCGTCGAGTTGATACACCTCGGCGAAGCCCAGCTCGAGCAGATACGCACTCGCCTTTTCGCAGCGGATACCACCGGTACAGAACATGGCGACCCGCGAATGCTGCCGCGGATCGAGCTGCTGCGCGAACCGCGGAAACTCACGAAACGACCGGGTATCCGGATCCAGCGCGCCGGGAAACGTACCTAGTGCGATTTCGTAGCGATTGCGCGCGTCGATGACGGTTATTTCCGGGTCATCGAGCAGACGATTCCACGCTGCCGCATCGACGTGCACGCCGGTCCGCACCGCCGGATCGACTTGGTCGCAATACATGGCGATGAGTTCACGACGCACTCGGACCTTCATCCGATAAAAGATTGGATTGCCCGGATCACCGCGCGAATACCGAAGCGGCATGTCGGCAAATCGTACGTCTTGTTGCAGACGCGCGAAAAACGTCTGCACCGCGGGCGCCGCGCCCGTCACCGTCGCATTGATCCCCTCGTGCGCCAACAGGATCGTGCCGTACAACTCGAGTTCGCTCGTCAGCGCGCGCAAGTGCACCGCGACGGATTCCGGGTCATCGATGGGGACGAAACGATAAAAGGTCGCGACGTTCATTCGCGCTCGCGCGAACCGCCATGACACTGCGGCGACATCGGCGCAGCACCAAAACGATCGCGCCACTCGGCGACCGTATAGGTATGCAGCGCGAGGGCATGAATCGAACGGGCGAGCTCATCGGCCAGCACTTCATTGACACGTCGATGGCGCGCCAGCAGGCGCTGCCCTTCGAATTCCGTCGCAACCAGCACCACCTTAAAATGACTCTCCGACCCCGGCGCGACGTTGTGATTGGCGGACTCGTTGATCACTTCGAGGTGCAACGGCGCCAACGCGTCCGCCAGTTTGTCTTCGATGATTTCTTGAATCGTCATGGGTTTTCTGGCGCGCCTACCGATCGGAGCCGCATTGTAACGACATTCGTGAATCCGGATTCACACGGCGAAATTGCATCATCACGTCTTCAGCGCGACTACCGAGACGTTATCAAAACCGCCCGCGGCCAGCGCCGCGTCGACCAGCGTGTCGACGAGAGGAGCGAGTTCGTCATCGGCAATCCACTCGGCACACAACGTCGCGATCACCGGATCGTCGAGCATGTCGGTCAGCCCATCGCTGCACAGCAGAAAAAGATCACCGACCACGGCGTCGACTTCGGTCAGATCACACTCGACGTCGATCTCGATTCCGACGGCGCGGGTCACGATGTTTCGATTGGGCGCGCGGCGCGCTTCCGCCGCCGACAGAATCCCCTGGGCGACGAGCTGCTGAACCAAGCTATGGTCCGACGTCAACCGCGCAAGCTCCCCATCGCGAAACCGGTAGGCGCGCGAATCCCCGATATGAGCTGCAATAAATCGTCCATCGTTGACCACCGCCACAACGACAGTCGTCCCCATGCCGTTGAACTCGCGCCGCGAATCAGACAGCGCGTACACACGTCGATTCGCCAGCTCGAGCGCCTCGCGCAATGTCGCGCCGGCTTCGTCCTGACCGAGTCGTTCGGTGTTCTCGACAAGGTGCTGCATCACTGCTTCGACCGCGGTTGCGCTCGCGACTTCACCCGCATTTAGACCGCCCATACCGTCGGCAAGCACGGCAATGCCCAGGCGCGCGTCGAACGCCAGACAATCTTCATTGTTGTAACGAACTTTCCCCTGATCCGAGCGAGCGGCGATTCGCATAGGTGGCATGCTGCAACGTCAACGGCCAGTGTAAACGCCGCACGTCGTGTCGACGAGACGTTGCGCGCTCATGGCACCGGTGCCGATCTCAGTTTTCGTCGCGCGGCACCGCGACGCCACCGACTTCAGCGAGCTGACCCGGGCGCAGTTTGATCGGCGCGGAGCGGCCGCGCCGAACCCGGATATTCAGCATTTCAACACCGAACGAGAACGCCATCGCGAAGTAGATGTAGCCTTTCGGCACGTGGACGTCGAATCCTTCGGCGATCAAGGTGACGCCGATCAACAGCAGAAACGACAACGCGAGCATCTTGATCGTCGGATGCTCCTCGACGAAGCGCGCGATGGACCCCGCGGCCGCCATCATAATCAGCACCGAGATCAGAATCGCGGCGATCATCACCTCCACGTGGGAGACCAGTCCAACCGCCGTGATCACCGAATCGAGCGAGAATACGATGTCGATCAGGCCGATCTGCACCAGCACGCTACCGAAGCTGGCCGGAGCAACGGCATGCTCTTCCTGCAGCATGCCTTCGAGGGAGTTGTGCACCTCCTGGGTCGATTTGACGATCAGAAATGCGCCGCCCAGCAGCAGGATCAGATCCCGCCCGGATATCCCAACATCTTGAACGACGAACAGATCGTCGGTCAGCTTCATGACCCATGTCAGCGACAGCAGCAGCAGTATCCGCATCACCATCGCAAGCGTCAGGCCTAAAAATCGTGCCCGGGCGCGGTCCGCTTCGGGTAGCCGACTGGTCAACACCGAGATGAAGATGATGTTGTCGATGCCGAGCACGATCTCGAGCACCGTCAACGTCAGGAATGCCAGCCAGATTGACGGGTCTGTCAAAAACTCCATGCCAACAACTCACACACGCAAGAACGGAGGCGCATTCAAACACAATGGCGCATCGACTCGAAACCGGGCGCCACCGCGCCTGGATGTCGGTGCTGCGCGCATCGGCTACCATAACGACCACGTCAACCGGGGTGTGGGATCGTATGGACAAGGCCAAGCAGGAACATATCGAGGCGGCGGTGTTCAAGCGTTTACTCGCACACCTCGACGAACGCAAAGACGTGCAGAACATCGACCTGATGAAGCTGGCGGGCTTCTGCCGCAATTGCCTGTCGAAATGGTACAAAGCCGCGGCTGAAGACATCGGCGAGGCGGTCGACTACGAAGCCTGCCGCGAACGCGTCTACGGGATGCCGTACGAGGCGTGGAAGCGCCAATACCAACTCGAAGCGACCCCTGAAAAGCTTGCCGGTTTTACGCAGCACGACCACTGACGCATGACCGATATCGCAGTCGCACTGCAAGACGTCAGCAAACGATTTGCCCACGTCGTCGCGGTCGACCGGCTATCGGTCAATGTGAAGAGCGGTGCCGTCTACGGCATTCTCGGCCCCAATGGCGCTGGCAAGACCACCACCATTCGTATGCTGGTGGGTATCTTGCGACCGGACAGCGGCGCGTTGCGTGTCCTCGACTGCGATGATCCGACGCGAATCAAGGCCCGACTCGGGTACCTGCCGGAGGAAAAAGGCCTCTACAAAAAAATGCGGGTACTCGATCTCGTCGCGTACTTCGGCCGACTGAAGGGTATGGCGCGCGCGGACGCATACCAACAGGGACGGCGCCTGCTCGACGAGTTCAATTTGAGTGATTGGCACGACCAGAAGTGCGAAAGCCTCTCGAAAGGTATGGGTCAGAAAGTGCAGATCGTCGCGACACTGATTCACGATCCCGAGCTGATCGTGCTTGATGAGCCATTCTCCGGACTCGATCCCGTCAACGTCGAGCTCGTACGCAACATCGTGCTCGCACAGCGGCAGCGCAATAGAACCGTGCTGTTGTCCACGCATGTGATGGAGCAAGCCGAGCAGATCTGCGATGGGCTGATTCTGATCAATCATGGCCGGAAGTTGCTCGAGGGATCGCTGCAGGACATTCGCCAGACCGCGCAGCGCACAATCTCGCTCGACTACGACGGCGACGGCGCCTGCCTGCAAAAACTGCCCGGCGTCGTCCGCGTCAACGATGCCGGCCGCCATGCCGAATTGAGCCTGCACGCATCGGCCGACTCGCAGGCCATTCTAGCGAGCCTCGTCAATCGGCTCACCATCCGCAGGTTCGACACGCATGAAGCATCGTTGCACGAGATCTTCGTCCGTACCGTCGGAGACGATCCTGGCCGTTGAACCCGTCAACGCATTTCTCGTCGCGAGCCGCGAATATCTCGAAAACGTTCGCACCCGCGGCTTCTGGCTGAGCATCCTGATGATGCCGTTCATCCTGGCGCTCGTTTCGAGCGCGCCGGTCCTGTTCAGCGATGCCGAATCGGCTGCGCGTTACGCCGTACTCGACCGGTCCGGCTGGGTCGCCGAGGCGGTTGCCAGGCGGATCATGCACGACGACGTTGCGCTACTGATCGCGGCACTTGCACGACGGGGAGCTAACGACCGGCCGCAGGCGCTGATCGGCCTCGGTTCGATCGACACGACGGACAAGGGCGTCAGTCTCGTCGATGAAACGATTCGACTGCTGACGCAGTTCGACGCGACAGGACCCGACAGCGATTCGGGGTCTACGCAGGCGGGACGAATCGCGCGGTGGTGGTCCACCGACCCGGACGCGGTGGCGCGATTCGCGCCCGATGTTTCATTGTCCAGGTACCGTTACGTCGTGACACCGGGCTTGAACAAGACGGCGTTGAACCACCTGCTCGCGACCGACGCGCTGCTCGGCTACTTCGTGATTCCCGACGATCCTGTCGCCGATGGCAGCGAGGCTGCCTACGTCACGCGCAAGCTGACCAACCTCGACGTACAACGCTGGTATGCGGCATTGGTGACCGACGTGGTGCGCGACCGTCGGATCCGTCAGGAAAACATCGCCCCCGCGACCGCCGACTGGATCCAGGCGCCGGTCACGTTTGTATCGATGCGCCTTTCGGATGGCGGCGTCGAAACCACAGCCGCATTGTCAGACACACTCGGTCAGTGGGCCCCCGTTGCGTTCGTCTATCTGCTATGGATCTCGATCTTTTCGATCACGCAGATGTTGCTGACCAATACCGTCGAGGAGAAGTCCAACAAACTCGTCGAGGTGCTGCTGTCGTCGGTGGCACCCGTCGATCTGATGGCCGGAAAAATCCTCGGCATTGCCGCGACCGGCATCACCATCGTCGTCGCCTGGCTCGGCTTGTTCATCGCCGCGGTGTTGTGGCTGCCGGGTCTGCTCGGCGCGGCCGTCAACGTCGATCTGTCGGGCTTGATCACCAGTCCAACGTACCTGGCATCTTTCGTCGTATATTTTTTCCTCGGCTATCTGTTCTATGCGGCACTGCTATGCGGCATCGGCTCGTTGGCAAGCAACCTGAAGGAAGCACAGACGTTGATGATGCCGGTCCAACTGCTGCTGATCGTGCCGCTGCTCGTCATGGTACCGATCGGTCGTGATCCGAATGGCCTGCTTGCACAAGTGATGTCGTGGCTGCCGCCATTCACTCCGTTCGTCATGATGAACCGCGCGGCATTTCCGCCAGACCTCGCCACCTATGTCGGTACAACGCTGCTGATGCTGGTTTCGATCTACGCCGCGCTCAAAATTGCCGCACGGGTGTTCGAAACCGGCATCCTGATGACCGGCAAACCGCCACGCTTTCGCCACTTGTTGAAGCTGCTGCGAGGCAAGCGCCGCGGCGCACCGTGACGTCGGAAGACTTCATGCCGAGACGACGAATGCACACCACCCGCGTGACGGGGCACATGCGCTGCTCGAGTTTCATGCATACCCGTTATTCGATACCCTGCACCGCATCACTTTGGGCCTGATGTTTGCGTATGACTGACAACGACGGCTATCAACAACGAATCGCCCGTCTGTGGCGAGACTGGCGTGGGTTCATTTTGTTCATCGCGATCATGGTGGTCTTCCGCTCCGCGATCGCCGATTGGAACCAGGTGCCGTCGGGCAGTATGAAGCCATCGATCCTGGTCGGTGATCGCATCGTTGTCGACAAGCTGGCGTACGACCTGCGCATTCCATTCACACTGACGCGGATTGCGCGCTGGGCAGAACCGGGTCGCGGCGACGTCGTGACGTTTCCGTCACCGCGCGACGAGACGTTGTATGTGAAGCGGGTTATCGGACTGCCCGGCGACGTCGTTGAACTGCGCCGGAATCATCTCTACATCAACGGCGAAGCGGCCCGTTATACCGAACTCACGGATGACGAAATCGCGGCGATCGACGTGGAGCAAAAGTCTCGGTACCGCTTCTATCGGGAAGAGATCGGCCCGATGAGCCACGTCATCATGTTGCGTCTCGATCGCGAGCTATCGAGCTATCAGTCGTTTCCGCCTATCGAGGTGCCGCCGCACGGCTACCTTATGCTCGGGGACAATCGCGACGACAGTGGCGATTTCCGGGCCATCGGTTGGGTCGATCGGGAGCGGATCCTGGGTCGCGCTCACGCGATTGCATTCTCGTTCGACTCCGACCGCCACTACGCGCCACGATTTGCGCGCTTTTTTGAAGGACTGTCCTGACGCGTCGGGCGCTTACCGTCCGCGTCGGAACAGCTGCAGCACACCGAACACGATCAGACCAACGACGCCCGAGGTTGCGACCAGCACCACACTCGCGATCAGATAGCCGACCAGTTCGTCATGGCCGAGCCCTAGCGCTCTACCGACCCAGTACGAGCCGGCCACCGCCGCCAACAACGCAAACGTCAGCCGTAGCGTGCGGCGCGCGAAGCGGACACTCCGATCGGTTGTCGACATGCTAAGTGGGTCTCGCTGCGTGAAGAGTCCATACAAAATGCTGGAAATCTAACGGTCTGGTCCAGCCAAACACCGCTAATGAATCGGCAGCTCGGACCGCCTTGTCACTTACGGTGCTTGCTGATTGCCTCGCCGAACGCGCGTTCACCGGTGCACATTGCGTCGATTGGGACACCATGCCGCAGACGACCCCGCGCCAGATCGCTACGCCGGATCGATCGAGATCAACTCGATTTCGAAGATCAGTGCTTCATTGGGGCCGATTTTGTTGCCGGCACCGTTGTCTTTATAAGCGAGTTCCGGGGGCACGACGATGCGCCACTTCGAACCCACCGACATCAGTTGCAACGCCTCCACCCAGCCGGGGATCACCCCGTTGACCGGAAAGCTCGCCGGTGAGCCACGGTCAACCGAACTATCGAACACGGTGCCATCTATCAGCGTGCCGGTGTAATGCGTCGTAACGGTGTCGCTCGCGCCGGGTTTGGGACCGGCTCCGGCCACGAGTACCTGATATTGCAAACCCGACGCCGTGGTCACGACACCCTCTTTTTTGCCATTTTCTGCAAGGAATAGCTTTGCCGCCGCCAGATTGGTTTCGGCGAGCTTGCTCCGTTCGTCGGTGCGCGCATCGTTCAGCGCATTCAACGCCGCAAGTACCGCGTCCTCACTTACTTTTGCAGGTGTTCCGGCAAACGCGTCTTCGATGCCCACCAGAAATGCCTTCGAATCGAGCGCCTTACCATATTGGTTGTCGACGTTACCGGCGATATTGTATCCGAGCCCATAACTCGCCTTGGCGACTTCGGTATCGAGTGCCGGACCCTTGATCGTTTCCTGCGTCGGCTGCTTGCTACAGGCTGCACCGGCAAGCGCGAGTGCGATCACGAGAGTGGTTCGACCGAACACATCGACCGATTTTCGGAGCGCTACTTGCGAGGGGAGTCGAATCTTCATATGGTACTTTCCTCATCCGGATTACATGTTCTTACTGCGGCTGAGGAGACCTTCGACTAGGCTCCCCGAATCGTCGGAACCGCGGGGCCCTGGGAGATGCCCAGGGTGGGATTATTCAATCTCAAGGAACCCTGAAGCGGTGCGGGCGTCAGAATACACGACTTGTAGCAGGCGGTGGTGATCGATGTTTGATCGAATTTTCGAGAGTGGCGGCGCCAGGAATCTCGCGTTGCGTTGGTGCGGCATCATCATTTTCGGTGCTTGCACAATTGCCGCAACGGCTGCACCCGACACCGACACTGCAGCGCTGTCGGTCAAAGCGGTGCCGCCAACAGATTCGCCGACCGCACCGGCATATAGCTTGCCGATTCCGGAGACGCTCCGGCCGCTGGACGTGCATCCGCGCACGAGCTTGTCGATCGTCGAACAGTTGCGACACAACCACTATCTGCAGAAACCGCTCGACGATGCCGCGTCGAGTGTGTTGTTCGACAAGTATCTCGATCTGCTCGACAGCGGCCACGCATATTTCCTCGCCTCCGACATACAAGCGATGGAGAAATATCGCTACGCGCTCGATGATTCCCTGAAGCGTGGCGATCTCGATCCAGCATTCGATATTTTCAATCGTTACGAAGTGCGTCTCGAAGAACGACTCGAATTCCTGATTACCGAACTGGGGCTCGGCGTCCGGAATATGAACTTCACCTCGAACGAAACAATCGAGATCGAACGCAAGAATGCGCCGTGGGCATCAACCGTCGCGGAACTCGATGATCTGTGGCGCAAACGCCTCAAGGCTGCTGTGCTCGGGATGAAACTGAACGGCAAGCAGCTCGACGAAATTCAGGACGTACTGACGAAGCGCTATAAAAACCGCCTGAAACAAGCGACCCAGACGAACAGCGAGGACGCGTTCCAGGTTTACGTCAACGCCTACGCGAGCACGTACGACCCGCATACCCAGTATTTTTCGCCGCGAACATCAGAAAACTTCAACATCAACATGTCGTTGTCGTTGGAAGGCATCGGTGCCGTGCTGCGGACTGAGGACGACTACACGGAAGTTGTGCGACTCGTACCGGCCGGCCCGGCCGACAAAGCAGGCGCTCTGCAGCCGTCGGACAGGATCATCGGCGTCGGTCAGGGCGACAGCGGCAAACTGATCGACGTGGTCGGCTGGCGCCTCGACGATGTCGTCGAACTGATCCGTGGACCGAAGGCATCCGTGGTCCGTTTGGAGATCATTCCGGAATCCGCAGAGGACGGTAAAAGCCGGATCGTCAGCATTACGCGCAACACCGTGGAGCTCGAAGAGCAGTCAGCGCAGAAAAAGCTTCTGACTATCGAACATGGGGGCGCAACCCACAAGATCGGCGTCATCGAAGTCCCCACTTTTTACGTGGACTTCAAGGCCGTTCAGCAAGGTGATCCGGATTATAAGAGCACGACCCGCGACGTGCATGCGCTGATCGATCAACTCAAGGCCGATGGCGCTGAAGGAATCATCATCGACCTGCGCAACAACGGCGGCGGTTCCCTGCAGGAGGCTGATTCGCTGACGGGGCTCTTCATCAAGTCGGGGCCTACCGTGCAGGTCAAATCGGCCAATCGACGTGCCAACATTTACGCCGATACCGACGACGAAATCGCCTGGGACGGTCCCTTGGCGGTGATGGTGAATCGACTGTCCGCTTCCGCGTCGGAGATTTTCGCCGGGGCCATCCAGGACTACGGACGTGGCTTGATCATCGGCAGCCAGACCTTTGGCAAGGGCACGGTGCAGACGTTGATCCCGTTGAATCGCGGTCAGCTGAAGATCACCCAAGCCAAGTTCTATCGTGTTTCGGGGCACAGTACTCAACATGAAGGCGTCGCGCCCGACGTGGCATTTCCAGAGGTGTACGACACGGACAAGATCGGCGAAAGCTCGCTGGACGATGCCATGCCGTGGGACGAAATCAAACCGGCGGTTTATCCGCACGCGACACAGATCCAGTCGGTGTTGCCGATACTGGTCGACAAACATCGCGAGCGCATCGCCGGCAATCCGGATTTCGAATATCTGCGCGAGTTGATGCGTAAGGGCGATGAGAACAACAAAAAAACCGACGTCTCTCTCAACGAAGCGACGCGTATACGTGAGAAACAAGACGACGATACATGGCGACTTGGACTCGAAAACAAGCTGCGTGGTGCGAAGGGTGAACCGCTGCTGAAGAGCATCGCGGAGCTCGATGCGAAGCTGGACGCCGAAGAAGCGGAGGAGGACGCGGCCATCGACGGCACGAAGAAGACGCCGGAAGACGATGCGATGATCCGCGAAGGCGCCTTCGTGCTGATCGACTACGTCAATCAGACCCGACAGCTCGCGACCATCGTCGAGCCGAAACCAAGCAATATCGTCCAGTGAACTCAGCGCCGCGTTGAGCAGCGCGGCACGTTCGCCTCGTTGCCACGCGCCGCACTCATCCCACTACCCCGTCCTCGTTAGATCGCGAACTCCAGTGCGCGGGTTGCGATCGCGCGCAGCAGCGCAGCTTCGAACGAATCGATCGTCATCGTGTGCTGTTGCGTTTGGCCGTAACGGCGCAGCGTGACGCTTCCATCGGCCTGCTCACGCTCACCGACGATCAGCAATAGCGGAATCTTGCGAGTAGCGCCTTCACGGATTTTTTTCGATACCGTTTCGCTCTGCGTAGCGAGTTCCGCACGCACCATGTGACGGCGCAACCGATCGACAATAGATCGACCGTACCCTTCATACTGCTCGGACACCGTGATCACCTGGACCTGCACGGGCGCAAGCCAGGTCGGAAAGGCACCGCCGAAATGTTCGATCAGGAACGCAACCATTCGTTCGTGCGTGCTGAACGGCGCGCGATGAATGCAGAACGGCATATGTTCGGCCCCATCGGGACCCACATAGGTCAACCCCATGCGCGCGGGCTGCGCAAAATCGAGCTGCACCGTGCTTACGGTTTCGTCGCGGCCGGTCACCGTCGGAAACTGAAAATCAATCTTGGGTCCGTAGAATGCGGCTTCGCCGAGACCGTCAATGTAGTTGACCCCGAGATCCTGCAAGACGTCGGCGAGGATCTGCTCGGACTCCGCCCACGCTTGACGGTTGTCGACGTACTTCTCTTTGCCCTTCGGATCATCGAAGTCGGAACGCGACAGGCGCACGGTGAAACTATCGAGTCCAAGAATCCGGTAGGCGTCCGCGTACATCGCCATCACCGACTTGAACTCGTCCTTCACCTGCTCCGCGGTGCAGTAGATGTGCGCATCGTTCATGCACATCCCTCTGACGCGTACCAGTCCGCCGACCGCCCCTGAATCTTCCCAGCGATACACTTGGCCGTACTCGGCCAATCGCAGCGGGAGGTCCCGGTAGCTGCGCGGTACGGCTGCGTACACCTTGTGGTGATGAGGACAGTTCATCGGCCGCAGCACATACGACTCGCGGACTTCCTGGTCACCCGCCTGCTCTTTGACCTCCATGATCGGGTACATATGCTCGGCGTAATACGGCAGGTGACCGGTACGGTAGTACAGCTCGGCCTTCGCCAGATGCGGCGTCACGACACGTTGATAGCCGCCATGGAACTCGAGTTCCTTGGCCAGCTTCTCGATCTCGTCACGGATCACGGTTCCCGCTGGCAGCCATAGCGGCAACCCCTTACCAATGTCGTTGTCGAGGTGATAAATGCCCAATTCGCGACCAAGCTTCTTGTGGTCGCGTGCCAGCGCCAGCTCGTAGCGCGCCACGTACTCGTCGAGTTCTAGCTTTGTGGCAAAAGCCCACGCGTAGACGCGCGTCATCATCACGTTGTCCGAATCGCCTCGCCAATACGCGCCCGCGACGCTTCTGAGCTTGAATGCATCGCGCCCAATTTCTCTGGTGGTGGTCACGTGCGGACCTTCACACATGTCCAGGAACGGGCCATTACGATAAAACGACAGCGACTGCAGGTTGCGTTTTTCGATGAGTTCCAGTGCGTACTCACGTTTGTAGGGTTCGCTCATCTGCGCCAGTCGCGCCAACGCATCGTCCTTGGATAGATCTTCGCGATCGAACCGCTGGCCTTTTTTCAGGATCTTGCGCATCCGCTGTTCGATTTCGGGAAAATCCTCCTCGGTCAGCGGCGCGCTGAGAATGAAGTCGTAATAAAAGCCATCCTTGATCGGCGGACCGAAGCCGAGCGTAGAACCTGGACGCACCTCGAGCACCGCTTGCGCCAACACATGCGCCAGGCTGTGGCGGATGCGATACAGCGCATCGTTCGGGCTGAGCTCACTGTCTTGATCCAAGCTGTCCATCTAACCTCCAGAAAAAGAAAAACCCCGTCGGGGGTCGCCTTCCGGGGTTTCTGTTGAAGGCGACCTGGTGATTCTCAGGTCGCCTGTCTCGTCGCGTGCGACGTCAGGCAACCCGCCACGACGTAGTCGTGGCGGTGTGCGTCGTCGCTGTTGCGCGCGGCAAGCCAAACATCACTCACTCCAACAATCGGCGTAATGATAGTGAGGGAGCGGCTGATTGCAACCGCGACAAGCGGCCGGATTCAGCGAGGTTGCCGCGTGTCGCCGTCGCCGGAGTTGCTGACGACCGGTTCGATGCGCGGGCCGCGCTTCGGTTCGTGGGGATTGCCACGCGCGTTGAACCGTCGCGCCACGCGTATAGCGCGATCACCGCCTTCGTTGACCGAATCACTCCGATTACGCAGTTCTCGAGCGATGAGATGCGATTCGCTCCGATCAATCATCAATGAATCTCCGCGGCGGAATGCGCCGCCAGAAAGGTAGGCTGCAAAGGTCAGATCATCGCTCGACAGCGCAGTTGCGTTCCAATGACTAAGTCACAGTCCGTCGCGCCGCTCGATCGGCGAGCAGTCGAGCCACGTCATGCAGGCTATCGACGATCGTATGGCCCAGTGCGCGCGCCGCCGCTGATGGCTGCACCAGATCGGGCACCTGACACACGAACAATCCCGCCGCATGCGCCGCTCGGACGCCGATGTCCGAGTCTTCGACCGCCCAACATTCGTGCGCAAGGAACCCGATCGCGCGGGTCGCGGTCAGATACGGTTCGGGATGCGGCTTGGTCCGCGTGACGGCATCGCCGCCGACGATGTGCGAAAAATAGCCATCGAGCCCAGCGAGCCGCAGCTTGGTGTTCGCAAGATCGGTGCGGGTCGAGGTTGCCAGCGCCATCGGCAAGTCCAGCCGGCGCGCAAGGTCCAACAGTTCGATTGCGCCGTCCTTGACGGCGACGGCGCGCGTCGTGACGTGGGCTTCATACAGACCCGCCCAGTCGCGGCTGATGCGGTCGTACTGCGCCACCCCCAGCGCTCCCCGGAGAATCTCACGCGTGTCATCGACACTGGTACCGACGCAACGATGGTAAAGCGTCCGATCGACGATAACGCCGTGGCGCTCACACGCTACTTCAAACGTCGTCCGTGCGAGGCGTTCCGTATCGAGCAGCAGGCCGTCCATGTCGAAGACGATGGCCCGCGGCACGACAAGGTCGGTCAAGCAGCGTTCCGAGCGAGGTTGTTCAGCACGTATTGCAGAATTCCGCCGCTCTTGAAGTACTCGATCTCATTGGCGGTGTTCAGCCGACTGACAACCGTTACGTTCTGCTGGCTGCCGTCGGCGCGACGAATCGTCAGCACAAGATCCTGCCCCGGCTTGATGTCCTTGATGCCGGCCGGCAGCGCGATGTCGATCACCTCGTCACCCGTGAGCTTCAAGCTCTTGCGGGAATCACCCGGCTTGAACTGCATGGGCAGCACGCCCATGCCGATCAAATTCGAGCGATGAATGCGCTCGAAACTTTCAGCGATCACCCCTTTGACCCCCAACAGACGGGTACCTTTGGCGGCCCAGTCGCGACTGGAACCGGTGCCGTACTCTTTGCCGGTGAACACAACCAGCGGCGTGCCTTCCCCTTGATAACGCATTGCGGCATCGTAGATCGACAGCTTGTCGCCGCTCGGCACGTGGCGCGTGTAGCCGCCTTCGGTGCCCGGAACCATCTCGTTTTTGATGCGGATGTTCGCGAAGGTGCCACGCATCATCACTTCATGATTGCCTCGGCGCGAGCCGTAGGAATTGAAGTCGGCTACATCAACGCCGTGCTGCACCAGATAGTGGCCGGCGGGGCTGTCCGGCTGAATTTCACCGGCCGGTGAAATGTGGTCCGTCGTCACCGAGTCGCCCAACAGAGCGAGAATCCGGGCGCCCCGTACTCCAACCTGTTGGTCGAGGTCTTCACCAACCTTGAAGAACGGCGGCTGCTTGATGTACGTCGAGTTTTCCCAACCATATGTGCCTTTTGCATCGACCTTGATCGCCTGCCACGCTGCCGGTCCGGTGAACACATCGGCGTACTGTCGCTCGAACATATCCGCCGATACCTGCGCGACTGCATCGGCGACTTCGTGGTTGCTCGGCCAGATGTCCTTCAGGAAGACATCCTTGCCCTGCTTGTTCGTGCCGATCGGATCCTTCGACAGATCGATCCGCATCGTGCCGGCAATCGCATACGCAACCACCAGCGGCGGCGATGCGAGCCAGTTGGTGCGTACCTCTTGATGCACGCGGCCTTCGAAGTTCCGATTGCCTGACAACACCGAGGAGACAACCAGGTCGCCCGCGGCGATCGCGGCGGAAATCGATTCCGGTAACGGGCCGGAGTTACCGATGCACGTCGTGCAGCCGTAGCCGACCAGGTTGAAGCCGAGTTGATCGAGCGACGTCTGCAACCCGGTTTTGTCGAGGTACTCGGTCACGACTTTTGAGCCGGGCGCGAGCGATGTCTTCACCCATGGCTTGACGGTGAGTCCCAGCGCCAGCGCTTTTTTCGCAACCAGCCCGGCGGCGAGCATCACTGCCGGATTCGACGTGTTGGTACACGAGGTGATCGCCGCAATCACGACGTCGCCGTGGCCAAGGTCGTAGCTCGTGCCCGTGACTTGGGTGCGCGCGTTCTTCGTTGCCGCGCGGCCCTGCAGATCGAGTTCATCTTCGACGGCTTTACGCATACCCGTCATAGCGACCCGATCCTGCGGTCGCTTCGGACCCGCCAGACTCGGCACCACCGTGCCCAGTTCGAGTTCGAGTGAGTCCGTGTAGACCGCGTCGACGGAGTTCGCATCACGCCACATGCCTTGCGCCTTTGCGTAAGCCTCGACGAGCGCTACGGTTTCAGCGGGTCGACCGGACAGCTTCAGATAATTGATCGTTTCGACATCGATCGGGAAGAACCCACACGTTGCGCCGTACTCGGGCGCCATGTTCGCGATCGTTGCCCGATCGGCGAGCGGCAGATGATCCAATCCGTCGCCGTAAAACTCGACAAATTTGTCGACGACACCCTGTTTGCGCAACATCTCCACGACGCGCAGCACCAGGTCGGTTGCCGTGATGCCTTCGTTGAGTTTGCCGGTCAACCGAAATCCCACGACTTCGGGAATCAACATCGAGATCGGTTGGCCCAGCATCGCCGCTTCGGCCTCGATCCCGCCGACTCCCCAGCCCAGAACACCGAGGCCGTTGATCATCGTCGTGTGACTATCGGTACCCACCAGCGTGTCGGGATATGCCACGGTCCGGCCGTTTTCCTGTTTGGTCCAGACGACTTTTGCAAGGTACTCAAGGTTGACCTGGTGACAGATTCCAGTACCCGGCGGCACCACGCGGAAGTTGTCGAACGCAGTCTGGCCCCAGCGCAGGAACCGGTAGCGTTCGCGGTTGCGTTCCATTTCGATATCGACATTTTCTTCGAACGCATTACCTGTGCCGAACTTGTCGACCATGACCGAGTGATCGATCACCAGGTCGACCGGCGACAGCGGATTGATGATGCCTGGATCCAACCCCGCGGCGACGACTGCGCTGCGCATCGCGGCCAGATCGGCCACACCCGGCACGCCGGTGAAGTCCTGCATCAGTACGCGCGCCGGGCGATACGCAATTTCCTCCGCGGGTGGCGGCGTCACCGCCCAGTTACCCAACGCTTTGATGTCTTCTTTGCGCACGGTGTTGCCGTCTTCGAAGCGCAACAGATTTTCCAGCAGGATCTTCAACGACATCGGCAATCGGCTGACCGCACCAACGCCCGCGCGCTCCGCATCCGGGAGGCTGAAGTAGTCGAACTGCTGTTTGCCGACCGTCAGGGTTCTACGCGTCTTGAAGCTGTCGTCACTCATGCCCGTCGCTCTCCTGCCATCGCACCACGGGCTGTTGCCCGAAAAAAGTGCCTGTTGAGGCTGGGCATTCTAGGGCCGCGATAACGAAAGAAAAGCGAAAGTGCGAAAACTATCAGTTGCCGGCGCGGAAAGAGTACAGCGGTGACCGGCAAAGCGCGGTTCACTGATCGCAAGCCGTCAGTGAACCGCTGTGTTGCAACAGTTCGACCTACTGAACAGTGACCTCGATCGCGCGCGGCTTCACGGCCACGCGCTTGGCGACCTTCACGTACAACACGCCCTCTTTCGCGTTCGCTTGAATCCGACTTTCGTCGGCATTTTCCGGCAAGCGGAAACTGCGCAGGAACCGACCGTACTGGCGCTCGACGCGATGCACCTTGCCTTTCACTTCTTTCTCGTACTTTCGCTCGCCGGTAACCGCCAGCACGCCGTCCTTGACCGTGACTTTGACATCCGCCGCCGGGATTGCCGGCAACTCGAGATCAATCTCGAAATTTTCGTCCGTTTCACGGATGTCGACCGCCGGACTCCAGTCACTGCTCGCAAGATTTTCATCCGTTCCATTGGTTCGCTGACCGGCAAACCGGTTGAAGAACTCATCAAATTCCCGAGAGGGATTCCAACGTACAATGCTCATGCGTCTGCCTCCACGCTTTGTCTAACTCGGGATCACCATGATCCCGGTACATGGTCAATGGTGGGGGTAAGGCGAAGAATTCAAAGGCATTGAAAAAATGGCCTACGACCCCCAGACACCAATGTTTTATCGCAGGAGCCCATCCAATGACGAAGATGACCCAGCAGGAAAAAGAGCACTTTCTAGCCGGAGTGCATGTCGGCGTACTGGCGATTCCCAATGGCTCACATGCCCCGCTGACGGTACCGGTCTGGTACGACTACAAACCCGGTGGTGAGCTCTGGTTCCTGACGGGGCCGACGTCACGAAAAGGACGGCTGCTGAAGCAGGGTGTACGCATCAGTCTGTGTGCGCAGACCGAATCGCCCCCTTACAAATATGTCAGCGTTGAAGGACCGATCATCGGCATCGCTGACTCGGACAAGGAAAAATACGGTCGCCCGATGGCGCGGCGGTATCTCGGCGAGAAGCTCGGCGACCAGTACACCGACGGAGGCGACACCGAGGCAAGCGTGATTGTGCGAATACGTCCGGAACGTTGGCTCGCCGTCGACTACGGCAAGCGCTGAGTCGGCACGCCGCGCACGAAGGCGGCGACAATTTCGACGATCCGCGGCGCCAGCGCCTCCGGAATGTTGTGCCCCATTCCGGCGATGATCTCGAGCTGCGCGCCGCCTATCACGGCCGCAGTATCGCGCCCTGCCGCGACCGGTATCAGCGGATCATCGGCACCATGGATCACCAGCGTCGGTGCCGACAACGTGCGCAGCCGCACGACGCGGCTGCCATCGGCGATGGCCGCGCGCATCTGGCGCGCGACGCCGTCGGGTCGATCACTTCGTCGATACGCGCTGCGCGCCGCCGCCAGCCGTTCATCGAGCGATTCGGGATATGCCGGACTGCCGAACACTTCACGATTCTCTGCGTTCAATACGATCAGCGCTTCCGGTGTCGCGGCGCTTTCGATCAGTCGTGCACGAATCTCAGGCGACGCCGGCGGCAGATCCGGATTACCCGTTGTCGACATCACCGAAATCAGCGACCACACGCGGCTGCGATGTTCGAGCGCGACGTGCTGCGCAATCATGCCGCCCAGCGAAATCCCAAGGATGTGGGCGCGTTCGATCCGTAGATGATCCAACAGCCCAATGACATCGTCAGCCATGTCTTCGAGGCGATACGGCGGTTTGCCGGTGGCATCGGTGAGCTGTGTCGACAGCCCCGCATCGCGGTTGTCGAAAACGACCACTTCGAGCCCCTCGCGCACCAGACCATCCACCAGCGCCCGAGGCCACTCGGTCAGCTGCGTGCCGAGTCCGCGAATAAGGACGATCGCCGGATCACCACGGTTACCGTAGGTCTCATAACACAGCGACACGTCATTGAGATCGGCCATCGGCATACACGTCACCTCCTGACGATTCGATAGGCGCTCGCGCCAGAGTCCATGATCGATCTCAGTACGCTACGGCACCCCCGCGATTACGGGGGTCGCTGACGCCGTGCAGCTCATCGCCGACACGCATCACCGAGTTCGCGTCACCAATGCCGCGGCCCCACGGCAGCGGTATGAAGGTATGACCGCGGCTCCGCAGTATCGTCAGCGTGTCCGGGGAGATACCCCACGGTTCGTATACCACCCGATCCGGCACCCACTGATGGTGAAAGCGCGCCACGCCGACCGCATCGGAAAGCTCCATCGCGTGGTCCAGCACATTGACGATCACCTGCAGCACCGTCGTGATGATTGTGCTGCCGCCGGGCGAGCCCGTCGCCAGCAGCACCTGGCCTGCCGGATCCACGACGATCGTCGGCGTCATCGACGACAACATACGTTTGCCCGGCTCGATCGCGTTCGCTTCGCGGCCGATCAGGCCGTACGCGTTCGGCGTGTTTTCCCGCGATGAAAAATCATCCATCTCGTTGTTCAGCAGAAACCCGGCGCCGTCGACCACGATCTTCGACCCGAACGACAGATTCAGCGTCGTCGTGTACGCGACGGTATTGCCGGCCGCGTCCATCACGGACAAGTGCGTCGTCTGCGGACTCTCGTGGGTCAACTGTCCGGGGCCGATGCGCGTCGACAGGCTCGCGCGCGTGGGATCGAAATCCGCGAAGCGGGTGCGTGCGTAGCCCTTGGCAGTCAACTCCGAAATCGGTACCGGATAAAAATCGGAATCGCCCAGATATTCCGCGCGATCCGCATATGCGCGACGTTCTGCCTCGATCATCAGGTGGATCGTCTCGGCCGAACCGAACCCGAGCGCCTTCAAGTCGTAGGGTTCGAGCATATTCAACATCTGCACGAGCAATACGCCGCCCGACGACGGCGGCGCCATCGAATAGATCCGGTAGCCGCGATAGGAGCCGCCGATAGGCTCGCGCCAGACCGAGCGGTAGTCGGCGAGATCCGCGGCGCTGATCAAACCGCCGCCGCGCTGCATCTGCGCAACGATCAGCTGTGCCGTCTTGCCGACATAGAAGCCATCCTTGCCTTTGGCCGCGATCAGTTGGAGCGTCTTCGCCAATTCCGGCTGTCGAAAACGATCGCCCGGTTGATACGCGGAGCCATCCTTCTTGATGAACGATCGCGCGCTGCCCGGATACTTCAGGAACTGCTCGGTCTGCTGCTGAAATTCACTCGCGAGATCGTCATTCAGATCGAAACCGTCATGCGCCAGTCGAATCGCCGGCGCGAGGATCTGTTTGCGCGACAGCGTGCCGTATTTCTCGAGTACATCGAGCAGCCCGGCCACACTGCCCGGTACGCCGGACGCCAGATGCGAGCTTGTCGACAAGCCGGGAACCACGTTGCCGCTGGCATCGAGAAACATATCGCGCTGCGCCCGCGCCGGTGCGCGCTCGCGATGGTCATTCGTCACGACGCGTCCGTCGCTCAGACGAATCACCATCAATCCGCCGCCGCCGAGATTGCCCGCCGCGGGATAGGTCACCGCAAGCGCGAACCCGGTCGCCACCGCCGCATCGATCGCATTGCCGCCACCACGCATAATGTCGGCACCGACGGCTGATGCGAGTGCCGAGCGCGACGCGACTATTCCGTGGCGACCGTGAACCGCCTCCGGACTCGCAGCGAATGCCACCTGGGCCGCAGCCGCGATGATCAGTCCGATGACCAGCCCGACAAGCCATCGGCCTGTGCTATACATGCATTCCCCCAGTTTCTGGTAACGGCAGCGATTCTGACGGATGCCTACGCCGACCGGCAACCTATTGCGACGTATCGCGCTCGACGCACAAGGTCTGACGCGCGCAGCGCCGTTTGGCCGTGGCATCGGCGCCACCCAACGCGCGCTCGAACAACTCGGCTACGTGCAGATCGACACGATCTCGATCGTCACCCGCGCACACCACCACACGCTGTGGAATCGAGTACCGAACTACCAGAGCGCACACCTCGATCGTCTTGTTAGCGATCGCCGCGCATTCGAATACTGGTTTCACGCGGCCGCTTATCTGCCGATGCGCGATTACCGATTTGCGTTGCCGCGGATGCATGCGATCAGAGACGGCGAACGCCACTGGTTCAAGGCGAAGGATCGCAAACTGATGTACAGCGTGCTGACGCGTATCCGCCACGATGGACCGCTGATGGCTCGCGACTTCGAGACGCCAAAGGGCCGCAGCCAGGGTTGGTGGGACTGGAAGCCGGCCAAACGCGCCCTCGAGCAGCTGTTCATGCAGGGAGACCTGATGATCGCCGGGCGGGACGGCTTTCAGAAGATCTACGACCTCGCGGAACGGGTATTGCCAGCGGACATCGATACGACGCCGCCGACCATCGACGAATACGCCGCGTTTCTCATCGACACGACGTTGCGGGCGCATGGCTTCGCAAGCCAGAAGGAATTCAGCTATCTGCGCCGCGGCACCCCGCTGCGACAAGCCTTACGCGCGCGGCTCGATGCCGATGTTGCGGCCGGGGTGCTGGTCAAAATCCATATCGAAGACAGTGCTTATTTCATTCGTCCCGAGGTTCTCGACCGGCGTCCCCGAGCAGCGGATCGCGTGCGGCTGCTGTCGCCGTTTGACAACTCGATCATTCAACGCGACCGTAACGTCGCAGTGCACGACTACAACTATCAGCTCGAGTGCTACGTGCCGGCGCCGAAGCGGCGCTTCGGCTATTTCTGTCTGCCGATCCTGTATCGCGACAGCCTCGTAGGTCGCGTCGATTGCAAGGCACATCGCCGCGAACGGCGATTCGACCTCATCCATCTGCACATCGAGCGCACCATTGACGACCGCGATCGTTTTCTTGCAACGTTCGCCGGCGCGATCCACGAATTCGCCGCATTCAACGACTGCAATGTGGTCAACGTGGTCAAGGTCTCACCCGCAGACTGGAACTCGAAGGCGCGCAAAGTTCTCGAAGCTGGTATTTAATCTTCAGACCACTCGGAGAGTCGACGATGAATTACATCCATCCCGAATACCTGACGTCCGCAGACG
>Ga0209254_10000154_pt1 | contig 46808 bp, 38 predicted proteins | sample FrelakmetDIP11DI_FD_187148 | JGI IMG/M metagenome (GOLD analysis project Ga0209254, IMG submission 187148) | Freshwater lake sediment microbial communities from the University of Notre Dame, USA, for methane emissions studies - DIP11 DI (SPAdes)... | ecosystem: Environmental > Aquatic >... | reverse complement strand
CAAAAAATTCTTATTATTGACATCCCAGCCCCAAAGGCTTAAAATAAGCCTCCGTTTGAGTGCGCATGATTAGGAGGAAATATGTCGGCTAAAGCTGAACCCAATGTCGTTCCCCTGTGCGACGTTCTTCTTGTTTTGCTCATCATCTTCATGGTGATCACGCCCCTCGTCCAAAAAGGAGTCGATGTCCGCCTTCCTGAAACCGATACGAACCCGCCCGGCAAGACCGAGCAGATCTCGGGCTTGATCGTCGTCACCCTGATGAAGGACGGGAGCGTCCTCATCAACCGCGAAAAATACGAGTTCAACCTGGTCCAGGACCGCCTCCGGACCGAGTACCAGACCCGCCAGGACAAGACCATCTTCATCCGAGCCGATGCCCGAGTCCCCTACAGCCGGGTCATCGAAGTGATCGACCTGGTCAAGGGCGCGGGCGTCGAGACCGTGGCCCTGATCCCCGAGGATTTCGAAGAAGATTGACCCCGGCGGACGATCGCGTCCGCCCGCCCAGCCCGCCTTGAAAAGAGCAGTCCTGTTTTCGATCTTATCCCTATTCGGCCTTCTCTGCGCCGATACCGTCCAGTCTGAAATGCTCGGACCCCTGACCCGCGAGCAGATCCTGGCCGGCCGTCCCGACTGGCAGGCCGTCGTCGATTCCTATGCCCCGTCTCTCGAAGCCGTCGAACGGCTGAAGAGCCTCGAGCGGCCGGTCCAGGTCGAGGTCTATCTCGGAACCTGGTGTTCCGACAGCCAGAAGCACGTCAGCGAGTTCTTCAAGGTCCTGGACTTGGCCGGAACGCCATTGCTCATCGCGACCTATATCGGTATTCCGAAGCAGAAGGACGCCCGGCTGGAATACTACGGCGGGAAAGACATCCAGAAGCTGCCGACCTTTCTGGTGATCGTGGACGGCGGGGAGAAAGGCCGGATCATCGAAGTGCCGGTCCAGTCCGTGGAACAGGACCTGGTCGGTATCCTCTTCCGCTGACCGCTCCGGCCGCGTTTCTTATTTAACCGGGCCGATGATTTCCCGGGAGATCACCAGCCTCTGAATTTCGTTGGTCCCCTCATAGATCTGGAGCAGCTTGGCGTCCCGCATCAGCTTCTCCATAGGATAATCCTTCATGTAGCCGTATCCCCCGAAGACCTGAAGCGCCTCGACCGTCGTGCGCATGGCCACGTCCGAGCCGAAACACTTGGCCATGGCCGATTCCTTTCCGCAGGGCAGGCCCCGCTCCATCAGCCAGGCGGCATGCCACACCAGATGCCGCGCCGCATTGACCTCCATGGCCATCTGGGCAATCTTGAAGGCCGTCGCCTGGAGAAGGGCGATCGGTTTGCCGAATTGGAGCCGGGTTTTGGAATATTCCACGGCATAATCCATGGCCGCCCGGGCGATGCCCACGCCCGCCGCGCCCACGGACGCCCGGGTCTTGTCCAGGGTGCGCATGGCCACCAGGAAGCCCAAGCCTTCCTTGCCCAGCAGGTTCTCAACGGGCACCCTGGCTTCCTCGAAAAAGATCTCGGTGGTGTTGGAGGCCCGGTGACCCATCTTGTCCTCTTCCTTGCCGACGACCAGGCCGGGCGTTCCTTTGGGAACGACGATGGCGCTCAGCCCCCGGGCGCCCTTGGCGGGATTAGTATTAGCGAAGACGACATACAGTTCGGCGATGCCGCCGTTGGTGATGAAGCATTTCGACCCGGTGATGACGTACTCTCCCCCGACCTTCTTTGCGTGCGTCTTGATGCTCGAAGCGTCCGAGCCGGCTTCACGCTCGGTGAGGCCGAACGCGGCAAAGGACATTTTCTTCGTGCAGGGCGTCAGGAACTGCCTCTTTTGGGCGTCGCTCCCGAAGAGGACGATCGGAGTCAGGGCCAGCGAGCAGGCCATCATGGACGTGAACAAGCCGGCGCAACCCGCAGCCAGCTCTTCGCTGATGATGGTCATATCCAGGTCGCCCAGGCCGCTGCCCCCGTATTCCACGGGGATGCTGCAGGTCAGGAAGCCCGCTTCGAAGGCCTTCTTCATGACCGGCTCGGGAAACTCGTGGCCCTGGTCATAACGGGCCGCGTTGGGCCGCATCTCTTTCAGGGCGAACTCCCGGGCCATATCCTGAAGGGCTTTTTGTTCTTCGCTCAGTGCAAAATCGATCATGATCTCCTCCTCCGGAGTCTTCCGCTTATTGGAATCCTGAAAGAATGCCCCCCTTTATAGCCGAATCCCGGGGGCTTGTCAATTTGGCGGCGGGATTTTCTTCAGCCTCAAGCGGACTTTTTCCCGGGTCATGGCGAACACCGGATGCTCCAGGGCGGGCAGAAGCTCCCGGACGATATCCTGCGGCCGCGGTCCCCCCGAGGGCGAAAAGGCGACATCCAGGAGAAGGCGGCGGTTCGGGCCGTCCGCGCGCAGGGAGGCCGTCCGCGGCCCGGAACGGGAAAAGTCCTCGGCCAGCAGGTACTCGAACAAGGCGGCCTCGCCCTCCTCGACCGCGTCCCGGCCGGCCCGGGCCGCTTCGAGCGCTTGCCGGACATCGGGCTGAGTCCAATCCAGGGAATAGGTCATGCTCTCCAGGGCTTCTCCGAGCGAGGGCGCATCGGGCGCCAGGGCCTCCAGTTTCGAAAACTCCAAGCCGCGGGGAAGGCTGGCATTGATGCCGGACAAGAATTCCGCTTCCGGGATGTCGCGGTCGGACTTGAAATCCAGGCACTCCCCCAGTCCGGTCATGCCCAGGGGCAGGGCGGGCAGGTAGGACACCAGCATCTTAGGATGAAATCCCGAAGACCGCAGGACCGAGACTCCCGCCCGTCGAAACGCGCGGCGGAGGGTGTTGGCCAGGTCGTTATGGGACAAAAAGCGGGCGGCGTCCTGCTTGGAAAAAAACGCCCTGTAGCGGACGGTTGACGGAGCCGGGCGACCTAAGAGCCGTGAACGGAATCGGTCCTCGACCGGAGGGCCGATCGGCTCCTGTCGCGGACGATAGTCCGGGCTGCAGCCGAGGCATTCTCGACAGTCCGTTTCCGCGCAGGGAGCGGTCGTCTCCTCGCGAAAAGCCCTGGCCAGCTCCTTCTTCAAGCCGTCTTTCGAGAGACCGGTGTCAATGAGGTCCCAAGGCAGGGGGCTTTCGACGTCCAAAGCTGAAAGGTAGTCCCTCCGGTCGAGCCCTTGTCCGGCCAAGGCTTTCTCCCACGTCTCGAAGCGGAAATGGTCTCGCCAGCTGTCGAAGCGCGCTCCCTCATTCCAGGCGTCCTCCAGGGCGCCGGCCAATCTCCGGTCCCCCCGGGAAAAGACCGCCTCGAGGAGAGACGTTTCGAGGTCGTGCATCCTCAGCCGGACGGACCGGAAGCGCTTGAGCCGGTCCTGCACGAACCGCATCTTATCGGCGAGGGCGGCGGCGTCCTCCATGGCCAGCCACTGGAACGGAGTGTGGGGTTTGGGGATGAACGAGGACACGCTGACATGGATCTCGGGAGTCGCCTTCCGCACGCTCCGTCCGACGTCCAGGACCGTCCTGACCACAGACTCCAGGCCCTCCAGGTCGTCCTGACGCTCGGTCGGAAGTCCGATCATGAAATAGAGCTTGAGGAGACGCCAGCCCTGGAGGAACGCGTTCCGGGAGGCGTCGATGATGTCCTGGTCGTTCAAGCTCTTGTTGATCACCCTCCGGAGCCGTTCCGTTCCGGCTTCCGGGACGAGGGTGAATCCCGTCTTTCGCACCCGGATGATGCTCTCCGCGACTTCGGCCGAGAGGCTCCGAGGGCGGAGCGACGACAGCGACAGCGAAATGCCCTGGGGGGCCAATTCCGCCATGAGGGTCCGGACCGTCCCGTCCAGGCCGGGATAATCTCCGACCGACAAGGCGGAGAGCGAGGCGTCCTCGAATCCCGTGGCCTCCAGGCTTCTCAGCGCGGCGCGAACGACGTCCGCGGACGGCCGGGACCGGTAAGGGAAATACAGCCCGGCGGCCTGACAGAAGCGGCACTTCTGCGGACAGCCCCGGGCCGCCTCCACGGCCACCCGGTCGAACACGGCCTGGACATGGGGAACGATGATGCGCTCCGGATAGGGTCCGGTGAGCGAGGGCAGGATCCTCTTGGAGATCCGCGCGGGCGCTCCCGTCCGAGGCCGGGGGATAACCAGCCGCGCCCCGGGAATCCGGACCGGGTCATAGAGCGACGGGACATAGACGCCCGGGATCCGGCTGATCTCCCCCAGGATGCGCTCTCGACGCTCCCCTCCCCTCTTGAGCTCGAGACATGCCCGGGCGAGCTCGGGGAAAGCCTCTTCCCCGTCCCCCAGCAGGAAGGCGTCGAAATAATCGGCCAGGGGCTCGGGGTTGAAGGCGGCCGGCCCTCCGCCGATGACCAGCGGATGTTCGTCCGTGCGCGCGGCTTGACGAAGAGGGATCCCCCCGAGGTCGAGCATGGTGAGGATGTTGCTGTCGTTGAGCTCATACAGCAGGGAGAAACCCAGGATGTCGAACCGGTGAAGCGGCGTTTTCGTCTCGAGGGAGACCAGGGGCCAGCCGCTCCGCCGCAAGGCCTGTTCCATGTCCGGCCAGGGAGCGAAGACTCTCTCGGCGGCCCAGTCCGGCACGGCGTTGAGCCGGTCATAGAGGATCTTCTGTCCCAGGTAGGACATGCCGATCTCGTAGACGTCGGGAAAGGCCAGGGCCAGACGAAGCCGGACGGAGTCCGGGCTCTTGCGGACCTCGTTCCATTCGCCGCCGATGTAGCGTCCGGGCTTCTCCACTCGGGAGAGCAGACGGGTCCAGTTCCGCTCCAGGGATTCCTCATCGTGAACTGTGTCGGGACTCATGGTCAAACGTCCGCGGACGGCCGAAGGACGCGCATCACACGTTGACGAACCTTCTCATTTTCACGTTGACCGCCAGGCCGACGGTCAGAAAAGAGGTGAGGAGCGACGAACCGCCGTAGCTGTAGAAAGGCAGAGGAATGCCCGTGACCGGGAACAGCCCGATGACCATCAGGATATTCACCACGAATTGATAGGTCAGCAGAACGGCCGCCAGGAAGACGATATAGATCCCCGCCCGGTCGCGGGCCTGCCCCACCGTCCGAAAGAGCCGGAGGAGCAGCGCGACAAAGAGGGCGAAGGCCGCGCACACTCCGGCGAAGCCGAGCTCCTCTCCCAGGACGGAGAACACGAAATCCGTATGCCGGGCGGGAAGAAAGCGGAGCTGGCTTTGGGTTCCTTTCTTCAATCCCTTGCCCAGGATCCCCCCTGACCCGATGGCGATCTTAGATTGAGCGATCTGATAGCCCGCCCCCCGGGGGTCCAGGCTCGGAGAGACGAGGGTCAGGATGCGTTTTTTCTGGTAATCCTGGAGCCCGAAGTTCCAGCCGAGCAAACCGAAGCCCAGAGCGGCCACGATAAGAAGGACGGTGGTCTTGCGGCTGAGCCCGGCCAGAAAAAGGGAGGCCAGGACGAGAGGCACATAGGTGGAGGCGGTGCCCAGGTCGGGCTGCATGGCCACCAGGGCCAGGGGCAGGACCGTCGCCCCGACCGAGGCTGCGGCCCGCGGCCAGGAGACATAGAACCCTTTGAACTCGGCATAGATCCGGGCCAGGATCAGGATGAGGAGGATCTTCATGACCTCCGACGGCTGGATTCCCAGGATGCCCAGTCTGAACCAGCTCCGGGCGCCGCCCACGACCCGCCCCAGGAAGATCAGAACGGCCAGGAGGACGAGGCCCGCCGCATACAGGACCGGAGAATACGTGACCAGCATCTTGTAGTCGACGAGGAGGATCAGGAAGAACCCAAGGCTGCCGATGCCCAGCCAGAGGAGCTGCTTCATATCGATGGACCCGGGCAGGCCCTGGGAGGAGCTGGAGATCATGACCCAGCCCAGGCCGGCGTTCAGGAGGAGCAGCCCGACAAGGTACCAGTCCATCTCGCGAAAGGCGTTTCGATCGATCATCGTTGAGCCTTCAGCCGGCGGTACAGCCCGAACATCTCCCCGGCCAGCGGAGCGGCGGTCGCGCCGCCCATGCCGCCCGATTCCACCAGGACCGTCACCACGACCTCCGGGTTGTCCCGGGGAGCGAACCCGGTGAACCAGGAATGGGTCTTGATCGTTACGTTCCGCTGGGCCAGCCGTTCGGCCGTCTCCCGGCCGATGATCTGGGTCGAGCCCGTCTTGCCGCAGATATCGAAGCCCTCCACTCGGGCTCCTCCGCCCGTGCCGCCCTTGTTGACCGAGGACCACATGCCGAGGATGACCTTTTCCAGGTCCGACCGCTTCAGGCTGGTGATGGGCGAGATCGCCCCCCCGTTCTGGGCCGACCACTGGCTCCAGTAAGGCTTGGACGCTGAGCCGACGAGGTGGGGGAAGATCTTTCTCCCCCGGTTGGCGATGAAGGCCGTTTGGGCCGCCACCTGGACCGGAGTGACAAGCAGCGGGCCTTGGCCGATGGCTACGGAGATGGTCTCTCCCGGATACCAGTCTGCCTTCCGGGTCCTTTTTTTCCACTCGGTCGTGGGCACCAGCCCCTCTTTCTCCCCGGGCAGGTCGATTCCCGTCCGGGACCCGAAGCCCGTCATCCGGGCATAGCGGGCGATGTCGTCCACGTCGATCCGCCGGCCCAGGCTGTAAAAGAAGACGTTGCAGGAATTCTGGATGGCGGGGACCAGGCTGAGCGAGCCATGGCCGCCCGCCTTCCAGCAGGCGAATGGTGTCCCGTAGATCTCCGTTTCCCCGCCGCAGAAGAACGTAGTGCGGTCGTTGATGACGCCCGAATCCAAGGCGGCCAGGGCCATGGTCAGCTTGAACACGGAACCCGGGGAATAGAGCCCCCGGACAGCCCGGTTCTCCAGAGGATGGCTCGGGTCCGAAACCAGGCCCTGCCATTCCTGGGGCAGGAAGCGGTTGATGAAGCGGTTGGGCTCGTAGGTCGGATAGCTGGCCAGAGCGAGGACGTCGCCCGTCTTGGCCTCCATGACGACGATCGCCCCTTCGCGGCCGGCGAGGAGCTCTTCGGCCCTCCGCTGCAGGTCGAAGTCCAGGGTCAGCTGAAGCCCGGGATTCGGCCGCGGCTCGACCCGCTCCAGGACCTTGATCCTTCGGCCGAGGCTGTCGATGACCTCGGTGAGCTGGCCGTTCTCCCCGGCCAAGATGGATTCATAGACGGCTTCGACCCCCATCTTGCCGATCATATCGCCCACCCGCCTCGTCCGGTAGGCTTTGGACCGGATCTCCTCCTCCGAGATCTCCTGGAGGTAGCCGAGGACATGCGAGGCGAACGACTGGAACGGATAGCGGCGCTTCGGCTCGGCCTCGATGACCAGCTCCGGAAATTCGAGCTTGCGCGCCTCGATCCGGGCCACCTCGTCCAGGGCCAGGTTCTCCTTGACGACCACCGGCTTGAACTCGGCCAGGCCGCGGTACTTGTTCAGCCGCTCCTCCAAGGTCCCCTCGTCCAGGCCGAGCAGCCGGCTGACCGGGGCATAGGGTTGGTCGAGGCCCCGGATGTTCTCCCGGATGAGGGACGTCCGGAAGGAGGCGATATTGGTTGCCATCAGGATCTTGTTCCGGTCGGTGATCAGCCCCCGGGGCGCGGGCAGGCTGGTCTCACGGAGCCGGTTGGATTCCGACAGCATCCAGTATTTTTTAAAATCCAGGACCTGGACCTTCCAGTAATACACCAGGATGAGGGCGAAGACGGCCTCCAGGACCCAGACCAGCCGCTGGGCCCGCCGCCGGACCTGGGACAGGTCCTCGTAGATGCCGCGGTCAGCCATGCCGCGCCCTCCGGCCCCGGAGCCAGGTGAAGAAGACCGCGCCCAGGGCGGCCGTCACCAGCGGACGGATGAGAAGAATCTCCATCGGACGGCCGAACGGTTCGGAGAGGATGACGACCACCATTCCCAGCCAGAGGACGGACTCGAACAGGGTCATCACCCCCAAAAAAAGGAAGGTTTTTGGGAACGACAGGAGGTTGAATTTCCGGGAGATGAACCCGGCCAGGAATCCCGTCACGGTCAAGGTCAGGCCGGAGATGCCGAAGACGCCCAGCGAATAGGAGTCAACGACGAGGCCGGCCGCACTGCCCACGATCGCCCCGAACAGATCGCCCTTCTTCTGAGCGAAATAGACCACGGCCAGGGTGAACAGGGACACCAGGTGGGCATAGGGCGCGGCCACGCGGCCGAGAATGGTATACAGCCCGAGGGCCAAGCCCAGTCCCAGCGTGGCCTGCACGTAGTCTCTCATGGTTCGTCCGGCCTCATTTTCGGTACGGATCCTTGGACTTGAGAATCGCCACCCGGCTGATGTCCCGAAAGCGGAAATGGGGTTGGACCACGATGTCCTTGAATAGCGCCTGGCTGGACGATACGGACACGATCCGGCCTACGCCGATCCCCCAGGGATAGATCTTGTCGAAGCCCGAGGTCAGGACCTCGTCGCCGGGTTGGAGGTCGGCCGCGGTGTCCAGGACATACTTCAGCAGGCAGCGGCCGTGCCCGTCGCCCGTAACGACCCCCAGGCCCTTGTTGCCGCCGATGAACACGCTTGTCCCGCTGGAGTCGTCGGTGATGAGCTGGACGCTGGCTTCGGTGAGCGACAGCGGCTCGATGATCCGGCCTATCAGGTTGCCGAACCGGTCGAGGACCACCATGTCCTTGGTGAGGCCGTTCAGGGTGCCCTTGTCCACGACCAGCGACCGATAGTAGCTGAGCGGGTCCAGGCTGATGACCGAAGCGGGCAGGATCGCGCCCCGGACCGCCGTCAGACGGGAGTCCATCTCCAAGGCGGGCAGGCTCATCTCCAGCACCCGGCGGAGTACGGCATTTTCCTGCCTGAGAAGGAAATCGTCCCGGGCTAGAGCTCGGTTCTGCCGCCGGACCCCGACCAGGTTGAAGTAGCCTGTCCACACGTTCCCGATGAAGCGGAAGACCGCCTGGACGCCATGCTGGATGGGCGTCAAGACCAGGAACACGCCGCGCTCGAAAACGCTCGGGGACGGGCCCCGGGGGACCTGGAAGGAAATGAGCAGTAGGTGAAGGACGACGAGGGCCAGGAACAGGCGGACAATCCGTTTGTCTTTGGGAGCTTGAGGCATGTCCGGCGCGCCTCGATGTCCCCGGTCAGAGCAGGGACACTCGTTTCAACAGTTCGAGGTCATCCAACATCTTGCCCGCGCCGAGGACCACGGTGGTCAGCGGATCGTCGGTGAGGAAGACCGGGAGCTGGGTTTCTTCCCGGATCCGCTTGTCCAGGTTCTTGAGCAGGGAGCCGCCCCCGGTCAGGATGATGCCCCGGTCGATGATGTCCGCGGACAGCTCGGGCGGCGTCTTCTCCAGGGCGATGCGGATGGCGTTGATGATGGCTCCCACGACCTCCTCCAGCGCTTCCCGGATCTCCTGGTCGTCGACGATGATGGTCTTGGGGATGCCCTCCCGGAGGTCCCGGCCCTTGATCTCCATGGTCAGGGGGTCGTCCAGGGGATAGGCCGAGCCGATCTGGATCTTGACCAGCTCCGCGCTCCGGTCGCCGATGAGGAGGTTGTACTTCTTCTTCAAGTACTGGATGATGGCCTCGTCCATCTCGTTGCCGGCGATGCGCAGGGAATGGTCGAAGACGATGCCGTTCAGGGAGATGACGGCGATATCGGTCGTCCCGCCGCCGATGTCCACGACCATGTTGCCCGTCGGCTCGGAGATGGGCAGGTCGGCCCCGACGGCCGCGGACATGGGCTGCTCCACCAGGTACACTTCGGTGGCCTTGGCCCTCATGGCCACGTCCTTGACCGCCCGCCGCTCCACCTGGGTCACTCCCGTGGGGATGCCGATGACGATCCGCGGCCGGAGGAGGAAGCCGCGGTTATTGGTGGCTTTTTTGATGAAATAGTCCAGCATCTTTTCGGCGATCTCGAAGTCGGCGATGACCCCGTCGCGCATGGGCCGGATGACCAGGATGGAGGCCGGCGTCTTGCCCAGCATCTCCTTGGCCCGGGAGCCTACGGCCTCGACTTTTCCGGTCTGCTTGTTGACGACGACGATGGACGGCTCCTGGAGGATGATCCCCTTGCCCCTCATAAACACCAGGGTGTTGGCCGTGCCCAGGTCGATGGCCAGGTCGCAAAACAGCCGTTCCTTGAACCAACTCGCTATACTCATCAGCGTCCTGCTTTCAACATGAGTGAATGTCTTTATTTAGCACATTTCGCCCCGCGGCGCAAATGCCCCCTGGAAGGGGCCCCGGCGGCGGGCCGGCTGTCCCGCGCGGATCGTTGCGCCCGGTTTGACTTTTCAGGGGAAATCCGCTAAACATAATCCCATCTTACTTACCGACAGGAGGAGCGCATGCCCCAGCAGCCCATGGTTCCGGAAAAAACGAACATGAGGGAATTCACCCTGAAGGCCATCCTCATCGGCCTGGTCATGACCGTGATCCTCGGGGCGGCCAACGCCTATCTCGGCCTCCGCGCCGGGATGACCATCGCCGCCACCTACCCCGCTGCGGTCATCGGCATGGCCCTGCTCAAGATCATGAAGGGCTCCATTCTCGAGGAGAACATGGCCCGGACCGTGGGCTCGATCGGCGAGTCCGTGGCGGCGGGCGCGATCTTCACCCTGCCCGCGTTCATCATCTCCGGCGCCTGGACCCAGTTCAACACCCTGGACGCCTATCTCAAGAGCTCGGCCTTGATGTTTGTCGGAGGCTTGCTGGGCATCCTGTTCGTCACCTTCCTCCGCCGGGTCATGGTCACGGACGAAACCCTGCCCTTCCCCGAATCCGTGGCCGCCTCGGAAATCCACAAGGCCGGCCAAAAAGGCAGCGCCGGAGCCAGGCATTTGTTCACGGCCATGGGCGTGGGCTCTCTGCTCTACGCCCTGGGCGTCACCCAGCTCTACGCCGCCAGCAAGGAATTCATCATCCGCATCGGCCAGATCGGGTCGAGCTTCATCCGTCTCGGGACGGGGCAGGACGCGTCCCGGGTCACCACCGGAGGCACGGTCGCCGTGGCCGGGCCGGGCATCTATCCGGCCTACATCGGGGTCGGCTACATCATCGGGCCTCGCCTGGCGTCCCTGAACTTCGCCGGCGGTATCCTGGCCTGGGGCTTGTTCGCCCCCCTGCTGATGTACCTCCTCGGTCCCCAGCTCATCCAGCAGATGGCCGGCGCGGCCGGGGCTCCGACCGAATGGAGCGACACGGTGACCAACGTCTGGAAGTTCATCATCCGGCCGATCGCCGTGGGCGGAATGCTGGTCGGCGCCGGATATACGCTCTTCCGGATGCGCAAGAACCTGGGCGCCGGAATCAAGCGCTCGCTGGGCGATGTGAAAAAAGCCACGGCCAAGGCCGAAACGACGTCCCGGCTGGAGAAGGACCTGAACATCCGGGTCGTCCTGGCCGGATTGGGCATCGTCTTCCTGCTGATGATCGGGGTGTACCGCGTCTTCGCCGGCGCCTGGCCTCCGGCCATCCTGGCCGCGGTGGTCATGGCCGTCACCGGCTTCTTTTTCGCCGCAGTTTCGGGCAACCTGGTGGGGACCATCGGCTCGTCCAACAACCCAATTTCCGGCCTCACCCTTTCGACCCTGATCATCGCCGCCCTATTCATGGTGATCGTCGGAGCGTCCGGCCTGAGCGGCGTGTCGGCCGTCCTGGGCGTGGCCGCCGTGGTCTGCGTCTCCTCGGCCGTGGCCGGCGAGATGCTTCAGGACCTCAAGGTCGGGCACATCCTGGGCGGCACGCCTTGGAAGATGCAGGTCGGCAACATCTTCGGCATTCTTGTATCCTCCCTGCTCCTGTACTTTCCTATCATGCTCCTGATGGGCGCCTTCCAGATCGGCAGCAAGGACTTGCCTGCCCCGCAGGCCGGTCTCATGGCCGCCCTCTCCCAGGGAATCGTCGGCGGAGAGATGGCCTGGCCCCTGGTCATCGTGGGCATGCTCATGGGCTTTGCCCTGATCCTGGTCCAGGTCAAGTCGCCCATGCTGGTGGCCGTGGGCATGTACTTGCCCATGGAGACGACATTCGCCATCTTCTGCGGCGGCATGATCAAGGGCATCGCCGACAAAGTGGCTGCCCGCAATAAGCTCAACCCGGCCCAGAAGGCCCGCATGGACAATGTCGGCATCCTCATCGCCGCCGGCCTCATCGCCGGCGAAGGCCTGACCGGGCTGATCCGCGCGGCATGGAAGTTCTTCTTCCTCCAGAACGTCCTGATCAAGATCGACATCCCTACGATCTTTAAAAGTCCATCTTATCTGGTGGGGATAGCGGTGCTGGCCCTCATCGCCTGGTACATGATCTACATCCCCTTGAAGAACAAGGGCGCGGCCGACGAGCCTCCTCCGCCTTCGGCTGTCATCTGATCGAATGTGTGCGCCCGTGGGCCTCACGGCCCACGGGCTTTTTTTTGCCCGAAGTCCTCGTCCGGGTGGAAGTGGAATTGAATCATGGGCTGAAATGCACTAAAATCCTCGACGGGTGATCGAAATGGCCGTTCTGAAGATATGCACGGTCGGCGATCCGGTCCTCACTCGGGTCGCGGACAGAATCGACGACATCGACGCCGAGGTCCTCCAGCTGGCCAAGGACATGATCCAAACCATGCATCGTGCGCCTGGCGTCGGGCTGTCCGCTCCCCAGGTCAACGCCAGCCGCCGGCTGATCACCATCGACTTGTCCATCGGCAAGAATCCGGAGGAACTCATCATCCTGGTCAACCCCGAGATCGTGGCCCGGAAGGGATCCTGTCTCAGCGAAGAAGGCTGCCTGTCCGTTCCCGGGTATTCGGAAAAGGTCAGCCGTCCGTCGAAGGTGACGGTCAAGGGGCTGGACCTGAAGGGCCGGCAAAAAACCTACGAAGCGGAAGACCTGCTGGCCCGGGCGTTCTGCCACGAGATCGACCATCTCGACGGGAAGCTCTTCCTGGACAGGCTGAGCCCGCTCAAGCGCCAGCTCCTGAAGCGGAAGATGCGCAAGGAGCTCTCGGCCGAAACGCGTCTATGAGAATCGTTTTCTTCGGCAGTCCGGACGCGGCTCTGCCGTCTCTCCAGCGCCTGCTCGAGGACGGCCACAGCCTGGAGCTCGTCGTCACCCAGCCGGACCGGCCCTCGGGCCGGGGCCGGGCGGTCGCGGCCGGCCCTGTCAAGCGCTTCGCTTTCGAGAGGGGGATCGCTGTTCATCAGCCCGAAAAGATCCGGACGGACCCGCGCAGCCTGGAGCTCCTCCGGTCCATCCAGCCCGACATCGCCGTCGTCGTGGCTTTCGGCCAGATCCTGCCCAAGGCGGTCATCGACCTGCCGCGCTGGCATACGGTCAACGTCCACTTCTCTCTTCTGCCCAAATACCGCGGCGCCTCGCCCGTGGCCGCGGCCCTGCTCCGCGGAGAGTGCCGGACGGGAATCACGATCTTCGAGCTCGACGAGAAAATGGACGAAGGCCCCATCCTGGCCCGGAGGGAGGTCGATATCCTGCCTCGGGAAAACGCCGGCGGCCTGGAAGCGCGGCTGTCCAGGGCCGGGGCCGAGCTCTTGTCCGAGACTCTGGCCGCGCGGCCGAGCCTGCCCCTCATCCCTCAAGACCACGCTGCGGCCACGTACGCGCCCAAACTCAAGAAAGAGGACGGCCGCCTCATCTGGTCCGAATCGGCGTCCGCCGTCGACCTCAGGGTCCGCGCCTTCACGCCCGCGCCTTCGGCCTTCGCCTTCCTCGCCGGCCGGCGCCTGCAAGTCACCCAGGGACGGCCGGCCGAAGGGCCGGCGGCTTCCGGCTCCCCCGGCCGCATCTTGCCCGCGGCACCGGACGGGCTCCCGGTCTGCTGCGGCGGGGAGACGGCCTACCTGATCGAGAGGCTGAAGCCGGAGAATAAAAAAGAAATGTCTGCCCTGGAATTCGTCAGAGGTGTCCGTTTGTCCGGAGATGCCGTTCTGGAATAAAAAAACGAAAGGCGGAAGAGGCTACTCTTCCAGGATGTAACGGACGGGGTTGACGGGTTGGCCGTTGACCCGGACTTCATAGTGAAGATGCGGGCCCAGGGCCTTGCCCGTACGGCCCACGAGCCCGATCACATCGCCCCGTCTGACCCTCTGCCCTTCCCTGACCAGGAACTTCGACAGGTGGAAATAGGAGGTGCTGATGTCCAGGCTGTGGCTGAGCAGGATCATGTTGCCGGTCGTCACGCCGTTCTTGACTTGAACGACCAGGCCGTCGGCCGGGGCGACGATCGGCGCGCCTTCGTTGGTGGCGATGTCCATGCCGTAGTGGTAGGCTGGCTTATCCGTGAATGGGTCGGCGCGGGGCCCGAAATAGCCCACCACCCAGCCCATGGTCGGCCAGATCGTCGGCGTGGAGGCCAGCCGGGCCTTCTGGTTCTCGAAGAAGATCACCAGGGTGCTGAGGTTCTTGCCCACATCCCGGGCTTTCTGGTTGAGTCCGTTGACGGTCTCGACCGAGAACTGGGGAGGGGTTAAGACCTGCGGAACGCTGCTTTGGAGGGCGGGGCTCCCGTCTCCGATCCCGACTTCCTTGATGCCGTCGGCCTTGAGCCCGGCCATGACGTTCAGCTTCTTGGCATAGCTCTCAAGGCTGTCCAGGGATTTCTTCAGGCGGTCGACCGTCAGCTCATAGTCCTTGAGCTCCCGGGCCTGGGCCTGGTTCTCCTTGAGGAGTCTCCGGCTGCTCGCCCGGGCATGGCTCATGGTGAAATAATCCACCAGGAAGCCCGCCAGGAGCAGGACGGCCAGGGCTGTCCCCCCGACAACGAGCTTGAGGGTTCGCTTGGAGACGGCGAGCGTCTTGGAGCCCGACTTGGAATGCGGGACAAACACGATGGAGAACGCTTTTTTTCTCATGAAACGCCCATTTCATACCATATCAAAATTGGCCTGTCAAGGAATTCGTGCTCGGAAAACCGCCCCTCTCCGCGGTTTTTCGGGCTTTGATCCGCTCGGGCGATCCCGACCCGGCCCGGCCCTCAGCTGTCCGAGATGATCTTGAACACCAGGTCGTGTTCCCGGACAGGCTCCTTGACCTTGACCCCCACCGATTCGCCCTTGGCGGCCTGGCTGACGGCGGCGTGTTCTTTCTGCATGGATTCGACGGTCTCGTAGAAATCCGTGGTGTGTCCCTTGAAATGGAGCTTGTCGCCCGCCTGGACCGTTCCGTGCGTGACCAGGATGATGCCGACGTTCAGGTGCGAAAAAAAATGGGTGATGCGACCGATCTCCTCTTCCATGGTATCCTCCCTTCCCTCTCAAACCTATCAGAACCGAGGCCTGAATTCAAGACGGCCTCCGCCCCGTCCCTCTCCCTGAAGCCCCGAGCTCCTCGGGGCGTCAGCCGGACAGGACCCCGCCGCCGTTGACGTTGAGGATGGCCCCGGTGATGTGGCGGGCCAGGTCCGAGGCCAGGAACACGATCGGTCCGGCGATATCCTCGGCCGAGGGGATCCGCTTCAGGGGGATGGACTCCTCGATCATCCGCCGGAAGGACGGGTCGCTGAAGGATTCGGCCGACATGTCCGTGTCCACCCAGCCGGGAGCGACGCAGTTGACGGTGATGTTGTGCGGCCCCAGCTCGGCGGCCAGGGATTTGGTCAGCGAGTGAAGGGCGCCTTTGGAGGCGGCGTAGTGCGAGTGGAAGGCCTCTCCCCTGACCGCGGCCGTAGAAGTGACGTTGATGATCCGGCCCCAGCGGTGGGCCTTCATCAGGGGCACCACGGCGTTCGTCACGTGGAAGACCCCATCGAGGTTGATCCGCATCGTCTCGTCCCACACGGCGGCGGGCAGGGCTCCCATTTCGCCGTAGGTCCAGATGCCGGCGTTGTTGACCAGGATGTCCACCCGGCCCCAGCGGTCCGAAACCACTTCGACCAGCCCCCGGGCTTCTTCCTCCCGCGCCAGGTCGGCCTTGACCGCCAGACACTCCCGTCCCGCTGCTCCGACGAGCGTCTTCACCTCTTCGGCCGCGGCCGCGTCGCGGACATAGTTGAAGGCCGTGTCGCAGCCGGCCCGGGCGAGCATGAGGACCGTCGCCCGGCCGATGCCCCGCGAGCCGCCGGTGACCAGCGCTTTTCGTTCTTTGAGGTCGAACATCGGAGTCCTCAGGGCCGGAGGTAATCCAGACTGAACGTTCCCATCTTGTCGAACTCCAGGTACCGGTAGATCTCCTTTTGCGCGGGCAGGACCTTGCTCTTGATGACGGCCGCGTAGGCCGCCGGAGTCGGAAGCCGTCCTTCCAGGGCGGCGACGGCGGCCAGTTCGGCCGAGCCCAGGTACACTCGGGCCCGGTCGCCCATCCGGTCGTCGAAATTGCGGGTCGAAGTGGACAGGACCGTGCCCTCGGGCCTGACCCGGGCTTGGTTGCCCATGCACAGCGAACAGCCGGGAATCTCGATCCGGGCTCCCACTGCGCTGAAGACGGCATAGTAGCCTTCCCGCTTGAGCTGGGCGGCGTCCATCTTGGTGGGCGGGGTGAGCCAGATCTTCGTCTGAGGATAGGGAGCCTTGTCGAAGATCTTTCCGGCGGCCCGGAAATGGCCGATGTTGGTCATGCACGAGCCGATGAACACTTCGTCGACCTTTTCCCCGGCGACCTCGGATAGGGGCTTGATGTCGTCCGGGTCGTTGGGACAGGCCAGCAGGGGCTCGGTGATGCGGGACAAGTCGACTTCCAGGACGGCCGCGTACTCGGCGTTCCGGTCCCGCTCGAGGAGCGCCGGTTTGTCCAGCCAGGCCCGGCAGGCCTCGACCCGGCGCTTCAGGGTTTCGGCGTCCCGGTAGCCCTCTTCGATCATCTTCTCCATCAAGGCGATGTTGCTCTTTAGATAAGCGGACACCTGCGCCACGTTGAGAGCGATGCTTCCGGCGCAGGCCGAACGCTCGGCCGAGGCGTCGGTCAGCTCATAGGCCTGCTCGACCGTCAGGTCGGACAGTCCCTCCATCTCCAGGATCCGGCCGTTGAACACGTTCTTCTTGTTCTTCTTGGCCACGGTCAGCAAGCCCTGCTGGAGGGCGACGTAGGGGATGGCGTTGACCGCGTCCCGCAGGGTAATGCCCGGCTGGAGCGAGCCCTTGAACTTGACCAGCACGGATTCGGCCATGTCCAGGGGCATGAACCCCAGCGCCCCGGCGAAGGCCACCAGCCCGGAGCCGGCCGGAAAACTGAGCCCCACCGGAAACCGGGTGTGGGAATCGCCCCCCGTGCCCATCGTGTCGGGCAGGAGGAGGCGGTTGAGCCAGGAGTGGATGACGCCGTCGCCCGGCTTGAGCGAAACGCCCTTGCGTCCGATGACGAACGCCGGCAGGGTGTTGTGCATCTTGACGTCGGCCGGCCTAGGGTAGGCGGCCGTGTGGCAGAACGACTGCATGAAGAGCCCGGCCTGGAATTCGAGACAGGCCAGCTCCTTGAGCTCGTCGGCGGTCATGGGCCCGGTCGTGTCCTGGGAGCCGACCGTGGTCATCTTCGGCTCGCAAGCCGTCCCGGGCAGGATGCCCGGACGGGCGCAGGCCAGGCCCACGATCTTCTGCGCCTGGGAATAGCCCTGGCCCGGCCTGGGTTCCGGGTTCTTGATCCGGGTGAAGGCATCTGCTTCGGTCCAGCCGAGCGCCGCCCGGGCCTTTCCGGTCAGGGCTCGGCCGATGATCAGGTTCAGCCGGCCGCCCGCCCGGAATTCGTCCCGGATGGTCGATGGCTTGAATTCAAAGGATGCCAGCGCCTTCCCGCTCGAGTCCTTGAGGCTCCCGTTCTTGAAGTCCAAGGTGATGAGGTCCCCGGTCTTCAAGGCGGTCACGTCGCACATCAGGGGCAGGCCGCCCGAATCCTCGAAGGTGTTGAAGAAGATCGGCGCGATCAATCCGCCCAGGACGACCCCTCCCCTTCTCTTATTGGGCACGAACGGGATGTCCCGGCCGATGTGCCACAGGAGCGAGTTCGTGGCTGATTTCCGGGACGAGCCGGTGCCGACCACGTCGCCGACAAAGGCCACGTTATGGCCTTCGGCCCGGAACCGGGCGATGGCCGAGATTCCGTCCGGGAAGCGCGTTTCGCCCATGGCCAAGGCATGGAGCGGTATGTCCGGCCGGGTCGAGGCGTGCTTGGCTGGAGAAAAGTCGTCGGTGTTGATCTCCCCGTCGACCTTGTAGACCTTGAAGGTCATGGCCTCGGGAAGAGCCGGACGCGAGAGAAACCATTCCCCGTTCGCCCATGACTCGAGGACCTGGCGGGCCGAGCCGTTGGACCCGGCCAGGCGGGCGATGACCTCGAATCCGCCGTAGACAAGGATGATGCCCTTCAACGCTTGAGCGGCCTGGCCGGCGAGCGTTTTGTCCTCGAGCAGCTCGGTCAGAGGCCCGGTGTTATATCCGCCGAGCATGGTCCCCAGAAGACGGACCGACTCCTCCCGGGACAGGACGGGGCATTTCAGCGCCGCCTTGGCGACCCGGGAAAGCCATTCGGCCTTGACCTTGGCCGCCGGGTCCACGCCCGGCGAAACCCGGTCGGCCAGAAGGCCCAGGAGCAGGTCCGCCTGCCCCTGGGGCGGGTCTTCCAGAAGGCGGCAAACCTCGGCGGTCTGGTCCGGGCTGAGAGGCAAGGCCGGAATGCCCAAGGCCTGGCGTTCCTGCACGTGGGCGAAGTAGTCGTTCAGCATGGCCGCGCTCCTTGAAAACGGTCGGCGCCTCGGGTCGAGGCGGTAAGAATATATTATAAATGCCGGCCGAGGACAACCCGGCCCCGGGCGGTTGATTTTATCGACCGAAAAAGCTAAAATCCCTGCGTTGCTTTCAGGCCAGATCGACAAGGGAGAGCACATGATCGACAAGGCGGCCATCGACAGGGCCAAGGAACACTTCGGCCGGCTGCTCGAAGTCCAGATGAAGCGCATGGCGCAGGTCAAGTCCATGCCGGACTGGGTCGATTACCGCACGATCAAGCCCGTCAAGGTCGGCATCCTGGCCGGCGACGGCATCGGCCCGTCCATCGCCCGGGAATCCAAGCGGGTCCTGGAGCACATGCTCCGGGAAGAGGTCAAGGCCGGTACGGTCGAGATCCGCGACATCGACGGCCTGACCATCGAGAACCGCGCCGCCCAGAACACAGCCATCCCCAGCGACGTCCTGGCCGAGATCAGGAAATGCCACGTCACCCTCAAGGGCCCGACCACCACTCCCCGCAAGGGCGACCCCTGGCCCAACATCGAAAGCTGCAACGTGGCCATGCGGAAGGAGCTGGACCTGTTCGCCAATGTCCGGCCGGTGAGGGTCCCTAGGCAGGGCATCGACTGGATCTTCTTCAGGGAGAACACCGAGGACCTGTACGCCCTGGGCCCCTACGGCATCGAAGTGGACGCGGACATCGCCATCGACTTCAAGCTCATCACAGCGCCCGGCGCCGACCGCATCTGCCGCCTGGCCTTCGAGCATGCCCAGGCCAACAACCGTCGGCGGGTGACCTGCGTCACCAAGGCCAACGTGGTCAAGACGACCGACGGCCGCTTTCTGGAGAACTTCTACCGGGTCGCCCGGGACTACCCGGACCTCGAAGCCGACGACTGGTACATCGACATCATGTCCGCTAAGCTCGTGGACGAGAAGCGCCGCCGCGATTTCCAGGTCCTGGTCCTGCCCAACCTGTACGGCGACATCCTGACCGATGAAGCGGCCGAATTCCAGGGCGGAGTGGGCACGGCCGGCAGCGCCAACATCGGCAAGCAGTACGCCATGTTCGAGGCCATCCACGGCTCGGCGCCCCGGATGGTCGCCGAGGGCCGGGCCCAGTATGCCGACCCGTGCAGCATGATCCGGGCCGCGGCCATGCTCATCAACCACATCGGCTACCCCGAGCGGGGCCACAAGCTGGAGATGGCCCTGGACATCTGCGGCCAATACGAGAAGAAGCTGGTCATCACCGGCCGGTCCACGGGCGCCTCCGGAGCGGCTTTCACCGACTACCTGATGGCGACCATCGCCGACCGCCAGCTCGAAGCCCGGTGGAAGAGCTACGTCGAAATAGGGTAATATGTCGTCCCGGCCGGATCGGAGCGGAACTGCCGCACGCCGGCTCAAACAGATAAAAGGAGGATTCGCTACATGAGAAAGAAGATCGCCCTGATCGGAGGCGGACAGATCGGCCAGAACCTGGCCATGCTGGCCGCGCAGAAAGAGCTGGGGGACATCGTCATCCTGGACATCCCCGCCTTTGAGAACGTCTGCAAGGGCAAGGCCCTGGACCTGATGGAAATGGCCCCCCACGGCGACTACGACGCGGCCATCACCGGCACCTCGAACTACAAGGACATCGAGGGCGCCGACGTGGTCATCGTCACCGCGGGCAAGCCCCGCGAGGCGGGCATGACCCGGGAAGACCTGCTGGCGGTCAACCTCAAGATCATTACCGACGTCGCCCAGGGCGTGAAACAGTACGCGCCCAAGGCCTTCTGCATCATCGTCACCAACCCCCTGGACGCCATGGTCTATGCCTTCTCCAAGCTGACCGGCTTTCCCAGGCACCAGGTGGTGGGCATGGCCGGCACCCTGGATACGGCCCGGTGGCGGGCCTTCATCGCCATGGAGCTGGGCGTGTCCGTGGCCGACGTGGCCGGCACCGTCCTCGGCGGTCACGGGCCGGACATGGTTCCCCTGCCCCGCCTGACCACGGTCGGCGGCGTCCCGCTGGCCGAGATCGCGACCCAGGAACAGATCGACAAGCTCGCCACCCGGACCCGCGAAGCCGGGACGGAGATCGTGAAGCTGTTCGGCAAGGGCTCGGCCTTCTTCAGCCCGGCCTGGAGCGCCATCATCATGGCCGAATCCTTCCTCAGGGACAAGCGGCGCGTCCTGCCCTGCGCGGCTCTCTGCCAGGGTGAGTACGGTGTCAACGGCCTGTTCATCGGCGTGCCCGCCCTGATCAGCCACAAGGGCATGGAAAAGATCTTCGAGATCAAACTGACCGAAGCCGAGAAAGCCATGCTCCAGAAGACCATGACCGGCGTGACCAAGACCGTCGAAGAAACGAAGCTCTAAGGCCGCCGTCCGCAGCCGATCGGCTTCCGGCCGGAAACACCCTCCGCGGGGATTGACCCGCGGTTCCGGCCAAGAAATCTGCCCAAAGGGGGAACGCATGAAACGCATCGCTATGGCTTTGGCCGTGATCGCCTTGGTCCTGGCCGTCGGCCCTCTGTCCGCGCTCCCGCAGGCCCAGCCTCAAATGCCGCCCCTGACCGTTGAGAAGGTCCGGGGGAATATCTATCTGGTCAAGGGCGGGGCGGGCGCCAACACCGGCTTCCTCATCACCGACACGGGAGTCCTGGCCGTCGACGCCAAGATGACGGCCGACGCGGCCAGGCAGGAGCTGGCCGAGATCGCCAAGCTGACTCCCCTCCCCGTCTCGGTCATGATCCTGACGCACAGCGACGGGGATCACGTGAACGGATTGATCGGGTTTCCTCCGGGCATGGCCATCCAGGCCCACCTTCAAACCAAGAAGGACATGGAAGCCGCTTTCCAGGACTCCGCCCTCCAGCCCCTCCAAGCCTATCTGCCGACCCTGACCTTCGGCGACTCGACCACGATAACCTTCGGCGGCCGAACCGTCGAACTTTTGCACTTCGGCCCGGCCCACACCAGCGGCGACACGGTCGTGCTGTTCCCCCAGGATAAAGTCGCTTTCGTGGGCGACCTGGTCTTCATCGGCCGGGACCCTCTCATCCACCAGAGAAAGGGCGGCACGTCCTTCGGCCTGGTCAAAACCCTTCAGGGACTCCTGAAGCTCGAGGCCGATATCCTCATCCCCGGCCACGGAGACCCGCTGGGCAAATCCCAGGTCGAAGCCCTGCTGACATCCATCCAGGACAGGCAGGCCAGGGTTCAGGCCATGATCGCCGAGGGAAAGACCCTGGACGATGTGAAAAAGGCGTTCAACATTCCTGAGCCCGCCTCCGGCGGCCGGCGCTGGCCGAGCCTGATCGAGATCATTTACCTGGAGCTCAGCCAGAAGAAATAGGATGTCCTATCGGGGCAAGGGGTGGTGAACGGTGCCGAAGACAGTCAGGTTCGTCATCGCGGCCGGTGCGGCCGCCGCCGTTGTCCTGCTGTCCCTGACGGGTGTACCGCGCTCCCATGACGGAGACGACCGGAGCGAGGTCTCGTTCCAGGACGGAACGGCCGCGGCCGGGATGGACATCTATTCCCCGACCTTCGGTGCCGTGGCGGCCGACATCGACAACGACGGGATTGACGACTTGGCCGTGTCCAACCACAATCAGCCCCCTTCGCTGTTCTTGAACCGAAGCGGTCTCTTCATCGACAGCTCGGACCTCTTCCCGGACCGGGTCCGTTCGGATTGGCACGGCATCACCGCCGTGGACCTGGACAACGACGGCGACAGGGACTTGATCATCGCCGCCGGCGGGAGCGACGGCACCGGGCCGGGACTGCCGAACCGGCTTTTCCGCAGCCTCCTGGCCGACACCGGCCAGCTCGCCTTCGAGGACATCGCCGGACAGGCGGACATGTACTACCGGGCCTGGCGGACCCGAGTTTTTCTGCCCCTGGCCGGCCCCGACGGCTCAAAGGTCGACCTGTACATGGTCGGCCTGGCCCGGGAAGGATGCCCCAACCTCTATTTTTCCAACCAGAGCGGGCCGGACATCGTCCTCAAGCCCGACCCGTCGTTGGGACTGAACCAGACGATCGGCAGCGAAGGCCTGGACCTTGTCTTCGACGCCGACCGCGACGGGGATTCGGACCTCATCATCCTCCAGCAGTTCCGCCCGGTCTTTTACGAACGCCGGGCCGACGGCTATCATCGGGATGAGTCCAAACTCCAGGTCCCGGGCGGCTATCACCACGCGGCCGCGGGCGACTTGGACAACGACGGTTACCCGGACCTCTTTTTATCTTGCTATCCGGCTGATGTCATATCGGACAATATCTCCTTCACCCGCCGGGAGATCCATTTTGTGGTCAACCGGCATTCGGGCGACGCCTCGGACGAGGTCCTGTTCGGGACGCCGGCCGAGTCGGTCGATTTCGACCTGAGCCAGCATACGCCGTTCAATCCGGTGACGGGTGTCGCCGACATCTTCATCGGTTCGTCCGGGCAGCATCCTTCCTCGCGAACCTTCACCCAGGCGGCCGGCGCCGCCGAGGGCCGGCCGGTCCTGGACGCTCCGGGAACCTACATCTGGAAGGACGCGCCGGACGGACGGTGGCACATCGTCTGGAAATACGGCTCGAATCCCGGTCCGTTCAAAGGCCGGATCATGGCCCCTTCCCTGACCCGGGTGGAAACCGCCGGCTTCGAATCCATCCCTCCCGCGGCGGCCGAGGACGTCATCCTGATCAACCAGAAGGGGCAGGGCTTCAAACGCCTGGAGACGATCTCCGTGACGCATACCGCCCGGACGCGGACGTCGGTCCTGGCGGACATCAATAACGACGGCCTCTTGGACATCGTCGGCGTCCGCGGGAGCGAACAGGGCCGCTACAACGGCGAACCGTTCGCTCTGATCAACCGCGGCGGGCTCGATTTTTCGCAGCAGTCCGTGATGTCCAACCGCGAGGACGACATCTTTCAGGCCGACATGCTGGTCGGCGGCTTCTTCAATTCCGACGGGCTCCCGGATTTCTTCTTCACCAACGGCAACGGCCTCAACCCGGACCATGCCGGGCCGTTCAAGCTCTTCCTCAACACGACCCGGAACGCGAATGACTTCATCCTCCTCAGGCTGAGGGGACGGTCCGCCAATCGGGACGCCATCGGGGCCCAGGTCGAGCTCTATGACTTGGACGGGACGCTTCTCGGCTGGAGGCAGGTCGGGGCGGGATACTGCCGCGCTCAATCCACGCGGCTGGTCCACTTCGGCCTTGGCCTGTCTCGTTCGCCGACCATGGCGGTCCGCATCCTCTGGCCGGGCGCCTCGGACTGGGACAACCGCCTCGTCCTCAGGAACCGGACGACCGATATCGTCCAGTAGCCTAGACCCAGCTCTTCTCGATCTCCTCCAGCGATTTCCCCTTGGTCTCGGGCAAGGCGAATAGGATGAAGACGAACGACGCCGCGCAGATCACGGCGTAGATCCAGAAGGTGAAGGCCTCGCTGAGGGCGTCGGCCATGACCGGGAACGTCAGGGAGACTACGAAATCGGCCGCCCACAGGCAGACGATGGCCATGGCCATGGCCCGGCCCCGGACCCGGGTGGGAAAGATCTCGGCGATCACCACCCAGACGATGGGTCCCATGGCCATGGCGAAGAAGGCGATGTAAAGAAGCACAAGCACCAGGACCCACGGCCCGGCGAACAGCTTGAAGAAGAACGCGCCGCCCAGCAGGGCGAAGGACACGCCCATCCCGCCCGAGGCCGCGAGGAGCAGCGGCTTGCGTCCCAGCTTGTCCACCCAGAAAATGGCCACCAGGGTCAGCAGGGCGTTGACCGCGCCGACGATGGTCGACTGCATCAAGGCCGAGACGCGTTCCAGGCCGGCCTGTTCGAAGATGCGGGGGGCGTAATAGATCACGGTGTTGATGCCGGTAATCTGCTGGAAGACGGCCAGGACGACGCCCAGGACGAGCGCCCGGCGCAATCCGGGCCGGAACAGCTCCCGGATCGAACCGGACTCGAGGGCGATGGTCTCCCGGATGTCCCGCGCCTCGGCCTCGGCCGCGGCCCGGCCGTTGATCCTGGCCAGGACGGCCACGGCCTCCTCCTCCCGGTTCTGCTTGATCAGCCAGCGCGGACTTTCGGGCACGCGGAACAGCAGGACAAAGAAAACGGCCGCCGGCAAGGCCATGACTCCGAACATCCACCGCCAATTGGACGGGCCGATGCCGGCCAGGGCCCAGCCGGCGAAATAGGCGACCAGGATGCCGATGACGATCGTCAGCTGGTTCAGGGAGACCATGCTTCCCCGGATGCGGGCCGGCGAGATCTCCGAGATGTAGAGCGGCGAGAGGATCGAAGCGGCGCCTACGCCCAACCCTCCAACGAGACGGGCGGCTACGAACAGGGCCAAATCCCGGCACAGGGCGGCGCCCACGGCCGATACGGCGAAACACACGGCAGAGAGCAGCAACAGGCGGCGCCGGCCGATCTTGTCCGAGAGCGCTCCGGCCAGGGCGGCGCCGGCCATGCAGCCCACGAGGAGGATGCTCACGGCGAACCCTTCCTGGAAGGAATTCAGCTGGAAATAGCCTTTCAGGAATCGCATCCCGCCGGCGATGACGGCCGTATCGAACCCGAACAGCAGGCCGCCCAGGGCGGCCACGAACGTCACGAACAGGACATAGGCGCGAGGCCTGCCTTGAGTGATAGGAGTGCTATTCATCGCTGCGCTCTCTCTCATGGCCGGCGGAGAAAATTCCTATAGGGCGCCAAGGGGAGAAACGCCGGACCGCCGTACCGGGTGACGGCGAAAAAGCTGCCCGCTTCCGGAACTAGGCCGTAAGCCTGGTAGCGGATGAGGCCGTAATCCGACTGGGGCTCGAGCAGGCAGACGACCGCATTGGCTCCCGGCTGCCGGCAGGAGACGAAAAAATCCTCTTTGCGGACGATGGCGGTCATGAGGGCTTTCTCGACCTCAAGGGATACGGGCGGCAGGTAGTCGTACGCCGCGGGAACGACGCTCTTGATCCGGTAGGCCTCGACCTCGAGGCTTATATCCGCAATAAACGTCTGAACCTCGAGCCCATGCCGGAGCAGAGTCTCCACGAGGCTCGACTGGGCGGCGGGGATGATATATCCGCGGGGACGGTCGACGCTGAGCCGGGGCACGACCAGGGGAAACCAGTTCTTGACGGCTTCGGTCACGACCCGGGCCGCGGCCGGCCAGGGATAGTCTTCCAGGTCTTCTTCCTCCACCGGCTCTCCGGCCTTTTTATCCCGTTTCAGGACTCCCAAGACGGGGCTGTCGGCCCTTTCGAACTTCTTGAGGGCGAGCTCCGGCTGACGGCTGTCCCGGGCGAACTCCATTTTCAAATGAACGGAAGAGTCCGCCCCTCCGCGCTCAACCGCCTCCCTGAGCGCCTGCCTGGACTCGCGGACGAGCGATTTCACGGCTTCGGCGTTGCGTACGATCGAGGCCAGGAAGCTCTTCAAGCCGGCCTCCTGCCAGCGCGTCCTCTCGGCCAAAGTCGGCAGGTCGTGTCGTGACGAGCACTCTTGGATGAAGGACAAGGTCTGGTAGAGGCCCAGGCTGTTCCGGCCGTCGTTGATGTCCGTGGTGGAGTAGCGCTTCATCATCTCGCGCTGCCGGAGGTCCTCGGCTCGCAGCGCCGCGCCGGCCGAAGTGTTGACTCCCATTTCCTCGGTCACCAGGTATTCATGAAAGGCGACGGGAATCCGAGCTAGGGCCCGCTCGACCTCGGCCAGGGCGATCGACCGTGAGAACTCCTGAAGACGCGGGGCGATGTTGAGGTTCGAGACGCAGCCGATCGAGACGCGGTAGTAGTCGTCCCCCTTCTCGTGGAGGTCGATCGTCACTTCCGGGAGCCAGTCGCTGAAGACGCGGTGGATGGCGGCCGCGCTCTCGGACTCGAGCTTGACGTGGTCGCGGTTCAGGTCCAGCCCCTGCTCGTTCGCGCGGCGATCGAAAGCGTTGCCGTAGGGATTGGCCTGGGGGATGATGAGGACGTCGGCGACCTTGAGAAGGGGCTTCAGCTCGCCCAGGGCGATGTCCCGGATGAGCGCCAAGGCCGCTTCCTTGGCCGATTGCTCGTTGCCGTGCTGGCCGGCGATGATGAGAACGGCGAGCTTGGCCGGGTCTCTCTCGTCGGGCCGACTGAGGCCGTTTTCGCTCAGGATGCAGAGATACAGGTCCCGGCTCCCGTACTCCCGCGTGTCGCGCGTCCGGCCGATGACCCGGACTTTCGCCTCGGGGGCTAGGGATGCCACCCGGCTGAGAAAGCGGGCGATGTCCTCCTGCTGGGTGTACCGGACATAGCGGGCTTCCTCGGCGGGAGTCGGCAGGATCGTCGCCGACAAGACGGTTGAAACCCCAGAGGTGAGGCAAACTGCCGCCAGACCGAAGCAGGTCATGAATGAGCGCGGACGAGTCATGTCGGCTCCTTTTCTTCTCTTATTTTGCCGGCACTTTGGGGGGCGGCTGGACGAGCTTGAGGATGATCTCTTTCTCCTGGCCGGCGCGCAGAAGGCGGAACTTCACCTCCTCGTCCCAGCCGAATCCGGCCAGATAGGTCCTCAAGGCGTTGATGTCGGAGAAAGCCTTCCCGTCCGCGGACAGGATGACGTCGCCCTTATCGAAATCCGAGGCCGAGGCCGCGCCGTCGATGGGCTTCCGGTCCACGACCAGGTTGTCCAGGCCGCCGAATCTCTTGAAGGCCAGACCGATTTCCGGGAAAGCCGGACGGGCCTCTTCCGGGATGGCCCAGATATAGTCCGCCAGGCCGCGCGAAACCTTCAGGCTTTTTAAGCCGGAGGGCACGGAGACGCAGACGATCGTCCTGGACGGGCTCGGGTCCTTCTGCGAGACCCTATAGTTGATCCCCAGGTGGTAGAGAAGATGGCCCGATCCGGCCAGGACGACCACCCGGGCTTTCCCGACCTGGAATGCCTGCCGCGCGTTCGCGGCCATCGTTTCGTCCCAGGCCACTTGCGACCGGTACAGGCCTTCGAACATCATGTCCAGTCCGGCCCCTTTCATCTGGGGGGGAAGCTCGGTGCTGGAGAAGACGGCCCGGATGAGGCGCTTGTGGTCGGCCTGGGTCAGGTCGAGGGCTGGGACGAGCCTCTTCTGGTCCTCGGACAGGGACTCCCAACCGCCCATCCGGACCCGGGAGATGATGTCGCGCGGCACGTTGAGCGCCCGGAGGGGGATCGACATCTCCTTGCAGTATTCGAAGATCTTCCGGTAATAGCCGAAGTTGAAGTTCCAGTTCACATACCACCGGCCCTCGGCCAGGAATTCCTTGGTCGTGAGCAATCCCAGGCTCCACTTGGTCAAGGGTTCCTGATCCGTCACGGAATACATCTCCAGGCCGACGACGAGCTCGCCGCGCCGCTCGCGGAGCCCTTGGATGACCGCGAGCTGGATGTCGTGCATGGCCAGGCTGTTGTGGGATTCGCCGATGAACACATAGCGGCAGGAGTCCAGGTCCCGAATCATGCGGTCGAACGTCACGCTCCCTCCGGATTGCGAGGAATAGATCGCGCCCGGGCTGATGTCCAAGGTTCTTCCTCGGACGCTCGGCCGGCCGAGGTCCAGGAGAAGGGTCGGGTCGTCCTGACCCTGGCCGTAGACTCCGGGGAGGCCGGTCAGGAGGGAGATTCCCAGGGCGAGACACATGAGGGTGCGCTTGTTCATATTTACACTCCGCGGTCGAAGTCCTTGTATCATAGTCTCTGTTTTTTATCGAAGTCAATCGCCCCAGGGTCGAGGAGCCGCGGCCCGGACATCGACCTCTTCCCTAGCCTCGGAGCCGACTCCTTTGATATAATCGCCCGGACATGAAGCATCCCAAGCGGAGCCCGGCCCGGGAATCCAAAAAGGCCCTGTGGGCTTTTTCCCTGTCGTCGTTCTTCAACGACCTGGGGTCGGACATGATCTACCCCATCTGGCCGATCTTCCTGACGACGGTGCTCAAGGCCAACATGGCCGTCCTCGGGTTCATCGACGGGCTGGGCGACGCCCTCGTCTCCCTGTCGCAGGCCGCGGCCGGATATATCTCCGACCGCACCCAGAAGCGGAAGATCTTCATCTGGCTGGGCTACCTCTGCGCCAGCGTTTCGCGCCTGGGCTATGCCCTCTCTTCGGTGTGGCCGCACATCATCCCCTTTCGCGTCCTGGACCGCGCGGGCAAGATGCGCGGGGCGCCGCGCGACGCCCTGCTGGCCGACGTTTCGACCGACGCCAACCGCGGACGGAACTTCGGACTGCTTCGGACCCTGGACAATTTCGGGGCCGTGGCTGGGATCCTGGTCTGCATCGCCCTCGTCGGCACCCTGGGCTACCGGAAGCTGTTCCTGCTGGCCGCCGTGCCGTCGCTGGTCAGCGTGGCCCTGATCCTGTTTTTCATCAAGGACCGGACGGCTTCCCGGACGAAGCTCTTCAAGAGCCTCTCCCTCAAGGATTTCGACAGGAATTTCCGGCTGTATCTGCGGCTGAGCGGGCTGTTCGCCCTGGGCGCCTTCAGCTATTCCTTTCTGCTTGTCTATGCCCAGAAAGCATGGATTCCGGTGAGCTTCCTGGGCATCCGCATGACCGGCCTCAAGACCGTTCCTCTCCTGTACCTGCTGTTCACCCTGGTGGCGGCCCTGATGTCCCTTCCCTTCGGTAAATTGTCCGACCGGATCGGACGCAAAAAGGTCCTGTTCCTGGCTTTCGCCTTCTGGGCCGCGGTCTGCGTGGGAATCCTGTTCGCCCGGACGAACGGACTCCTGATCCTGGTGTTCGTGTTCTACGGGCTGCACAAGGCGGCCTTGGAGCCCGTCCAGCGGACCCTGGTCTGCGAGCTGGTGCCCGACTGCGTCCGGGCCAGCAGCCTGGGCGGTTTTCAGATGGTCGTCGGGCTGGCGGCCCTGCCGGCTTCCTTGGGGGCGGGGTTTCTATGGGACAAGATCGGCCTGACGGCCCCCTTTATCCTGTCGCTCGGCCTGACGGCCGCCGCCGCGCTTCTCCTCGTCTTCGTCAAGGAAAAGCGGGCTTGTAGCCAATAACCGGTCGTCGGCCTATTGTTGACAAGCGCCCTCCCAAGTATTATGTCTATCAAAGGGAGGGCACCGACTATGACAAAACAAATGATCATGAGAGTGGCTTTGATATTTATTTTTCCCCTAATGATCATATTTCCAGTCTCCGTCCAAGCCTCGTCTCTCGGGTTCGAGATGAAACTGTACGGCGGCCTGAATTATCTCTCGGGCGGGGAGTTTAATACGGGCTTGAAGGGTTTCCATGATTATGAGGGGGAGTATTTCCGTTTCTTCGGACTTGCGCATACCGGAGGCGAGTATGATCCCGTCCATTGGGGCTTGGATTTCGGAGGGGACTTCATCCTCTGGATTACGCCCGCGCTGGGCGTCGGCGTCGGGGCGGGATACATTCAGGGGACGAGCGACTCCGCGATCACCTACGGACCGGTGGCTGCCGGTATGACCTCGAGCGCCGAACTCAGCACCGTTCCCCTGCGTCTCAGCGTATTCTACACTCTGACGGCTTCAAACGCGATCCGATTCAAAGGCTATGCGGGCCTGGGCTATACCCTGGCCAAGGCGTCCTTCGATTTCCGCCCCTACTCGCCCGGAGATTGGGTTCTCTACAAGCTTGATGCGGACGGAGGAGGCCTGGGATTCCATGGCGGCTTGGGGATCGAGCTGAAGGTCTCGCCGGCAATCGCCTTTTTCCTAGAAGGCCAGGGGCGCTACGCTCGCCTGGGAGGATTCGAAGGCACGGCGTCCATTTCAGGCTCGGGCGGCGGCTCCATATCGGCTACCGGGACGGTCTATTCCTTCACGATGATCCAAGGGCTTCTGGGGAATTTCCCGGGAATCTTCATTTTTGCCACTGCGCCGTCCGGCCCGAATTTCATAAATGTCAGCGAGGCCAAGATCGACTTCAGCGGCTTCAGCCTCATCGCCGGGATCAGTTTCCGCTTCGCCTTATAGGTTCAATATCCTTTTCTAGCTTACATAAAGCAATTGGCGTAATGGAGGGGGAAGGAATGAACCAAGCCATGACGCGCCTGTCCAGTTTCGGATCCCGCCCGATCAGCCGCACGAAAACGCGTCGCCGGATGTTATTGGCGCCGCTTTTTCTGGGATTTTGGAGCCCGCTCCTCTGGGGCAGCGACTGTTCAAAACAAAACATCTTTTTTCCGTTGGGAGACGGCTTTTCCTGGAACTACCTCTGTAGGGCTGTCGACGAGGACGGCATCCAGACGTTCTCCAGCCGCATCGTATGCACATTGAACAGCGTCGATCCCGATCCGCCGATTGGACGGCTGACCGAGGTCTGGTCCGGCCTCAAGGCGGCCGTCACGATCGCCACTCCGGTTAAAGTCGTCGAAGGGGCCGTCTACACCATTGAACCGACCATGCGGATCCACGCGCCCGAGATTCAAATGACGGGGATGATCGCGGACAAGGCTGCCGTCTACCAGATCTATCTCCCCGCGATGCACAGCCTGGCGGTCGGAGCCGGCTGGAGCCGTTCCGGCGGCTTCGTAATCGTCGCCAACGCCCCCAAAGTAACTCGCTCCATCGAGGGCGTCTACCGGCAATCCGATTCGGCCGTAGTCCTGGGACTGGAAAACCTGTCTGTCAAGGCCGGCTCGTTCAGTGCGCTCAAGGTCCAGGCTCAGCTGAGTGTCCAGGTCGCGGGAGGATCAGGCGGTCCCCAGCTCTCCACGTTGTGGTTTGTGCCGGGCATCGGACTCGTCAAAGAGGAGGCCCAGGACGGTTCTTTTTCCAGAGAATTGACATCGTTCGATGTCACTCCCTGTTGCGGCTATGTCGTGTCCTCAGCCGGAGCCGGAGTGAGGGTGAACGGCCAGCCGGCTTCGCAGGGCATGGGCGTATCGGGACAAGCATTGGTTTCGGTCCCGCAGGGAAGCTCGCTCGATCTGGCCTCCGGCGACGGGAGCCGAATCCGGGTAAGGGGCGGTACCGAAGCGAGCCTTGACGCTTTTTGCGACAAGCGCAGCCAAACCCCGAACAAGAGCGTCGTCAAGCTCCTTAAGGGATTACTCCTCAACAATGTCTCCAAGATCTTTTCCGGGGCCTCCCGGTTTGAAATTCACACGGCGAGCTGCATCATCGGCAGCCGATCCACGGAGTTCAGCGTCGAAGTCCGGGAATCGGGCGGCCGATCGCAAACAACCGTCGAAGTGATGAGCGGCGAAGTTTGGGTCAGGAAGACTTCCGACAACGCGGAAATCATCCTCCATGCCGGATCCCGTCAAACCTTTGAATAGGTACAAGGGGCCGGGGGCGAATCCGGCGCCGTCAATCGCTCGAACACCTCGCTGATATCCGCGCTCTTCCGTACAACCTTTTCCCAGCTTGCCGCATAGTACCAACGAGAAACAGGCCTAGGCTTTTGAGCTGATTTTTCTGGTCAGTACAGTCCCTAAAGCAAGGAGGATAAAATGAAACTGGGGAATATCCCGAGATCCATAGCCCTGTTCGGGGTTCTGTTGTCGTTATATTCTTTCCGCCCTGTTCAGGGAGCGGAGGACTTCGAAAACGACGCCTTTCAAATCCGGGGGATCGACCTGGGCGCCGGATCCCCTGGAGCCAACTCCTTTTCCGTCGTCATCACCAACCGTACGAAGCTCACGAAATACCTGGAGATCGACCTCCGCACCGAAAGCGTGGGGATCGGAACGCCCCGTTGGCAGAGGCAGTTCTATGCCGCCCTCCTCCCCCTCGAGGTGAAAACCATCAAGGCCGAGTATGTCGTCGGAGGTCCCTACCTCATCCGGACCATCGTCACCTTCGGCGAATTCGATCGATCCCCGGGGACGGATGAACTCCTGGCCATGGACCCCGAAAAAGATTGGCGGCCCCAGCCGGAAACCCGGCGCATCTGGCGGACGATCGCCCCCAATGCCGATCCGGGAGGGATCTTGCAAGCCCTGGGCGATCTGGCCGAACAGCCGATCATCCCTCTCGGCGATATCCCGGAGGATCGATTGTCCGGCATCAGGTCCGAGCTGCCCGGGCTCATCACCGGCTCGCGGGCCAAGGACAATCCCTCCAGGAAGAGGCTCGGGGAGCTGATCAGGACCCGTCGAGAATGCCCCGCGGATTTCGATTTCCGAAAGGAGTCCTGGCCGACGCCGAAGCAGTCGGCCCCGGCCGTACTCTCCCTCACCGGCCTGTTCGCCGAGCCGTTCTCGATTTCCGGAGAGACCGGCAGTCGGATCCAGGCCTTTTTCGCCACGGCCGGAAAAAACATCGATCAGGAGAGGCCCCTCATCCTCCTTCTTAGCGGCAATCCGCCCGGGACGAAGGAATCCATGGCCGCAGCGGCGGCGTTTTTCGCCGGCCTGGGCTACCACACGGTCGCCGTTGACCGCAGGCCGTCGTCCCGCTTGTGGGACAGCAAAGACAAGCTCCTGGCGTACCTGGCCGACCCCGTTTTCGACGCCCTTCGACTCCTCGACTATCTGAAGGGCCAGACCTCATATCGGATCACTCGGATCGGGCTCTGCGGTATCTCCGCGGGCGCTTCCGAGGGGAAATTCGTGGTGGCCCTCGACGATCGCGTCCAGGCGGCGGTCCTGGCCTGCGGCATCGCCTCCTTCGACTGGCTGTTCCGCGACGAAGCCTGGGTGCCGACCTTCTCCGGGATGATGATCTTTCCGGAGCTCGGCCTGGGACGGCCGGAGATCGGGAAGCTCACCTCCTCCCAATGGCAGGAGCTCCTGGCGAAGCTCACGCCGGAACTCAATGCCCGGGCTCACAAAGTCTTCAATGAGACGTTTCCGTTCTTTAAAGACCTCGACCCGGTCGAGGTCGTCCCGTTGATCGCCCCCGTCCCCTTGATGCTGGTCACCGGCGCCCAGGACGAGCAGTTCAAGGTTCCCGGCGTAGTGGAGGTCGATCGGGCCGCCCAGAAGGCCTATGCCGCCTACGGGCTCAAGAGCTGCTCCGAGCTCTACATCGAGCCTCGGATCGGGCACGGCGTCAATATCCGGGGCATGCGGGTGATCGCCGCGTTCTTCGACCGCTGGCTGAAATAGATCCTGTTGACCTCCGGCTTCCTAATTGATAGGGTCGGGATGGACTACAATGCTCCCTGAGAGAGGATGAACCGTGCGGACAGAGGGAGAGAGAGCATGAGAAAAGCGGTTGTCGCTCTTGCGGTTGCGTCGGTCTGGTTGTCCGTTCTTTCCGCAGAAGAGCTGAATCCCAGTTTCGTGATCGAGCCCGTTGAAGCCCTGATGGATGAGATCGTCGGGGTCAGGGTCCTGAATCTGCCCCCCCATAAGAAGACGGAGATCATCCTGAATTCGCAGGGGATGGAAGGCCGGGCCTGGTTCCTTTCGGACAAAGACGGCATGGTCGACCTCTCGAAAGACACGCCCTTGGAGGGGAGCTGTTACATCACCCCGAATCCGATGGGCCTCTTTCTCTTCGCCAAAAAAGCCGAGGCCGAATCCTCCGTCCCGTCCTCTCAGCTGGCGGACCCGATCATCTCGGGCTTGCGGGCGGAGGTCGAGGGCCAAACCGTCGCGGAGGCCGTGCTGACCAGGCGGTGGCTCAAGCCTCAGGTCAGGGTCAGCAAGATCAGCGAGCCCGGTTTGAGGGCCACTGTCTTCCAGCCTCGAGGGGACGGCCTAAAAAGAGCGGCGGTCATAACCTTGCCGGGATCCGAAGGCGGGAGGAATGATCGGGACGCCGCCCTGCTGGCCTCTCGCGGCTATGTGGCATTAGCTCCGGCCTATTTCGGGGAGGAGGGGCTGTCCAAAGACCTGGTGAACGTCCCTGTCGAGATCGTGAAAAAGGGCTTGGATTTCCTGAAATCGCTGCCGGATGTCGATCCGGAGCGCATCGGCCTCCTGGGAGTCTCAAAAGGGGCGGAACTCGCCCTGCTGGCGGCATCCTGCTACCGCGAAATCAAGGCTGTCGTGGCCTATGTCCCGAGCCATGTCGTCTGGGCCGGGCTCCGCGGTTTCATGGGGACGAACGAATCCTCCTGGACCTATGAGGGCGAGCCCTTGGCCTTTGTCCCTTTTGTGATGGCCCCTGAGTTCTTCGAGATGCTACGCTCGGACAAGCCCTGGAGGATCGGGTTGCTTTATCAAGCCAGCCTGAAAGACGGCGCCGCCGTGGAAAAGGCCCTGATCCCTGTCGAAAGGATCCGGGGCGCCGTGCTGCTCGTTTCCGGAAAGGATGATCAGCTCTGGCCGAGCCCGGTGATGGCAAACAAGATCATGGAGAGACTGCGGGATCACGATTTCCCCTTCCCGTTCCAGCATCTTTCCTTTGAGAACGCCGGGCATGGCATCGACCGGGCCTTTGTCTCTATGCAGGCCTCCGCAATTTCGGGCCGGATCGACGCCGGAGGGACTGTGGCCGGCAACGCTGCCGCCACCCTGGAGTCCAAGCCCCGGATGCTGAAGTTCCTGGATGAGAACCTGAAGGGGGAAGAGCGATAAGCTCTATTCCTCCTCTTCGGGGTGGACCCGGCCTTCCTTGACCGCCTCAGTGATGATCTTCTGCTGGAGATGAGACGGCACTTCGTCCAAGTGGGAGAAGGTCATGATAAACGACCCGCGTCCCCCGGTGATCGAGGTCAGGGTCGGCTCGAAATCCAGCATTTCGGACAGGGGCACCTGGGCCTTCAGGATGCGCAGGTTGCCCTTGGACTCCATGCCCTGGACCCGGCCCCGCCGGCCGTTGAGGTTGCCCATGATGTCGCCCATATGGGCCTCGGGCGTGTAGATCTCGACGTTCATCACCGGCTCGAGGATGGTCGGCTTGGCCTCGCGCATGGCCATTTTGAAGGCCTTGGAGGCCGCGATCTTGAAGGCGATGTCCGAGGAATCGACTTCGTGGTAGCTGCCGTCGTAGAGGGTGACCTTGAAGTCCACGGCGGGGTAGCCGGCCAGGACGCCCTTCTTACGGGCCTCCAGAATGCCCTTCTCCACCGAGGGGATGAAGTTGCGGGGGATGGCCCCGCCGAAGATCTTGTCCTCGAACTCGAAGTCCTTCCCCCTGGCGAGCGGCTCCATCTTGATCTTGACGTCTCCGAATTGCCCCCGGCCGCCGGTCTGCTTCTTGTGGCGGCCCTGGACGTCGGCCCGGCCCTTGATCGTCTCCTTGTAGGAGATCTTGGGCGGCTTGAGCTCGACGTCCACGTTGTAGCGCTTCTTCAGCTTGTCGGTGATGACCTTGACATGGAGCTCGCCGTTGCCCGAGATGAGGAGCTGGCTCGTGTCCGGGTCGCGCTCGAAGCGGACGGTCGGGTCCTCCTCGATGATCCGGTGGGAAGCCACCGAGATCCGGTCTTCGTCGGCCCGCGTCTTGGGTTCGACGGCGAATGAGATCGACGGCTCGGGGAACGGTATGGCCGGGAATTCCACTCCGGCGCCCTTGACGCACAAGGTGTCCCCGGTGGCGGTGACTTTCAGCTTGGAGGTGGCGACGATATCGCCGGCCTTGGCCTGACCGGCCGCGGTCTGCTCCTTGCCTTGGAGAAAAAACAGGCCGACCAGCTTCTCCTCGGCCTCCTTCCGGAAGTTGGTCACGGTGGCGTCGGAATTGACCTTGCCGGAGAAGATGCGCATGAGCGTGATCCGTCCGGTGTAGGGGTCGGAGATCGTCTTGAAGACCAAGGCCGAGAACGGCTCGTCCGGGGACGGCTTGACCGCCCCTTCCTGGCCCTTGACCTTGGCCGGGATGCCGTCCCTATCCTGGGGCGAGGGCAGGAATTCGACCAGGCCGTCCAGGAAAGGTTGAAGGCCGATATTCTGCAGGGCCGAGCAAATGAAGACGGGGAAGATCTGGCGGGCGGCAACGCTTTTCTTCATCCCCGCGGAAAATTCCTCGGGGGTCAAGGTCCCCTTCTCGAAGAATTTTTCCATGAGCTTCTCGTCGCTTTCGGCCACCATCTCCATCATCGCTTCCCGGGCTTTGTCGGCCTCGGCCTTGACCGCGGCCGGCGCCTCGCCCTCCTTGAACTTGCCGCTCTCGTCCTTTTCGAACAGGAAGGCCTTGTTCTGGAGGAGGTCATAAACGCCTGAGAAATTCTTCTCCTCGCCGATGGGCAGCTGGACAGCCACCGCTTCCCGTCCAAAGGATTCGCGGATCATGTCCATGGCCCGTTTGAAATTGGCGTTCTCCCGGTCCAGTTTGTTGATGACGAACACCCGGGGGAGATGGTATCCCTCGAGCATCTCCCAGACCTTCTCCGTGCCGACTTCAACCCCGGACACGGCGTCGACCACGACCGCGGCGGCATCCACGGCCCGCAGGCTGGCCTTGGTGTCCCACAGGAAATTGCTGTAACCGGGCGTGTCCACCAGGTTGACCTTGCAGTCTTTCCATTCCAGGAAGCAGACCGCGGAGCTGATGGAGATCTTGCGGTCGATCTCTTCCGGCTCGTAATCGGTGATGGTGTTTCCCTTGTCTACCCTGGTCAGCCGGGTGACGGCCCCGGCGTCGAACAGGAGAGCGGCCGCGAGCGATGTTTTCCCGGAGGAACCGTGGCCGACCAAGGCGATATTTCTGAGGTGGCTGGGAGCATAGTCTTTCATTCAAGGCCTCCTGTCAGCATGTTGTTTTTTGGAAGAAAACAGACCGGCCTGCTTAATGCCAAAAACAATGGGTTTCTATGATACAAAAAATCCCCCCGCCGCTCAAGGACGAACCTGAAATTTATGGCAGGGAGTGAGGGGCGGGCCTCCGGGCCGAAGGGGCGCTCCGAATGGCGGAATTCCCAGGAAAAGCGTAAAATGAGGGGCATGAGCAGCGAAAACGTCTCGCCGGCCTATCGGCTTCTGAAATGGATATGGCTCCTGTTCCAGGCCTCGATCCTGCCCGTCTCGGCCCTGTATCTTTCCACTCCGCCATCGGAGCTCAACCTGATCCCCGTGGCCAGGCTGCTTCTCTTTTTCCTGGGAGCGGCCTTCCTCGTCTTCTGGCTCATCGGCCAATCGCTCGTGGCCATGTACCGGTTTCCCCTCAGCCTCGGGCCGGCCGTGCGCCTTGTCGGAGGCCACACCCTCCAGCTCGCTCTGATTTTCCTGACGGGGGCCTCCTGGACGTTCTCCTTTTATTCCTCGTTCTTCACCACCCTGGCGGCCGTGGTCATCATCTTCCTTTTGCTGGCCGCCTGGAAACTGCTGGCCCGGCCTATTCGCTGGCTTCGGGTCTTCTTCTTCATCTGCTTCGCCGCCCTGTGCCTGACTTTTCTGAATATCTTTCTCGGCCCCCTGCTCATCGGCTTGTCCGGGCTCAAGACCTGGCCGACGGTCTTGGACATCGCCGTCATGGCGCTGAACATCGGACATATGGTCTATACGCTCTACAGCTTTTCGGTTTTTGCCAAGCCCAGCCGGCTCGGTCCTCAATACGACCGGGTTTGGCAGCGCTGGGCGCCCGCCACAGTGATTTTTTTGATTCTCTCAGCCGTCGCCGCGCTGGTGATCGCCGGGACGCGCGGCCTCCACTGACGATCTCGCGGATTAGATCTCAGGCCCCAGCCGAACGACGAAGCCCAGCCTGAGGCTGATCCCGCTGAAATCGATCTTGGCTTCCCTTATATTTTTAAAGTTGGGATTACTTGGCAACGTGGAGTAACACAGAATTTCCGCATTGCTCTGCGACGAGCTTACGTAATCAAGATAATAGAGAGTCCCATTGTTGGAAAAGTACTCCGATCCCATTAACATCATTTTCGACTGGCCATCGAATCCGGCAAATTCCGCATACCGGCCAACGGCTTCCAAGAATAATCCCAAGTGTGAATTCAGGTCGTACTCCAAACCCATTCCGCCCTGGAACCCGAGACCCGTTCCGTCAGCTTGAGAATCGATAGCCATATATTCCGAGCCGTCGAACTCCAGGAAGGCTCGGCTCCGGATCCCGGCCAGATAAAAGTCCGGCCCGGCGTGGAACACAACGGACAATCCGCTTGTCGTCGGCAAAACATAGCGGGCCTGGAGGCTGAGACGAACGGCGCCGGCTCGGACATCGGCATTGTTGGTGATGTTATGAGGCAAAACTCCGCCGCCAAAGGTCATGAGGCTCGCCTTGGAGCTCCTCATATAGCCCGCGCCCAGGGAGATGCCGAACGAGCGCGTGAATTCGAGAATAAGGTCCCCTCCGACATCCATACCCGAATAAACGGGCGCGAATTCTCCCGAGGCTGTCGCTCCGGGTGCCTCGAGAATCAGCGAAGTCATAGCACTCCAAATTCCCTCCGCTCCGGAATTCAGGTCGCCGCCTCCCAGAGTGCACCAGCCGCCGTAGAACTTGAAGCCCAGCCGGACTTCGGCTAGGGCGGGAATCGAGACGAGGATCACGGCCAGAGAGATCAGGATGATGGTCTTCGCGCTCAACTTTTTCCTCAAGGGTTCCTCCCTCCGAGAAGATTTGGACATCCATTCGCTTCAGGTTGTATTGAATCATAGAAGAGGCTCGAGCCAGAAGTCAACCTGCGGCCCAGCCGCAGCCGGCCCCGATCGCCTGTTGACTAATTCTCCCGGACGGGCTTATAGTAGCTCAGGTTTTCTTGAGGTTAGGAATGTCGAACATCCAGAGAGCGGGGGTCATTCTCTCCTGCGCTTCGATCCTTTCTTGTCTTCTGGCCGGATGCCGTCCCCGTCAAGGGCCGGAAAACTCCGACCGGGAAATCATCGACCGCTTTAACCGGATCTTTTATGATTCGGGGGTCTGGCGGAAGACAACCTGGATGGGCGTCCAGACCTCGCAGAATCCCTGCGACCCGTGGGCGATGCAGGAGATCATCTCCGAGATCAAACCCGACCTCATCATCGAAACGGGGACCTGGCTGGGGGGCAGCTCCCTGTATTTCGCCATGGTCCTGGAGCAGGTCAACCCGGCCGGGAAGGTGGTCACGGTCGACATCGACGACTATCGCGGCCCGGCCGCGGAGGCCCATCCCGTGTTCCGGAACAACGTCATCTTCCTCGAAGGCGATTCGGTCTCCCCCGCCGTCCTGAGAAGGATCAAGAAGCTGGCGGGGGTGAACAAGAAGGTCATGGTCACCCTGGATTCCCTGCACACCAAGGAGCACGTCCTCAAGGAGCTCCGGCTCTACTCGCGGTTCGTTTCGCTGGGAAGCTATCTCATCGTCCAGGACACCAACATCCACGGCCATCCGGTGTTCCCGGAATTCCCCGAGGGGCCCATGGAAGCCCTGAGGGAATTCCTGAAGGAACGTGACGATTTCGCCATCGATGAGAGCCGCGAGAAGTTCCTGCTGACGGCCTATCCCAGCGGGTACTTGAAGAGGATCAAGTAGCATGGACGCCGTGACTTCTCCGCGAAGCGGAAACGGGATGAAGGTTTTAGCCTGGGTTGCGCTCGCCTGCGTATCGATGCTCGTCGGGATGTCGGCCGGATGCCGGGCCAGGAAGCCGAAAGCCCCCCTGCCCGACGCGGAGGTCGTCAAGAGGTTCAACCAGGTCTATTTCAATTCGGGCGTCATCCAGCGGACGACCTGGCTGGGCGTCCGGCTCGGCCAGAACCCGTGCGACCTGTGGACGATGCAGGAGATCATCTGCGAGATCCAGCCGGACGTCATCGTCGAAACGGGAACCTGGTTGGGAGGCAGCGCCCTGTATTACGCCATGGTCCAGGAGCATCTCCACCGAGGCGGGAAAGTGGTCACGATCGACCTCAAGGACTACGGCCTTGATCGCTTGGCCAAGTTCCCGGCGTACCGGAAGAACGTCGTCTTCATCCTGGGCGATTCAGTCGCGCCCGAGACGCTGGACAGGGTCCGGGCCGAGATCGGTCCGAAGGCCAAGGTCATGGTGACCCTGGATTCGCTCCACACCAAGGAGCATGTCCTCAAGGAACTCCGGCTCTACTCGCGGTTCGTTTCCCCCGGGAGCTATCTGGTCGTCCAGGACACCAACATCCACGGTCACCCGGTGCACCCGAATTTCCCGGAAGGCCCCATGGAAGCCCTGATGGAATTCCTGAAAGGCCGCGACGATTTCGTGATCGATTCCAGCCGGGAGAAGTTACTGCTGACATTCTACCCCAACGGGTACTTGAAAAGGATCAAATAGCCGGCGGAACGAGGGCCTTCAGGTCCTCGGGCAGGGGCGCTTCGAACTCCACGACCTCTCCCGAAACGGGATGGGGAAAGGAGATCTTCCAGGCGTGGAGAAACAGCCGCGGGAATTCCTTCCGGGGACGGCGATGCCCATACCGCCTGTCCCCGGCCAGGGGATGGCCGGCCGCGGCCAGATGCACGCGGATCTGATGGGTCCGGCCGGTGACCGGTTTGAGCTCGAGCAGGGAAAAATCCTTGAACACCTTCGTGACCGTGTAGGCGGTCAGCGCCGGCCGCGGCTTCCTGGTCCGCGTGGAAATCCTCTGACCGTGCGTCACGTGCCGGCCGATGGCCCAATCAAAAACGCCTTCCTTTTTGCCCATTCGGCCGCAGGCCAGACCCAGATAGGTCTTATGGATCTCCCGCTTCTTGAACATCCGGAGGAGCGCCTCATAGGCCTCCCTGCTTCGGGCCGCGACCATCACTCCTGACGTCTCCCTATCCAAGCGGTGGACGATGCCCGGCCGGTCTTCCGGACCGACGCCCGCCAGCTCGGGGAAGCGGAACAGCAATCCATTCACCAGCGTTCCGGATGAGACCCCGGCTCCGGGATGGACGACCATTCCCGACGGCTTGTTGACGACGATGAGGTGCGGGTCCTCGAACAGGACGTCCAAGGGAATGGCCTCCGGCGCGACTCCCCGGCTCGGCTGGGGAAGGTCGAAGTCGACGCTGACGCGGTCCCCGGCCCTGAGCTTATAGGAAGGCTTCTTCCATTCGCCGTTGACCGTCACCCGCTTGAGGTCGACCTGCCGCTGGACTTGGGAGCGGGCGAGCTCCGGCGTCCGCTCCGCAAGATAAACGTCCAGCCGCCGGCCGAGTCCGTCTTCGGCCAAAACGAGATAGTGTCTCTCAGGCGGCATCCCGCTTTTTCAGGATCTGGTAGAGGATGATGCCCGCCGCGAGCCCCACGACACAGAACGCCTGGGGGTAGGACAGGCTCAACAGACGCGAGCTCCCCTGGAAGAGATAGGTCTTGTCCGGATGGTCTCCCCGGAAGTATTCGGTGATGAAGCGAATGACGGAGTAGTTGATGATGTAGAAGCAGAAGACCTGCCCGTCGAACTTCTTCTTCTTCAGGATGAGGAACAGCACGAAGAAATTCAGGAAATTGAGGATGGCCTCATAGACCTGGACCGGATGGATCTCCTTATGGAGCGGCACGCCGGTGAGGTCATGGGAATAGGCGTTGGTGAACACCGCCCCCCAGGGCAGATGACACGCGCTGCCGTAGCAGCAGCCGGCCATGAAGCAGCCGATCCGGCCGAAGGCGTGCCCCAGGGCCAGCCCGGCCGAGATGATGTCCGCCACTTTCCAGGTCGGAAGCTTATATTTATGAAAATACCATAGGGCGAAGATGACGCCGAAAGCCAGCCCTCCCTGGAAGACCCCCCCGGAGCGGGCCAGGCTGAACAACTCCTTGGGCGAGGAGGTGTAATAGGAAAAGTTACCGACGAGCAGGATGAGCTTGGCGCCGACGATGCTGATGATGAGGATGTAGAAGGCGGCGTCCAGGAGCCGCGGCGCGGGCAGTCCCTGCTTCTTCGCCTGGGCGTAGAGGAACCACAGCCCCAGCGCAACGCCGAGAGCCATCAGGAAGCCGTAGGTGTGGACGGCGAACGGACCGATCTTGACCAGGATGGGATGCATTATTTTCTCCTAAAGACCAGCGTGGCGATGAGAAAACAGGCGCCGATGGTGATGCAGGAATCCGCGGCGTTGTAAAAGGGCCAGTGCCACTTCTTCACGTACATATCGATGAAATCCGTCACCGAGCCCCGCAGGAACCGGTCGGCCAGGTTGCCCACGGCCCCGGACATGATCAGGGTCAGGCCGACCAGGGTCAGCTTGTCCGAAAGCGGCGTCCTGAAAAAATAGACCGCGACGAAGACCAGGGCGACGACGGCGGCGGACGTGATCAGGATGAATTTCAGGCCGGAGGCGCCCCCGCCGTCCAAAAGGCCGAAGACGGCCCCGCGGTTCTGAACGCGGGTCAGGTTGAGGAATCCCGGAATGACGACGACGCTGTCCAGGACGCGGAGCTCCGAGCGGATCAAAGCCTTGGTGATCTGGTCCAGGATGAGGCAGGCGGCCATCAGCCCGGCATAGGGCCATCTTCTCTTCATGATGTCATTCCCTTGACGACGTCCAGGCAGCGGCGGCACAGGGCCGGCTCGTCCGGGCTCTGCCCCACGCTCGTCGATATGTTCCAGCACCGTTCGCACTTGGCGCCCGGGGCCTTGTCCACCTTGACCGCGAGCTCAGCTGCCTTATGGTATTCGACCGAGACTTCGGAGACGATGAACAGCGACGCCAGGTCGGACTGATATGTCGTCAATACTTCGCGCCGCGCTTCCGGGGCGGCCAGCGCCACCCGGGCCTCCAGGGAGTTGCCCAGGCGCTTCTCCTCCCGTGCTTTTTCCAGCTCCTTCAGCACCGCTTCCCGGACCTCGAATAGCCCTTCCATGTCCCGGTAGAGGTCATCGGGACAAGCGGCCTCCGGGTACCGGGGAAAATCTCCCAAGTGGACCGATTCCTCCTTGCCCTCGAAGCCGGGCAGGGCTTCCCAGGCCTCGTCTGTGGTGAAGGGCAGGATGGGCGCCATCAGCAGCAGCGTCTCTTTAAGAGTCCGGAAGACGGCCGTCTGGGCCGAGCGCCGCAGGAGGGATTTGGGCGCGGAGCAGTAGAGCCGGTCCTTGAGGATGTCGAGATACCGGGCGCTCATGTCCACGGTGAAGAAATCGTAGATGCCGTGGAAGACCGTGTGGTAGGCGTAGTCCTCATAAGCCTTGAGGATCTTCGTCCCGACCTCGGCCGTCTTCCTCAAAGCCCAGCGGTCAAGGGGGAGCATGTCCTCGACGGGGACGGCGTCCCGGTCCGGCGCGAAATCATAGAGGTTGCCCAGCATGAACCGCCAGGTGTTGCGCATCTTGCGGTAGGCCTCGACCAGCCGCTGGAGAATCTCCCGGCCGAACTTGGCGTCCTCCTTGAAGTCGAGCATGGCCACCCACAGGCGAAGGACCTCGGCCCCGTTCTGGGCGATGACCTCGCCGGGCTCGACGACGTTGCCCAGGGACTTGGACATGGCCCTCCCCTGCTCGTCCAGGATGAAGCCGTGGGTGATGCAGGTCCGGTAGGGCGAGAGGTCCTTGGCCGCCAGGCCGACGAGCAAAGAGCTGTTGAACCAGCCCCGGTGCTGGTCGTGGCCTTCGATGTAGACATCGGCCGGCCAGGGCAGGTCCGGCCGCCGGCCCAGGACGTTGAAGCTCGCGCCGGACTCGAACCAGACGTCGATGATGTTGTATTCCTTTTTGAAGTCCGTCCCCCCGCAGCCGGGACAGACCGTCCCGGGGGGGACGAATTCCCGGATGGGTTTTTCGAACCAGGAATTGGAGCCTTCCCGGGCGAACACCTCGGCCGCTCGCCGGGCGACGGCTTCGTTGGCCACGACCGCCCCGCACGAGGCGCAGTCGAAGGCCGGGATGGGCACTCCCCAGATCCTCTGCCGGGAGATGCACCAGTCCGGCCGGCCGGCGATCATGTTGGCCATGCGCTCCTCGGCCCAGGAAGGGATCCAGGCGACCCGGCCGATCTCCTCCAGGGCTCGGGCCCGGAAGCCGTTCCTGTCCATGGAGATGAACCACTGGGATGTGGCCCGGAAGATGACCGGGTTCTTGCATCGCCAGCAATGCGGGTAGGAATGGACGACCTCCGCCTCTTTGAGCAGGGACCCGTCCTGTCGCATGTCGTCCATGATCGGCCGGTTGGCCTGGAAGACGTTCATCCCGGCATAGTCCTTGACCTCGGCCGTGAACCGGCCCTTCTCGTCCACGGGCGCGTAGATGTCGAGGCCGTACTGGACGCCGGTGCCGTAGTCCTCCTGGCCGTGGCCCGGGGCGGTGTGGACCGCTCCCGTCCCGGTGTCCAGCGTCACGTAATCGGCCAGGACGAACACCGACTCCCGGTCGATGAACGGATGCCGGGCCTTGAGCCCCTCGAGGTCCCGGCCCTTGAATGTTGCCAGGAGCTTGACCGGATTGAGGCCCAGCTCCTCGGCCAGCACGGGGATCAGCCGCTGGGCGGCGATGAAGGCCTCGCCCTCCCCGGCCTGGAAGGCGGCATACTCATGCTCCGGATGGAAGGCGACGGCCAGGTTGGCCGGAAGCGTCCAAGGAGTCGTGGTCCAGATGACGACCGACACCCGCCGGCCCTTCAGGGCCGGGTACTTCTCTGATAGGTCGGAGATCATCGGGAACTTGACGTAGACCGAAGGGGATTTCTTGTCGCGATACTCGATCTCGGCCTCGGCCAGGGCCGTCTGGCAGCTGGCGCACCAATAAACCGGCCGCTTGCCCTTGTAAACCTGCCCCCTGCGGAAGAAATCGGCCAGATAGCCGATGACGGCCGCCTCATACTCCGGGTTCATGGTCAGGTAGGGCTTGTCCCATTCGCCGAACACCCCCAGCCGCTTGAATTCCGAGCGCTGGATGTCGATGAAGCCCAGGGCGTAGGTCCGGCATTCCTCGCGGATGGCGGTCAGGGACATGTTCTTCTTCTTATCCCCCAGCAGCTTGTCCACCTTGATTTCGATGGGCAGGCCGTGGCAATCCCAGCCCGGGACATAGGCCGTCAGCCGGCCGGACATGGTCCGGGACTTGACGATGAAGTCCTTGAGGATCTTGTTCAGCGCCGTGCCGAGATGGATGTGGCCGTTGGCGTAGGGCGGGCCGTCATGAAGGACGAAGGCTGGGTCCGAGGCGTGCTTCCTGAGGATCTTCTCGTACAACTGGGAGGATTGCCACTTGTCCAGAAGCTCGGGCTCTTTTTGGGTCAGCTTGGCCTTCATGGCGAAGGCCGTCTGGGGCAAATTGAGCGTATGCTTCCACTCTTTCGTCTCGGGCATCACGATCTCCGGGGACAGGCCGATAAGTGCTTATTATAAACTAACTTATTGTAGTTTTATCCGGTTAAAAGTCAATGGTATGATAGGGCCGTCATGAACAAACTGCGCGCCTGGGCAGCAGCCGGAGCTGCGTTTTGGCTCTTGGCTGCCGGCCTGGCCTGCGGAGGGCCGACGGATGAAGACCTCCTCCTCGACCTCGTCGACCGAGTGTGCACCTACGGGGAGGAACGGGACGCTCCCCGGATCCTCAACTTGCTCGCCGATGATTACTCTGATTTTCTAGGACGCTCCAGGGCCGAGACCGAAGAGATGCTCAACGGCTACTTCCGGCGGTACCGGGGGATCGCCATCAACGTCCTCCGGTCCCGCGTCGATGAGCTGACGGCCGAGGAAGCTTCTGTTCAGGCGGACATCGCCTTTTCCTCGGGGGCGGCCAAGGTGTTCCGCAAGCTGGCTAAAGTATCGTTCGACAACTACCGCCTCAAGCTCAATCTGAGGAATTCTGGCGGGGACTGGCTGGTGACCTATGCCGAATGGCGGCCGCTCGAGCCCGGGGAGCTCTTTTAAGGATGGCGACTCAAGCGGAGCTGGACAGGCTGGAAACGGAAGCCCGGGAGCGCATCGGCGGCCTGCGGAGCAAGGTCCTCCGCCCGGCCAACGGCGTCTTGCCTCACGACTACATCGTTCCCAGCGGCGTCTATGAGGAGCAGTGGGATTGGGACGCGTTCTTCGTCGGCCTCCGCCTGGTCTCCGCGGATAAAGCCGACGGGCTCTACCTCAAGAACTGGTGCCTGAACTTCCTGCGCTTCACCGAACCCGACGGACATACTCCGGGCGGGATCCGGCCCTGGTCCGGCCGCGACGCCCGGCTCTACCACATCAAGCCGCTCATGGGTCAGGCCGCCTGGTACGCCTCGCTCGCCCTCGGCGATTTCGACTGGGTCCGGCCCGTCTGGGAGACGATGTGCTCCTGTGTCACCTATCGCCGAAGGGCGATGAGCGACCAGGCCACCGGTCTCGTCAAATGGTGGGACAGCCTGGAGTCCGGAGCCGATAACAATCCGGCCCTGGTCCGCCGCTATCACAATTGCGTCGCCGGCGCGGACGTCAACGGATTCATGGTCCTGGATTATCGGGCCATGGCCCGGGTCGCCGGCC